>Ga0209985_10002639_pt1 | contig 16026 bp, 15 predicted proteins | sample NOAtaG_FD_187305 | JGI IMG/M metagenome (GOLD analysis project Ga0209985, IMG submission 187305) | Freshwater lake microbial communities from Lake Erie, under a cyanobacterial bloom - NOAA_Erie_Diel6S_1000h metaG (SPAdes) (version 2) | ecosystem: Environmental > Aquatic > Freshwater > Lake ...
GGTCGACAGGTTCGCGCAGCGGGAGGCGAAGCACTGCATTTCGGCACCGCGCATCTTCACGCGCTCCGGTCAGTCGGGGAGCATCCAGATCGGACGGGAGATCGCGTGCGAGTCAATGCAGCCCACCGCGGAACCCGGCGTGTTCCGGCTGGTGCGGGGCGAGCCGAAGTTCGAAGGCATGCGCTTCGACGTTCTCGCGGAGGCGGGGAGCGATGGCAGCGTCGAGATTCGGAAGCTCTCGATGAAGTTCGACCAGATGGTGGGGCGCGAGAAGGTCGAGGGCACGGAGCTCGAGGTCGGCGCGCCGATCATGAAGTCGCGCGAGTCGACGCATGCGCTCGGGCTCAGGGCCGGGCAGCGCGCACTGCTTTCGACCCCCGCGCTCGACGGCAGCGGCGAGACGCTGCTGGTGGTGCTTGAGGCGGCCGTGGTGGAGAATCCAGGTGAGAAGGCAGTGCCCTACACGAAGGATGGCGGTGGACGGTAGCGGGAAGAGGCGGTCGGGCTGGAACGGAACGTGATCGCGCCGAGTCGACTTGGGTTTCGAGTCTGGTGACGCCCACCCGCAGGCTCGGCCGTGTCGATGGACGTGAAACACCACGGCCCGTGACTGGCCGGCCATGCGGGCACCCCCCTCGAATATGGAGCGGACGCCTCTGCGGCGGCTTCCTCTGGTGTGTCGAACAGCGATCAAGCGCGCTTGGCGAAGTCCGCCATGAAGTCGGCGAGGATCTCGCAGCCCTTCGCGGGGAACGCGTTGTAGATCGACGCGCGCATGCCGCCCGCTTCGCGGTGGCCGAGGAGGCCGAAGAGGCTTTGCTTCTCGGCTTCGGCGACGAACTTCGCGTCGAGCTCGGGCTTCGGCGTCTTGAAGCAGATTCGGCCGCGTGGTGCATGTGCGCGTCGACGATGGGCTTGCGAACGAGCGCATGCACATCGACCCGGCGCAGCTCGCGGCTGTGGGTCGCATGGGCGGGGCGGCGTATGTCTCGACGCGGGATCGGTTCGAGCTCGCGCGGGGGTGATGCGGAGCGCGGAGGGATTTCTCTCACGGAGGCACAGAGGCACGGAGGTCAAGTCTTCCAGTCCTCTCGCGCTGTGCGCGTTCGGGGCCATGAAGGCTTGGGGGCATGAAGGCTTGGGGGCATGAATGGCTTGGAGTTTCTCTCCTCCGTGCCTCTGTGCCTCCGTGAGAAAAATCCGTGTGGCGACTTACCACGCAGTTTGCGTACGCAGCACCAAAGGCCGCCGCCGCAGCGGCGGCCGCTCAAACTACGACTCAGCCGTTTCGCTTCGCGAACTCGTCCATGAACTGCGCCAGGATCTCGCAGCCCCGCGCGGGGAACGCGTTGTAGATCGACGCACGCATGCCGCCGACTTCGCGGTGTCCGAGGAGGCCGAAGAGGCTGTGCTTCTCGGCTTCGGCGACGAACTTGGTGTCGAGTTCGGCCTTCGGCGTCTTGAAGCAGATGTTGAGATGCGAGCGGCACCACGTCTCGGCGGGCCACGAGTAGAAGCCGCCCGAGCGGTCGACGGCGTCCCAGATGAGGTTCGCCTTGCGGGCGTTGTGCTTCGCGATTGCGTCGGGGCCGCCGACGGCGAGCGTCCACTCGGCCATCAGGCCCATGACGCGCACGGCGAAGGTCGGCGGCGTGTTGAGCCGCGAGCCCGCGTTCGCGTGATCCTCAAACCGGAGGATCGTGGGGAGCTTCTGCGTGGCGCTTGCGATGAAGTCCTTGCGCGCGACGATGAGGCTTGCGCCCGACGCACCGAGGTTCTTCTGGCCAGCCGCCATCACCATCACATGCTTCGAGAAGTCCCACGGCCGCGAGAAGATGTCGCTTGTCGCGTCTCCGATCAGCGGCAGTGTGGTCGTGGGCGGAGCCCAGAAGGTCGTGCCTTCGACCGTGTTGTTCTGGCAATAGAGGAGGTACTTCGCGTCGGCGGGCTGCTTGAACTCGCCGTCGCGCGGCACGCGGGAGTACTTCGCAGCCAGCGCGCGGCCGTCGAACGACACCGTCACCGGCCGGCAGCGCAGCGCCTCGGTGTAGGCCTTGTACGACCAGATCGAGGTGTCGATGTACGCGGCGGTGCCGCCTTCCGGGATGAAGTTCAGCGGGAGGAGGCCGAACTGCACCGTCGCGCCGCCCGGCATGAAGAACACGGCGTAGTCGCTGCCGACGCCAGCGGCCTTGCGGCACGCGGCCTCGGCCTCGTTGTTGAGGTCTTCGTAGAGGGCACCCCGGTGCGAAAGCTCGAGCAGGCCGATTCCGCCGCCACGGCAGTCGATCAGTTCCTCGCGGATCTGCTCGAGCACGCTCTCTGGCATGACGGCAGGGCCGGCTGAGAAGTTGTAGACGCGGCCCTTCGCCGGGGTCTCGGGAAAGAGCGTACGGGTGATCGACGCGGCGGCAGGGGTCATGGTGGTCACTGAAAGCTCCCGAAGGCGACGGCTTTCCTCGATGGTAGCAGCAGCCTGCCGGAGGTTCCGTCAGGCAGAACCCCGGCTCATTCGGTTGCCCGGTCCATCGCAACGAGAAGGCCCGCCGGTAGTGGAATGGGCTCCCCGAGCGTCAGGACGCAGAGCTTTGCCGGCCTGCAGCCTTCGAGTTCCAGGCTTGCGAGCGCTTCGAGCACGGCGCGCTGTTGCTGGACGATAAACCCGGAGTAGGTGGTGCCCTCGCCCGTCACCCCGTGGAACACCGGGCGTTGTCGGGCTTCGGCCTCGATCAGCTCCGTGAGGCCCAGTTCCTCGGCGCGATCGACTGGTAGACCGGTGATCGACGGAGTCGTCCAGAGCCCCGAGCGATCGGCCTTGGCCGAATCGTCGCCGGGAAGCGCGCAGACGAGCGCAAGCGACCGGACGCCGCCACCGATCACGCGCAGGACGAGCAGTCGTCCGTGGAGCACGGTGTAGACGCCCTGCACGATGAGTTCCTCGAAGTGCGCCCGAAACGCGGGCGAGCCGAGCGCCTGAATGCGCGCAAACCGCCGCGACTCGATTCCCGGGTCTTCCGACGGCACGGTTGCCACCACCGTTGCGGCGGCGGTGCCTGTGGGAACCACGAGATGCTCGACGGGCGCTGGCATCATGGGAACCGGTCTATCGGCACGATTTCCACGTGGCCGTTGCTTCCTGGCCGAGGCAAGCGCAAGTGCAACTCGAACCGATGCCGTCCATGATGCCACGAAATGCCATCGACAGTCGCCTTTCCGGCTCAAGCGGCGGTGGGTCCGGAGCCGAAGGAGGGGGGCCGATGTCCAGTTGCACTCTAGAGCCGCCGCCCACCCGCGCCCCCGTCGAGCGGCGCTTGAGTTCTGAGTCCGAGGCATGGCCGTTCCGCGAGCTGCTTGCGCCCGACTTCAAGGTTGAGCGCCGGCGCGGCGAGCGTTGGCACGTTCCCGGCGTTGCGACGCTCCTCGCGCTCGGGAAGGAACTCGGGACTGTGCTGGAAGTGCACTCGCTGACGGGTTCCCCGTGGTGGCTTTCAGGCCGCTGCAGCATGGATGAAACCTCGCTGATTCCGGTCGGCACCACCGTCAGCGTGGGGTTCAGCAGCCCAGAAGGTCGTCCGGCCCAGGGCGTGGTCAATCGATACACGCGGTGTCCGAACGGTGGCTTCGTCGTCGCGATCCGCTTCACAGGCGGCACGTTCCAAGCGTGAATCGCTGCGCGTCTGACGTTCGCGTCCGAGAAGTGAATTCTCGCAGCGCAGACCTCACCAAGTCGGCCTCTAGACCCCTGCGCTGGGCGCACTGCGCGGGGGAATTCTGGTTCGCCCGTGGCGACACGGGGCCAATTCGACACTCCGGTTGAAGTCGGCCCCGACCCGATCCGATCCATCGATGTTCGCATCCTTGGCCTCGTCTTCTGAGGGAGGGGACCTGGCCGTAGGGAGGGATACGAGCACGGCCGTTGCGGGGGACGCTCTGCAACGGCATTTGGTGTGTGAGCGAGCGAGCCCGCAGAAACAGGCTCGATCGCGGGCGGGACCATTCCTCGGGTCGCGCACCGCGCATTGAGTGTACGTCGAGGGAAAGGAACGCAATCGCAATGAACCGTTCGACTCGTAAGCGCAGGGGCTTCACCCTGATCGAAATCCTGATCGTCGTCGTGATCCTCGGCATCCTCGCCGCGATCGTCATCCCGCAGTTCACGAATGCCTCGCAGGAGGCGACCGAGAGCGCGATCCGCAGCCAGCTGCAGACGGTCCGCGGACAGATCGAGCTCTACCGCGTGCGCAACGCCGGCACTCTGCCGACAGGCTTCACTGGCGCCGATTCGAGCCTCATGGATCCGCCCGGCGACCAGGCTCCGTACCTCACGCAAGCCCCGACGCTTCCGCCGAACTGGGCGTTCGTCTTCGGCGATAACCCCGACACCGACGACATCACCGAAACTCTCCACATCACCTGCACCGAGCTCCCTCCGGGTCTCACGCAGGACGAAATCAACGCGTGGTGATTCGCCGGACGGTCGTTGAGGTTTGTACGTCGACGATTCGCCCGCGAAGCACGCGTTCCGCACTCGCTCACACTCGAGCCGCATGGATAACTCCACGCGGCTCGCTTCTCCGGTGGCCTCGATTCCGTCCAAGGGAATCGCCGTCCGCCTTTCGCTCCGTCGATCTCTCCATTTCCTTCGAGCACGCTTATGCCAATGAAGTTCAGGCATGCCAGCGGGTCTCCGCGCCCTGTGAAGTCCGACACCATGCGGCGGCGACCACCGCGCGGATTCAGTTTCCTCGAGATGACGGTCGTTCTTGCGATCCTGATGATCCTGGTGGCGATCATCGGCACTGCGCTGTCGCCGTCGTCGCAACTGGCCTCCGCAAGCAGCGCCCGGTCGCAGCTGCAGGCCGTCCGCACCCAAGTCGAGCGCTATCGGCTGCAGAACGACGGGTTCGTTCCGGTGCCAACAGGCCCGCATGGCACGTCGCGGCTCTGGGAGGAACTGACGACTCCTCAGGGAGAACACCCTGCGCTGCTGAAGGAAGTCCCGGAATTGCCCGATGGGTTCCTATGGCATTGGAATGGCGGCAGGCTTTCATTGACCTACTCGGGCGTTGACGAGTCGTTGCAGCAAGACGTCCCGGATTGGTGAAGCGAACGCCTCGCATGCCGGCGAACGGATCGGTTCCGCCGCCTGCATCGAGCGACCGCCTGCTGTTTCCGCATTCCCCGACGGAGGACGCCGCAATGGCTGACCACGGCCGATCAAGCCCGACCGACGACGAACGCAACTACTTCGCTGGTGCGCCGACGCGCGCCCGAGGCGCGGGCAAGCTCATGCCGCTCGCGGCGATCGTTCTTCTGGCGGCCGCATGGGGCTTCTGGAGCCGTGGCGACGCGTCCTTTGCGCGCGGCGCGGCCGCTGGACCACCGGCGAGCGCGCGCAACATCGAGAAGCGCGCTGCGAACGAAGAGGCGCTTCGCGCGCTTGATCCGGGCCGGCAGCGCGAGGAGCTGCTGTCGGAGATTCGGGCTTTGCGCGGCGAAGTCGCGCTGCTGCGCGACGACATCCGCGGCGGGCGCCTCAAGGTCGAGGTGACGAATCTCGCCGAACTGAAGCGCGCCGACTCGGCCAAGAACCCTTGATGGAACCCATGCTTCGGAACGACAGCCGTCACCGCCTTCGCGCCTTTACGCTTGTGGAGGTGCTGGCGACCGTGGTCGTACTGGCGATCGCAGCGGTGCTGGCCATCCCGATCCTCAGCGGACGCGGCGAAATCGACTCTCAGGCCGCGGCCAGGAGGCTGCTGACCGACCTCGCCTTCGCACAGGCCGATGCGATTGCGCATCAGGAGCACCGCCGGATCCACTTTCTCGAGGATGGAACGGGCTGGTGCGTGCTGCGGGTTGGCGCAGCCGAGCTTGACGAAATCTTCGATCCTGCGGCCGCGCGCTTCGTCACCGATCCGCTTGCGGGAGCCGGTGTCGCAGGCGCGCTTCGCTGCGATTTTGGCCGGGAAACTGGCTTTGCGACCGCGCGGATCGAGGATGTCGCGATCGATGGCTCTGCGCGAGCGATCACCTTCGACCCGCTCGGCGGCACGGTGTCGCCCGCAGGCTCCGCGTCGAGCGGCGGGTCGCTCGTGATCCGGTCCCCGGAGGCCGCCATGCGCATCGAGTTCGCGCCACTCACAGGGCGGGCGCGGATCGTCGCGATCGAGGCCAGCGGCTCGGCGGGGCAGTAACTGCCCCGGACCCGCCGGAGCCACCGTTACGAACGGTCCGTCCGTTGAATTCGGACCGTTCTGTACGAAGCGACCAAAGCGACGTCCTGAGAACGCCGACGAACGCGGTTGACGATTCCGTCACGGAGGTCTTTGTATGTCCCGTCTGCGACTGCCATGGCATCGAAACATCGGCCCGATCGGGCTTGATCTCGGCTCGCCCGATCCACTTGCGATGCAGGTGCGTCTCGGTGCCGACACGCCGGTGCGCGCACGGGTCTTCCCGACGTTCCCCGAGGCGACGCTTGTCGACCGGGCTGCGGCCGCGGCCGCTGGCCTGCGTCGCGGCGGATTCGTGGGTCGCGAGATCGTCGTGGGACTTCCGTCGTCGTGCACCAAGATGTCGGTGGCGCGTCTGCCGGTGATCTCGGGACGGGACGGCCTTGAGTCGATCGCTTGGGAAGCCGCGGAGCGCAGCGGGCAGCCACGCGAGTCGCTTGTGGCCGACGCCATTCCGACCGGCGCCCCGTCCACCTCGCATGAGGGCAAGGAAGAGCACCTCCTCGTCTCGACGCCGGTGACCGAACTCACGCAGGCGCTCGACCATCTGATCGATGCTGGCTTCGAGCCCATCGCCGCCGAGCCGCGCTTTGCGTCGATCGCGCGGGCTCTGAGCCGGCGCAATCGCCGCGATGCCGACGTCGTCGACGTACGCGCTGTGCTTCATGTCGAGCATGCGTCGTCGCTCGTCATGGTGCTGCGCGGCGATCGCATCGCGTTCTGCCGCGAGGTTCCCACGGGCGGCCATGTCCTCGACCGTGCGGTTGCCGCGCGTCTTTCGGTTCCGATCGAGAGCGCAAGCCAGCTCCGCGCCCAGCGCATCGCCGCCGCACGCGGACACGGCGAGCCCGTCGACCCGGTGACCGAAGAGGCCGCGCTTGCAGCGACCCGTGCGACGCTCGATGCGCTTGCCGGCGAGGTCGCCCTGTGCCTCCGCTACTTCGGCGTGACGTTCCGCGGCGGACAGCCGGGGCGCGTCGTGCTCTCTGGCCCGCATGGCGCCGAGCCGCGTCTTGCTGGAATCATCGAGGAAACCTGCCGCTCGTCGGTCGTGCAGTGCGAGGACGAGGTCCCACCCACGACCGAGGCTGCAAGCGCGCCGCTCGAGCCAGTCGCCCCGGCGAAGCGTGGCGAGATCGCAGACTGGCTTGCGTGCTACGGCCTCAGCTGCCGTTCGCGAAGCCTCATCACCCTGGAGGACGCAGCATGAGCACCCGACTCTTCTGCCTTGTTCCGCAAGCAAACGTCGACCGCATCCGCAACCTGCGCGCCTCCCGGCGCATCAGCTTCTCGGCGGCGGGCGTCGCGACCATTGCGATCGCGATCCTCGGCGGGTCGACGTGGCTCGAGTTCCGCTCGCGCGAGATGCTCGCGACCGCCCAGAAGGAGGGCGCGCCCGTCATCAAGATCGAGCAGGAGCTTGCCGCGCTGCGCGCCGACGAGGCGGATCTGGCCAAGTCGCTCGCGCTCCAGCGTTCGCTTGGCGTCACGCTGCCCGCGAACGGAGTCGTGCGCGCCGTCGCCGACGCGCTGCCCGAGGGCGCGCTGGTCCGGAGCCTTTCGCTCGAGTTCCAGAATGTCCAGGGCAGCATCCGCCGGCAGCGCCGCGGGTCCAGCAAGGACAACGACCCCGCATCCATGCGGTCGCTGCATTGCGTGATCGAGGGCATCGCGGCCGATGACGCCGACGTGGGCGCATTGGTCGAGGGACTCTCGAGGCTGCCGTCGTTCTCGAAGGTCACGCTCGAGTCGAGCCGCAGCTACGAGTTCCGCAGCAAGAACGCGCGTGAGTACAAGATCACGTTCAACGCGGACCTCGAGCGGCGCTGGAAGCTGCCGCAGGTCGCGTCCGCGCCAAGCAGTGGGGAGGAGAAGCCATGAAGCGTGCATCCGGATCATCGCTTGTGCTCCTCGGTGCGTCGATCGCGGGCCTCGGAGTCGTCATCGGCTTCGTGAGCTACCCCACGATCCGCAAGGCCGAGGCGCGTGCGCTCGAGAGCGGAAGACTGCTGGCCCGCGCCGCGCAGTTCGAGACCGCGACGGCCGAACGCGACGAGCTTCGCGACCGCGTCGAGGCGGCTCGGGAGGCTTCGAGCCTCGTCCTGCGCAGCATCCCTCCGGAGCCCGACCAGGCCTCGCTCATGCGGATGCTGGCGATCGAGACCAATCCATCCGTCCTCATGCAGGAAGTCAAGGCGGGTGATCCGGTCTCCGCATCGCCGCGAGAGGGGACGCCGTACAGCGCCGTTCCGATTCGCGTCGAGATGATCGCGACCTTCCCCGAGGTGATGAAGCTTCTCTCGCGCGCCGAGGGCAGCGACCGTCTGGTGCGGACGATCAAGGTGACCATCGAGAAGCAGGCGAAGCGCGACAACCGCCGCGAGTCCGACTGGGACACGCCGTTCGTCAAGGCGACCATCGATCTTGATGCGGTCTACGGCCAGATGGCCTCCGCGAAGAGCGAGGTGAAGCCATGACAGCACGAGCCAAGGTCAATCCGTTCCGCCGGATCATCGATTCGCGCGCCATCCGCCGCCGCAAGGGTCTCATCGTCGCCGTCGCGAGCCTCGCGATGGTTGCGTGGGTGACGCCGCTCGGCCTCTTGCTCTGGGCGCGCATCCGGATCCTGACCAGCATTCCGAAGACCGCCATCGCCGACGACACGCTGGCGCAGGCACCGAAGAACGACCAGCCGCCCGAGCTTGACCCAGGGCTACCCGGCGGCGAGTGGACGCTGCGCGATCCGTTCCAGGTCGATTCGGCCGTCTTCCCGAGGCCACAGACCCAGTCGCCGGCCGGCCGCGGTTCCACGAATTCGCCGAATCAAGGAACGACGCAGTCGGTTGTCACCGTCGAACCCGCCGCTTCCGGCGAGGGCGACGAGAGCGTCGAGTCGATCGAGCCGCAGCCCTACGAAGTCGCGAAGGCGTCGGCCGGCACGTTCCGCGTGCAGTCGGCGGGCAACGGCCTCGTCAGCGCCGTCATCGACGACAAGGTTCGCCGTGTCGGCGAGACGCTTACCAGCGGCGACGGCCGGGCCTTCAAGCTCGTCAAGGTCATCGATGGCGGCGTCGTGCTCGAGCACGAGGGCCGGGAGTTCATCGTGAGGATTCCGCAGCCAGGCATCGACGCTGCGCCGAGGCAGTGAGGCACGTGATTGAGAAGCGGCATCCGCCGCGACCCGCAAGCAGCGGGAGACACGAAACAGGCCGGTCGAGCACGCGTGGTTCATCCACCACGGCCGGCACCAGGCGATGGAGAACACCATGCAGCACCGCACATCAGCTCTCGCCGTCCACGCCCTCATGGGAGTCTGCGCGCTGGCGATCGCCGGCATCGTGCATGCCCAAGGCGCCGCCGCGAACCCCGCTGCCGACAAGCCGTCTGCCGTGCGCGCCGAGAGCGGTTCCGGCGCGCAAGAGACGTTCACCGTCCAGTTCCAGGACACGAACGTCATTCAGGCGCTCCAGATGCTCGCGATGCAGGGAAGCAGGAACATCATTCCCTCGAAGGGCGTGTCCGGCACCATCACCGCGAACCTCTTCAACGTGACGATCACCGAGGCGCTTGACGTCGTCATGCGCTCGAACGATCTCCGTATGGAGGAGGCCGGCAACTTCATCTACGTGTACACCGCCGCCGAGTGGGAGCAGATCTCCGCCGCGCGCCGCAAGCCCACGAGCCGCAATTTCTCGCTTGAGTATCTCAACGCAAAGGATGCGAGCGAGTTCGTGAAGCCGCTGCTCTCCGAGCAGGGCAAGGTCGCGTTCGTCGGCGACGTCGACAAGGGCTTCCAGCCTTCCGAGACCGACGGCGGCAGCGACAGTTGGGCCTTCCAGGGCATGCTGGTCGTGAGCGACTATCCCGACAACGTGGCGGCGATCGAGAAGCTCCTCCGCGAGATCGACACGCCTCCGGCGCAGGTTGTGGTCGAAGCCACGGTCGTCGCGTCGAAGGTGCAGCAGAACGATGGATTCGGTGTCGACGTCTCGATCATCGGCAACCTCGACTTCAACCAGCTGACGAGCCCGGTCTCCGGCGCGAACGACCTGTTCGCCGGCTCGAACGATGGCATCCAGCCGACGAACAACCGCGGCACATCGGTCAACACCGGCGTCGCCGGCTGGGACCGCGACTCCACGCTGCGCGTGGGCGTCCTCTCCGAGGATGTCGCGGTCTTCCTGCGGCTCCTCGACAGCGTCAAGGACACCACCGTCCTCGCGCGGCCGCGCGTCATGGCGCTGAACCGCCAGCGCGCACAGATCCTGATCGGTCGTCGCGTCGGCTACCTGACCTCGACCACCACGCAGACGGCGACCACGCAGACCGTCGAGTTCCTCGACTCTGGCATCAAGCTGATCTTCCGGCCCTTCATCTCGGCCGACGGATCGATCCGCATGGAGCTTGCGCCGAGCGTGAGCGATGCGAAGGTCGAGCAGATCACGACCACGGGCGGCGCGACGCAGTCGGTGCCGAACGAGGACACCAGCGAGATCGTGACGAACGTGCGCGTGAAGAACGGACAGACGCTCGTGCTCGGCGGCCTCTTCAAGGAAGACACCGTGATCGAGCGTCGGCAGGTGCCGGGCCTCGGCGACATCCCGCTCGTGGGTGCGGCATTCAAGGGCTACGACGACGAGCTGAAGCGCGAGGAGATCATCTTCCTCGTCACGCCGACGATCGTGAAGGACCAGCTGGCGAAGGTCTGGGCCAATGAGGCGTCGGACTTCGTCTCGGCCGTGCGCATTGGTTCGCGCGAGGGCCTCTTGCCGTGGTCGCGCGAGTCGCTCACCACGTCGCAAAACCAGAAGGCGTTCGACGCGCTTGCGAAGGGCGACACCGCGCTTGCGCTTCACCATGTCGAGAACTCGCTGCGCCTCGCCGCGAACCAGCCCGAGATCGTCCGGCTCCGCGAGGAGCTTCGCGGCTCGCGCTCGGCGGAAGCCGCCGACTATGAGCGCAGCATGATGCGTCGCGCGCTTGGCTCGGACGCACCGGCCGAACCGGCGAAGAGCGGCGAGCCCGCCGCAGCCCCGCAGGCGCCAGAGACGTCGGGCGGCTGATGCCGTCCGCCGCATTCGACCAAATGGCCCGGCACGCCCAACCCAGCGGTGTGCACGGCCTGTCAGACACGGAACCGCGACCTCCCCAGACCTGACGTCAACTCCCGAGACGACACCATGCGAAACCTCTCCCTCCCGGCACTGTTCACCGTCGCCAGCCTGGCCGCGGGCACCCTCGTCACCGGCTGCGCCCCGCGAGCCACAGGCGTCGAGGCGCGCCGCGAGGCCGATACGCGGTTCCGCCGCACCACGAGCCTCGTGAGCTTTGACCAAGCGAAGCAGGCCTTCGAGTCCGGCGATCTCGAGCGCGCCCGCAAGGAGGTCAAGGCCGCCATCGCGCGCAGCGACGGCGAGGCCCAGTACTGGACGCTCCTCGGCCGCATCGAGCTCGAGGCGTCGCAGCTCGAGCGTGCGATCGAGGCGTTCGACGACGCGATCGAGCGCGACCCCAATCTCGCCGAGCCGCACTACTACAAGGGCATCGTCCAGCAGCGGTGGGGCGCGGTCGACAAGGCCATCGCCGACTACGAGCGGGCCTTCGAGCTCGACTCGTCGCGCATCGCCTACCTGCTGGCGTGTGCCGAGCTTCTGGTCGCCGACCGCCGCCTCGACGAGGCGCGGGAACTGCTGCTGCCGAAACTTGCCCATTTCGAGCACAACGCCGCCATGCACGAGCTGCTCGGCGACGTCTCGCGTCTCCGCGGCGAGCACGTGGCGGCATCGCGCAGCTACGAGCGCGCGCTGGCCATCGAGCCTTCCGCGCCGCTCATCGGGGAGAAACTCCTCGCATCGCTCTTCCGCGCCGGTGAGTGGCAGAGCTGCCTTGAGGCCGCCCGCCGAAGCCGCGCCGCTGCGAATGTCAGCGCGAACGGCCATGTTCCGGTTGTCTCCGTCGACATTTTGCGCCACGAGGGCCGCTCGCTTGCGATGCTCGGCCGCCACGAGGAAGCGCGCACGGTGTTCGCCGAGCAGGTTCGTTCGTATCCCGAGGATCTCGGAGCCTGGCGCGATCTCACCATCGCCTCGATTGAGATGGGCGACTTCGCCCGGGCGCGTTCGGCCGCCGACAGGCTGCTCGAGCTCGCATCGAAGGACTCCCGCGGATTGACCCTGCGCGGCCTCGTCGCCGAGCGCTCGGGCGACCTCGATGGCGCAGTGCGCTGGTACCAGTCGGCGGTCGGCGCCGATCCGAAGGACGCCGATGCCGCCGCCGCACTCGGACTTGCGCTGCGAAAGATCGGGCGTTGCGAGGAGGCGGACGCATCGCTGCGCCGTGCGCTTGAGCTCGATCCGGACTTCACGCTCGTCGCGAACGCGCTTGAAGCCTCGGATGAATGAATGCGTGGATTGGACGCAGGTCGGAATCGACCGGCGTGAACGACAGCGGGGAATGTGAACAGCGAAGGGCGTCGAACATGCAGTTGGATCAAGGACCCACATCGAATGCGCGGCGACCAGAGGGCGAAGGGCGCGGTATCACGCCATGGATCGCACTTGCGTCCATTCCGGTCGCTGCGGCGGGCGGCTACTTCGTCGACTCGATCGCGACTGGCTGGATGATCGCCGGTGGATCGGCGGCCGTCGCCTTCTGCGCAACCATGTTCTTCACGTCGAGCGACCAGGACGATTCGCAGCCGCAGAGCGCAGCGAAGGCAAGTGCCGCGGCCGCGGCCGCGCGCCGCGCGCAGGCTGCAGCCGATCCGAACGCAGGCAAGGACGCCGCCAGCGACGTGCTTGCCCGCGCGATGGAAGTTCGCAGCACCGAGCGAACCGCGCTGCTCCACGCCATCACCGATGCGGTGCTCCTGGTCGATTCCCACGGCGAGACGCGCTTCGCGAACAAGTGCGCCAGCAAGCTGCTGGGCGAGCACGCCACCGACGCGGGCACCCGCCACGCGATCGAGGCGCTGCCGCCGCAGGTGATGCGCGCCGTCCAGGCGGTCATCGAGGCCGGCGGCAGCGAGCGGCGCCGGATCGAGGCGGAACTGAAGGACTCGGCGGCCACGCCGGTCGCGGTGCTCGTCAACCTCGTGAGCGACTGCCCGCAGGCGCTCGCGGCCATCATCGTCCGCGACGTGCGCAGCGAGCGCGAGGCGGACCGCATGAAGAGCGAGTTCGTCGCAAAGGCGAGCCACGAGCTGCGCACGCCGCTCGCGTCGCTTCGCGCCTACGCCGAGCTTCTCGCCGACGGCGAGGTCGAGGATGAGAACCAGCGACGCGAGTTCGCCGGCGTCATCCTCTCGGAAACCGGGCGCCTCAGCACGCTCGTCGACCGCATGCTCGACATCGGCCGCATCGAGAGCGGCCTCGCCCGCGCCAACCTCGAGTCGGTCGACTTCAACGACCTCTGCCTGCGCTGCGTCGAGGAGCAGCAGGGCGAGGCGAACCGGCGCATGATCACCATGAAGGTGACGCGCACCGAGCGCGCCGCGATCGCCGCGGCCGACCGGCCGTTGATGAAGCAGGTGATCCTCAACCTCCTGTCGAACGCGATCAAGTACACGCCCGATGGCGGCGAGGTGTCGGTCGAGGTCGACACCGACAATCTCGCGCGTTCTGTCGTGATCAGCGTGCGCGATAATGGGCTCGGCATTCCCGAGCACGCGATCCCGCGGCTGTTCGGAAAGTTCTACAGGGTTGAGAACCACGAGAAGTTTGCCAAGGGCACTGGCCTCGGGCTCAATCTTTGCCGGAATATTGTCGAAGCGATGCATGGCGGACAGATCGGCGTCGACTCAAAGGTCGGCGTCGGGTCGCGCTTCTGGTTTGCGATTCCACAGGATCACGCGGCGAGAAAGGCGGCATGACCCATGCCAGATGACGGTACACGTCCAGTTCGGATCCTCGTCGCCGACGACGAGGCCTACATCCTGCAGGTCGTTGCGCTCAAGCTGCGCAATGCGGGATACGACGTCTGCACGGCCTTCGACGGCCAGGAGGCGCTCGGGTTGCTGTACACCCAAGGCGCGGACATCGTCGTGACCGATCTCCAGATGCCGCACATGACGGGCATCGCCCTGGCGCGCGCCATGTCGGCCGATCCTTCGCTTGCCAGCATTCCCGTGATGATGCTGACCGCGCGCGGCCACCTCCTCCGCGAGGGCGAGGCCGATAGCGCGAACATCGCTCGCGTCGTCCACAAGCCATTCTCGCCGCGCGCGCTCCTTGGCGAGATCGAGTCATTGCTGGCGGAAAGGCGGCGTGCCGCATGAATCTTGTGATGACGAGCCATCCCTTCGAGGCAATCTCGGCCTCGCTGCGCGCGGCCGACGCGGTCCTCGTGCCCGCCGAGGCGACCGCGATCGGCCTGGGCGCTTCTGCGCCGAGCGACGTGCTGGCGCACCTCTGCAACTCGCCCGCCGCGCGCGCCGCAGTCATGCGCGCCGTCGCCAACTGGCAAGTCGCAGGCGAGAATGCCTGCGAGCCGCTGAACGGACTGCTCGTGATGCCGATCGGCCTTCCGCGCAACCGCGCCGGCGGTCGCTTCGCCGTCGTCACGCTCCTCGCGGAAGCGCTCGAGTGCGAGACGGTCGAGTTCCTCGCCCAGAGCGCGTCGGCCGACGCGAGGCTTGCGAAGAGCATGCTGGCGTCGATCGGCCCGTGGACGCGGCGCACATCCGAAAGGCTCAAGGCGCTGGTGCACGCGCTTGGCGTCAGCGAGTCCGAGCGGCTTGCGAGCGCGGAGGCCGGCGTGCAGCTGAGCGCTGCATGGGAAGAGCTTCATCTCCTGCATTCGATCTCGTCGGAGATGGCGCTCGGCGCGTCGCCGGCGCGATTCGTCGAGAATCTCTTGGTCGAGGTCCGCGGCACGATCGGCTGCCGCTGGACCGCGCTTCGCGTGTTCGGCCCGGCCGCGCAGCTGCTCGGTGTCTCGAGCGGTGGAATCCTCGCGGACGGCATCGATCCGGCGACGGCGCGCAGGCTCCTCGACTCGGCGGGCAACGTCGCGCGTTCGTCGGTCGTCGGCGAGGATCTCGTGATCTCGGCGGTGCGCCGCGACGGCGATCCGCTCGGCATGCTGGCCGCGGGCGACCGCGACACGTCGGGCGGCGCGATGTCGAGCTTCGAGCGCACGCTCGTCGAGACCGCGGCGAGCCACCTCGCCGTGTTCCTCGACAACGCGCGGCTTTACCGCGATCTCGACGCGATGTTCCTCGGCGCGCTTTCCGCACTCGTCTCCGCGATCGAAGCGAAGGACCCCTACACGCGCGGTCACTCGCAGCGTGTGGCGCTCGTGTCGCGCGATCTTGCGGTCGAAGCCGGCCTCCCGGAAGCGACCGTGAAGCAGATCCACATCGCGGGCCTCGTCCACGACATCGGCAAGATCGGCGTGCCGGAGATCGTCCTGCGCAAGCAGGGGCGCCTCGACGACGCGGAGTTCGAGCTCATCAAGCAGCACCCCGAAACCGGCTGGCGAATCCTCCGCGACATTCCGCAGTTCGCCCCGATTCTCGACGGCGTGCGCTTCCACCACGAGCGCTTCGACGGCCACGGATACCCGCACGGTCTTGCCGGCGAGGAAATCCCGCTGTCCGCGCGCATCATCGCCATTGCCGACACCTTCGACGCGATGAGCTCGAACCGCACGTACCGCACGGCGCGCACGCGGCACGAGGTCCTCGAGGAGATGGCCCGGCTTGGCGGAACCCAGTTCGATCCGGCGCTGCTCGAGCACTTCCTGCACCTCGACCTCACCGCGTACGACGCGATGAACGGTGCGCATGGAG
>Ga0209985_10002640_pt1 | contig 16026 bp, 13 predicted proteins | sample NOAtaG_FD_187305 | JGI IMG/M metagenome (GOLD analysis project Ga0209985, IMG submission 187305) | Freshwater lake microbial communities from Lake Erie, under a cyanobacterial bloom - NOAA_Erie_Diel6S_1000h metaG (SPAdes) (version 2) | ecosystem: Environmental > Aquatic > Freshwater > Lake ...
CGACGATCCGGCCAAGCTGAACGACGCGCAGAAGACCGCGGTCACCGCCTACATGCTGGCCCGTAACGGCAGCCTGGCGCCGGCCGGCACGCTGCCAGCCGGCGGCGACGCGACGCCGATCAAGTAGGTCGACCGCGAGCCGCCGCGCCTGCTTCGTACCAGCCCTTGCTGGCGTTGACCCAGCGCACCACCAGCAGCATCACCGGCACCTCGATCAGCACGCCGACCACCGTGGCCAGCGCGGCGCCGGACTCGAAGCCGAACAGGCTGATCGCCGCGGCCACCGCCAGCTCGAAGAAGTTGCTGGCGCCGATCAGCGCAGACGGGCAGGCCACGCTGTGCTGCTCGCCCAGCGCGCGGTTGCCCCAGTAGGCGAGGCCGGCGTTCAGGAACACCTGGATCAGGATCGGCACCGCCAGCAGCGCGATCACCAGCGGCTGCCGCAGGATCTGCTCGCCCTGGAAGGCGAACAGCAGCACCAGGGTGGCCAGCAGCGCGACGATCGACCAGGGCCCGAGCGCCTTGAGCAGCGCATCGAGCCCGGCTGCGCCGCCTTGCCGCAGCACGCGGGCGCGGATCGCCTGCGCCACGATCACCGGCACGACGATGTACAGCAGCACCGAGGTGAGCAGCGTGTCCCAGGGCACCGTGATCGAGGCCACGCCCAGCAGCAGCGCCACCAGCGGCGCGAAGGCGAAGATCATGATGACGTCGTTCAGCGCCACCTGGCTCAGCGTGAAGTAGGGGTCGCCGTGGGTCAGGCGGCTCCACACGAACACCATGGCGGTGCAGGGCGCGGCGGCCAGCAGGATCAGGCCGGCCACGTAGCTGTCGATCTGCTCGGACGGCAGCCAGGGCGCGAACAACTGCTTGATGAACACGTAGGCCAGCAGCGCCATCGAGAACGGCTTGACCAGCCAGTTGACGGCCAGCGTCACGCCGATGCCGCGCGCATGCTGGCGTACCTGGCCCAGCGCACCGAAGTCGATGCGCAGCAGCATCGGGATGATCATCACCCAGATCAGCAGTCCGACCGGCAGGTTGACCTGGGCGAACTCCATCGCGCCGATCGCCTGCACCGGTGCCGGAAACAACTGGCCGAGCGCGATGCCGATCACGATGCACAGCGCGACCCACAGCGTCAGGTAGCGCTCGAAGACGCTCATCGAACTTGCGTCGCGCTGCGCGCTCGGGGATTCACCCTTGGGGCGGCCCGGCGGGTTGATTGGGCCACCGTCGCGCTGCGCGCTCGGGAGTTCGCCCTTGGGACGGCCCGGCGGGAGGATCGGACCACCCTCACGCTGCGCGCTCGGGGATTCGCCCTTGGGGCGGCCCGGCGGGAGTATCGGACCACCCTCACGCTGCGCGCTCGGGGATTCGCCCTTGGGGCGGCCCGGCGGGCTCATCGCCTCAGCTCCGCCCGATTTCCTGCAGCCGCGCGCTCAGCGCCTGGCGTTCGATCCGCGCCAGGGGCAGGCTGAGGAACAGCTGGATACGGTGCTGCAGGCGGCTGAACGCCTGGAAGAACGCCTTGCGCTTGTCTTCGTCGCTGCCCTCGGCGGCGGCCGGGTCGGCCACGCCCCAGTGGGCGGTGATCGGCTGGCCCGGCCACAGCGGGCAGGTCTCGCCGGCGGCGCTGTCGCACACGGTGAAGACGAAGTCCAGCGGCGGCGCACCGGGTGCTGCGAACTCGTCCCAGCTCTTGCTGCGCAGGCCGGCGGTATCCATCCGGTTCTTCTGCAGCAACTCGATGGCGAAGGGGTTGACGCGGCCGGTGGGCTGCGAGCCGGCCGAGTACGCCCTGAAACGCGGCGCGCCGTAGGCGTTCATCATCACCTCGGCCAGGATCGAGCGGGCCGAGTTGCCGGTGCACAGAAACAGGACGTGCCGGGGGCGATCGGTTGGACTCATGCGGAGATCTCGGTCAGGCGCTTGATCAGGCAGGTGCTGGTGGCCGGGCATAACTGGCTGAACTGCGGGCTCGACTGCAGGGCAGGGGCGGCGGCGCACCGGGCGATGACGGCATAGCCGTGGTGCGAGAACAGGTTGGCTGCGCTGGTGGTGAGCAGCGTCAGATCGCGCAGCCCTTGCGCCCGGGCACGCGCCTCGGCCGCCGCGATCAGCCGCCGCGCAAGCCCGCGGCCGCGTTGCGCCGGCGTCACGGCCAGCGAGCGCAGCAACCCGTGCGCGCCGTGCGGTTGCACGGCCACCGTGCCGACGAGCCGGCCGTCTTCCTCGGCGAGCACGAAATCCGTCAGCGCTGCGTCTTCGAGGTCGGCCACCGGCAGGTCAGCCTCGGCGAGCAGGGCGCGCACCGCCCCTGCATCGGCAGGCGAGCCCGTGCGCAGCGTCACTGCCATGTCGGCCCCAGCCGGCGGTCGTGGATAGGCCGGGCAGACGAGCCACGCGTCGCGGTTCCGGCCGGCCGGCGCGCGTGTATGCGTGCGGGCTCGGCGCTGCCGGGCCGGCAGGGCGCGGGTGTGGCGTCGAAGCGGGTCGACGGGGAGCAGGTCGAGGCGGAGCAGGTGAAGGTGGAACAGGTGAAGTCGGCGCAGTTCGAGGCGCAGTAGTCCGGGGTAGCGTGGATCGAAACGCAGCGGATCGATACGCAGCGGTTCCAGACGGAGCAGTTCCCAATGGGGCGGTTCCAAGCGGTGCGGCTGGAAACGGTGCGGTTGAAAACGGTGCGGCTGGAAACGGTGCGGATCGATGCTGTGGCGGCAAAGGCGCGGTAGCGCTCGCCCGTGCGCTCGGGCGTCGCCAGGGGCGCATGGACGCGCGTCATCATCAGGCGGCCTGCAGGGTGCGGCGGCGCTTGCGCACGCGCCGGGCCGGCTTTACCGGGGCGCAGACCGCCGCCGATTTGCAGCCGGTGTCGGGGCCGGCGTCGGCGGCGCAGCAGTTCTCGCTCAGGTAGCCGAGCAGCGCGTTCATCGCTGCGAAGTCCGCCGAGTAGAAGACGAAGCGGCCGTCCTGGCGCGCGCGCACCAGACCGGCGTGCGCCAGCTCCTTCAGGTGGAAGCTGAGGGTCGCGGGCGGCAGACCGAGCGCGGCAGCAATCTCGCCGGCTGCCATGCCGCTCGGCCCCTGCTGGACCAGCAGCCGATATACCGCCAGCCGCGTGTGCTGGGCCAGAGCGGCGAGGGCGGCGACGGCGTTCTTTGCTTTCACGTTTTGAACAGTATGGAAATATCTGGCAGCCGTCAAACCTGCCGACTCGACGGTCGACTCGACGCTGGCAGCAGCGCCGATCGCAACGGCCTCATCCGCGCCGCCCGAACCGGCCGCCGACAGACCGACTCATCGATCGGTCGCGGCGCCGATCGTGCGGCCGCAGGCGTCGGGCGCAGCGCCGGGAGCGCGTGATTGGAGGGTTCGCTCGACGCCCAGGCATGCAGCACTCGTGGGTTGTGCGCGGAGCGGAGCCCGTCGGTCGCCTTCAGGCGCTTTCGGGGCTTTTCTCCCACCGGGCCGACGGCAGCGTCCGCATCGTCTTGCGCGCACGCCGATCCGGTCCAGCCGCTCGGCCTTGCTGAGGCTGGACAATCGGCCGACACTCAGCGGCATGCTCAAACCGAATGATCGTTCCGCCGCCCGCCATGTCGCCACGCTGCGTGGCGTGGGCAAAATGGCCGTCGACGCCACCATCGGCGTGACCGAACTGGTGCAGGCGCTGCACCTGCGCGTGGCGCACACGGCCACGCGGCCGGCAGGTGCGCCGGCGACCGCCGCCATCGACGGCGTGACGCGCCTGGTCTACGGCGGCGTGCGCGGCGTCGCGCGCGCCGTGGGCGGCGGCCTGGATGCACTGCTGCGCCCGCTGCAGACGCTGCTTGTGAACGGCGCAGCCGATGCCTCCGCTGCGGCCCAACCGAATGCCGCCGACGCGCCCGCAACGATGAACACGCGAACCCGCGCCGCGCTTCTGGCGGCGCTCAACGGCGTGCTGGGCGACTACCTGGCGCGCACCGCCAACCCGCTGGCGATCCGGATGGCGCTGCGCCGCGACGGGCAGGCGCTCGACCTCGACCCCGTGGCCCTCGCGCGCTCGGTGCCGCAGCCGAGCGGACGGTTGCTGCTGCTGGTGCATGGCCTGTGCATGAATGATCTGCAATGGCAGCGGGCCGGTGCCGACGGCATCCCGCACGACCATGGCGCCGCACTGGCGCGCGACCTCGGCTTCTCGCCCGTCTACCTGCACTACAACTCGGGTCTGCACGTGTCGACCAACGGCCGGGCGCTGTCCGGGCAACTGGCCGCGCTGGTGGCGGCCTGGCCGGTGCCGGTGGAGTCGCTGGTCGTCATCGGTCACAGCATGGGGGGACTGGTGGCGCGCAGCGCGGTGCACTACGGCACGGAGCAGGGCGCCGATTGGGTGCGGCGGCTCAGCGCACTGGTGTTCCTGGGCACGCCCCACCACGGCGCGCCGCTGGAGCGCGGCGGGCACTGGATCGACGTGCTGCTCCAGAGTCAGCCTTACACCGAGCCCTTCGCGCGCCTGGGCATGCTGCGCAGCGCCGGCATTACCGACCTGCGCCACGGCAACGTGCGCGACGAGGACTGGAGCGGCCACGACCGCTTTGCCCGCGGCAAGGCAGTCAACCACGACCCGCGCCTGCCGTTGCCTCTGCCCGCGGACGTAGCCTGCTACGCGGTGGCCGGGACCACCGCCACGACGCTGCCGGCGGGCCGCACCGACGCGCGGACCGCGCCCGAGGTCGCGGCGCGTATCAAGCTGCCCGGCGATGGGCTCGTGCCCGTGGCCAGCGCCCTGGGCCGGCACGCGGCGGCCGACATGACGCTGCGATTGGCCGCCGAGCGCTGGTGGATTGCGCCGGGCACAGGCCACCTGGACTTGCTGTCGTCGCCCGCCGTGTCTGCGCGGCTGCGCGACTGGCTGGCGCCCCCCGCGGCGTCCACTCCGGAAAGAGCCGCCTGAGTACGCCGCGGTAGGACGCCGCGGTAGGACGCCGCGGTAGGACGGACCCCGCGGGCCTGCGTATGGCCCGGGGCGGGCGCTGCCATCCGCGCGCTGTGCCGCGCGGCGTCAGTTGCCGAGCAGGTAGCGCTCGAGGAACAGCACCCGCGCGTAGAACAGGTAGTCGGCGTTTTCCTTCTTGGCGAAGCCGTGGCCTTCGTTCTCGGCGATCAGGGTCCACACCGGCACGCCGTTCTTGCGCACGGTGGCGGCGATCTGCTCGGCCTCCTGCACCGGCACCCGCGGGTCGTTGCGGCCGTGGACGATGAACATCGGCACCTTGATCCGGTGCGCGTTGTTGGCGGGAGCGATCTCTTGCATCCATTTGCGCATGGCCGGGTCGCGCTCGTCGCCGTACTCCACCCGCCGCAGGTCGCGCCGGTAGCTCTCGGTGCGTTCGAGAAAGGTCACGAAATTGGAGATGCCCACCGTCGGAATCGCGCCGCGGATGCGGTCGGAGTAGTGCACTGCCACCGCATTGGCCATGTAGCCGCCGTAGCTGCCGCCCTGCACCACGACGCGCGAGGCATCCAGGTCCGGCTGCTGCGCGATCCAGTCGAGCAGCGCGCCGATGTCCCGCACCGAGTCCTCGCGCAGCCTGCCATTGTCCAGTTGATGGAAGGTCTTGCCGAAGCCGGTGGAGCCGCGCACGTTGGGTTCGATGAAGGCGATGCCGAGCTCGTTGACGATGAAGTTGTAGCGGCCGTTGAAGCCGACCCGCGCCTGCGCTTCGGGGCCGCCGTGGATGTCGATCAGCACCGGCCGCTTGCCGGTGAAGGCGGCGGGCGGGCGCTGGATCAGCCCGGTGATGGTGCGGCCGTCGAAGCTCTTCCAGGCGATCTGCTCGACCGGCGTGAAGCGCGTAGTGTCGATGCCGGCGGTGTCGGCGGCCACCCACAGCGTGCCGGCGGCCGCCGGCGCACCGAGGTCGAGCAGGCGGATCTCCGCCGGCGCCGATGGCGAGGTCGACACGTAGGCGAGCCGGCTGCCGTCGGCCGACAGTTTCACGCTCGTGACGTTGCTGCCTCGGGGTAGCGACAGCGGCAGCGGCCTGAGCGTCTCCAGGTCGATCAGGCGCAGCACGCCCACGCCCGCCTCATTGGTGATGAACGCGCCGCGCCGGCGGTCGCGCGCGACGGCCCCGCCCGCCGTATCCCAGGGCACGTCGGCGGTGATCGGGTCGAACCGATGCGACTGGGGGTCGTAGCGGTAGGCCTGGCGGAACTCGCCGAAGCGGTCGGTCACGACGACGAAGCGGCGGTCCTCCGCCGTGAAGGCACTGGCCAGGTAGAGCGCGCGCGGGTCGCCGTCGCGCGGCAACAGGCGTGTGCGCTGCCCGCTGCCCAGGTCCACGCGCCACACCTCCGCCTGGCTGGCGGAGATGTAGCGGTTGACGAGCAGGCTGCGGTCGTCCGCGGCCATGTCGCCCGGCCACCAGCCGGTGCCGGGCAGATCGAAGCGCGCCAGCACCTTGCCGGTCTTTACTTCGACGAGCGAGATTGTGTTGGCGGTGCCGCCGGCCCCGGCGGCCGTCGCGTCGGTCTTGGCGCAGGTCGTGAGCACGGCGGTGCCGGCGCGATTGAAAGGGCCGGCGTCGCAGCGCTGGCCCGGCTGCGTGAGCGCGGTCTCCACGCCGCTCGCCAGATCGCGCTGGAACACCTGGGTTGCCTCGCTGCCGCCGGCGTCGCGCTCGAACACGATGATGTTCGGGTCGCTCGGGAGGAAGTCGCCGCTGCGCGTCGGCTCGTTGGCGGTGGTGATCTGCCGCAGCGGCTGGCCCGGCGCGCTGGCGATATGCAACTGTGCCCGCTCCGCCGTGGGCGGACCGGCACGCCACACCACCAGGAGGCGCTGGCCGTCGGGCGTCATGTCCGCCAACCCGGCGCCGCGGAACTCGGTGTAGCGGCCCACCCGCGCGGGCAGGCTGGCGGGCACGGCAGGCACGTCGCTCATCGTGAGCGCCGGCGGCGGTGGGAGGACGGCGGCGGTCTGCGGTGCGGCGGCTGGCGCCGCGCAGGCGGTCAGGAGCAGGGGTGCGACCAGCGCGGCGGCCAGCGTTGCGGCCAGAACGGGCAAGGCGGTGCGATACGGGAGGCTTTGCACGATGGGGTGTCCAGTGATGGTTGCGGCCGTTCAGAGCCTGCGGAAGGATTTACTGCGTGACCCGAACTCCGATCTCACACCTGCGCTGCGCGCCGTCGTACTTCCGTACGGGTTTGCTGCCCGGCGCGATCGCGGGCCGCTCGCGGCGGCTCTGTTGCAGGCACTCAGCCGCCTGCCGCAGCCAGCGCCGCACGAATATGCTCGATGCGTGCGCGGTTGGCGCCGAAGTCGCTCTTGCCAAGGCGCGAGGCCGACCGCACGTGAATGACTCCGCCGGCGGGCGCAACGAAGAACTCGGCGTCGTCGACGAAGCCCAGCCAGCGGGTCGTGAACTGCACGTACAGGTAGTCGGGCGCGGAGGTCATGATGCGCGCGCCCGGCATCTTGAGCACGATCTCGCCGATGCGCGTGAGCGCCTGCGCGCCGGCCTGCGGGCCTGCAGGCGCGTAGCGCAGCGGCTCGATCGCCGCGTAGCGGGCGCCGTCCCCGTCGTAAGCCCCGGCCTGGCTGCTGACCGAGTTGGGCGTGCGCGACGGTGGCTTGAGCTGGCTGTCGCGCACGCCGAGATCATCGGGCATCGAACCCTTGAGCAGGCCGAGCTGGCCAGCCACCAGCACCACCACAGGGCCGACGACGAGCGCCAGGAAGAGTGTCAGGAGAAGCGCGGGCAGGAGCTTCATGCGGCACCAATTCGCAACGAAAGGCTCGGACGTTACCGCAACAGGCGCGACCGCCGCCGTGCCCGCCGGCGCCGAGTTTCCTTATCCTGACGACGGGGCTGGCGGCGCCGCGCTGTGGCGCCGGGCCCGCCGAGCCGCTCAACCGCCGTCCGCCGATGCGCATTCTGCTGGTCGAAGACGATCCGATGATCGGCGCCGCCGTGACCGACGGTCTGCGTGGCGCCGGCTATGCCGTCGACTGGACACACGACGGCGACGCCGGCAGTCGCGCGCTGGCGGCCGGCACGCCCTATGCGCTGCTGGTGCTCGACATCGGACTGCCGGGTCGCGACGGGCTCGTCCTGCTGCGCGGGCTGCGTACCCACGGCAGCGCGCTGCCGGTGCTGCTGATGACTGCGCGCGACGCCGTCGGCGACCGCGTGGCCGGGCTGGATGCCGGCGCCGACGACTACCTCGTCAAGCCCTTCGATCTGGACGAGCTGCTGGCACGGGTGCGCGCGCTGCTGCGGCGCGCGGCGGGGCGCGCCGACCCGGTGCTGGCGCATGGCCGCCTGCGGCTCGACCCGGCGCGGCGCCAGGCCTGGTGCGACGAGGCGCCGCTGGCGCTGTCGGCGCGCGAGTTTGCCCTGCTGCACGCGCTGCTGGAGCGGCCGGGTGCGGTGCTGTCGCGCGGGCAGCTCGAAGAGCGTCTGTATGGCTGGAACGACCGCCTCGGCAGCAACGCGGTCGAGGTCCACGTGCATCACCTGCGCCGCAAGCTGGGCGACAGCGCAATCCGCACCGTGCGCGGCGTCGGCTACGCGATCGGCGAGTGAGCCGCCAGGATCGGGCATCGGCGATGGATCCATCCGGGCAACGGCCACCGCTGCGGCCACCCCTGTCCATCCGGCGCCGGCTGCTGGCCGCCCTGCTGGCGCTGCTGGCGCTCGCCGGCGGACTGGCGGCGGCACTCGGCTACCTGGCGGCACGCGCCGAGATCGACACGCTGCTCGACGAGGAGTTGCGGCAAGTGGCGCTGTCGGTACGCGAGCTCGCCCGCCTCGACACCGAGCGCATCGAGCGCTCGGCGCAGCGCCCCGAGCAGCGGCTGCAGGTGCAGATTGACGATGCACGAAGCGGCCGGCAATACCGCTCGCGCAACCTGGCGGCCTTGCCGCCGGCGGCGGCCGAGGGCTTTCGCGATCTGGTGCTGGCCGGCGCAACCTGGCGCGTGTATGCGCTGCGCCACGACGTGCAGACGGTGCAGGTGGCGCAGCCGCTGGCGCTGCGGCGCGAGCGTGCGCTGCAGGCCACCCTGCGCATCGTCGCCCCGCTCGCGCTGCTGGTGCCGGTGACGGCGCTGCTGCTGTGGTGGATCGTCGGCCGCGCGCTGGCTCCGCTGGCCAGCCTCGGTGCCCAGCTGCAGGCGCGGCGGCCCGATGCGATCGCCCCGCTGCCGCTGGCCGGCGTGCCGGCCGAAGCGCGCGCACTGGTGGAGGCCCTGAACGACCTTCTGCAGCGGTTGGCGGCCGCCTTCGAGCAACAGCGGCGTCTGACTGCCGATGCGGCGCATGCGCTGCGTACGCCGCTGACGGCCGTGACGCTGCAGGCGCAGCTGGCCCAGCGTGCGGCCGATGCAGAGCAACGCGCTGCTGCGCTCGAACGCTTGCTGGCCGGCGTGCGGCGCGCCAGCCACCTGACCGCGCAACTGCTGGCGCTGGCGCGGCTGGCGCCGGAGGCCGCGCAGGCGCCCGCCGAGCCGCTCGATCTGGCGGCGCTCGCGGCGGACGTGCTGGAGGAGCTGCGGCCGATCGCCACCGACCGGGGGATCGCGCTCGAGGCCGACCTGCCGCCGGCGGCGCCGTACGTCGGGCGTGGCGAGGCGCTGCGGCTGGCGCTCACCAACGCGCTCGACAACGCCCTGCGCTACACGCCGTGCGGCGGGCGGGTGCGCCTGCGTCTGGTGCCGGTGGACGGTGGGTGGTGCCTGGAGGTCGGCGACAACGGCCCGGGGCTGGCGGCCGCCGAGCGCGAGCGCGCCTTTGAACGCTTCTATCGCAGCCCGCAGGCCAGCTCGACCGGCAGCGGGCTGGGGCTGGCGATCGTGCGCGAGGTCGCCCAGTTGCATGGCGGCAGCGCGAGCCTGCACGACGGCCTGGAGGGGCGCGGGCTGGCACTGCGCTGGCTGCTGCGCTCGTGAAGCAGATCCGGCCGATCGGTGGGGCCGGCAGCAAAGAAAACGCCCGTGGGTGCACGGGCGTGAAGGCGTGTGAGCAGCGCGGCTGCGAACCCGCGCTGTCGGGCGGACATTAAGCGCGGCACCTTAAGCCTCGCTTAAGGGCCGGATCGGCGGGTCGGCTTGCCCCCGTGCCGCGCCACATAAGCGCGGTCCCTGCGGTCCTTCCAGCGCCACACCCATGCGCCTTCGAAGGCGAGACTGCCCCAACTGCCGACGGCGTGGCGCGGGCCGGTGGCGAGCGCCTCGAACACGTGCTGCGGCGGCGCATACGGGCGCAGCGGGCGGCCGGCCAGCGCGCGGCGCAGGTTCTCGGCCAGCGGGGGGCCGGCGCGCACGGCAAAGGCCGCCAGGCGCGGGCGCGGATGGTCGAGCATCGAGGCGCAGTGGCCGGCAGCGAACACGAAGGGGTGCGAGACCGACTGCAGCAGGGCGTTGGTGCCGATGTAGCCGCGGCCATCGACGCCAAGGCCGCTCAGGCGCGCCCAGGCCGCCGCCGCCCCGCTCATCACCAGGGTGACATCGGACACGAGCTGGCCGCCGCCGGCCAGTTGCACCGTGCCGCGTTCGAGGCGGACGGCGTCGTCCTCAATCGCGCGTACGCCGCAGCGCGGCAGCAGCGCCTGCAGCCGGCGGCGCAGCGCGGGCACCGCCGCCGGCAGCATGCCCTCCTGGCCGGTTACCCACTGCACGCGCAGCGGGATCTGTGCCGTGCGCGCCCGCCATGCGATGGCCAGCGCAAACTCGACGGCCTCGCTGCCGCCACCCACCACGCTGACGGTGGAAGCGGCGCCGCCCTGCAGCCGGTCGGCGGCCAACTGCACCTGCAGCCGCGGCCACACTGCGACGAAGCTCTCCAGCGGCTGCAGCGGGATGCCGAACTCGGCGCTGCCGACGATGGCACGGTCATCGACCACCGGGCCGGTGTCGATCGACAGCAGGTCGAACGGCAGCGGCGCCATCGGCTCGCAACCGGCTGCGGTCAGGACATGTACGAGGCGGTTGTCGAGGTCCACGCGCTCGACGTGGCCGAGGCGCAGCGTCACGCCGGCCCGCTGCAGGAGCGCGGGCAGCGCGATTGCGCATTGCTCGAGTGTGTACTGGCCGGCAACCCAGCCGGGCAGCAGCGGCGAGTGCAGTTGCCGTGCCTGCGGCGTGACGAGCACGACTTCGGTACGGGCCAGCGGCGCGGCGGCCAGTGCCCGCAGCACGCCCAGGTGCGCGTGGCCGGCTCCCGCCAGTAGCAGTCGCTTCATCGGCCCTGCTGCGTCGGTGCAGCGGGCGATCCGGCTGCGCCCGCAGGATGGGACCGGCGTCCCGCCGCCAGGGTGGAGGCAGCCCGGCGCCGGGCTGCCTGTGCGGCGCACGCCTGACAAGCGCCGCGGCGGGGTGCCCCAGGCCGGCTGCGGGCGGGAGCGGCGGCCGCCCGCACCGGGTCGTCGTGGCCGCTGCCACCGGACGAGAATCCGCGCGCGCCGGGGTCGCGTGGCGGCGGGGCCGTCGCGGCGGCGGGCCGATCGGTGTTCGCGTCCAGGACAGGAAAGATGTCGTCACGGCTCACTGGACTACCCTCCCGCTGCGCGCTCGGGGATTCGCCCTTGGGGCGGCCCGGCGGTCTCACTGGACTACCCTCCCGCTGCGCGCTCGGGGATTCGCCCTTGGGGCGGCCCGACGGTCTCATGGGCGCGGGTCATCATGCCACCTCGACCGACCGCGCGGCGTCCCGCCACCCTGACAGGCGGGGTTGACGTCACTTCCGTCGTACACTCGTCGAGCACTGTACGTCCGTCAGAGACCGGTGCGTTTGCCAGAGGAGCAGGGGGGAGCGTGGCGCGCGGCAGCCCGATGCAGGCGGTGGACCCGGCGGAGCCGGCCGACGGCGGCAGCGTCGCGTCGGCTGCTGCCTTCGACGGCTTCGTGGTGGCCATCGGCGCCTCCGCGGGCGGGCTCGATGCGCTCGAGCGCCTGTTCGACCGCCTGCCGAGCGACAGCGGCGCCGCGTTCGTGGTGATCCAGCACCTGTCGCCGGACCACAAGTCGATGATGGACAACCTGCTGGCGCGCCACACGCGGATGCCGGTGCAGGTGGCCACGCAGGGCATGCCGCTGGCCGGCAACCAGGTCTTCCTGATTCCGCCGGGCATGACCATGACCATCGAGCAGGCGCAGCTGCAACTGGTGCGCAAACCCGAGCACGGCCTGTCGCTGCCGATCGATGCCTTCTTCCGGTCGATGGCCGAGAGCTTCGGCGCGCGCGCCATTGCGGTGGTGCTGTCGGGCACCGGCTCGGACGGCGCGCGCGGCGTGCTGACGGTCAACGAAGAGGGCGGCATCGTCATGGTGCAGGCCCCGCAGTCGGCCAAGTTCGACGGCATGCCGCGCTCGGCGATCGCCACCGGCCTGGCCGACGACGTGGCGCCGCCCGAGGAACTGGCGCTTCGCATCGTCGACCACCTGCGCAGCGAGCCGCTGGACCGGGGCGAGGCCGGCCGCCGGCGCGAGCCGCTGTCGGACCTGCACCTGTCCTCGCTCGATGCGGTGCTGCAGGTGCTGATGAACGCCAGCGGCATCAACTTCCGCGAATACAAGCCGGCCACCGTCATCCGGCGCATCGAGCGGCGCATGCAGGTACGCCACTGCCGCAGCTTTGCCGACTACCTGGCCTGGCTGCAGCAGGAGCCCGACGAAGTCGGCACGCTGCGCCGCGAACTGCTGATTCCGGTGACGCGCTTCTTCCGCGACCCCGAGACCTTCGACTACTTGGCGCAGGACGTGATCCCCAAGCTGGTGGCCGCGCATGCCAGCAACGACCCGCTGCGCGTGTGGGTGGCGGCCTGCTCCACCGGCGAGGAGGCCTATTCGATCGCCATGCTGTTTGCCGAGGCGTTCTCGCGCCTGCAGCGCTGGCCGAGCCTGAAGATCTTTGCCACCGACATCGAACAGGAGTATCTCGACCACGCCTCGGCCGGGGTGTACCCCGAGACCATTGCGGCCGAGGTGTCGGCCGATCGGCTCGAGCGCTTCTTCACCCATCGTGGCGGCAGCTACGTGGTGCGCAACGAGCTGCGCCAGCACATGATCTTCGCGCGGCACAACCTGGTGGACGACCCGCCGTTCACCCGCATGAACCTGGTCTCCTGCCGCAATATGCTCATCTACCTGCAGCCGCGCGCGCAGGACGCGGTGCTGTCGCGCCTGCATTACGCGCTGAACGCCGACGGCTACTTCTTCATGGGGCCGAGCGAGTCGATCGGCCCGCTGCACGACGACTTTGCCGCCGCCAGCGTCAAGCACAAGGTGTTTCGGGTGCTGCGGCGCGGCCGTGCGGTGATGAGCACGGAGGGCGGCGGCAAGAGCGTCACGGCGCGCAAGCGCCTGAGTTCGTACTCGTCGCGCCGGCCGTCCGGTCCCGACGCCTCGCTGCAGCAGGGCGCGCTGTCGATGCTGCTGTCGGACTTCGCGCCGCCGGCGCTGCTGATCGGCCGCGACCGCTCGCTGGTGCATGTGTTCGGCGGCGGCCGGCGCTACCTGCAGATCCCTGCCGGCGACGCCAGCCTCGACGTGCTGGCCCTGCTGCCGCGGCCGCTGGCGGCATCGGCGGCGGCCATGATCCACGTGGCGCAGCGCACGCCGGCGGGCAAGGCGCCCGCGGCCGAGGAGCGCCGCTCGCACGTGGTCGAGGTGCAGACCCACGACGGCCGGACCGAGCGCGTGCAGCTGGTGGCGCGCACGCTGCCCAACGAGCATGGCGAGGGCGACGGCGGCATCCTGCTGGTGTTCGAGCCGGCGCCCGATGCGCCGGTGCCGGCCGGCGGCGGCGCCAACGTCGATCTGCAGTCGCACATCGAGTCGCTCGAGCGCGAGCTCACCAGCACCCGCGCCAACCTGCAGCAGACCATCGAGGAACTGGAAACGGCCAACGAGGAGCTGCAGGCCACCAACGAGGAGCTGATCGCCAGCAACGAGGAGCTGCAGAGCACCAACGAGGAGCTGCAGTCGGTCAACGAGGAACTGTTCACCGTCAATGCCGAGTACCAGGAGAAGGTCGACGTCCTGAACCGCGTCAACGCCGACCTCGAGAACGTTTCGCGCGCCACGGCGATCCCGACCCTGTTCGTCGACGAGAACCTGGCGTTGTCGCGCTTCACGCCGGAGGCCTCGCTGCTGTTCAAGATCAAGGACACCGACGTGGGCCGCTCGATCGAGGACTTCGCCAACCGGCTCGAGTACCCGGAGTTCTTCAGCGACCTGCGGCGCACGCTGCGCGAGGGCCATGTCGTGCAGCGCGAAGTAGCCGACCGCGACGGCCGCTGGTACTTCGCGCGCATCCAGCCGTACTCGCAGTCGGCGCAGTCGCCGCGCCGCGCGGTGGTGAGCTTCATCGACGTGTCCTCGCTCAAGGACGCGCAGCGGCTGCAGGCGGTGATCGACTCGCTGCCCGAGCACCTGGCGGTGCTCGACGCCGGCGGCACCATCGTCATGGTCAACCAGGCCTGGCGCGACTTCGCCCGCGCCAACGGCGACCTGGAGCTGATGCGCTCCGGACCCGGCACCAACTACCTGCGCGCCTGCGAGCCGGTCGACGACGAGCACGCGCGCCTGGCCAAGACGGGCCTGACCGACGTGCTGGCCGGCCGCCGCACCCATGTGACCCTGCGCTATCCGTGTCACTCCGCCACCGAGCAGCGCTGGTTCCTGCTGCACGCGGCGCCGATTCGCTGGCCCGGCGGCGGCGCCGTGGTCAGCCACGTCAATATCACCGAGTTCATGACGGAACGGCAGGTCGAAAACACGAGGGAGGGGGAATGAACGACCGGATACACCGCAGCGGCGAAGCCGGCAGCACGACGAGCGAGGGCGGCGGCGAGGGCAGCGGCGAGCGCGAGCAGATGCGCCTGCGTGCCATGGCGGCGCTGCGGCGCGGCGAGTTCGACCTGGCCGAGGCGGCGATCGCGCGCGGCGACGCCACGCTCGCCGAGCTCGTCGAGAACCTGCGCATCTACCAGATGGAACTGCAGATGCAGGCCGACGAGCTGCAACGCAGCCAGGCGCAGACCGAACAGGCGCTCGGCCGCTTCAGCGCCCTGTTCCGGAACCTGCCGGTGCCGGCGCTGCTGGTCGACGGCAACGGCGTGGTGGCGGAGGCCAACCGCCATGCCGAGGACGAGTTCGGCATTTCGAGCGCGATGATGCGCGGCTACCTGTTTCACCGGCTGATCGATGCCGACGACTACCAGGCCGAGGTGCGCGGCGCGCTGCTCGATGCGCGCGCCAGCGGCCACGCCGACGTGGCCGCGGTGCGTTTCCGCGGCGCTGCCGGACGGCAGTTGGTCGGTGACCTGCATATCGAATCGCTGGTCGATCCGGTGAGTGGCCTGCAGCAGTACGCCTGCGTGGTGATCGACCGCACCCAGCAACTGGCCGACCTCGACCGGCTGCACACCACGGTGGCGCAACTGAAGACGCGCGAGGTCGAGAACCAGCGCCTGGCCGACGCCGTGCTGCGCCACGCGCGCGCCGTGCTCACGCTCGACGCCGGTGGCCGCATCACCTGGTCCAGCGACGAGGCGCTGCCGGTGACCGGCTATGGCGCGGCCGACCTGCTCGGCCATCCGGTCCTCGAGCTGCTGGGCAACGACGACAGCGCCAAGGCCGACTGCAGTCAGCGTATTTCCGAGGGCAGCAGCGGCCGCTACGTCGGTGTGCGCCTGCGGCGCAAGGACGGACAGACGAGCACGGTCGCGCTCGACCTGCTGGCAGTCAAGGACCCGGCGCCGCGCTTCATCGTGCTGCTGACCGAGCAGGCACGCGCGCCCGTCTAGCCGGCCGGCCCTCGGCTGCAGGCCGTCGGCGACGCCGCGGCGGCGGCGATCGCGCCACGCCTGCGGTCTGCAGGTCAGCGCAGCGAGCGGCGCGGCGGTGACAGGTGCGGCAACCGGGCCTCCAAGAGCGCGAGCAGCTCGCGCGCACCGAGCACGCTCGTACCGTCGCCAGCGGCCTGCACGGCCGCCCAGATGGCGAGCGCCGCATTGCGCGGCGACAACTGCTGC
>Ga0209985_10002643_pt1 | contig 16021 bp, 12 predicted proteins | sample NOAtaG_FD_187305 | JGI IMG/M metagenome (GOLD analysis project Ga0209985, IMG submission 187305) | Freshwater lake microbial communities from Lake Erie, under a cyanobacterial bloom - NOAA_Erie_Diel6S_1000h metaG (SPAdes) (version 2) | ecosystem: Environmental > Aquatic > Freshwater > Lake ...
CCAGGTCGATCGAGACGACCATCGCCACACCGAGGGCGATGCCGAGAATGCACAGCAGGTAGGGCAACGGCTGCTGCAGCAGGCGGCGGGCGGCGAGGCGCCAGAGGGGGCGGCTGCTGACGGTCGCGACCGAACTATCGCCGGAACCGGCCCTCATGCCGTCACCGGGCCGCGGCTGCGGACGTGGCCGTCGTGAACCTCGAGCACCCGATCGGCCCGCACGGCGATCGCCGGGTTGTGGGTGGCCATCACCAGGGTGCGGCCCTGGCGACAGGTCAGTTCGATCAGCAGCTCCAGCACCCGCTCGCCGGTCTGCTCATCGAGGTTGCCGGTGGGTTCATCGGCCAGCACCACCGCGGGCTGCCGCACCAGGGCCCGGGCGATCGCCACCCGCTGCTGCTGCCCGCCGGAGAGGCGATCGGGGCGGCTGGCGGCCCGATCCACCAGCCCCACCCGCTCCAGCAGGCCGAGGGCCAGGGGCTCCACCCGGGCCAGAGGAATCCCGGCCAGCTCCGCCGGCAGGGTGACGTTCTCCAGCACCGAGAGGGTGGGGATCAGCTGGAACGCCTGGAACACGAATCCGATCTGATCGCGTCGGAACAGGCTGCGGGCCGGCTCCGCCAGGCTGGTGAGCTCGACGCCACCGATCCGCACACTGCCGGCCGAGGGCACATCAATGCCGCCGAGCAGATTGAGCAACGTGCTCTTGCCACTGCCGCTCGGACCCAGCAGGACCACGAAGGAACCGGCGGGAATGCTCAGATCCACCGAGGCCAGCACCGTGTGCTCGACCTCACCCTCTTGGTAGCGCTTGGTCACGCCCTGCAATGCGATTGCAGCCTCCGGAGCCGGCTGGGGCATGGGGGCAGCAACAACAGATTCACGACACGCTAAGGGTCGTCGCCTGGCGGCGACGGAAGCCGGCACGCAGGAGCCGGGACGTTGTCGTCGCCGGTACTCAGGCCGATGCGGGGCATCGCAATCGCGGCGGCCTGGGCGATCAGCGGAAGCTCCAGGCCGGATGCGGCGGCGCTCTAAAAGGCCAACGCCAGATCCGGGCGGTGCTGCGCCAACCGAAAACCGAGCAGAAACGGAGCGCTGCGCCTGGGAGCCCCAAGACAGCGTCGCCACCGGCGAGGGGCTGGCAGAGCAACGCCAACGGCAGACCCCGACTCCGGCCCAGGGCCAGAGGCAGGGCCACACAGAGGTCGCGGCCGTGCAGGGGGTCATGATTCGCCAGATTCTGATGCTGGCCGGTGCCGTCGGTCCGGGAGGAAGGCAACGCACTCCCGACCGGAACCGGCGGAGGTCTGGGCCGCACCACTTCCTCGGGAGCCGGCGCCCGGCAGCGGAACGAGGCCGATCAAGGCGGGGCGGGGGGGGGGCATCGGGGCGATGCTGCAGGGCGCTGGCAGCACGTTCGACGGCCGAGGCCAGCACACAGACTCGTGGGCAGAGCGCCGGCGAGCAGATCACCGCGCGGGGCGGTCCTGGAGCCCGATAGGCCCAGCGTATTTGATGATAGTTTTCATGGACCCTTGAAACTTCAGGCAATGCAGGCGTGGGCTCAGCTGGTTGACCACGCGGTAGCAACCGAAACAAGCATTTTGCAGCGCTACCTTCCGGCGCTCAAAAAACTTCTGCCGGATGTCCCGTTGACCGCTGATGAGCTGAAGTGCTGCTCCATCCAGGAAGGCTCGCGAGTCGCGCATGTGGAGACAGGTTTTGGACCACCCATCTATATCTGCGATGAAACCTCCGGGATGGAGACGGGCACCTACAAAGATCTGGATGCCTGCCTGATCGTGGCGATCGCACTGGCCAATGGCGTCGAACGCCTGGTGCTGTCATCAGGGGGAAATCTTGGCTACAGCCTGGCCCGGTATGCCAGTCGCGTCGGACTGGAGGTGATCGCCTTTCAGCCGGCAACAACGCTTTACAAGCTGGATGGCAGCGCGTATGCCAACGACAGGATCAGGCTGATCTCCGTGGATCTTCCCGAAAGGGAGGTCAAAGATCTTGCCTTGAAATTCGCCGAACGCTACGCCCTGCTGCAGGTGCCCGACCCTCGTTGGCGGTTTGCAGCATCATCAGCACGAGCGATGTTTCTGCTGGAAAACATCCTCCGGTGCGACCCCCAGGTTCGTTACCTGGCCCAGACCGTATGCGCAGGGTATGGGCCGGTGGGCATCTTCAAATGCCTCTCCGCACTCGCGAGTGAAGGCCTCATCCAGGACAGCCAGATCCCGGCATTCATTGGCTTTCAGCAGATAGCCAACGCACCGATGGTCAACGCATGGAACGAGGGAAGACGCGAGATCAGAGCCACGCATGTCGATGCCCACCCCGAAGCGTATCTGGAGCCAGGGCTTTACAACACCAATCCTGGACATAACTACACCAGGCTATTCAACCTGATCAAATATTATGGTGGCTACCTGGGCGGAATCGACAACAAAGACTACGAGAGGTACAGCGGAGACACGGTTGACATGCTGAATCGGGCGGGCATCGAGCTGACGCGGCGACCCAACGGTGACTACCTGGAAAAAACCGGTCTCCTGACCGGGGTCGGCATTCTGAAAGCCATCGATGAGAACAGGATCAGTTCCGGCGAGGGCGTGGTGTTTCTACTGACAGGCGGCGTACGCAGACTCAGCGGGCACACCGAGGGCGTGATTCCGAGCATGCACGTCGACGCCAGCCAGGCGATCGATACCTGGGTAGAAAGCATCGGCGAACATTGCGGGATCGGGGTGCCAGACCACAGCAAACGGGAAGACCTGCTGCTGCGGCTCAACAGACTCGTTTAGGAACGACAGCCTCATGACAACCGACAGCCAATCATCAATGGGCAAAAGAGCCATGGGCGAGAAAGACCTCCTGAACCTTGTTGATGCCTTCATCCAATCCAAAGTGCTGATGACGGCCTACCGACTGAATGTCTTCACCCTTCTCGCCAGGGAACCAATGGCCATCGGCGAGGCCCTTAAGACGCTGGAACTGCCGGAGCGTTCCGGCACAATTCTGATCAATGCCTGCCTTGGGCTCGGGTTGCTTGAGCTGAAGGACGAAAAGCTTGGCGTCCCGGAGGGGATTGCGCACCTGCTGATCCAGGACAGAAATCTGCCATTCCGAATGCCCACCTATCTGATTGATTACTACAACACGCTGTATACAGATATGGTCAATCTCGAAGAGATTGTCAAAACAGACGGCGCTGCGTCGGCGTTCAATCTCAGGGATTACTTCAAGGATGACGTCAGCGAGGTCGAACCTGAACTCGCTGCCGACTACTCGGCATATATGGACGCCACGATGGATAAAATCGTCAAGGTCGTCCTCGAGACATATTCCTTTGCCGACCACCACTACCTGTTCGATCTTTGTGGTGGCACCGGCACATTCTGTGAAGCGATCGTCAGAGCCACCCCCGGGCTCAGAGGTGGCTTCATCGACATCCCCGCCGTGGCATCCATCGGCAGGAGAAGACTGGCACAGCTCACGTCCCCATGTCCGCTTGATGTGACCGCAGGCGATGTCTTCAGCTGCGAACTGCCAAAGCAGGCCGATGTGATGACCATCTGCCGCTCAGCTCACGACTGGGATGATGCACAGATTCAAGCCCTGTTCGAACGGGTCGCCGAGACGTTGAGACCTGGCGGAAAGTTTCTGATCATTGAGCGGATGATTCCCGACCAGTTTTCAAAAGACGCCTTACCCCTCTATTTACGAGCCGTCTACTTCCTGTCGAAGAGCTGCACAGCCCGGTACCGGACAGCTGCGCAATACCATGCGGCACTGAACCAGGCAGGATTTGCCAAAGTTGAGACCCTCAGTCCAGATCGGGATCCCTATGCATTCTTCCAGGGTCTTCGCATCGTCATGGGGACAAAATAATCACGATGTCAGGCTACACACAGCCCCTAGAGCCGGAACTTGAACTGAGCACCATCGATCCCGTCACGGGAATTCGCGGGACACTGGTGATCGATCGCCTGGTGGATGGCCTGGCGGCAGGGGGATTGCGCATCAAGCCGGAGACCGGCCCCCAGGAGCTTCGGCCACTTGCCCGTGCGATGACATTCAAACAGGCAGCGCTTGGACTCAACGTCGGAGGGGCGAAGGCCGGCCTCGCCATGGACCCCGCCGATCCGAGGCGGACCGAGGTGCTGCGACGCTTTCTCAAGGCCATCTCCCCACTGATCAACGACTGCTACAACTGCGGGCCAGATGTCAACACCACCATGCAGGAGCTGGAAGCGCTTGCTGCAGACATCGGCCTGCCCAGTCTCAAAATCGCTGTAGGACGCCGGCGGGGCATTGCTGACGCTCTGTTTCTTCAGCGCTACCGGTTGTTCAGCGAAACGACAGCCCTAGGGACCGTCAATCAGCTGAGAGCCCCGACCGCCGTGATGGCAGCGGCGCGGCAACTGCTGCACCATCTCGGCATCAACCAAAGCCAAGCGAGCGTCGCCATTCAAGGTGCCGGCAACATGGGCGGCTACGCCGCCCTCTTGCTGCATCAGTGTGGAATGCGGGTCACGGCCTGGGCCGACGATCAACAATGCCTCGTGGAGTCCCAAGGGCTCGACGTGCCAGAGCTGATGCGTGGACGCACCGCCGGCCGACTGCCCCATCGCGGCAGCAGGACACCCTCCGCGCGGCTGTTGAGGGAACCGTGTGATCTGCTGATCCTTGCCGCCGTGTCCGAGGCGATCGACCCATCAATGGTGGCTGAGCTGCGATGCCGGGGCATTGTGGTGGCGGCCAACCTCGGCATCGCCGAACCGGTCGAATGGTCCCTGGCGCAGAGGGGGATCGTGGTCGTGCCGGATCTCATCGCCAGCGTCGGGGGATCGCTGGCCGTCGAAGCCCTGGTAACCCAGAAGCCCAGCACAGCCGAGGACATCCTGCGCCACGTTGAATCGCGAATCGCCACCAGCACGGAGTTCTGGCTGAAGCAACGGAAACTCCAACCGGAGATCCCGCTGCGGGCGTTGATCATGAAGCAGATCAACGCTGCCGATGCCGGTGCGAGTCAAGAGGCGTTTTAAGGTGCATCTGAAAACACAATCAGCCAATGACGGGAGAGCTAAGACCTCACACCTGCAGACTGACCGCCTTGGTCTGGCTATAGCTCAAGAGTTCTTCCATGCATTCGGAACGGCCTAGACCACTCTGCTTGCAGCCACCGAAAGGAACACCGGCCGTATGGCGGCCGACCTCGTTGATCCACACCACACCAGCGTCGATAGCGGCGGCAAGGCGATGAGCCCGAGAAAGATCCCGGGTCCACACACTGGCTGTCAATCCATAGATCACGTCATTGACCTGCCGTAGCATCGCAGCCTCATCGCTCCAGCGAAGAATGCTGAGCACCGGGCCAAACACTTCATGGCGGGCAATGGTCATCTGATGATCCACAGCATCCAGAACGGTAGGCTCCAGAAAAGCCCCTCGGCTCAAGGCCTCATCAAGGGGTGGCGTCCCACCGGTGAGCACCATGGCCCCCTGGGCAACAGCCTCCTCAATCGCCAGCACCACCCGATCGCGATGCGAGTGCGAGACGAGGCAACCCATCTGGGTGGATTCGAGCACCGGTGATGCGGGATGAATCGCCCGCACCCGCTCGATCAGACGGGGAAGAACCGCGTCTCTCACAGAATCATGCAAAAAGAGACGCGATGTTGATCCACAGGACTGACCCTGACTGCGAGTGAAGTTCATACCGCTGACAATCGCATCAGTAGCCTTGTCGAGATCAGCATCCGGGCAGATAATGATCGGGTTCTTGCCTCCAAGTTCAAGGTTCACGGACTTGATCGTAGAAGCCGCTGCGGCAAGGACCTGTCGACCAGTCTCTACCCCTCCGATCAGCGTGATCTTTCTGACAGAAGGATGGGAGCACAGAGCGGTGCCGGTTTCCCCACCATTCCCAGTGATCACGTTGAAGACGCCTGGAGGGAACAGATCAGCAGCAAGGGTGGCCAAATGCAGCGTGGAACGAGGGGTCAACTGAGAAGGCTTGAGAACGACAGGATTGCCCATCAACAGGGCTGGAACAGCCTTGACTGCGGAGAATTTGAACGGATGATTGAAGGCGAGCAAAAAAGCTGTCAGACCAATGGGCTGATGAAGTGTATAGTGAAGTCGGCTCTCCTCTGAACTCAAGGACTCACCCTTGAGATGGGGAACTAGAGAGCAGAAGTAGTCGATACGATCCGCTGCACTAAGAACATCAGCCCTCATGGCGCGCAAAGGGCTACCGAGATCCTCCATATCAAGCTGGGCAAGATGCTCGCACTCACTGCGGATCCGTATAGACAACGCCTGAACGCGATCGATCCGCTCGCTCAGATCGAGTGATCGCCAGGCACCCATGGCAGCCGTGGCGGCTAAGGCCATCTGGTCGACATCCACAGCCGAGGCCAGGGGCACGTCCGCAAGCAACTGACCGGTGGCAGGGTTGGTGACAGACAGGGTTCGCCCGTCGGCAGCATCCGTCCATCTGCCTGCAATAAACATCTGAAGGCGAACAGACATCAGCGAAGATCCAATGCTGTCGACAGAGAGTCAAACGAAAGAATCATGCCTTAAAGACCATATAAGGCCCTAGGGTTAGAGCTGATAATCTTATCGATCAGATCACGGTGAAGATCCTGGCGAGAGCAGAGCTTTCGAAAAGCATTAAGATCGCTGGAGGGATCAATATGCCCATAGTCAGTACCGATAACGATGTTATCCTCGCCGACAAGTCGTGTGATCGATACAAGATCATCGTCAGCCTCGCAGGCTACATAGAAACGGTTGCGCTGCAGGAGACCGGTGAGATCTTCCTGCGAAACACGGTACCGGAGCTCATGCAACACGTAGGGCAGCCACTGAGCTCCAGCTTCCAGAAAACCCCAACGCAGGCATGGGAACAACTGAGGCACGCCAGCCGTCACCAGTGAGACAAAGGCGCTCAATAGTGGCAGTTTGTATTTGCAGTAGCTGGACCCCCTGCCATTGTATTGACCCATAAGATCACAGGAGGCCGGGCTGGCATTGCCGATATGAATGATAATCGGCAGATCAAGAGAGCTGGCTTCTTCATAAAGAGGAAAGAAATAGGGGTCACAAAGCAGACGATTGCCTTCGATAGGGCGAACGAAGACGCCACAAGCCCCATTCTTCTTAGACTCTCGCAATGAAGAAATCGCATCACTCATGGAAAGAAGCGGTGGCACAACAACCCAACGCAAACGTCCCTGACCGCACTGCCATAGATGGGCCAACCAACGGTTGTAAGCAGTGCACAGGGCTCGTTCAACATCAGCGCGAGGACTCACCTGCTCAATAAAAAATGTCGGCAGCAACACCTGAATGTCAATCGCCAACCGACTCATATGATCGAGTCGCTCGCGCACATCATGGAGATCTCGAGCGGAAGCCTGAAGACGCAGCTCACGGCCTGTGCTCTGGCTGAGTTCCGCAAGTCTTGTGGAACTCAGCAACCGCCCGCCAACACCGCAGATCTTGCCATCAAGGAACCAGTGCTGGCGCTCCGACCCAGGAGGCCCGATCTGCAATGGCCGGTAGGCTGCATCCGCAACGTCAAGATGGTCCCAGGTCTGATCGCACTCAATCACATGGGCATCTGCATCGATGGTGAGCATGGGGTGCAGAACAGATGAAGGAAGAATAAACCGCTGAATGAGACAGTTGCGGTTCGCGCTTCAGGCCAGTGGAAGAACCGATGCAGTCTCAGGGCTGATAGAGCGTAACCCTGCCTGCGATGGCGGAAGCAGCGACAGTGTAAGGGCTGGCGAGGTAAAGCCGACCCGGTCCGCTGCGCCCAGGGAAATTACGGTTGATGGAGGAAATGGTCACTTGATCCTCACGCTCACTCACTCCAGGCCCGGCATTGCAACAAGCACCACAACCCGGCTCAAGGAAGCAAGCTCCGACCTTCCTGAAGACCTCGAGATAACCAGAGCGATCGCAATACTCTCGGACAGCAATGGATCCGGCCTGGATGTAGCACTTAACCCTTGGGTGAATGCTCTTACCTGCATCCAAGGCTGCAGCAAACACCGCTGCGACCATATCCATGTCGGCGGCCTTACTACCGGTACAAGAGCCACAGAAAGCGATATCGATGGCAACATCCTCAGTGAGCTCATCACAGAAGATGCCGTTGCCAGGATCCCCAGGCAGGGCGATCATGGGGCGAAGGGTGGAAACATCAATCCATAAGTCCTCAGCGTACACTGCGTCGGTATCAGAACTCAGATCACGGCAAAGTCGCTCTGCTTCGGAGGTCGTAAGACCACGCTGATGAAGCCAGCGCACGACACGCTGGTCGGGAGCGATGAGAGCCGAGAAAGCGCCGATCTCAGTCGCCATATTGGTGAGGGTGGCCCGCTCATCGAGGCAGAGTTGGCGAACAACAGGCCCGCCATACTCAATGAGTTTGCCTACAAGTCGACCAGACTTCACCTCCGGCCGCGTCAACAGATGCAACATAATATCCTTTGCCGTGATCTCGCGTGGAAGTTCACCAACCAATTGAACTCTGGCTGATTCAGGTACAACAAGATGAATATCACGGGTCAACCAACTGGTGGCCAGCGCGGTGGAACCCACGCCCACTGCAAGACAGCCGATTGCACCCATATGGGGCGCATGCGAATCAGCGCTGACAACAAACGAACCAGGCAGAGCATATTTCTCAAGCACCAGATTATGATTAATGCCCTCAGATCCCTTGCGGTCTGTCTGCTCGCCATGCAATTTAATTCCATGTCTATTGGCAAACTGCTGCTGTGCGTGGTTAAGGGCATGTGCAGCATCAAGCAAACCGATAGCCTGACGCTTTGGCGTCATCACATCATCAAGAAAGGTAAGGTGATCACGGAATAGAATCATTGTCTCAGGATCTCTAACCGTATAGTCCTCGCCGAGCTGAGCCCTGATAAGCGCTTCAGCCATGCCGGTGATGTAATCATGCGAAATGCGCAGGTCCGTTCGCATAAACGCATGATCCCCCGGCTGGATGCTTGGCACTCCCGTGATGTCTGAGGCTGGATGGGTGACCACATGGCGGGCAAGGATCTTCTCGCCCAGCGTCTGCGGGTAATCACTGGAGACTGGCGCCACCATTTCATCAGCACCAAGACGCCCAAGGGCGTAGGGAAATAATCCTCGATGTCTGAGAATGTCAACAGTGATCGGATCAAGACCGGCAACGAGTTGCGAAAAGGGGATAGTCTCACCGGCTTGAATGCGGGGGAGCAGACCAAAGTCAGTTGACGTGAAGATACCCAGGTTATGACAGTTATCCCGGTAGATTCGCTCAAAGCTCTTGGCAACAATCAGGCGAATACCAGCGTGATACTCAGCGAGAGGGGCATGCTCACGGCTGGATCCTTTACCGCGCCGGGAACCTGAGACAGAAACGATGAAGCCACCATTCTTGACACTACCGGGGTGGACAGGAAACTGTTGGCTGCAACATAGTGCCTCGTAGACATAGGTTCCTAGCTTATCATCGAATTGATACATACGATAGACGGGTATGATCTCATCGGTGCTAATGTCCGACCGCAATCTCAAGTCAGAAGACAGTATGAGGTCCTCTCCCGCAAGCTGCTGACGCAGGGGCTGCGGATCCTCTGTCAGAAACAGAACGCGACCATCAAAGCTAACTTTGCCATCGTTGAATCGCAGATGGGAATCACGAGAGCAGCTCATGAATGTGGACGAGGCAAGGAAATAGTGTCACTGAGACGAACATAACAGTTATCATTCATGCGACCGATGGGTGCAAGACGGGCAACGTCAATCACACCTTCGCAGACTATGCTGCTGTGTGCGTGTATCACAAGGCCTTCGGCAATCACCAGATGATGATCATCTCCAAGAGGGATGATCTGCTTGGCGCGAGATTCCATCGCTAACGGAGCCTCCTGGATACGGGGCGGGGTGACGATGGAAGAAGCAAGTGGGGTGAGTCCACAAGCCTCAAGCTTGCTTTCGCCATCTTGTGCAGGTCGGCCGGTGGCATTGAGCTGTTCAAGATGCTTTTCAGTTGCTGTGTGGATCACGAACTCACCCGTTCGCTCAATATTAAGGAGTGTTCTCTTCTTTTGCTTTCTGCCCAACGCCGACTCAAAACCTACAACGACTGTCATGGGCGAAAAGCCTGCAATCGCATAGCAACTGTAGGGCGCGAGGTTGACCGTACCATCGTCGCTTAATGTTGTAATCCACGCGATAGGCCTGGGTATCACCAAGCACTTGAGTAGATCATGCCCTGCCTGAGCGCCAAGGGCACTCGAGTCGAATTGAAGCCATTCATCACTCATGAAATGATGCAGCGTCAGCAGTGACCGCAGTTTAGATCACGGCGCTCAAGAGAGATGTTTGGATTGAGCCCGCAAGAGCACTGCATCATGATCAACACTCTGGCAGCACAACCAACCAGTCTCACCAGGCAACCACCCCTGACCATCAAGCATCGCTTGCGACGCGGCCGCTAACGACTCCCCTGAGCTAGCTTTCCCCCCGCTGATCCGGGATCATTCTGTCCCAGGGGTGCCATCGAGTGCAGCGACGGAATTGTCAAGGCGCGTCGCAATCGCCTGATATTTCGGCCATTGACCCATGACATGATGATCCTCTGTCGGGTGACCCTTGAGGATCTCCTCCAGCTTCCACTGGGCCCTCTCTTCAGACATTTTTAGATCGAGCATGAAGTTCCACTCGCCATACATGGCAGCATGAATAGCCCCCAGACCCAAAACAATCATGCGATATCCCATGGCACCGAGGTCAGCAAAGGTCATCGGGTCATCAAGCTGACTCCATCGGAATGATGACGAGTAGTTGAAGAACAGTGGCAGATGGGGAAACCGTTTCTTGATCGCCTGAGCAAAAGAGTGTGCATCAGCTCGACTTGCATCGGGGAACTCGGCCCAGATGACGTCCGCACCAGCATCGGCATAGCACAATCCTCTCTCAATGACGCTGTCGATCCCACCGCCACCCTCGGCACCATAGGCGTCGGTGCGTGCAATAATCAGGAAGTCAGGATCAGATCGAGCCTCCAGAGCCGCTTTGAGTTTTCTGACAGCATCGCCAATCGGTACACAGCGTCTTCCGGGAAGATGGCCGCAACGCTTTGGCAGACGCTGATCTTCGATGGTGAGACCACTCACGCCCGCTTGCTCAAACTCCTCAACCGTGCGCATCACCTGTAGAGCATCCCCGAAACCATCATCACCATCGACAATGACCGGAAGGCCACAGGCTTTGGCAATCAAACGGGACCAAGCCACCATTTCTGTCATAGACACGAAACCTAGATCCGGGCGGGCGAGATATCCCAGAGAGCAGGAATAACCGCTGACAAATATCCAGTTCAAACCAACAGACTCAGCGATCCTGGCTTGTATCGGCGAGTAGACGCCAGTCGTGAAAGCGTAAGGTTGATCCATGAGGATCCTGCGCATTCGCTGGTTTCTGAGCATGTGACGACCATACTGGTATAGCGAGACCTTAGCATCATCACCTGATGGGTTAGAGATCCACGGACTCTCGGCTGACACAGTGCAGGCGCCAAGCTTCAAGCGTTCAGGATGAACAGTTCCCCATGAGCGCACGGCGCATGCCGAGGACAGGGCATGAGGTCTGTACAATATTGTTTGGTATCCAATGACTCCGTGGGCTGCTGCGAGCCGTTTGTGAGTGTCTGTGATCTCTTTGAGCGCCAGGCACATGCCAACCCCGGATCAACAGCTCTGGATTTCGGCACTCGCAAGCTGACCTACGGGGAACTGAATGGGGCAGCCAACCAGATTGCCTGGAGAATTCTCGATGCTCAGGCTTCGAGCACTCATGATTCCGAAGGAAGCGATCAGAAGCCTGTGGTCGTGCTCCTCGAGATGGGACCCAGTGGGATCACGGCCGCCCTTGCCGCACTGAAGGCAGGCCAGATCTATGTACCGGTGGACCCCTCAGATCCAGCTGAGCGGGTGGAGCGCATCTTCGCCGAGCTTGAACCAGCCTGGGTGATCGTCAGCACGGACAGCCTCGCCCGATGGCAGCGTTCCTTGCCTCCGCACGCCGATGTGATCAACATCGATGAACTGAATCTCCCGGAGACACGTGGGAATCCTGGACTCAAGATTCACCCCGATGCTCTGGCCTGCGTGATCTTCACCTCTGGCTCGACAGGGCAACCCAAGGGTGTCATGCTGCCGCACAAAAAGCTTGTGCATGATGCCCTGATCAGAAGCCGGCTCATGGCGGTGTCCGCCACCGACAGCATTGTGTTGCTCTCCTGGGCAACAGGTCAGGCCATTTCCACTTTACTCCTGCCGCTGATCAATGGAGCTCAGCTGGTGCCGGTCCCGGTACGACGGGATGGCATCTCCCCATTGGTCGAGGTGCTGTCACAGAAAGCAATCACTATTCTGGTGATAGCGGTGCCGCTTTTGCGTGCCTTGATGGACTCGATTCAAGGCAGATTTGAGGTGCCGCAGCTACGCGTGGTCAGGATCGCAAGCGATCGGAGTTATCCTCACGATGTGAAGCGCTTCCGAGATATTTTTCCACCCCATTGTACGCTCATGAATGGACTTTCTTCCTCTGAGACTGGCCTGATCTGCGCCCAAATGATCGATGCATCGATGCCACTGGAGGAACAGACTTTATCGGTTGGCCGCCCTGTTGATGGCAAAGAAGTTCTAATCCTAGATAAGCACACTCAGCCCACCACAACAGGGTTCCCTGGCAGAATTGCCATCAGAAGTCGATATTTGTCCACGGGTTACTGGAGAAGACCGGAGCTCACAGCGCAATCCTTTCGCCAAGATTCCGAGGATCCGACACTCCGACTATTCCTGAGTAGTGACATGGGCTATCTATGCCCTGACGGTACACTAGTGTTCCTGGATCGTTTAGATGAACAGATCAAGATTCGAGGCTTGCTTGTAGACACCAATGAAGTTCAGGCGGCTCTGATGAGCCATCCCAACATTCTGGAGTGCTTCGTGGGTGGGTGGGGCGACCAAGGCAAGGAACGGCTACTGGTCGCCTGGATCGTGATCAAAGATGTCCCACTGGCCAGCATCGATCTACGCGGTTTCATTGAAAGCCGTTTGGCCAGCCACATGGTTCCATCGGCCTTTGTGGCGGTCGACAGCTTGCCACTGACAGCGCGGGGGAAGATTGATCGCAACGCCCTGCCGCCCCCTCGCTTCGCCGGAGACAGCCAGCGACGGATGCCACCATCCACAGAGCTCGAACAGCAACTGCATGGCATCTGGAGCACCATTCTTGGCCACGCGGACTTCGGCATCACGGATGATTTCTTTGCGATCGGTGGCGACTCCTTATCGATGATGCAGGCCAATCTCGCCATCAATCGCCTGCTGAACAAAGACCATCTGGCGCATCACCACTTTACGCATCGAACCATTCAGTCATTGATCAACCATTTTGAGCCAGAGGTGGAGGCAGATGCCAGTAGCGAAACGGCAGAAGCCATGGACAACAAAGCAGATCGAAACCATCGCCTCATTCCGCCTCACATCCGATCATTCCCTGCGCAACAAATGGCGATGCTTGCACATTGGCCGGGGGAATGCGCTGGCGGTCATCGCTATCTGCGGACACTCAATAACGAGTCCACACTGCCAGGACTGTTCTGGTGTTTCCAGGGATCCTACGAATTCGAAGCTCTTGCCAGGGAGCTCACCGGCGAGCTCCGACTCCATGGGATGCGGTCAGCAAATCAACTGGAGGACTACCGCACAATCTACCGCAATCCGTCTTTGTGCAATCACATTGCCAGTCTTTATGTTGAAGAGATTCTTGATCTTCAGCCGGCAAATAAACCCTTTGTGATTGGGGGAAATTGCCAGGCAGCCATTATCGCCAATGCGATCGCCTGGCAGCTGTTAGCACTCGGCTGTGAGGTCAAAAACCTGATCCTGATGGAAGCCAGTCTCGTTCGCATTCGCACAGGCATCTTCCGCTGGGATGGCAAAACCACGTTGATCTATGGAGCACGCAGCATTTTTAATCCTTTCGGGGATTTAACAACTGCCAACAGGACGTCAGGGATCCGTGAGATTTATCTTGAGCACCATTCTGGCTCCTGGCTGGATCGGACGCTACAAGAGAATCTCGGGGACGAACTTCGAATCCTGGAGATTGCAGGTGCCCATGGAACGTTTTTTGAAGCGAGACACGTCGGCACGCTGGCGTTGGCGATCAGGAGAGCAGCAGGAATCTCCTGATCAGGGCTGGGGGGACAGCCGATGCCCCCATGACCGGCCGAGGGCAGATCGATGCCACCGAGCAGATTGAGCAGCGTGCTTTTACCACTGCCGCTGGGCCCGATCAGCACCACGAAGGAACCGGCGGGAATCTCCAGATCCACCGACGCCAGCACCCGGTGCTGCAGCTCACCCTCCTGATCGTCCTTGGCCAGACCGCGGATCTCGATCGCCCCAGGGGAGCACGCACTGGGCATGGAAAGGCGTGGGCCGGACGAGGGCAACGGTAGGAAGATGCGGGAGACGGCGGGGATGGGGCAGCCTCCGAGCCGGAACCGCCGCCGACCCCGAGCCCCGGCGACCCTCACCCCAAGGCCGGGCTCACTTTCCATTCCTCTCAACCCATTCCTCTCAACGATCAGGGCCGATCAGTCCATCGGCGCCGATGGACTGATCGGCGGCCGAATCAAGGGGACGGAACCGATGGCCGAATCCCAGCCGCCCGCAACCTGGGCATCGTGAATGACAGCGCGAAAGCATCCAACAGACAATCCAAAGCCTCAATTGACAGGAATCAACGCAGACATAAACTGAGACGGCTTACAAACAGATTCTGGCCGGCATGAAAGTGGCACTCATTTGCCTGGTTGCCTCTGTTTTCTTCTTTGCCGTTGGCACCGTCGGCAGCTCCTTCAAACTGTTCGGCCTGGCCGAATTTGACGGCAAGGTACAGAACCGGTGGATCAAGGTGCTGTCGCTGATCCTGGGAGCCCTGTTCTTCGTGTCCTTTCTGGCCACCGTTGGCGACCATTCCGCACGCCAGCAGGGCCAGGATCAGGGCGGCGAAGAACGCCGCAGAGCCCCCAATGAACAGCCGCGATCCGCCGACCGACGACTCCCAGGCCAGGTCGCAGAACCCTGAACAGCGATGGCAGGGCGACATCCTGCCGCCGGATCACACACCGCGAACGACGATCGGGCCCCTGGGCCCGGGAGCCCTGGAACGCCTGAAGCAATGATCTCTTGCAGAGCGTCCTGAGCCCATGGACGAGCCTCCCGTCACGGCCTTGCGCCAACCCGCGGCCAAGCGCAGCCGATCGGAGTGATCCACACCGGGCCTTGTCCAGCAGGAACCCAAGGTCATCAAGGGCATGCAGGGGGGCTGAAGACACACCGCTCGTCCGACTGCGGAACCGTGTTCCACACCGCCGCACCCATGGGAGCAAAAGCGTATCGGTGACGACGCAATCGCCGACGATCAACAGTCGCACCCATCATCATCCGTCGCTGGCCACCCCCTGGAGTGGAACAGAGCCAGCGGACAACTCCAGGGTCCGCCACCAAGCTCAAAGCAACCAAAAAGCGCAAAAAGAAAACAATGACTAGACTTAAAAAGATTCACCCAGCCGTTGCGACATGGCTGATCACCCTGGCGATTGGGCCCTTGACAACACAAGTGGTCATCGCGAAGCCTAAAAATCTCTGCACGCCCCAGACCTGCGGGACCAAAACCTGCCAGTACCGGGGGAAGACATAACAGGGCGGCGATACTCCCGTGATCACAGTGAACGGAAGACCACGAATCTTTCTTTGCGACGGTTTTACCGGCAAGCTTGTTTACATGGGGACTCCTGAAAAAGCCAGATCGACTGCAGCGCAACTTGTTTCAGCGATCGAAACCCGATAAACTGGCCGCGTACAGAGCAATTGACGATTGCTACAACTGCTGAACGCTGCAGATGTACCGAAAA
>Ga0209985_10002646_pt1 | contig 16019 bp, 16 predicted proteins | sample NOAtaG_FD_187305 | JGI IMG/M metagenome (GOLD analysis project Ga0209985, IMG submission 187305) | Freshwater lake microbial communities from Lake Erie, under a cyanobacterial bloom - NOAA_Erie_Diel6S_1000h metaG (SPAdes) (version 2) | ecosystem: Environmental > Aquatic > Freshwater > Lake ...
GTAGTGGGTGAATTGCGAGAGGGTTGGGGCGTGCCCCGGCTCAAAAGCAGCCGGGTCGGGCTATCCGCTGCAACTCCGCGGCCTGATGACAGGCCTTGCGGGGTTTCCGCTGCTATCCCTCACGCGAAATGCTGGCTCACGGTACGGGTCAGAATGGTGGGCAACTGCGACATCCGAAACCCTTGGATATGATCTCTCCGCGCTTGTTATAAACGACGAACGCACGGTCCGTTACCCACCATGTGCCGACCTTGACGTCTTTCTTGTATGGACCATCATCGCGGTCCTTGATATCACCCGTGAAGTAGCACCAACGACCATCCTTACGGCCCTTCTTATCTCTGTTGCCGAGCGCAATGAGCTGGTGCTCACTGGTATAAAGACATCGTGTGTAGTGCAGCCGGTCGAAAGTTGTGTCGCAAGCGAATTCCAAGGTATCCGTTTGACCGATGGCACATGCTGTGATCAGCAGGGCAGTGAGCGATGTCGTGTATCGTGAGAAGGTCATCCGATCCGGTTGGCTTGTTGAAGTCCTCGTTCTTGGATGCTTCGATGCCGATCTTCTCGGCCATGGTGATCAGATGCTTTCGCCAAAGCTTCAGCGTAGGTGGATGATCAGACGATCAGATGATCAGAGGATGGCCTGACCGCGATGTCTGTGGTGCGAAGATCGGGCAGGGCGTTCAATTGTTCTGATCTTCTGATCATCTCATTGTCTGATCGGCTCGCCCGCTCACTCCAACCTGAACTTCACCGGCACGTTCATCTTCACCCGCACCGGCTTGCCGTTCATCCGACCGGGTGTCCAAGCTGGCATGGCCTTCAGCACGCGGATCGCCTCCTGGGTCAGGCCACGCCCGCCGTACACTTCGCGCAGCGGAGTGATGTTGGTGACCACCCCGTTCTCTTCCACGATGATGCTGAGGTACACCGTGCCCTGAATGCCGTTCTCACGCTCCATCTCAGGATAGCGGAGGTTCGTCGTCAGGTAGGCTTTGAAGGCTTCCTCCCCGCCGGGGAATTGCGGCATCGGATCGGTGAAGGTGTGCCAGTCTTCTTGGATGGATGGCTCCGGAACGGGCTCGACAGGGATGCCAGGGTCCGCATTGGTCGGTTCGTACGCCTGAAAGTCCCAGGTCACCTTGCCGTTCTGGTGCCTTGGTGCGGTCGGCAGCGGGTCGAAGCGGTACACCTTGGCCAGGGCGATGGCCTCCGCGATCAGGTCCCGATCCGTACAAGAGTCGTTGTCTGTGACCACTACAGCCTTGGTCACCTGGCCGCTGCGATCCACCGTGATGCGCACCTCCAATCTGCACCCTGCCTCACTTTTCAACGCGCCGATCGGCTCAACACCTGCTATTCGGATGGGCTTATCGAATGCGACTTGGGGCCGTGCGCTGTACTGGGCCAACCCACAAAGACTGGTGAACAGCGCGAAGCACGTTGCCGACCATAGCCTGATAGCGGGGTTCATGCGTTTTCTCGGCGAAAGGGCCGGCGCCGTTGGTCCTATTATTTATCCCCCGCCAACTTGTACCGGATCGGCAGGTTGTACTTCACCCGCACCGGCTTTCCAGCTTGCATACCGGGCGTCCAGTTCGGCATGCTGCGCACCACGCGTACCGCCTCCTCATCGCAGCCACCACCGATGCCACGCAGCACCTTGACACCTGTAATGCTGCCGTCCACCTCCACCACAAAGGTGACGTAGACCACCCCCTCGATGCCTTCTTCCACCGCCTGCTCGGGGTACTTGAGGTTCTTTCCAATGTAGGCGAACAAGGCCTCCTTGCCACCCGGGAACTCCGGCATCACCTCGGCGATGGTCAGGGGTTCATTGGGGTCGTGGGTATCCTCTATCACGGGCACGGCCACGTCGATTGCGCCTTCGTTCTGGGCGCTAACGGCAGTGCTGGCCAGCAAGGAGAGCAGGGGAAGTGTATGGCGTAGGTTCATGGGGGGAAAGTAGTGGATCGGGCGTATGAACTGCGGGCATCGACCAGCCTTCGATCATGACCCGGCCCGGTTGAAGACCTGCCTTCTGAAGGCCTAGCCATGCATGAGGGCGCTGCGGCTTGGGTCCATCAACGGAAGATCGACCTCATTGGTCCGCTGGCTGCAAGGTCCGTGGTGCGGAGGGTGCGGTCCGTTCCATCTCCACATACACACCCACCACAAGGAAGTCACGCCCGATCTCGTCGTTGATCCGGTAGTCGAACTGGTGCAGGTAGCCCAGTTGAACGGAAACGGTAGAGGATATCCGGCGGGCAACACCCAACTGGACGCGGTTCCGCTCGAAGTAAGGCTCATTGTCGGTGAAGAACAGCTCGTTGTTCCCGCTCAAGAGGTAAGGCCGCACGCCATCCTTCATCGGACCAAAAGGATAGGCAAGACCGATCCGGAACCGGAAACGGTTGCGATAGCCAAAGCTGGTGTAACGCATCTCCCAGCGGTAGCGCTGCTCGACACGCACCCGGCCAAGTGAGCTTTCCAGCACTACTTGGGGCCAGAGGCGGAACTCGTCGTTCGCCCTGGGCTCCACGAAATCGCCACCGGGTCGGTAGGTGACGTAGCGCCCTGCACCGAGGGACAACTTGAGGCCGGCCATGGCCTTGTAGGTGAGGCCGCCCTTGTACTCGTAGTAGTGGAAGTCGTCGTAGAAGCGCAAGGAGCGTACCTGTCCCTCCGCGAACCCGCTCAGCCGATCGCTCCAAGCATACTTCACGTTCAGGATGTTCCAACTGCCGAGGCCCTCGGTCTGGGCGGCGGCCAGCAATGGTAACAGCAGCATCACGAAAATGGCCAGCATCAAACGCGGCAGACGTGTGCGTAACACGTGTATGGGTCTGGTCATCTTCCCGGTGGCGTGGGGCATGGGAGCAGTGTGGCTGGCGTGGTGATGGTGGACGGCATCGAAGTTCGGTCACCGGATGATCCGCTTTGCCTCCGGCCCGCAGTTGCACACCAGGTCGATGATGCTCAGACGCGAAACAAAGCCATGGCGGTCCGCGAAGACCTGCGGATAAGCAGGTGAAGGCTGCACATCGGGAGGCAGGGGCTTCTTGGGGTGAAAGGAGGTGCGAAGGTCCACATACGTAGCAGCGTGTTGCGATTGGCGAGTGGCTTCAGGGACACTCGCCGCTCGCCGCTCGTCACTTGCCACTTCCACATAAGTCTCGCTCACCACCACCTCCGTGGTCAGCCCCAGCCATTTCATTCCCAGCTGCAAGGTGGCCAGGTCAAGGTCGATGAGGCGCTGGTGCGGCGCCGTGATCACGGCCTCGATGGCGTCGATGTAATGCAGGCCCCACGGCGATTTCCCGTAGGCGCTGCGGATGGCATGCACGTGCTGCTGCGGCCAGGTCTCGATGGTGCTGAGACCCACGTTATTCATCGGCATCTTTTGCCCGTGATCGCGGGTGATCTGCACGTTCAGGTCCTGCACGCCGTTCGGCCCCACGATGCGGGTGCGCGTGCGGTAGCTCTGGCGTTCGTAGTGCTCCCCCACGTCGATGATGACCTTCGGGTGCTTTGCCAGCAGTCGATAGTGCTCCACACTGCCGAAGTAGAAGGCGGATAGGAGGGGTGTGTTCATACCATGCGGAGGCGCGAGCCCCAATAACGTTCTTCCAACCAGATCTTGAACAGGGGGTCGATCCACTCGGTGTCCTTGCCCACGAAGTCGAGGATCTCCTTGGTCTCCAGTGCATTGGTCACCCGCTTCACGTTGGCGCTGGAACCCAGGTCGAAGCGTTTGAGGTTCTCCTTTGTGGTGAAGCGCTCCACGCCGTTGAGCAGGGCCCGGAGGTAGTTGAGCTGTGGTGTGGTGATCTCGTCCACCATGCGATGGTAAATGGCGTCGTGCTGGTTCAGCAGGTCGTTCAGCGCAGTGTCCACGATCGCGCGTGTGCAGGTACGGCCATTGGTACGCAACCATGCCGCATGCCCCAGCATCTGCACATGGTAGCTGTGGTCCTGCATGCGCTCGGCCAGGTGGTCGCAGGTCTCATCGCTGATGGTCTTCTTCGCGCTGGCGAAACGGCCGTTGATGAAGGGCACCCAGTCGTGCCGCTTGATCTTGTCCAGGAACAGGATGTCGCCAAAACGGAAGAAGGGCATGCTCTGCTTGTTGAACAGGTCCATCATCATGTGGCGCTTGCTTCCGTAGATGGCATGGCACACGGCCTTCTGGTGTTGCCACGAGGCGCGCAGCATTTTCTGGAAGCCGGTGGGGTCGGGCAGTTGCGCGATGTTCTGGAACTCGTCGATGCAAAGCACCAGGCGAACCCCCTTCGCCTGGGCCATGCGCTCGGGCAGGTCCAGCAGGTCGGGCATGCTGCGGCGTCCGTCGGGAAGGTCGAACTTCAGGCTGAACTCGCTTTGCGGGTCAACCCCGAATGACACCTGTGGCACCACCCCCCGGATGAACTCCTTGACGTCGGCCATGCGCTGTTCCATGGTCTTTCCCAACGCCTTGATCACCGCCTCGGTCGTGCGCTCCAGGAACTCCTGCTCGGTGCGCACGTGGAAGAGGTCCACGAAGGCGAAGCGTACGTTCCTTTCACGGGACATGTCCAGCGCCACCTGTTTGATGAGCGAGGATTTGCCCCACCGCCGCGGACTGATGATGACCGTGTTGATGCCGGACTTGAAATTGGCCCGCAGGTGTTTGCGGGGCCATTCACGGTCCACGAAGCTGTCACCTGAAACGAGCGTGCCGATGAGGAAGGGTGATCGTTCTTCGTTCATGTGCGGTGGTTTTCCCAAGGCTGAACAAATGTAACAACTTAGTTAGTAACAACATCGTTACTAACAATTCTGTTACATAGATCTTGCCGGGTTCTGTTGCCTTTCCGCTCATGTCGAGGCCCCTCCATGGCCGCATACCTTCGGTCCTCCAAACCCCGGCTATGCGACTATCGCTCCCCATTCTCGTGCTTTCGATCCTGTCGGCCTGCTCCAATGCCCCGACCGAAGAGCAGGGAGCAACGCTGCCCGTTGAGCCAGCGGCCCAAGGCCTGGTCGAATGGACCGGCTACTACGATGGCATCTTCCCTCGTGGTAAGGACCGCGCGACAATGGTACAGCTGTGGGTCCGCAGTGATAGCACATTCATCATCCGGCAACGCCTCGTGGATGCCGATACGCTCGCAGAAGGAGCGTTAGGGACTTGGCGTGTCGTGCACATATCCGGTGGCCCTGTCTCCGGACTACTGAGCATCCAATATGGTGGTGATCCGCCGGACCATTACCAACGTACGGACAAGGGGCTGGTCTTCGTGGATGTCATCGGTGGGGTGGAGGTTGCGCAAGACTGGACCTTGGAGCGTCTGGCCGATGAGGCCCAGGACGAGATCCCCCGGATGAAGGTGAGTGGCACCTTCACCTACATGGCCGATGCAAAGAGCTTCCAGCCGTGCGGCTCGCAGTTCACGTGGCCGTGCGCCGGCGGCTTGGACATGAGAGCTGAAGAAGGAGAGCTCGTCGGATCGATGAACGGTGCCGATCTGGAGCGTGCCTACCTGAAGGCCGTGGGGCAGGGTGGAAAGCCTTGGACCATCGAGGTGGAGTGCTCTTTGGACCAAGGCCCTGCGATGGAAGGCGACGGCATGGAGGAGTATCTGCTCATTCACCGTGTGCTCGGACCGATCGAGGAATGCCCCTGAAACGAGACGCGGGCCGCACCTTTCGGCACGGCCCGCGCTTTCCCCGTTAAGCGTTGCGCCTATCGGGTACCCACCTTGGTGACGTTCTTCTTCTCGTACACGTAGACGAAGCTTCCGTCGGTGCTCATGCTCGTAATGGCTCCCATGCGGGCCTTGAACTGTTTGAAGGTGCAATCATCCAGGTCGAAGCACGCGATGTCAGCGCTTTCGGTCTTCAGGACCATGCGGTCGCCCTCGTAGTCCTCCAGGTCGCTCTTCTTGTACTTGCCCATGGCCACGGGCTCGCCGGTCTTGGAACTGAAGGTGCTCACGCCCTTGTCGCCGATCACCACCACCATGTCCTTGTACACCATGATCTGGTCGGCATTGCCCACACCGCCCTTGGCCACGGGTACCACGTACTTCTCGGCACCAGTGTTGATGTCCATGCTGTAGAGCTCCTTTCCGCTACACACCACGAACTTGTCCTCCACGATCACGGCATTGGTGATGCCTTTGCGGAAGCGTTCGCTCTCCCAGGCCAGGCTGCCATCCTTGGTGTTGAAGGCCTGGATGCCGTTCGGTTTCACGTTGGGTCGCCAGACGCGCCACTCTTCAGTGATACGCCAGCCGCCCTGTCCATCGGGTTCACGCTTGTAGATGTAGGCCTGGCATTCCACGTTGCCACCGATCTGCAGCAGCACCTTGTCGCCCACCACGTACATGTTGGGAATGGCGCGTGCCTCTTTGATCTCGGGGCTGGTCCACAGCAGCTTGCCGCTGTTCTTGTCATACTTCTTCACGTACTGGCTCTTCTTGCTGCTCATGTCCAGCACGTACAGGTCGTCACCAACGATGACAGGGTCGGCCACGGCATGATAAACGCCGAACTTCTTGGCACCGGCGGGTTTACCCACCAGGCCTTCAGGCGTGAAGTCGAACGCGGCTGAGTAGATGTTGGCGCCCGTGTTCAGGTCGTACACCTGCATACCGTTCATGCGCAGGAAGACCTTGTTGTCGGTCACGTCCAGTTCGTAGAGGAACTCGCCGGTGATCACCTTGCGCTCGGCACGGCCCACATAGGTGTTCTCCCAAAGGATGTTGCCATTGGTGAGGTCGATCTTCACGATCTGGTTCTTGAAACCGGTGAAGAGCGCGCCCAGGTTGCTCGGAACGAAGTTCACCATGATGAGCTTGCTGTCGGCCGTGATCACATATTGGCCCACCACGCCCTTGAACTTGTCGGTGCTCCAACGCTCCTCGCCAGTGCGCGCAAGTATCCAGACGAGGCGCTCCTTCAACGAGATGGCGAATCCGTCCAGTTCGGGTATGTAGACCACGTTCTCATCGGTCACGTTCTGGTATTTGTCCGTGCTCCAGAGCAGGCGGCCATCACTAAGGTCGAGGCAGGCGATCTGGTCCTTGCCCATTTTACGGTCGAAGAGGAAGAGCACGTTGCTCTCCCAGAAGGGTGCGAGTTCGTCCACCTTGCTCAGCTTGGGTGTCAGGTCCTTGAACTTCCCGGTCCAGCGCACGCCGCCGGTCTTGTTGTTGAAGACGGTGATCTCCTTGTCGCTGGCGGCATAGCTGTAGCCGCGCTCTTCGGTGCCGGTGCCGGTGTGTTCGATCTTGTGCTCGAGCTTGGTCTCCCAGATGGTGGGCATTTCCTCTTGGGCGAAGAGCCCGGCGGAAGCCAGCATCAGTACGGATGTGAACAGGTGTTTCATGGTGTGGGTAATGGTTGCTTAGCGTGGTATGGCGTTCAGGTCGAACGTGTGTTCTATGCGGTACTGGCGCCCTTTGGGCATCTTGAAGGGCATCTCCAGCTGGTGGACCAGGTCCTTGAACCGGTTCTGCGAGCGTTGGTCGTGCGCTTCTGCGCTCACCACGAACACGCTGCTGATGTCGCCCTTTTCGCGGAAGCTCACCTGGATCACATAGCGGCCGATGAGGTTCTCCTTCTTCACCGCCTCGTAGAGCGCCCCTCCTGGCTGCATGGCCGCCTCCAGGGCCTGCGATGCGCGGGCAAGTATGGTCTCCTTGTCCTCCAGCAGTTCCTTTTTCTGGGCCTGCGCGACCAGTCCGGTGATCAATAGGATGAGGGTGATCAGCTTCTTCATGGGGCGTAGGTCCATTCGATCAGTCGGCTGCCGAACGTCATCAACATGCGTTTGCCATCGGGCAACAGGGCGAAGCCTACACGGGCATCGCTCCATTTCTCGGCGCCGTTCTGTTTGTTCTTGAACAGCCGCTCATCGATCACAAAGCGGCCCACCATGGACATGGCGCCGTGCTCGTAGATGTGCACTTCCAAGTAGCGCCCTTTCTGGCTGCCGATGGAGACCAGCCGGTTGGCGGCATCTCCACAGAACGTTGGTTCGTAAAGCGCATGTGAGGGATAGGAGGAGCGGCCCATTTCGCCGGTGAGCGCGTCCGCGATATCCAGATAACTGAGGGTCACGTCCGGGTTGGCGTTCTTATGGGCGCGGGGCTTGGCATGTATCCACAGTTCCTTGCCATCGCTGTTGTAGGCCAGCCGGAACACCTTGTCGAACAACTCGTTCACGGGAAGAATGAACTTGCCGCTGACGAGGTCGTGGACCAGCACGATCTGCCCCACCTTCAGTGCCGCCTTGATGGCTTTCTTGTCGTTGCGCACCGAAGGGATCAAGGACAGTTCGTCCTCGGTCGGGTCGTAGGCAATGGCGATGCGCGTGCCATCCGGTGAAAGGGCCATGGCGCTGCCTTTGCGCTCCAGGCCTTTCACCTTGTTCTGTTTCCCTGTGGCCAGGTCGGTGGCAAGTACACCTTCGGCATCAATGCTGTATAGCGTGCGCTCATCGGCCGATAGCGCAGCGGAATAGGCTTGTACCTCGTTCACGACAAGCTGACCCGTTGCAACGTTGAGCACTGCGAACCGGCGGGCATTGTCCTTGCCGTTCGAGGAGTAGGCGAGGTATTCGATCTCCTCAAGCAGGGCATAATTGCCCCGGGCACTGTGATAAACGCGGGCGCCCACGTTCCAATCGCCGATGTCAATGCGACGCTGTACGCTCAGGTCGGTCGCATCCAGGACCAGCAGGGGGGATCGTTTGGTGGCGGAGACAAGCAGGGTACGGCCATCCGGTGAACGGTCGACCCAGGAGTGAACGTGGTCCAAGGGAAGGCCCAGTGCCTCGACCCCGATCATCCGGTAATGCTGCCCATCGTCCTGCCCGCAAGTGGCCAGGGTGAGCAGACCCGCGACCGCCGTGGCGATCAGCGCAGGGAATGACAGGCGGTTAAGCCGTTGGTCGGGTGTGTGGGTGGACACCGTTGAAGGTTTCGGCAAAGCTTCCCCGTTCAACGGGGTCGCTTCCTCCGTTACCTACCGTGTTCCACTACGGTGATCACCGTATTTCCCACCCTGAAGCGTCCCTTAGAGCGTGAACCGAACGCCCAGATCGAGGCTCACGCTGTAGACCCGGGCCGAAACGGGCGCGTCGATCAGCTTTAGTGCTCCGTAGCGGAACGTGGGGCACAACGACCAGGTCCAGCGGCCACCCGGATGCATGGTCACTCCGGTGCTGAAGTAGGGGATCAGGTTGAACGAAGCGAAGTCCCCGGGTAGATCGAAGCTTTCGCGCTCCTCTTGGCCATCCGAATAGGTGCTCACCGTCAACCCTTGGGCGGCCAACAGAAAGGCTGGCGCCACGCCCAAGGTGGTGAAGGATCGCCAGCGCCCCTGACCCAGCTCCATCACCACACCGATGGGCAACTCGAGGTAATGGAACCGGTCCACGAACCGCCAACTCTCAGGAGGCACATCCCCGGTATTGTAGATAAAGCCGCGCCGCGGATCGATCTGGTCGCCAAAGGTGAGGTCGCTCAGGTTCACCGCGTCGGCGTAACCGAACCGGGCGTAGGCCACACCAGCCTCCAGGCTGAACCGGTCGGAAAGCCGGTAACCGGCATGAAAACCACCCCCAATGGCCACATCCCATTCTTCCCGCTCATTCCGGCCATCGATGATCCGGTCCGCGAGCGCTGAACCATCGATATTGATCAACGTGCGATACGACGCACCCGCCCAGCCCGAGGCCCCGATGCTCCAGCGCCCCTCAGGCACAGCGTCTTGGGCATTGACAGTTCCTACTATGGCAAGACCGACTGCCGGAAGGAGGGTTCTGATGGAGTTGTTCATGGCGGTCAGTTGGCCTTCTGTGAACAGCGGAGACGGGTGTTATCGTACATCAGGACTATTTCCCGATACAGAACCTCCCGAAAATACTGCCCAGTAGATCTTCCGTGGTAATGCGCCCGGTGATCTCGCCCAAATGGTGCTGGGCGCGGCGCAGGTCGATGGCCAACAGCTCGCCGCTGATGCCCAGGTCGATGGCCTTTTTGGCCTCTAGCAGCGAGGTGCGTGCCTTTTGCAATGCGTCCACGTGGCGGGCGTTGGTCACCACGATATCGCCCGGCCCGCTGCGCATCTCTTGAACGTACATCAAGAAGGCTTGTTGTAACGCGCTTAGTCCAGTGCCACTGCGCGCCGATATGGACAGGGTCTCCTTGCTGGCCGGTGCACCGGGCACGTCGCACTTGTTCAGCACGGGCAGGATGCGCGGCCCTTCGCCGATCTTCTTGCGGAGCATGGCCGCCTCGGTGCGCAGTGCGCCTTCGGCCACCACCGAGGCATCGCCCAACAGCACCACGATGCTGGCCTCGGAGGCCTTCTTATAGCTGCGCTCAATGCCCAGTTTCTCCACCGTATCGTCCGTGCGCCGGATGCCCGCCGTATCGATGAACCGGAACAACACGCCCTCGATGGTCATGGTCTCTTCCACGGTATCGCGTGTGGTGCCGGGGATGTCGCTCACAATGGCGCGGTCATCCTTCAGCAACGCGTTCAGCAGGGTGCTCTTGCCGCTGTTGGGCGCGCCCACTATGGCCACGGGGATACCCTGTTTGATGGCGTTCCCGTAGCGGAAGCTGTCGATCAGTTCGGTGCTCAGGTCCACCAGGCGGTCCAGCAGGGCTTGCAGCTCAATGCGCTGCGCGAACTGCACATCCTCTTCGCTGAAGTCGAGCTCCAGTTCGATCAGTGCGGCGAAGTCGATCAGTTGCTGGCGCAGTTCCTCGATGCGGGCACCGAAACCACCGCGCAGCTGCTGCAGGGCGAGCCGGTGCTGGGCCGCGCTCTGGCTGGCGATCAGGTCGGCCACGGCCTCGGCCTGGCTCAGGTCCATCTTCCGGTTCAGGAACGCACGCTGGGTGAACTCGCCGGGCTGCGCCAACCGCGCACCGGCGTCCAGCAGGGCCTGCAACAGACGCTGTTGGATGTACACCGAGCCGTGCACGCTCACTTCCACCACGTCCTCGCCCGTGTAGCTGTTGGGCCCTTTGAATACCGTGAGCACCGCTTCATCCACCTGGCCGTCCAGGTCGATCACGGGCATGAAATAGGCCCTGCGTGCCAATGGTTCCATGGGGAGCGACGGGGCAATGCGTCCAGCCACCTCCAGGGCCCGCGCCCCGCTGAGGCGCAGCACCGCAATGGCGCCCGCACCCGGCGGCGTGCTGATGGCGGCTATGGTGTCTTGCTCGTACATGCCGATGAAAGGGCCGTTCGGTGGTCAGTTGGGCCGCAAAGATCCGGATCTTTGTACCCCGCTCGACATTACGCCCATGCCCAGTAACGCCAAAGCACACTACGACGCCCTGACCTATCCAAGAGTGCTCGTGGTCGGCGGTGGTTTCGCCGGGCTCGAAGTGGTGCAGGGACTGGCCGGCAAGCCCTACAAGGTGTTGTTGTTGGACAAGCAGAACCACCACTGTTTCCAGCCGCTTCTTTATCAGGTGGCCACGGCCAGCCTGGGCGCCGATAGCATCGGGCATCCCTTCCGGCGAACCATCGGCCCCATGCCCAATGTGGCCTTCCGCATGGCCGAAGTGCAGCGCATTGTACCCGGGGCCAAACGCGTGGAGACCAACGTTGGCGATTTCGAGTACGACATCCTGGTCCTCGCGCTGGGCAGTACCACCAACTTCTTCGGCAACCGGGCCATGGCCGAGCATGCCATGCAGCTCAAGAGCATCAGCCAGGCGCTGGACATCCGCAGCGATTTCCTGCAGGAGTTCGAGCATGCCATGGTGATGAAGCACGAAGCGGACCAGCGTCGCTGCCTCAACTTCGTGATCGTGGGAGCGGGGCCCACCGGCGTGGAATTGTCCGGTGCTTTGGCCGAGATCCGCCGCACGGTACTCAAGCACGAGTACCGCGAAATGGACAGTGACCTGATGCGCATCGTGCTGATCGACAGCAACGACCGCGTGCTCAAGAACTTCTCGGAGCGTTCCAGTGCATTGGCGCTGAAGTACCTGCAGGACCTGGGCGTGGAAGTGATGCTCGGCAAGCGGGTGACGGGTGGCGATGATGAACGTATCACACTGAACGATGGCAGTGCACTGGACACGAACACCGTGATCTGGGCTGCCGGTGTCAAGGGCCTGTTGATCCCGGGGCTGGAGGCCGCTGTGAACGAACGGGCCAGCCGCTACAGCGTTGACCGCACCAATACCTTGACTGGGTTCCCGGATATCTATGCATTGGGCGACAGTGCCCTGATGGCGGAAGGGGAGACGTGGCCGAACGGGCATCCGCAGGTGGCCACCGTGGCGATCCAGCAGGGCCGGCATTTGGTCAAGAACCTGATGCGCCGGGCGGAAGGGAAGGAGATGCTCCCGTTCACCTACCGCAACAAGGGCAGCATGGCCGTGATCGGACGGCGCCGTGCGGTGGTGGAGATCGGCGACCGGGCCTTTGGGGGCGTGATCGCCTGGCTGCTCTGGATGTTCGTGCACGTAATGCAACTGGTCAGCTTCCGCAATCGCATGATGGTGCTGTTCAACTGGGGCTGGAAGTACCTCAGCTGGAAGAACACCATCCGCCTGATCGTACGGCCTTATGTACGCCGGGACTCCAGCATTTCCAGGCCGTTCGTGGCGCAGGAGTAGACCGTGGTCATCGGGAAAGCCCGAACCCGGTCCGGAAGTGGACCCGCCTCTCGGAAACAGGCATTGATGGATGTGCATGGGAACTGACCAATTCCCGTTCATTCCCGTCCATTTCCGGTTGAATAGTTCCTGCACTGAGGCCCGGCCACGGGTCACGTCTACCTTCGCCGGTCTTTTGGCAACCGCGCATGGACCGCCGTCTGCTCATCCTCTTCATCACCATCTTCATCGACCTGATGGGCTTCGGCATTTTCGTGCCGGTGGTGCCCATCTATGCGCGGGAACTGAACGCCAGCGAGTCCTTGGTGGGGGATACCGGTGCGTTGTTCTCGTTGATGATGTTCATTTTCACGCCGTTCTGGGGCACGCTCAGCGACCGCTTCGGGCGCAGGCCGGTCATCCTCATCGCGCTCGCCATTTCGGCGGTCAGTTATGTGATGTTCGCCCATGCCACCACGTTGGCGGTGCTCATCATCAGCCGCATGCTCACGGGGGTGGGCTCGGGCAACATCACGGCGGCGCAGGCCTACATCACCGACATCACACCGCCCGAGGGCCGGGCCAAGGCCTTGGGACTCATCGGTGCGGCGTTCGGGCTGGGGTTCATCTTCGGCCCTCCGCTGGGCAGCTTCGTGTTCGATAAGCTCGGTGTGGAGTGGGTGGGCTACGTGGCCGCGATCATGTGCGTGCTCAACATGGTGGCCGTGTGGGCCTTCCTGCCCGAATCGCTCAAGGAGAAGGTCATGCACCGCAAGATCCGTATCAAGCCGGTCTCCAGCGCCATCAAGGCCCTGCGCCAACCGCGCTTCCGTGACCTGTTCATCATCAGCTTCATCTACATCACGGCCTTCAGCATGATGCAGATGACGATCGCCATGTATTGGTACGATGACTATGGTCTGGACAAGACCCAGATCGGGTACATGTTCGCCATTGTGGGCCTGGGCTCGGCCATTGTGCAGGGCACTATGGTAGGCTGGTTGCAGCGCACCTTCGGCGAGCGCAACCTCATGATCTACGGGGCGCTCATGGTGGCCATGGGGCTTGGCATGATCGCCTTCATTCCTGTTGCGTACTTCCTGCCCATGAGCATCCTTTCCATCGCGCTGCTCTCCTTGGGCAATGGCAGCCTGAGCCCCACCTTGTTGTCCCAGCTCAGCCGCAATGCCGAGCAAAGCGAGCAGGGGGAGGTGCTCGGCATGAACCAGAGCTTTGGGTCACTGGCCCGCATTGCCGGCCCGGCCATGGGCGGCAGGTTGTATGAACTGGACCACGCCCTTCCCTACATGGTCTCGGGGCTGATCATGCTCGGGGGACTTTACTATGTGTACGGTTACCTGAAGGCCGTGGCCGCGGCACGTATCGCCATCAAGCCGTAGCGGTTACTTTAGCGCCCCGAAATATTCGACAGCCACCACCATGAGCGTACTCGTCAACAAGAACAGCAAGGTCCTGGTACAAGGGTTTACCGGCAGCGAAGGCACCTTCCATGCCACCCAGATGATCGAGTACGGCACCAACGTGGTCGGCGGTGTCACCCCCGGCAAAGGCGGCCAGACGCACCTCGACCGTCCGGTGTTCGAGACGGTGAGCGATGCGGTGAAAGCCACCGGCGCCGACGTGAGCATCATTTTCGTTCCGCCCGCGTTCGCTGCTGATGCGATCATGGAGGCCGCAGAGGCCGGTATCAAGGTCATCGTGTGCATCACCGAGGGCATTCCTGTGAAGGACATGGTCTCGGCCCGCGAGTACCTGCGTGGCAAGGACTGCCGCCTGATCGGCCCCAACTGCCCCGGCGTGATCACAGCAGATGAGTGCAAAGTGGGCATCATGCCCGGCTTCGTGTTCAAAAAGGGCAAGGTGGGCATCGTGTCCAAATCCGGTACGCTGACCTACGAGGCCGCCGACCAGGTGGTGAAGGCCGGCATGGGCATCACCACGGCCATCGGTATCGGTGGCGACCCCATCATCGGCACCACCACCCTCGAGGCCGTCCAGCTTTTCGCCAATGACCCCGAGACCGAGGCCATTGTGATGATCGGTGAGATCGGTGGTGATCTGGAGATCCAGGCCGCCCGTTGGATCAAGGCGAATTGCAAGAAACCCGTCATCGGCTTCATTGCCGGTGAGACCGCCCCCAAAGGCCGCACCATGGGCCACGCCGGTGCCATCGTGAGCGGTGCCGACGAGAGCGCCGCCGCCAAAAAGGCTGTGATGCGCGAGTGCGGCATCCACGTGGTGGACAGCCCCGCTACGATCGGCGCGAAGGTGAAGGAGGTGCTGGGCTGAGGCGGACCTCAGTGCCGATCGGATCCGCAGAGGCGCAGCCGCTATTCGGTGCCCCCATCGTCGCTCGACGGCCTCAAGGGCATAGGTCTTAGTGTTTGGATGCGGTAACTGATGCCGAGTAATAGGCTGCCCCGGAAGTTGACCGGTGGCGCTTCGGTAATTTCTCCACCTGTGCGATCATCGATCCAGGTGCCTGGATCCAGAGGGAACAAGCAAGTGACACCGAATAGAAGGCTAACCCTTTGGCCGTAACGGCTGATCACCGTGGCTGAGATGGAGTTCCGATCGAAGCTTACATCCGGACCTGCTGCCTGTCCATTTTCATCATCTATAGCATAGCCGTATACGGAGTAATTCCAGCCGATGGTCGTCGCAAGTTCGAACTTCTGGGACTTGATCATTGCATAGCCCGCGGAAAGACCCAACGAAGTGTAGGACGTTCTGGCACGTGAGGAATCGCTTCGTGTACTGCCGCTTGCGGTGGTGTAGTGCATCTCCATCACAACTCCTGGACCACCCGAGCCATAGAGCATTAGGCCGCCGCGATAGGGTTGGTCGAGTGGGGCGGGAAGCCCTGCCTCCACGACCAATTTCTCGAGATCACGAGCATCTGTCAGGTCCATGCAGGAGACTAGTGCCATATGGGTAGTGGATGACGTGTCACGCTGGGCTGAGCACACCATGTGCATGAAGGCCCAAGTGCAAGTGAGCAGGTAGCATTCCAAACGCATATGCATGATGAACGCTAGTTCAACTTGGATAGTCTTGCCTGTTCAAGCCAAACGGCTCCGCTCATCGCCGAGCGTGCGCTTGTCGTGGTAGGCGATCACGTCGTCAACGGTGTCACGTCCGATCACTTCCACCAGCCGACAGACGTTGAACCCGCGGCTACGCTCGTTGTACGCCTGCACCCAAGCGCCGAGGGTCGAGCGCGTCTCTTCCCCGTACGGGACCAGTAGCCGTATCGGCTTTTGTTGGATCCGATACGGTTTCGGTGTCAACCTGGCGCGATAGCAGTCCTGCCTGCGGCACATCATGGCATAGAGCGGATCACTGTTCATGGCCTCAAATAGTCTGGTAACGGCCCTT
>Ga0209985_10002647_pt1 | contig 16016 bp, 10 predicted proteins | sample NOAtaG_FD_187305 | JGI IMG/M metagenome (GOLD analysis project Ga0209985, IMG submission 187305) | Freshwater lake microbial communities from Lake Erie, under a cyanobacterial bloom - NOAA_Erie_Diel6S_1000h metaG (SPAdes) (version 2) | ecosystem: Environmental > Aquatic > Freshwater > Lake ...
CTCGTCCAAGAGGGCGATCGGGTCCTTCGTCGGCCGGTCGCACTTGTTCATGAAGGTGAAGATGGGGACGCCGCGCCGGCGGCAGACCTCGAACAGCTTCCGCGTCTGCGGCTCGATGCCCTTGCCTGCGTCGATCACCATGACGGCCGCGTCGACCGCGGTCAGCACGCGGTACGTGTCCTCGCTGAAGTCCTTGTGGCCGGGCGTGTCGAGGAGGTTGACGCGGTAGCCGTTGTAGTCGAACTGCAGCACCGTCGACGAGATCGAGATGCCGCGCTGCTTCTCGAGTTCCATCCAGTCGGACGCCGTCGCCCGCTGCTCCTTGCGCGCCGTCACCGAGCCCGCCAGCGCGATGGCGCCGCCGTAAAGCAGGAACTTCTCGGTGAGCGTCGTCTTGCCGGCGTCCGGGTGCGAGATGATCGCGAAGGTGCGGCGGGGGAGATGCGCGGGCGACGTCGTCATGGGCGTGTGCGGGCGTGTGCGTGGCCGGGGACGGACCGCCGGATCGGCCATTGTCGCAGGTTTTGCCGTGCGTTGCAGTTGCACGACGCCATGGGCGCGGTTCAAATGGCCTCATGCTTCGATTGCCGCTCTCCGGTTCGCGTCCGTCGTCCCTGCTGCTGACGATCCTCGCCTTCCTGCCCCTGCACGCCGGCGCAAGCCACGCGCGGGCGCAGCAGGCCGCACCTGCGGCGCCACCCGCCGCGCAGGCACCTGCAGAGGGCGACGCCAACCTGCGCAAGTCCGTCATCAGCATCAAGGTCCGCATGGAGATGCGCGACCCCACCACGCCGTGGAAGCGCGAGAGCCCCGATCAGGTCGGCGGCTCCGGCGTCGTGATCGCGCCGGGTCGGATCCTGACCAACGCGCACGTCGTCGAGCAGGCAAGCGAGATCCTGCTCGAGACGAACCAGACCACGCTTCCCATCCAGGCCGAGCTCGTCGGCATCGATCCGACGCGCGACCTCGCGCTTCTCTCGACGAGCGACGAAGCGTTCATCGCCGCGCATCCGCCGATTCCCATCCTCGAGGGCCTTCCCAAGGAGGGCGCGCGCGTCGTCGTCATGGGCTACCCGCTCGGCGGCGAGTCGCTCTCGACCACAAGCGGCGTGATCTCGCGCATCGAGTGGGCCGAGATCGGTCAGCGCGGCGAAGAGGGCATGCGAGTCCAGGTCGACGCCGCCATCAACTTCGGCAACTCCGGCGGCCCTGCGTTCGTCGACGGCAAGGTCGCGGGCCTTGCGTTCAGCGGCATGGACAACTCCATGGCCGACAACATCGCGTATCTCCTCGCGACCGAGGAAATCGGGCGGTTTCTCGCCGAGGTCGATGCGAAGTCGATCGACGGCAACACCATCATCGGCGTCACCACGCAGACGCTCGAGAACCCCGCGCTGCGCACGAAGCTCGGCGCAGGCGCCGACGTCTCGGGCGTCGTCGTCATCGAGCAGAAGGGCGGACCGCTCGAGCCGTGGGACATCCTCACGAAGATCAACGGCTACGCCATCGACAACAAGGGGCAGATCACGATCGAAGGCGACCGCAAGGTCGCCATGGGCTGCGCGATCGGGCGCTTCGTGCCGACCGAGTCCGATGGCGCGATCGACGTCGAGTACATCCGCGGCGGGAAGCCCGCGACCGCGGAGATCGCGGCGTTCACGCGCGCCACGCGCACCATCCGCTCGTTCCCCGACGGCAACTTTCCCTACCTCGTGTACGGACCTCTCGTCTTCAGCCCGCTGCACATGGATCTCCTCGGCGCCACCGGCGCCTGGATGTTCTTCGGCGACAGCCCGATCGCCGCGCTTCTGTCGGACGACCGCCCGAGCGGGGGGCGCGAGATCGTTGCGCTCGCATCACCGCTGCTCTCGCACCCGGTCGGCCGCGGGTACGACCCGAACCCAGGCCAGACCGTGAAGAGCGTCAATGGGAAGTCGTTCTCGAACTTCCGTGAGTTCGTGAAGTTCCTCAACGACCTTCAGGACGAGTACGTGGTGTTCGAGTTCAACGAGCGGCCCGCGGAGCGGCTGGTGTTCAAGCGCTCGGAGATCGAGGCCGCCACCGAGAAGATCATGGACTCGAACGGCATCCGCCGCCAGTGCTCGAAGGACGTGCGCGACGTCTGGGAGAAGGATTGATCCGCACGTTCACGCTATTCTCATGGCGTGAAGCAGCTCTCTCCCACCGAACTCCGTGAACGCATCGAGGCCCGCGAGGCGGACTGGCGCGCGGGCGCCGTCATCTACCAGGTCTTCGTCGACCGCTTCGCGCCGAGCGCCGACCTCGGGGCGAAGCGCGATCTCTATCCGGCTCCGAAGACGCTGCGCGCATGGCACGAGACCCCGGAGAAGGGGCACTTCGTCGAGAGCGCGGGCGTGTGGAGCCACGAGATCGACTTCTGGGGCGGCGACCTCGCGAGCGTGCGCGGGAGGCTCGGCCATCTCAATGAGCTCTCGGCGGACGTGCTCTATCTCAATCCCGTCCATCTCGCGTACACGAACCACAAGTACGACGCCGCCGACTATCTCGAGGTAAGCCCCGAGTATGGCTCGCGCGCGGACCTCAGGCTCCTCGTCGGCGACGCGCACGCGCGCGGGCTCAAGGTCATGCTCGACGGCGTCTTCAACCACGTGGGTCGGCGGCATCACGCATTCCAGGCCGCGCTTGGCGACGAGCGGAGCCCGTACCGGTCGTGGTTCTTCATCGGTTCGCAGTATCCGAACGGCTACCGCGGATGGGCCGACGTCGCGAACCTGCCCGATCTCCACGTCGAGCGCGACGAGGTGCGCGAGCATCTCTGGAACGGCGTCGGCAGCGCCGTGCGCAGCTACCTGCGCGACGGAATCGACGGATGGCGGCTCGACGTCGCGAGCGATCTTGGCCCGCACTTCCTGCGTGAACTGACGCAGGCCGCGCACCACGAGCGGCCAGGCTCGTGGGTCGTCGGCGAGATCTGGAACACGCCCGCCGGCTGGGACCGCGCGCTCGACGGCATCCTCAACATGAACGCGCGCATGACGATCCTCGACTACTGTCGCGCGCGCGCCGACGGCGCCACGACGGCGTCGCGCCTCGACGACATGATCGAGGACGCGGGCATCGAGTTCATCTTGCGCTGCTGGACGACGCTCGAGAACCACGACACCGAGCGACTCGCGCACCTCTTGCCCGACGAAGCCGCGCGGCGCGTCGCGCACACGCTGCAGGCGACGCTTCCCGGCGCGCCGAACATCTACTACGGACAGGAGCTCGGCATGTCGGCCGCGGCCGATCCGTACAACCGCGCGCCCATGCGCTGGGATCTCGTGCACGACGGCCATCCGGAGTGGGCCTTCATGCGCGCGCTCTACGCTGCGCGCCGCGAGCTGCGCGCCCTTGCGAAGGGAGACGTCCTCTTCCTCCGCGGCAAGACGTTGCTCTCGTTCCTCCGCAGCACCGATCATGTGTTCGACACGGTCCTCGTTGCGTGCAACATGGAGGACCGCGAGATCGAGGAGACGATCTCCGTGCGCGATGGCCGCATCATGGCCGGCACGGTGTTCAAGGACGCGCTGGCATTCGACCGCCCAGATGCGATCGAAGCCCACGTCCACATGGGCTTCGTCACCCTAAGGCTTCCGCCTCGCTCGGCGCGCGTGTTCCGCATGGTGATGCCCAAGGCTGGGCAGCATTCGCCCTACAAGCGCATGGCTTGAGCGCGGCGGCCGACGGTCGAAACACCCGGACTTGAAGGCCGAGGGCCTTCTTTGGCGGCATTTTGCGAGTTGTGGCGGGTCTGTGCGGCCTGTGCGGGGGCTCCGCGCTCGAAGTATGCCGGAAGCCGTGCAAATGACTTCGTTTGGGTGTCGTGAATTCGATCGTCTTGCTCGATGGAACTTTCTCCGGGACATCCTCTTTCGCTTCCTGTCGCGCTTCCTCTCGCGCTTCCTCGTCCGGGCCTGACCGAAACTCTTTCGGTCGCCTTCAACCGCACCGTGTGGGAACTCCTTCGACGCTCGGGCAAGGCATCCACTGCCTCCGAGATCGCAGCGCTCTGCACGGCGCCGCTCGCCGAAGCCGAGGCCGCGCTCCACACGCTGATGGCGGCCGGGCTCGTGAAGCAGGCGCTTTCGCCCGCGACAGGGCGGCGAGACGCCTTCCGCATCGCGCACGACCGCCTCGTGATCGCGTACGACCGCGAGGACGCGCAGCAGTCGCAGACGGCGCGCGCACTGCGCGAGCGCGTCGCCTCGCATGGCCGAAGCGTGCTCGACACGGCGCGTGCGCATGGCGCCATGCATGACGACCACGCGATCGAGGTGCATCGCTCGATTCACCTCGATCAGGCCGAATTCGAGGAGCTCCGGCGACGCATGCAGGCCGTGACCGATTACCTCGAGAGACTCGAGTGGAATCACGAAGGCCGGCCGCATGCATGCAACTACCACGTCGCGCTCGAAGCGCGGCCGCTGCGCGCGGCGGTGCTGCCGACGGCGGCGCTGCACGTGGTGCATCACAAGCCACGGGCGGACGGTGTGCAGCAGGAGGCCGCGAAGACAGGGCCAAGTGGAGCGCGGACGCGTGTCCTTTCGGGCCGCGAACGCGAGATCGCCGAGCTCCTGGCGCAGGGGCGAAGCTGTCCGGAGATCGCGACGGACCTCGATGTGTCGGTGAACACCGTGCGCACGATCACGAAGCGCCTGTACGGGAAACTCGGCATCAGCCGCCGCGCGGAACTCGTGAACTGGCTGCGCGGACCGACGCTGTAGCGCTCGCTCGAGCGCCGGGCGTCGACCTCGACATCCCGTTACGATCGCGCCATGTCGCGCGAGCACGCCCCGATCGAGATTGGTCTTCGTCCCGAGGTGGCGTGGCGCACCGAGCGCGTCGAGCCCATCACGCTCGTCGCCTTTGTCGCGGGCGACGAACTTCCCGATCCGGGCGAAGCCTTTCTCTCGCTCGGGAGCGCCTTCCGCGTCGAACCGACCAACGCGCGGCCGGTTCCGTCCGATGATCCCGCGCTCGCGTGGGCTGTCGCGTTCGACATTCCCGGGCGCGCAGGCGCCGTCCTGATGTGGTGCGAGCGCGTCGATCCAGGGCATACACCCGATGGCCGCGCACCCGACGCACGCTGGGCGATTGGCATCGAGTCGGTGCTCGAGCGCTCCTCGGGCGACGACCGCGAACGGGCAATCGCCCGCGGACTCGCCGCATGGCCCGCCTCCGTCGCCGATTTCGTGGCCCTCGCCGCTGCGGCCGCCGGATGCGTCGACCGGGCGCGGCTTCGCATCCTCTACGAGCCCGCGCTTGCTCGCTCCTTCGCGGCGTCCGACTGCGCGCGACTCTTCCTCGGCGATGGCGTCGCGCCCGGTGCTCTCGTCGACGAGCGCTTCCTCTACCGCGTCGAGGCCCGCATGCGCACGCCCGAGACGCCGGCGTGGATCTCTACGGTCGGCCTCGCGCGCCTCGCGCGGCCGGAGCTCGAGGTTCTCGAGGTGCCCCCGGCGCTCGTCGGCGCGGCGCTCGAACTTGTCGACGCCCTCGCCGCGCGGCTCGTGACCGAGGAGCCGCCGCATCCGGGCGTTCCGATCGAGGTCGGCGAGCAGCTCTCGGTGGCGCTCGTCCCGGCGCACGAAGCCGCCGAGACGATCGCGGCCGACGCCCCCGGAGGCCGTGCCGACCGAATCCACCTGGCGCCGATCTCGCGCGCGGCGATCTGCGCTGCCGGACAGCGGGGGAGCTTCCGCCGCGTCTGGGTTGCGCCGATCGCAGAGCTTGAGCGGCTTGCGCAGAACGAGACGGGCCTGTTTCTCGCCCTCCGCGTGGTCGAGGTGCGCGAACGGATCGCCCGCGACACGTGGCCGCGCGTTGCAGCGGCGTTCGCGGATCGGCCGCGGGACCGCGACACCGTCTTCATGGCGAAGATCGCGCTCGAGCGCGCCGCGGTCGCATCCGGAACTGAAGGCGAACCCGAACACGAACCCGAACACGAACACGAGCCCAAACCCGATGCGCCGCGCGCGCACGTCTGGCTTCGGGTCGAAGCGGCCGACGCGTCCGGCGGGCGCGGCATCTCCGCGGAAGTCGCCGGCGGATCGCGCGCATTCACGCTTGCCGACATCGGCGACTGGCGCGTGATCGGACTCTTCGACGAGCGGTCCAACCTCGGCCCCGACGACGCGTCGTTCCTTGCGATCTGAGCCGCGCTCCGCGCTGCATCGCCCGCATCGCCGTGCGTTCTGTTGCGGCGAAGCCCGCGACTGAAATCGCGAACTCGACGGCTGTCTTCGGGCCGATCTCGCCTTTCGTGGCGCGCCATGCAACAATGTCGGCGGTGTTCCGCAGACGACCACGCCCGAGCGACCGCCCCATCTTCCGGACGCGCTTCATGCGCGCCGGCGTCTACTACGTCCTCGCCATCCTCGCGATGGGCGTGGCGTCCGGCGCGCGTCCGAACAACCTCCTCATCTGGGTCTTCAGCGCGCTGATCGCTGCGTTTCTCGTCTCGGGCGTGGTCTCCGGCTTCATGATGCTCGGCGTGCGCGGCGTTCGCATCGAGCCGCGCCGTGGCCGCGTGGGCGAGCCTCTCGTCATCCGCTACGAGCTGCGCAACCGCGCCCGTTTCCTGCCTGTCTACGACGTGGCGATCGCCGAGAACGTCGATCGGACGCGGCTCGAGGCCGCCGGCGACGCGTGGGTGCTGCACGTCGGCCCTGGCGATGTGGTGCATGCGGAGGCGGTCTTCCGCCCGCTTCGTCGCGGACCGGTGCGGCTCGGCGGATTCGAGCTCGCAAGCACGTTTCCCTTCGGCCTTCTGAAGAAGGTGCTTCGATTCACGCAGCAGGGCGACGTCCTGATCCATCCCGAGATCCAGCCGATTCGCGACGATCTCCTGGTGCGCGTGACCGCGCGCGCCGCGGGCGGCGACCGCATGTCGCGCAGCGGCGGCGGCGCCGACGACTTCTTCGGAATCCGCGAGTATCGCCCCGGCGACAGCATCCGGCACATCGCCTGGAAGCGGCTCGCCGGCACGGGCAAGCTTGCCACGATCGAGCGCGGCCGCGCGGTGCCGCCGCGGCTGCGCGTGCTGCTCGATCTTCGCGCGCCCACCGATCGCCTGCGCGTCGCGGAGGGCGAGGATCCGCGTGCGCTCGAGGAACGCGCCATCGTGCTCGCCGCGAGCTTCATCTCGCTCGCCGACAGGCTCGGCTACGAGTACGCGCTGTCGGTCGCCGGCGTCGCCATTCCGGCGGTTCCGCTGCGAAAGGGCCATTTCCACCGAGAGAAGATCATGTCGCTCCTTGCGACCATCGATCTCGATGCGGCGCGCGTCCCGGGCAACGGACTCTCGACGAGCGACGAGCGCGCGATGCTCGTGTGCATCCATCCCGACCGCGCCGATGCCTCGATCGCGCCCGATGCATCGTGGCACTTCACGGCGCGGCAGTATGAATCGGTGGTCGCGCGCGGGCCTGCCGCCGACCGCGGCGCGCCCGAGCCGAAGGGAGCCGTGTCCGGATGACGCTCCTGCGCCAATACCGCTTCGCGAGCTTCATGCTCGTCCTCGTCGCGCTGATTGCGTTCTCGGTGGCGGTGGTCGACCTGCCGCTTCTCTTCGTCTCGACCATCCTCGCGATGCTGAGCTGGTACGTCACCGAAGGGCCGCGTGGAAAGACCCTGCCTACGTGGGTGTCGAACATCCTCGTCGTCGTGGCGCTCGCCTGGGCGGTCTTCACGTTCGTCGCCGGCGGCGAACTGGCCGGCGCCACCAGCGCGCTTGGCCGCTTCCTCCTCTGGCTTCTCCTCATCAAGCTCTTCGCCGCGCGTACGCCAACCGAGGATCGCCAGCGCTTCGCGCTCTCGACCATGATCGTCCTCGCGGGCTGCCTCGAGAGCGTGCAGTTCGCATTCGGCGCGCTCGTCATTCTCTACGCCGGGCTCGCCATCTGGACCGTCATGCTGCGTCGGCTCCACATCGGCGCCGAGCAGGCGCGTGCGTCGCGCGCGGCCGCCGCAGGCTTCTCCCCGCCGCTCGAACTCACCTTCGGCCGCCGCGCCGCGCCGCAGTTCCGCGGACTCGCGGTCGGCGCGCTCGTCCTTGTCTTCATCAGCAGTATCGGCGTATTCGTCCTCTTCCCGCGCCTTCCCGCCTTCAACGAGATGCGCGGGCCGCGCGGGGCGCGCAGCGTCAGCGGCTTCACCGACGAGATCAGGCTGCGCGGCAGCGACCGCATCACCGAGAGTCGGCGCGAGCTCTTCACCGTGCGCTGGCTCGATTCATCGGGGCAGCCCGTCGCACAGCAGCGGCCGCTGCTCATGCGCGGCGCGGTGCTCGACCGCTACGACCCGATCGGCGAACGCTGGGTCTCGACACGCACCTCCGAGGCCGTCCGCACCATCCGCACGGGTGGCGGCGAGATGGTCAGTCTCGGCCGTTCGGACGCGGCGCCGCGCGGAACCGCCTACCGGGCCGAGGTCGAGATGCGGTCGCTCGCCACCAGCATCCTGTACACGATCTACGCGCCGGTTGCGATCGCGACGAAGGAGTCGCGCACGATTGCGTTCGAGCCATCGACGCTTCTCGTCCGCGACATCTCGAGCGATCGCGGCGGCCGGTACTGGTCGTACGCGATGCTCACGCAGCAGCAGCCGAGCGCTGAGACTCTCGCTGACATAGCGGGCGAGGCAGGCCCCGATCCGCGGCAGGTGGCGATTTCCGTCGCCGGCATCGAGGCCGTCGCGCAGGGGATTCTCGATTCGGCGCGGCGCGGCGTCGGGTTTCCGCCCGAGCCATCCGCGTCGGCGACCGAGGCCGACATCTACATCTACCGCCGGGAAGTGGCGCGCGCCATCGCCGACTGGATGCAGCGCAACTTCACCTACACCACGGATCTCTCGCTGAACGCCCGCGTTCCCGGCGAGGATCCGATCATCAGCTTCCTCACGCGCTACCGCACCGGCCACTGCGAGTACTTCGCGAGCGCCCTCTGCGCGGTGCTGCGCGCGCTCGGCATCGAGTCGCGCATCGTCACCGGCTACATCGCGCTCGAGTACGAGGACGGTCCCGGCCACTACATCGTCCGCGAGTCGAACGCGCACGCGTGGGTCGAGGTCCGAACCGGACGCGCGGCGTGGACCGCAGTCGACGCCACGCCCGAGGATTCGCTCATCGCGCTCCAGGAGCAGAACCGCTCGTTCGCCGACAACTTCCGCTGGATCTATGGCACGCTCGAGTTCTTCTGGAACTCGCGCGTCGTCAGCTACGACGGCCTCACGCAGGCGGCGATGGCAGAGCGGGTCCAGAGCGGCTGGCGCGAGTCGATCGGCGCGTGGCTCGAGGACGTCCGCGCGCGCATGCGCTCGTTCGCCGGCTCGCTCGGCCTCGGCGGCGCAAGCCGCGCGTGGTTCACGGTGATCGCAATCGGCCTCTCGACGGCGGCGCTCGCGTTCACCATCGTGCTTGCACGGCGGCGAAGGCTCCAGCAGGCGCTGCGGGTTGGCCGCGTGCCGAAGGCCCGCAGGCGGGCGCTGCTCAGGGAGGGCTCGTTCTACGCGGTCGCGCTCTCGGACCTCGCCCGCGCCGGACTCGCGAAGCCGGACACCAGTTCGCCATTGGCGCACGCGAGGTCGCTGCGGGAGACCAATGGCGGCGTCGCGGACGCCTTCGAGGCCATCGCCCGCGAGTTTTATCGCATCCGATTCGGCGGCGATTCGGCTGCGTCCACGCGCCCGGCGGACCCCGATTCGCTCCTCTTTGCCCTGCGCAGCGCCCTTCGGCAAAACTCGGGCTCTCAATCGGCCGATTGAATCGAGTGGATGGTTGTCGGGCTTGTCACTCGCGTCGCATGGGGCGTCGCGTGTTGTCGTGGCAGGCCCTATGGGAGACGCGCTTCGCGCCGGAGAGACACCATGCCAGCATCGAGATCCCGCACAACCGAATGGCGCCGTTCGCTCGAGCAACTCCGCGACCGCGGCGGAGCGATCGAAGTCGCCGTCGCCCACGATGAATTCGCCGGAAACGAGCTCAGCGAGACGTTCAACAACGTCGCTGACCTCGTGTGGCGCGTTCGGGTCCTCGACATCACCGACGAATGCTTCTCCGTCGACCTGCCGTTTGCGCTCGGCCGCGCGGTCGAGCTGCCCGACGACACCACGCTCGTCGGCGCCATTGCGATTGGCCAGAACCGCTGGATGTTCAAGACGCGCGTGATCGGAGCGTGGACGCCCACAGGGCCGTTCCCGAAGACGCACCGCGGCGTCCGCCTCGCGCTGCCTGAGCATGTCGAGCGCTGCCTTCGCCGCATGACCCGCGTCAGCGTGGCGGAGATCCGCCTGCCCAAGATCGAGATGTGGCCGCTGCTCGACGCGAAGTCGGTGCTTCTTGCCCAGAAGGCCAGTCAGCTTGCCTTCGAGTCGTATCTCGCCGGCGGCACGGCGGAGGCTCCGAGCGAGGATCTCATGCCGACCGTCGGACCGAGCTTCAAGGGAACGCTCGCGAACCTCGGTGGCGGCGGCCTTGGCATCCAGGTCGATGGCACCGACTCCGCAGCATTCGCCCGGCATCGCATGTTCTGGCTGCGCTTCTCGCTCGGCACGATCACGCCCGTGCCGATCGCCGCCGCAGCTCGCGTGGTGCACACCCACATCGACAGCGCACACCGCGTCTATGCGGGCGTGTCGTTCACGTTCGACTTCAATCCGTCGTACCAGCGCGTGGTGAGCGAGCAGATTCTCCGTGCGATCTCGCAGCTCACCGAGCACCAGCGCGTGCTGCACCGAAAGAGCGCGTGACCGCCGGGGGCGCGCGCGGGGCTGCCAGATGCCGCGGCACGGCGCGGCGCGCCCGAAAAAGCAACAAGCCCCAGAGTCGACGAGGGAGCCGACCTACAGCGGGGCTGTTGCACAGGAAAGGGATCGGTTCGTCGGGCCGCAGGGAATCCGGCCCGACTGTCCTCACGGGGGTAGGCGAAAGCCGCGGGCCCGCCCTGTCACGTGGCGGCGCGATTTCCTGAAAGTTCTGCATGCGCGGCAGGGCCGCTGGCCCTCGGGGCCGCGGCGTTGCTGTCGCAAGTTCAGCGATTTTCGATGGTTGCGGGGGTCGCCCCCAAGCCGAACATCGGCGCGGGAATCGCAGTCTCCGAGGCCAGCGCGGCCAGCGCGCGGGTCTTCGCGTGGGTTTCTGCGACCTCCGAGAAAGGATCGCTGTCGGCCACGATGCCGCAGCCCGCGTGGTAGGCGAGGTTTCGAGCCCCGTCGCCCAAGTCCGGCCCGATGTCCGCCGTGCGGATCGCCACGCTCAGCGCCGCGTCGCCGGTGCGCGAGATGAAGCCGATCGCGCCGCAGTAGAAGCCGCGCGGGTGCTGCTCGAGTTCATCGATGATCTGCATGGCGCGAACCTTCGGCGCACCCGTCACCGAGCCCGGCGGGAACGTCGCGGCGAGAAGGTCGATCCACTCGACATCGTCGCGCAGCGTCGCGCGCACCTCGGCCACGCCGTGGTGCACGGTGGTGTGCGTCTCGAGCACGCGCCCGGTCGCGACCGACACCGAGCCGAGCTCGGCGACGCGCCCGAGGTCGTTGCGCATGAGGTCGACGATCATCGCGAGTTCCGCGGCGTCCTTGTCGCTCTCGATCAACTGCGAGCCGGGTACGTCGGCGGGGCGCGTGCCCTTGATCGGCCGCGTCACCACTTCGCCGTCGGCGTGCACGCGCAGGAAGAGCTCGGGACTCATCGAGACGAGGGCGCCGCCGCTCGGCAGGTCGATCAGCGAGCCAAACCAGGCTGCATTCCGCGTGATCGCAGCATGTGCGAACGCGCGCACGTCGCCATGCAGCATCGCCTCGAATCGCCGCGCCACATTCGCCTGGAAGGCGTCGCCCGCGCGGATGTACTCGATCGTGCGCGCCACGTTCGCTGCGTACCGCGAGTCGGGCTCGACCGCGCAGACGTCGCGCAGGCGCCACGTTTGCGGCGATTCTCGAGGTGCGGCGGCCGGCGTCGCTTCTTGCGCCACGTCCGGCTCGAGCGGCGGCGGATTGCCCACGGCGTGCAGCACGCCCGTCGCATGCTCAAGGCACCAGGCGTCCTCGCACCAGAAGAGCGCTGCGCGCGGCGGCAGATCCTCGCCGTCGCGTTCCCGGTGGCATGCGACAGGTTCGAACGCCGTTCCGAGTCCGTAGCCGAGCGCCACGATCCATCCTCCGGCGAAGGGAGGCGACCCGGCCGCGCGCGGGATCGGCGCACGACGCGGCGTGCGCGCGAGAGCTTGTCCGAGTGCCGCGATCGTCTCTTCCGGCGACGCGAGCGCTTGAATCGTCAGCGCTTCGAGCGGACGCGCGAGAATCGTCCACGCGTTCTGCGCGCCGGTTCCGCCGGAGACGAGCGCGGCAAGCGGCTCGTGCGCCGGGTAGCGCAAGAGGAGATCGACGGCGTCGGCGCGCGGGGGTTGCTGGGGGCTCGGCTCCGGCTCCATGGAGCGCGGATCGTATGGCGTCTGCGGGGACGCCACGCGGGAGCGGAGGTGCGAAACCGCGCATTTGCCGTGTTTCGCGCCCCGACGCGCGCGCAGGGGGCTTGTAGACTGACCGATTCACCGCGGCGGGAAGACGCCGCGATCGCACACACACCGAAAGAGCCTTTCTCCCATGGCGAGCAAGAAAAAGAACGCAGGCAAGTCGAAGTCGGACAAGAAGTCGGGCAAGAAGTCCGGCAAGGTCAAGTCCGGCAAGGTCAAGTCGAGCAAGGTCAAGTCGAGCAAGGTCAAGGTCGGCAAGATGGTCTACTACTTCGGCGAGACGAAGTGCGAAGGCCGCGCCGAGCAGAAGATGCTCCTCGGCGGCAAGGGCGCGAACCTCGCAGACATGGTCTCGATCGGCTTGCCGGTTCCCCCCGGCTTCACGATCACCACCGACACCTGCGCCGCCTACTACACCGCAGGCGAGAAGCTGCCGAAGGGCTTGATGGACGATGTCCGCGCGAACATCAAGATGCTCGAGAAGGAGCTCGGCAAGAAGTTTGGCTCGGACACCAACCCGCTCCTCGTCAGCGTGCGCTCGGGCGCCGCTGTGTCGATGCCGGGCATGATGGACACCGTCCTCAACCTCGGCCTCACCGACAAGGCGGTCGAGGGCCTCGCGAAGGGGACGGGCAATCCGCGCTTCGCCTACGACGCCTACCGCCGCCTCATCAACATGTTCGGCGATGTCGTGATGGGCGTCGATCACCACCGCTTCGAGCATGCGTTCAGCGCCATCAAGACGCGCCACGGCGTGAAGGAAGACACCGAGCTCTCGACCGAGGGCCTCAGGGAGCTCGTCGCCGAGTACAAGAAGATCTACGCAGCGCAGGTCGGTGAGGAATTCCCGCAAGATCCGCTCCGTCAGCTTGAGCTCTCGATCAAGGCCGTGTTCAGCTCGTGGAACGGTGCGCGCGCGATCGAGTACCGCCGCATCCAGGAGATCCGCGGCCTCAACGGCACCGCCGTCAACGTGCAGGCAATGGCCTACGGCAACATGGGCGTCACGTCGGGCACCGGCGTCGCGTTCACGCGCGACAACACCACGGGCGAGAATGTCTTCTACGGCGAGTTCCTCGTGAACGCGCAGGGCGAGGACGTCGTCGCGGGCATCCGCACGCCCGAGCCGATCGCCATGATGGAGACGCGCTTCCCGAAGGCCTACGCGCATCTCATGAAGGTGCGCGCCAAGCTCGAGAAGCACTACAAGGACATGCAGGACATCGAGTTCACCGTCGAGAACGGCAAGCTCTTCATGCTGCAGACCCGCACAGGCAAGCGCACCGCGCAGGCCGCCGTGAGGATCGCCGTCGAGATGGTGAAGGAGAAGCTGATCGATGAGAAGACGGCGATCAAGCGCATTCCCGCGGGCGATCTCACGCAGCTCCTCTTGCCGTACTTCGCGCCCGCCGACAAGAAGTCGGCCGAGGTCGTGACGAAGGGAATCGGCGCGTCGCCAGGTGCCGCGACCGGCAAGCTCGCGTTCACCGCGGCCGAAGCCGTCGAGCGCGCGCAGAAGGGCGAGAAGGTGCTTCTCATCCGCAAGGAGACGAGCCCCGAGGACGTCGCGGGCATGCATAGCGCCGTCGGGATTCTGACTTCGACGGGCGGCAAGACGAGCCACGCGGCTGTCGTCGCGGTCGGCTGGGGCAAGTGCTGCGTCGTCGGCGCAGGCGAGCTCTCGATCGACGAGAAGGCGGGCAAGCTCCATGTCAAGGGTCGTTCGTTCTCGCGCGAGGATGTCCTCTCGATCGACGGATCGACCGGCGAGGTGATGGTGGGCGTCGTGCGTCCGACGGTGCCGGAGAAGATCTCCGGCGACTTCGCGAAGGTCATGGACTGGTCGAAGAAGTACGCCGAGATGAAGGTGCGCACGAACGCCGACAGCCCGTCGGATGCGCGGCGTGCGCGCGAGTTCGGCGCGGTCGGCATCGGCCTCTGCCGCACCGAGCACATGTTCTTCGGCGGCGAGCGCATCGCTGCCATTCGCGAGATGATCCTCAGCGAGTCGACCGAGCGCCGCGAGAAGGCGCTTGCGAAGCTCCTGCCGTTCCAGCGCGAGGATTTCGTCGGCATCTTCACCGCGATGGACGGACTGCCCGTCACGGTGCGTCTGCTCGATCCGCCGCTCCACGAGTTCGTGCCGCACGATGAGAAGCAGCAGGCAGAGCTTGCGAACGAGATGGGCCTGAGCCTCGAGGACGTGCAGCGGCGCGTGGCGCAGCTGCACGAGGCGAACCCGATGCTCGGCCACCGCGGTTGCCGACTCGCGATCACCTATCCCGAGATCCTTCGCATGCAGGTGCGCGCGATCGTCGAGGCCGCGATCGAGTGCAAGGCGAAGAAGATCGATGCGCGCCCCGAGATCATGCACCCGCTGGTCGGCACGAAGAAGGAGCTCGAGCAGCTCAGGAAGTGGACCGAGGAGACGATGCAGGAGGTCGCGAAGGAGAAGGGCGTCAAGATCGGTGGCAAGAACGGGCTCGACATCCCGATCGGCACCATGATCGAGATCCCGCGCGCGGCCGTCAGCGCCGACGAGATCGCCGAATGCGCCGACTTCTTCAGTTTCGGCACGAACGACCTGACGCAGATGACCTTCGGCTTCAGCCGCGACGACATCGGCAGCTTCCTGCCGGCGTACCTCGAGAAGGGCATGCTCGAGAAGGACCCGTTCCAGTCGATCGACACGACGGGCGTCGGTGGCCTCGTCAAGATGGCCTGCGAGAAGGGCAGGGCGGTCGCCAAGCAGGAGAAGAAGGCGTTCAAGCTCGGCGTCTGCGGCGAACACGGCGGCGACCCCGCGTCGATCAAGTTCTTCCAGAAGTGCGGGCTCGACTATGTGAGCTGCAGCCCGTTCCGTGTGCCGGTCGCACGCCTCGCGGCGGCGCAGGCGGCGCTTGCGTGATTTGAGCGGTCGCGGCTGCGGCCGCGACCTCTGGTGCGAGGAAAGTGACCAGCGCCCGCGGCGAAAGCCGCGGGCGCTGTCGTTCATCGCGAGAGACCCTTCGCATGGGTGCCCTTGGACAAAGTCCAAGGAACAACCGACGCCAGAGTCAACATCTCGAGGGCGAAGCCCGAGCGCAAGCTGCCCGATGCACGCCAGAGGGAGCGGCCGCAGCCGCGACCGCCTTGATCAGGGGTGCCACCACTTCCAGTGGTGCCGCGTGGACGCCCGCCGCGCCGCCCGCCCACTTCAGTCCCCGCCCGCCTCCTCGCCACCGATCCTCCGCGGCGGCAGCTTCACCACCTCCCGCGCCTCCGAGCCCTCGGCCGCCTTCAACGCCGCAAACAGCGCGTCGATCGACCCGCCCGCCGAGCGCAGCAGCTCGTCGCGGTTGCGGCGAACCTCTTCGATGATCCGGTCGTCTGGCCGCGGTTCCTGCACGGTCATGCCTCCATGAGTTCGTCGGTGGTGCAGAGGAACGTCTGAGTGTATCCGTGCAACCCCAGGCCGCCGCCGCTGCGCGGCGGTCCTGCAACCCGCGCGCATCCGCCAGCAGCCCAACTGTCCATTCCAAG
>Ga0209985_10002652_pt1 | contig 15988 bp, 20 predicted proteins | sample NOAtaG_FD_187305 | JGI IMG/M metagenome (GOLD analysis project Ga0209985, IMG submission 187305) | Freshwater lake microbial communities from Lake Erie, under a cyanobacterial bloom - NOAA_Erie_Diel6S_1000h metaG (SPAdes) (version 2) | ecosystem: Environmental > Aquatic > Freshwater > Lake ...
GGATGACCACCCGCACCTGGGCCTGGATGGCTGCGGGCGCATGGGGCGCAACGGTGGTGCACCTGAAGGTTCGCTCCACCACGCCGTGGATGGTGGCGCTCATGGCTTCAAGGCCACGATAGCGGCGATGAGGGCCACGAACAGCACCACCGCCAGCGCGGCCAGGCCGAAGATGCGCCAGGTGCGTTCATCCAGCGCCGCCTCGATCTCGCAGCTCACCGGGCACGGGCAGGCCACGCGGCCTTGCTGGCAGGGGCCGGTGCAGCGGGCGTAGTGAGGCAGGATGGTCGGCTCGGTGCCGTCTTGGAAGTGGCGCTCCATGTCAGCGGCCCTCCGCTTTTGCGATGGCGGCGCGCATCTGTTCACGCAGCGCCTTCAGCTCTTTGTCTGCAGCAGGCGTCTTGTCGGCCCATGCGTCATAGGCTTGCAGCGCCTTAAGCAGATCAGGCGCGGCCAGCACTAGAGCCTTGTCCCTTTCGCGCACCGCCTCGGCCACCCGCAAGCCGTCGGCTCCGTAGACCTCATCGCCGTAGGTCCGCCAGGGCCCCGGGGTGTGCTTGCCGCTCATGCCGACCACCAGTGCGCCAGGGCCAGCGCCAGGCCGATGCCGATGGCGCAGAAGTGGGGCAGGATGGTCGGCTCGGTGCCGTCTTGGAAGTGGTGTTCCATGGTCACTGGCCCTCTGCTTTGGCGATGATTGCAATGGCCATGCTGGCAAGCCGTGTGTCACCAGTGCGGCGCACTTCTTGGGCAAACTCCAGCAGCGCCTCGCTCTTGCGCTTCTCCTGCGCCAGCAAGCTCATCAGCGCCAAGGCATCGCGGTGGTCACGCTCGATGCGCTGTGCCGGCGTCTCGCCTTCCTTGAGGTAGATGGCGCAGGCGTCAATGACGGCCTGCAGCGCATCGCGCTGAGTGGTCAGCCGATCAATCTGACTTTGCGCTTTGCCTTGATCTTGGCTAAGTGCCATCCACTCGTCCTCAACATCCGACAGGCGGCGCAGTTCGGCGGCGGCCTTCGCCCGAACGCCGTGGTTGCTGGTCATCACAAGTTGAGCGGCCAGCTCGCAGACATCGACTTCGCTCATGCCGACCACCAGTGCGCCAGCGCCAGCGCCAGGCCGATGCCGATGGCGCAGGCGAGAAGGACGTTGCCCACCGCGTCGAAGCGGCGGCTGCCGCGCTCGATGGCGTAGGCGTGGCGGGCATCGCTGGGGAAGGCCTCGACCAGGGTGCGCGGATAGCGGCGGGTGGTGGGCGTGCTCACAGCGTGGCCTCCCCCACCGCACCCAGCGCGGCGGCGAAGCCGAGCGACACGGCGGCGTCCAGGGTGGCTTCGGCGCGGGCCTGGGCCGCGTGGTCACGCGCCAGGGCGGCGTCCAGGGCCGCCAGCGCGGCGATGTCCAGCGTCAGCGTGCTGGTGGGGTCAGGTTGCCAGTGATTCGGTGTCTGCTGCGGCATCTCGCCTCCTGCCCCGGCCCGGATGGGCTTGTCGTGGGGTGTGGAGCCGGACTTTAGCCGTAGCGAAGTTGAACAGTCAACACGTTGGGCGAAATTTTTTCAGCAGGCTAAACAATCCCGCTGTTTTGGATGCGGGAACTTCCAGGCGTGGTGAGGCATCGCGGCCGATCGGCCTCGCGCGCAAGCCGATCGGCGCGCAGGCGTCTGTAACTTTCGGCCTATTGCCGGGGCGCCCGGCTTGGCCAAGGATAGATGCGGGCTACTGTGTCCCGTTCGCCATTGTCTGGGGGGGTTGATGCTTGCGCATCGTGGCCAGGATGGCGTCGATGTACGAGGTATCACCGCCCGCCACGGCGCAGGCCCGCAGCAAGCTGCCGACACTCTCCCGGCGCTCCGGCTCTTGCAGCACGGAGAGGGCAGTGCACAGCACCTCCAGCGATGACCGCAGGCTCGGCCTGGGCATCGGCGTCACGATTGCCGCTCGCTCAGGTTCGCGCACCTCCAGGCCCGTGGGCGGATCGGCGTCCAGCCAGCCGATCGGCATGCTCGCCACCAGTTCAATGCGCCGTGCTGACGCCTCGCCCATGTTCCTGTTGCCGCCAAGCCACTGCGACAACTGAGACGGAAGGCAGTCCAGCGCGTTGGCAAGCGCCTTTTTCTGCCCTTCATACCTGATGTCAATGAGTCTGGGCAGGTTCGCGCGGCGGTTTTCGTAGACCTTCATGCCGAAAGGTTAGCCGTGGCGAATTAGCAGGGGTTGCATTTCGATTGCTCACCGGCTAAAGTCCGCGCCCATGAACCCATCCGAGCTGATCGACAACCTGGGCGGCACCTCTGCAGTGGCCCGTATGGCGGGTGTCAAACCGTCCACGGCTCATGCGTACCGGTACCGCAGCATCCCCCCTGAGCGCTGCCCCGCCATCGAGCGCGCCACCCAGGGCGCCCACACCGTGGAGGCCCTGCGCCCCGACGTGACCTGGAGCCGCATTGCAGACCCGACCTGGCCGCACCCGGCCGGCCGGCCCGTGATTGACGTGGCGCGGCCGGTGGCCGTGCAGGAGGTGGCTTGAGATGCGCTTGCACGTTGTGCTGCGAAGAACACACGAGGGCGCAGAACTGTTGGCGCTGGGATCGGACAACGCCCTGGCGCCAGAGGCGCAGGGGCCAATGATGAATGCGCTGATTGCGGCGATCAACCAGGGTTTCGTTTGTGAACGTTCGTGTACCCGCAGCTGCTGCACAAGTACTCGTCTTGCATCGCCCCAAGATCTCCAAACGGGCCGGGCTCCGGCACCGTGCGCTGCAGCATGAAGGTCATGACGCGGCACTTCGGACAACTGTCGCCAGTGGCTGGGGCCAGGCGCAGCTCCAGGGCCGCCACTCGGGCCTTGAGCTGGTCGATTTCCTGCGGTGCGGATTGCAGACGCTTCCAGGCGGGTATGCGCTCCAAGGCGAGCAGCACGTCTTCCAGGATTCCCATGGGCGCCCTCCTGGGGCTGGGTGGTTGCGGAACCTCCAGCGTACACCGGGCAGGGCGCCCGCCCGCTCCCGTGTTTCCCGTTGTCTCCGGTCTGCAGCACTCGCCTTCGATGTGCAGCCCTTTGCGCCAAGCTGGCCGGCCGCGATGCCGGCTGCCCGCCAAGCCGGTGTCGGTTCTCCCTCCTGGCCGTCGTGCTGGCGGCGGGCGGCGCGTTTTTTCTTCTCTTGCTCACCCTGCCATGGTGAACCACATGACGCCTTCGACGATTGAGTGTTCTCACGCCGCCGCCGGGGGCGCTGCCTGATGGCCGGCCAGCGAGTGGCCAAAGAGCAAGCCGCAGGCCGGGCGGCGGGGCCTGCGGGGCGGCAGGTGCATGCGCAGTTTGAAGCCAAGATCGGCCGGCTGTTCCTCACGCGCATGGGCCGCGTCTGCAAGCTGCTGCGCGTGGAGCCGCCCACCAAAGACCGGCCCGATTGCCTGCTGGGCTTCGGGTACGTGGACTTGGACAACCGGGTCATCCGCCTCGGGCCGTCGATTGACGGCTTTGACATGCATGAGCGCGTGGCCTCGCGGCTGCTGACGCCGGTGGGCAAGCCTTGAGTACGCTGCACAACCCCGCAGGCCGCAAGCCCGGCCCAACCCGCCAGCAACTGGTGGACGTGTTGATCCACCAGCGCGGCCAGGGCGATTACCTGGCGCTGGCCCAGCGCACCGGGCAGCCGCCGCAGCGGGTGCAGCGCACCGTCAGCCAGATGGCCAGGGAAGGGCTGATTGAGCCCTGCGCCACGGTGCCCACCGGGGCCCGGCCGCGCAACGTGTACCGCGTGGCCCCGCCCGAGTGTGAAGCCGGCCACCAGTTCATGGCACGCACGCTGCTGGAGGCCTGGCGCTGAGGCGCCACCTTTCCGCCGCCACTTCAATCCACCGCAGCGCCACACGCTCAGCCAGCAGGAAGGCCAGGGGTCAGTGTCCTCCAACGATGCCAACAGGCCCCAGCGCCTGCCACCGATTGACTTTGGCCGGCTGGCCGATGCGCTGCTGAGGCAGGCCGATTCCTGGGTGAAGCAGTGGCTGCCCGGGGGCGTGGAGCGCAACGGCCGCTGGTACGTGGGCGACTTTGACGGCGGCGACGGCGAGAGCGCCAATGTCTGCCTGAACACCGGCCGCTGGATTGACAACGCCGCGCCTGACGTGGACAAGGGCGGCGACCTCATCAGCCTGTACGCCCGCATCCACAACCTGAACAACGGCCAGGCCGCCCGCGCCCTGATGGATCTGCTGGGCTGGAACCCACCCACCCCGGCCCCGGCATCGGCCCAGGCATCCAGCACCGCACCCCGCACCCCGCCCGCCCGCGCGAGCGAACCTTCACCCCCGGCCAGCACCGCGCCCGCGCCCGGCGCCGAGCCCGCAGCCGAGAACAACCGCCACCACACCGCCAGCAAGTGGCTGGCCGTGGTGCCCGTACCCGAGCATGCCCCGGCCCCGCGCTTCCGCTGGACGTACCGCGACAAGCGCGCCGGCACCGAGGTGCAGCTTGAGGCCGTGCGCACCTGGCGCTATGCGCGTGACGGCCACCTGCTGGGTTATGTGGCCCGCTTCGAGCGGGTGAACAGCCACGGCGAGATCGTCAAAGACACCTTGCCCCTGACCTGGTGCCGCGACACCACGGACGACCGCGGCGGCCATCGCTGGCACTGGAAGCAGTGGGAAGCCCCGCGCCCGCTGTACCTGCCGCGCGGCACCCTGCGCCCCGGCCTGCCCGTGGTGGTGGTGGAAGGCGAGAAGTGCGCCGAGGAAGCCGACAAGCTGCTGGGCGACGAGTTCAGCTTCGTTTCCTGGCCCGGGGGCTGCAAGACCTGGGCGCTGGCGGCCTGGGCCTGGGTGGCAGAGGCCGCGCCGCCCTGCGTCATCTTCTGGGCCGATGCCGACGCCCAGCGCGAGCGCCTGACCGCCGCCGAGCGTGAAGCCGGCACAGACCCCACCGTCAAGCCCGTGCGCCCGCTGGCCAAGCAGCCCGGGTGGCAGGCCATGCAGAGCATTGCGGGCAAGCTGCAGGCCGAGCTGAAGCTGCTGGACGTGCGCATGTGCAACATCGGCCAGCCCGGTGACCACCCGGATGGCTGGGACGTGGCCGACGCCATCGCCCAGGGCTGGAGCGCTGACCAGGTGCGCCAGTTCATCCTGAGCGCTGCACCCTTCGTGCACCCTGATGACGCCGTGCGCGCTGCGCTGGGGGGCCTGGGTTCACTGGAGCATGCCGCTGCTGCCGGGCGAAGCGCCGCTGGCGCAGGCCACGGGGGGCAAGGGGACGGCAAGCCTGAGCCGCTGACGTGGTGGACGCTGCTGCTGCGCTCATCTTCCGGTGCCGTCAAGGCCGTGCGCGACAACGTGGTGCTCGCCCTCGATGGCCAGATGGTCAAGGGCCAGCACATCGCCGGGGCGCCGGAGTGCGCGGGCGTCATCGCCTTCAACGAGTTCACCAACAACGTGCTCAAGATGCGCGACACGCCCTGGGGCACCCGTGCCGGCGTGTGGGACGAGGTGGACGAGCTGGAGATGGGCAACTACCTCACCCGCGTGCACGGCCTGCCCAGCATGCCCCGCGGCACGCTTGAGGAAGCCGTGGCGATGGTGGCCAAGCGCCACCGCTTCCACCCCGTGCGCCACTACTTCGAGGGCCTGCGCGGCCAGTGGGACGGCATTCCCCGCCTGGCCACCTGGCTGCGCCGCTGCTGCCTGGAAGAAGACGAGTGGGACGACCGCGAGCCCCTGCAGCGCTACCTGGCCAAGGCCGGCACCTGGATGATGATGGCCATCGTGGCGCGCGTGTTCACCCCGGGCTGCAAGTTCGACTACATGCCCATCCTGGAGGGCGGTCAGGGCCTGGGCAAGAGCACGCTGTGCCGCATCCTGGGTGCTGACTACTTCGCGGACACCGGCCTGGTGCTGGGCGACAAAGACAGCTACCAGAACCTGCAGGGCGTGAGCGTGTACGAGTGGGGCGAGCTGGACAGCCTGACCCGCAGCGAGATCACCAAGGTCAAGCAGTTCATCAGCAGCCAGAAGGACCGTTTCCGCGCCAGCTTCGACCGCCGACCGGCCGACTACCCGCGCCAGTGCATCTTCGTGGGCACCACGAACGAAGACCACTACCTGGTGGACCCCACCGGCAACCGCAGGTTCTGGCCCATCCGCGTCACCCGCCACATTGACCTGGACTGGCTGCGCCAGAACCGCGAGCAACTCTTCGCTGAGGCCGTGGAGCGCGTGGACGCAGGCGAGCGCTTCCACCCCGATGCCCGGGAACAGCGCGAACTCTTCGAGCCCCAGCAGCAGCAGCGCCAGATCGAGAACGCCATCCAGGCCGCCGCCCTGCGCTACCTGTACGACGAGAACGCCAAGTTCGCCGGCAGCATCGACAACGGCACGCTGGTCAACGACATCACCGCGCCTGAGCTGCTGAGCCGCATCGGCATCAGCGTGGACAAGCAAACCCACCTGCTTCTGCGCCAGGCCACCGCCGCCCTGCGCAGTGCCGGCTGGGAGCGGTACCGATCCAGCCGGGGCGACAGGCCCTGGATGTTCAAGCGCCCATCGGGGGAGGCCGGCCGCACAGCCGGCGCCACCCCGGGGGCACCGTCATCAACCGCCGCAGCGCAGCGGCCAGACATTGCAGAGAGTGTTGGCGTCGAAGACGACTGTCCGTTTTGAGGCCCGAGGGGTGCGCGCTCACCTGAAACCTCAGACGAACCCGTCCAACAAAACCACCATGTAACCCAGCTCGACCGGCCCGGCGCCCCGGGATGTCCTGATGTCCATGAGGTTTCACGGATCTCTGAGTGCTCTGCTTGCAGCACCACCAGGGTTCCCTGGCAGAGCTTTGCCCTGAAACCCCGCGATGTCCGGATGTCCACCACTGCAAGCGGGCGAGCGGGGGCGGGTGCGTGCAGGCCCGCGCGCGCGTGCACCTTCACCTACTCACATCTCATTCAAAACCTCATGGACAAGAGGACAGAACAGTCAGCAAGCACTGAAAACCGCTGGGGATGGCTGCCCGCCATGATGCCCACCGTGGCCCGCCTGATGGCCGAGAAGCGCCGCACGCTGGGCGCCGCCCACGTGGCCGAGTGCTGGAAGCGCGGCGTCACCCTGGGCCAGCCCGGCTGGTTCTTCGCCCGCGAAGGCCCCCTGGCCGTGGGCACGCCCTTTGAGGACGACACCCTGCGGGACTTTGGGGCATCGAGGATGACGGGGACGCAGGGGCTGCTGATGTTGGCGGAGCCGGCGCCAGAAAACCCCATCCGCACTGGCCGTGACACCCAGGGGGGTGCCTCGGCGTAGACCATCCGCACTGGCCGCGACACCCAGGGGGGTGCCGGCGCGCACAGCGCCCCGGGCCCGGCGTGCATGCCCCGGGCGCTGCGGCCGGTGGCGGCCGGGTCAGCCCCCGACCGGTGCGTCCTCCACCAGGCGCGCGCCGCACTGGCGCAGCAGATCCACCGTGGCCAGCTCATTCAGCCCCGGGTGCTTCCAGAACCTGCGCACCACCTCGCACACAGCGGCCTGGCTGGCGTAGGGCATGTCCCGCAGCGTGTCAGCCAGGGCCAGCACGTCCACGTTCCACTTCGCGCCCGTGCCATCCTCGGCACTGTCCGCCACGCTGGCCCAGGCGCCCTGCACAGGGTCGCCCCGGCCGTCGATGTCATCGCAGATCAACCAGGTGCCGTTCAGCACGTCGATGGTGGCGCACCACTGCGCCTGCGTCAGCGTGGGCATGGCATCGTCCAGCAGCGCGCGGTAGCGCATGGCCACCTCGGTGATGCGGCCGGACAGCCCGATCATGTCGTCTTTGCCCAGCGCCTCCAGGGCTTTGGGGGGCAGGTGGACAGTGAAGCGCTTTGCTTCAGAGGGCGGTGGCTTGGTGGTCATGGGTCAATCTCCTGGTGAGGATGCGGCGGAATGCGGCCGCCGCGAAGTGAAACGGGCCGGGCGAGAAGTGAACCCCAAAAGCTGGGACTCGGAATCCTTCGAGGTCTTGGGGCTCAGGTGGGCCATGCTCGTGCAAGTGCACACTGGCCGCGACACCCGGGGGGGAGTGCCCGCGTACACCGTCCGCACTGGCCGCGACACCCCGGGGGGGTGCCTGCGCACGTCGACCGGGCCTGCCAGAGCACGTCGGCGGCCGTCTCGGCGCCCCTGGCCCCGGGGCGGCCGTGCCCTGCACCAGGCGCGCGCCTGCTGCCCCGGGTGGTGTCGCGGCACCAGCTCGGCGCCCGTGCTGGGCCCTGCCTGGCCCCTTCCCGGGCCCATTCCCGGCCCCTGCTGCAGGCCCTGGGCCATGCCCTGGCCCATGCTTTCCCGGGCCCGTGCTGCCCTGGTTCAGCCCTGCCCATGGCATGCCAAGCCCGGCCCTGATGCGTCGCGCGTGGCCCTGCAAGGGCTGCCCAGCGTGCCCGGCATGCCCGGCTGCAGGCCTGCGCCTGTCGTCCTGGGTGTTGCGCAAGTGAGACAAAGCAGGGCGGAATGGTGCAGTGCTTTGTAGGGGCTTTGCGGGTGGTGGTGGTGCGTGGCGTGGCGTTTCCGGCGTTGGGAAAAGCAGGTCTACCGCCTGCAGAGCCTGCGCGTACTCCGTGCGCTGTGCCGCAGTGATGCTGTCGTCTCGCAAGAGTGCCAGCAAAGCAGGGCGCACCTTGTGTTCGAAGTGCTCAGGCGCGGCGCGTGCAAGATCCCGCCACCTGGCGACCATGTCGGCCACCTCGGGCCCGGGCTGCACCTGGTCGGGCACGGGCGCCACGGGCGCCGGCTGCACCTGGTCGAGCACGGGCGCCAGCTCGGGCACGGGCTGCACCTGGTCGAGCACAGGCGCCAGCTCGGGCACGGGCTGCACCTGGTCCACCACGGGCGCCACCTCGGGCACGGGATGCGCTGCGCTCCAGTCCTTCCATCCTCCACGCCGTGCGCCTTTTTCGTGCGCTCGATCCATGGCATAGGCAATCTGCACGGCCGACACGGTAACCCGCCATCCTGCCCGCGCTCCACGGCACAGGGACAAGACAATGTCCCCCTCGTCCGATACCTCCTCAACCCTGCAGGCGCGCGACACCTTGTAATCGTTGAACACCAGCACGCCGTAAACATCCCCCACGGTCGGACTCAAGGCCCGCAAAGTCTCCGCCTGCTCCTGGTGTCGTTTCTGGGCTTTGATGCTGCATCGGGCGTAGTAGAGATCCATCCCAAAATATCCGCCCTCAACCTTCCCTGCACCTCGGGCCTTGTCTGCATCGCTGGGCTGCAGTAGCTCGGCGCAGCGTGCCCGGATGTCGGTCGAGTAGAAAAGCCCCTCAGAGAGTGCACGCTCCACGGCCTGCAAGACTACGCGCTGCCGATCGTTCGGAACAAACGCGAGACTTTCAGCTCCGCGCCAGTCGTCGTACACGTGTTCAGGCAGGGAATACCCGGGCGCCACGTGCTGCACCTGGTCGAGCACGGGCGCCACGGGCGCAGGATCGGCCACCACGGGCGCCACGGGCGCCGGCTGCACCTGGTCGAGCACGGGCGCCACCTCGGGCACGTGCTGCGCCTGCTCGGCAACAGGCGCCACCTCCACCAGGTCCCAGCGTTTGCGCCACTGGTCCAGGCCATCGGCTGCGGGTGTCGACCTGGCCAGCGCGTCAGACAGCAGCGCATCGGGCGTGGTGCCCCTGCGCTGCGCTGTCTCGCGCGTCCTGTCCAGTGCATCCGCTTCTGCAGCGGCACGGCTGCGGGCTTTCTGGTTGCACAGGGAGAGCCCGGAAACCCGATCCATGACAACCCAGCGCCCATCATCCCGGCAGGCGCTGACGATGCGCTCCGGCATCCCCTCCACCGGCTGCGGCGCCACAAAGCCACGGGCGTGGCTGTCGGGCGTGTTGCCCACCAGGGCATACCATCCGCCTAGCTGCTCAGCCGTCAGCATGGCCCCTGCGTGGTCTTTGTCCTCCACCTGGCCCAGCCAGCAGCGCACCAGGCCTGCGGGCCATGCGCTGGCCTTGCGTGCCTTGGGCTTGAGGTCGTCAGGCTTGGGCCCGCCACCGTACAGGGTCCAATGCTTGCGCACGTGGTCGGCCATGTGCTCTAGGCGCGCTTTGTTGTTGGCAATGCGCATCGTCGCGCGCTCGCCAGTGGGCACGGTCACGAAAGCCGGTGACCCGTCTGCGCACGGCCGATAGTCCCACTGGTTGCGCTCGTATCCCTGCACGTTGGGCCTTTCGGCCCATTCGGTATGCCCGGGGTAATGCGCCACTGCTGCAGCGTCAAGAAGGGCACGGTACGTGGTCAAGGCTTGATGTGTCATGTTGTCAACTCCCGTGCTCAGGCGTAGGCGGTCCAGCTTGCGGGCGCATAGCAGGCCACGCCTGCGACCATGCGGGGTGTCAGCTTGCTGGCATTCGCATAGCTGGCGATGCGGATCGAGTCGCGCTGGCCATACTCGCAAACCTTTGCGCGCTTGGCTGGCCCCTTGAAGTCACCAGGCGCAGGCACGCAGTACCCCGACATGTAGCCGGCCTGCTCGGTCTGCGCTGCAATCGGGCGGTACTCCACCATCTGCTTACCCACAAGGGCGGTCACCTGGTAGTAGTCCACGTTCGTTTGGTCATACCCCCATGACGACATCAGGACATCGCCCACCTGCAGCGCGTGCCCCTTGGCGCGGGCTTCTGCTTTCTCTGTCTGCCGCTTGGTCTTGCTGGCCTGAATGCTTGCAGCGATCTCGAAAAGCCGGCGGATCCAGCTCGCGCGCTTCTCTGCAGTGGTGAAGTAAAACCGGCTTCCCTGGTGCGGGTTCTGTGCACGGCCAAGGAATCCGACGGCACAGAACAACCCCTCGTTTGTCCAGGTCCACGCTTCAGCATCGCCCAGCTTGCAGCGCAGGTGCTGGGCAATGGCTGGGGCGGACTTCCTGCGATAGGCGGCAAGTTCTGCGGGGTCTGTGATGCGGTACATGTTGCGATCTCCTGCGGCGCCTGTCGGGCCGTCTCTGAGGTTTGCCGGAATCCGTCCGGCTGCGGGTGATGCTGACGACATCGTCAAGCCCTGCGCGCAGGGCTGGGGGCTGTGGTCAGGCGATCAAGCCTAGTTGATTCAATCGGCCGGGCTTGGTGTAGTCGGGCAGCCTGCACGTGCCCCATGATGCAAACCACGCGCGGCCGTCATGCTGCGATGCAATGCCGCGCGCCTGGTCCACTGCTGCCAGTGCGTCAGCGTGCAGGGTGTATGGGCCCGCCATGGGGAAGACTTTCCCAGCGTCAAGGGCCGTCACGTAGTAAGGCCCGGGCTTGGTGTCGGGGGTTTGTTCAGTGCGCATGCTTCGTGCCCCTATCAGATCAAGCCACGTTCGGCCATGGAGACAGCCGATCCGCCACCTACGATGATGTGATCCAGCACGCGCACATCCACCATGGAAAGTGCAGCCTTTAGGGTTTGTGTCAGCATTTCATCCGCCCGGCTAGGCTCGGGGTTGCCCGACGGGTGATTGTGCGAAAAGACCACGGCCGCGGCATTAAATCCAAGGGCCACCTTCACCACTTCCCGCGGGTAAACGCTGGCCTGGCTTAACGTACCCCGGAACATCGAGGTGCACTCAATCACTCGGTGTTGCGTGTCAAGAAAAAGCACGCTGAATTCTTCGTGCTCAAGATCACGGGCCCTTACGCTGAAATAAGCCTTGACGGTAGCAGGCGCCTGCATTGGCTGACCCTTGGACATGCGACGGTCAAGAATGGCCAATGCCTGCGCAACGATTGAATCCTCGTCTCCAACAGGCTGCACCAGGTATGGCGCCTGTTCTTCACTGCGTGCCCGCAGGTGACCGGGCATTGACTCGGCGATGCGTGAATGTGCAAATGCGTGGTGTGAATTCATCTCTGTTCCCCTGCGGCTGCCGAAGCGCCGTCTCTGAGTCCCGGGGCCGCCGGGTCGGTTCGCTGCTGCGATGTCTGCATTCTGTCGAGCCTGATCCGGCCTGGTCAATACCCCTGCGCAAAAAAACTTGAGCACGTACACCGGGTCAACCCGGCCGGGTCAATCGGTCGGCCTGGTGCTGGTGGTGCTGGTGGTGGTGCGCAGCGCTGCAGCCGGTGCACCTGGTGCAGTCAATCCGCCGGCCTGGTGGTGTCTGCACCAGGTCAACCCGGGCCCGGGCTGCAGGCCTGATGCGGCCGCCACCAGTCGGGCACGCCTGCAGCGCTCCACCTGGCCCCTGGTCCGGGGTCAAGACGGACCTGGCCGGGGTGTGCGGGCTTCGCGATATCCAGTACGCGCGCGTATAGCGTCTCCAATCCGTTCAGGCCATCGAAGGCCGGGCGCCTAGCCAGCGCCGGATCGTCGATCCTAGGCCCATCCAGGACCCCGCGCGGCCCCTCGGCAGGCCGCAAGGTACTCCCGAGGGGGTCGCCGGGCGGGTCAATTCGGCCGCGATGTTTCGCTAGTTTCGGCCCGTCGCTTAGGGGGTTATGGCCCTCGGTGGGGGTGTATTTCCAACAATTTGCCGACTCGGCATGCTTGGCGTCAAGGTGCGGCACTGCGCCGCCTGGACGCAAGCATGCTCAAGATCAACATCACGGCGGATATCTCTGGCGCGCTGCGCCTGGTGAACGAGGAATTGCCGAAGGCGCTGCCCTACGTGCAGGCCTCGCTGCTGACGGGGCTGGCCAAGCGCGTGCAAGAGCGGGTGAAGGCGGAGCTTCCCAAGTCCTTCGACCGCCCCACGCCCTTCACGGTGCGCAGTGTCTTTGTGAAGTCGGCCAGCAAGACCGCGCCCGTGGCCGAGGTGTACTTCCCGGATTCTGAAGAGAACCGCGGCCAGGCCAAGCGCGAGTACATCCGCCCCGGTGCGCTGGGCACCAGCAGCCGCCGGCAGAAGCGCACGGAGTACCTGCTTTCGAAAACCGGCTTCCTGCCCATGGGCTGGGTGACCACGCCCGGCACCTCTGCCGAGAAGCACGGCTACATGGACGCCTACGGCAACGTGAAGCCCCGCATCTACGCGCAGATCGTCAACGTGCTGCAAATCAAGCGGGCAGACACCGCCCGCGCTCGCTCCATCAGCGCAGCCAGCCAGAAGCGCGCCCAGCGCATGGGCGTGGAAGCTGAGTTCTTCGCCGTGGCCCCGGGCCGCAACAAGCTGGGCCGTGCCGGTTCCTGGCTGCCGCCCGGCGTCTACAAGCGCACGGGCCCCAAGGGCGACAAGCTGCACCAGGTGCTGAAGTTCGTCTCACGCGCGGCCTACACCTCCCGCATCGACCTCGAGGCCCTGGCCCGCGACGAGGTGCGCCAGAACCTGCAGACCGAGTTCGACACCGCCTTCTCCAACGTCAAGGCGCGCTTCGCCGCGCGTGACGCCCGCACCCCATGACCCTCACCGACCCCTGCACCCAGGCCGCCTTTGGCGAGCTGGTGGGCGTCAGCCAGCCGGCCGTCAGCGACATGGTGACGCGCGAAGTGCTCACCCCCGGGCAGACCGCCCTGCAGTGGCTGCACGCCTACTGCGCCCACCTGCGCGAGCAGGCCGCGGGCCGGGGTGCGGATGGTGAGCTGGCCTTCCAGCGCAGCGAACTCGCCCGCGTCAACCGCGAGCGCGCCGAGATCAAGCTCGCGCTCGAACGCCAGCAATACGCCCCCGTCGCCCTAATCGAGCAAGTGCTGGCCACCGTGGGCCGGGGCATCGTCGGCGTGCTGGAGCCCCTGCACCTCGAGCTGCACCGCCAGTGCCCCGCGCTCACGCCCGAGGACATCAAGCACATCCAGACCGCTGTGTCCCGCGCGTGCGACCTGGCCGCCAGCGCCTCCCTGGCCCTGCTGAACGTGGAAGAAGACACCGCCGCCGACCCGGCAGACCCCGACCCCGACGCCGACTTCGACCCCGAAGCATTCTTCATCCCAGATTCCGACCCCACCTAAGACTTTTCCGACCCGCCCGCCAGAGACATTCCTACCGACATTCCCGCCCCCAATGTCTGCCCGCGACCTCCCCCCCGACATTCAGCGCCAGGTGTGGCTGCACCAGGCCGCCGCCCTGCGCCGCAGCATCCGGCGCAGCGTGGCCAAGGGGCTGGAGGCGCTGAAGACACCGCCGCCGCTGACGCTGGACGAATGGGCTGAGCAGCACTTCTACCTGTCGGCCGAATCCAGCCAGGGCGAAAAACGATGGCAGAGCTACCCCTTCCAGCGCGGCATGCTGGGCGCGATGGGGGATGACGACATCGAAGAGGTGGACATCCGCAAGAGCGCCCGGGTGGGGTACGCCCTAGCCCTTGACACGCCGGTACCGACGCTGAACGGCTGGACGACGATGGGCGACATCCGCGAAGGCGAAACCGTTTTCGACGAGAACGGCAAGCCGTGCCGGGTTACCTACACGTCGCCCATCTACACCGATCACGACTGCTACCGCATCACCTTCAGTGACGGAACCGAGGTGGTCGCAGACGCAGGCCACCGCTGGATGGTGGAGTCCATCCTGGGCTTTGAGTACCTGCTGGGGGAACGTGGAGCCGGTCGGATTGGCCGGCCGCAGGCCGATCAGGTGACGACGAAGCGCGGTGTGGTGGACACCGCCCAGCTTGCCAAGATGGTGCGCAGCCCGCGCGGCCGCACAGCGCTGGCCGTGGTCAACGCCCTTCCGCTGGAGCTGCCAGACGCTGCGCTTCCCATGCCGCCGTACACGCTGGGCCTTTGGCTGGGTGACGGGCACATGGTGTCGCCGCGCATCACACAGCATCGCACCGACGTGGAGACGGCCCGCTACATCGAGGCCGAAGGCATCAAGGTGTCAATCCAGTACACCGACGCCCGCTATCGCAACAACGCCACGTACTTCCTTGACTGTGAAGGCGGGCGCAAAGACCCTTCACCTTGGGCCGCCGTCATGCGCCGCATGGGCGTGCTCAGTAACAAGCACATTCCGCCCGTCTACCTGCGCGCCTCACGCGCGCAACGGCTGCAACTGCTGCGCGGCCTCATGGATTCAGATGGCAATGCCACCGGCAAGACCGGCGCGTTCTCGGAGTTCGTCAACACCAACAAGAACCTTGCCGATGGGGTGTACGAGCTGGTGGTCTCGCTTGGGTTCAAGGCCAATGTTCGCCTGCGCCGTCCGCGCAACCCGAAACACCTGCTGCAGTACCGAATCTGTTTCCGTGCAACGCCCGAGAGCAACCCGTTCAACCTCAGCCGCAAAGCATCCTCCGTCGTCACTCTCGAAAAGCCCAGCATCACCCTACGGCGCCGCATCGTCGCTGTGGATGCCGTTGCAGCGGTACCGGTGCGCTGCATCAGCGTAGACAGCCCCAGCAGCCTGTTTCTGTGCTCGCGGGCCATGATCCCCACGCACAACACCAAGATGCTCCTGGCCAGCATCGGATACGACGCCCAGCACAAGCGCCGCAACCAGGCGCTGTGGCAGCCCACCGATGGCGACAGTGACGAGTTCTGCAAGGCCGAGCTGGAGCCCATGCTGCGCGACGTGCGCATCATGCAGACCGTGTTCCCCCGCTTCATGGCGAAGTCGAAGGCGAACACGCTCAACATGAAGAAGTTCCTGGGGTCCATCCTGTACCTCAAGGGCGGCACCAGCGCCGGCAACTTCCGCCGCATGACGCTGCAAAGCGCCAAGCTGGACGAGTTCGACGCCTTCGACCAGCGCATCGAAAAGAGCGCAGACCCCTTCACCCTGGCCCACAAGCGCCTGGAGGGCGCCACCTACCCGAAGATCGTCTGCGGCACCACGCCCCGCATCAAGGGCCTGAGCCACATCGAAAAGCGCGAAGCCGCCGCCGAAGCCCGCCTGCGCTACCACATCACCTGCCCGCACTGCCAGGTAGAGCACCCCCTCACCTGGGGCGGCCCAGACAAAGCCCACGGCTTCAAGTGGGACGTGCATGACCCCGAAGGCACCGTGCGCCACGTCTGCCCGCACTGCCATGGCAGCATCGTCCAGGCCGACTACCTGCGCCTGTGGCACGAAGGCGTGTGGGTCAGCGAATGCGGCAACTACCGCCTGCACGGCCG
>Ga0209985_10002653_pt1 | contig 15974 bp, 12 predicted proteins | sample NOAtaG_FD_187305 | JGI IMG/M metagenome (GOLD analysis project Ga0209985, IMG submission 187305) | Freshwater lake microbial communities from Lake Erie, under a cyanobacterial bloom - NOAA_Erie_Diel6S_1000h metaG (SPAdes) (version 2) | ecosystem: Environmental > Aquatic > Freshwater > Lake ...
CTGCCGCGGCAGATGATCGAGATCCACGAGCCGATGCGGCTGCTCCTCGTGTGCGAGGCCCGGCTCGACACGGTGCGATCGATCCTCGAACGCAATTCGGGCATTCGCGCGCTGGTCGAGCGGGAGTGGGTGCGGCTCGTGACGCTCGATCCCGAGACCCGCGAGCTCTTCGCAGCCGAACGCGGGGCGCTCGTGCCCTATGTCCCCGGACGGCACGCGCTCGCGCGCCGCATGAGCTCGATCGACTGCTACGTGGAACGTGGGCGAGCGATCGACGGCTTCCTTCCCTTCTTCGCGGTGAACGGCGCGTCGCGCTCGGTGGCGGTGACCCATGCTTGAGTGGCTTCCTTTCCTCGCCGTCCTCGCCATCGCGGCGCCTTTCGCGGCGGCCCTCGGCGTCGGGATCGTCTCCTTCCTCGCGCGGGTGCCCGCGGAGTCGACCTCCCATCGGATCGTGCTCGGAGCGCTCACGACGAGCGCGGTCGCGCTCGGGGCGCTCGCCGCGTTCACCGCGCTCTCCGGTCGGCCCCATCTCGAGATCGAACTCGGTCCCTGGTTTCGCGTGGGTCACTACGAGTTCGAACTGGCGTTCCTGCTCGACGAACTCTCGCTCGGGTTCGGGCTCGTCGTGGCGATCGTGGGCATCCTGATCGGGCGCTTCGCGGTCCACTACCTGCACCGAGAATCCGGTCACGCCCGCTTCTTCGGCTTCCTCGGTCTGGCGGTCGCAGGCCTCGAGGTCGTCGCGCTCGCAGCCAGCTACGACATCCTCTTTCTCGGCTGGGAGATCGTCGGTGTCTCGTCGGTGGCGATGGTGCTCTTCTTCCACACGCGCCCCGGGCCCGTGCGCGCCGCGATGCAGGTCCTCGCCTCCTACCGCATCGCCGATCTCGGGCTCCTCCTCGGCGCCGTGGTGCTCCACGACGCCGCCGGCACGACCCGCTACGAGGCGGTCTTCGAGCACGGCGCGTGGCCCCGCGGCGCCACGCACATCGACGTCTCGGCCGCCACGATCGTCGCGGCGCTGCTCGTGCTGTCGGCCTCGGGCAAGTCAGCCCAGCTACCGTTCTCGGCCTGGCTGCCGCGGGCGATGGAGGGGCCGACCCCATCGAGCGCGCTCTTCTACGGGGCCCTGTCGATCCACGCCGGGGTCTTCCTCTTGCTGCGCTCCGCGCCGCTCTTCGAGCACGCGCCGGTCGCGCGCTTCGTGCTGCTCGCCGTCGGTGGTGCGACCGCCCTCTATGCGGCCCTCACGGGCCGGGTACAGAGCGACGCCAAGGGGCAGATGGCGTTCGCCACGATGGCGCAGGTCGGTGTGATGTTCGTGGAGATCGGACTGGGCTTCACCACGCTTGCGGCGCTGCACCTCGTCGCGCACGCGTTCCTGCGCGGCTTCCAGCTGCTCCGGACCCCGTCGGTCATCACCGACGTGCGGCGCATCCAGGCCGAGCTGCGCGGGCGGCCGCTGCCGCAGGAGAACGCGATCGAGCGTTCGCTTCCGCTGCCCGTCGCCCAGCGCCTGTACCGGCTCGCGCTCGAGCGTTTCCATCTCGATAGCCTCGCGCAGCGCCTGGTGATCGGCCCGGTGATGCGCGCGAGCGGGCTGCTCGCGGCCGCCGACGATGCGTTGGTCGAGGTGCTGTCGGGGGGGGCAGGCACATCGGACGGCGCGCCGAGAAGCCCGCACGAGACGTCCTTGCCAGCGGGTTCGCCGCCGGGCGACGAGACGCTCCGCGTCGGCGGAGGTGGAGCGTGAGCCCCTGGATGCTCGGGCTCGCGGCGGCGCTGCCCTTCGTGGCGTCCCTGATCGTCCTGGGAATCGGTCCGTCGCCTGCGACCGAGCTGCGGGCCACGGCGGAGGGCGACCTCGAGCGCGCCGAGTGGGTGCGCTGGGTCGCGATCGTCCTCATCGGGCTCTCGATCGGCGCCCTCGGCCTCGTCGCCTCGCACGGTGCAGCCGTGCCGCTCCGTCTCGGTCCCATGTCGCTCTCGCTCGACGGTCCCGCGTCGCTGCTCGCCCCGAGCTACCTGGTCGCCGCGCTGCTCGCGACGCTTGCCGCGCCGCGCCGCAGCCTGAGCCGAGCGACCTCGGTCGCCCTCGCGGTGCTCGGCGCCGCGCTGCTCGTCACGCTCGCGGGCGACGTGCTCACGCTCGCCCTGGGCTGGGCGCTCGGTGTCCTGGTCCCGCTCCGCCTGCACCTCCGCTCCGCGGTGCGCGGCCGCCGGGTGATCGTCGGCTTCGGCGCGGCCCGCGTCGCGCTGCTGTTCGCGGGGCTCGGGCTCGGGGTCTGGGCGGCGATGGAGCGCGGGGACGCGGCGCCCTTCGCCCTCGACGCGGTGGTCTCTCTGCGCTCGCCCTTCGCGGCCACGACGCTGGTGCTCGTGACGCTCGCGGCGCTGGCACGCATGGCCGTGTTCCCGTTCCACCTCTGGCTCATGCCCTTCGCCGATGCTGCTCCGCCCCTGCTCTTCGTCGTGAAGTTCGCTGCGAACGTCGGGCTCGTCGTACTGATTCGACTCGCGCTCCCTCTTGCGACCTCGCTCTTCGACGAGGCGGTGCCCTTCGTCGCGATCGTCGGCCTGCTCGCGGCGCTTCACGCGGCGCTTCGCGCCGTGGGCGAAACCCGTCTTCGCCGGGTCGTCGCGCTACTCACTGGCTCGCAGCTCGGCATCGTCGTCGTGGGCGCGTCGGCGCTCGGCGAGCAGGCCGCGACCGGCGCGGTGGTCGGTGCGGCGGCCGTCGCCCTCGGCACGAGCGGCCTGCTCGTCGTGGTCAACGCGGTGGAGGCTCGGCTCGGGGCGGTGACGCTCGATGTGCGCTCGGGCGCGCGGGGACTCGCCGAGGCGATGCCGAAGGCCGCGCTCGCGTGGTTCGTCGTCGCCTTCACGACCGTCGCCATCCCCGGCTCGCTCGCGTTCGTGGCCGAAGACCTCGTCCTGCACGGGCTGCTCGCGGCGCATCCCGTGCTCACGGTCTTGATGCTGCTCGCCTCCATCCTGAACGCCGTCACGCTGATGCGGGCGGGAGCGTCCCTGTTCCTCGGCCCCGCGGCCGACGCGCACGCCGTCCCCGATCTGCTCCTGCGGGAGCGGGTCGCCCTCGCCGTGGCCTTCGCGCTCCTCGTGGGGGCAGGCCTCGCGCCTTCCCCGGCCGTCGACTTCGCGCACCACGCCGTGCACCGCGGCGCGCTGCACCCGCACGCGGAGTGAGCGCACGCGTCGGGCTCAGAGCCAGCGCTCGCGCCGGTACCAGTCGAAGGTGCTCGGCACTCCGTCCTCGACGGGTACGCGGCTCGACCACCCGAGGTCGCGCCGCAGCTTGGCCGACGAGCAGGTCCACGCTTGCTGCTTGCCCATCGTCGCCTTCTGCCGGTTGAAGAGGCGCGGCTTCTTGTCGATCGCGGTCACGAGTTCCCCGCCGAATGCGGCGAGATCTACGAGGAATTCAGGCAGATCGAGATCGAAGACCCGCCGGCCCGCGGCCGCCTTGATCAGCTCCTGGAAGCGCTCCCAGGTGAGCGGCACCCCGTCGCACGCGAAGTAGGCCTGGCGCGCCGCGGCGGGGTGCACCGAGGCGCGCAGGCTCGCCTCCACGAGATCGTCGACGTGGATCGCCGACCACCAGCGCTGCCGGTTCCCGAAGAAGACGTTGCGGCCCGACGCCGCCTCCTTGAAGAGGTTGAAGTAGTCGACGTCGCCCGGGCCGTACACCCCGCCGGGCCGCAGGATGGTCCAAGGGATCTCCGCCTGCCGCGTGGTGATCAGCTCCGACTCGAGCTTGCTCTGGCCGTACAGCTCGATGGGCCGGGCGTTGTGGGTCTCCTCGTGCGGCCGGTCCTTCGCGCTCGGTCCCCACGAGGTCAGCGAGCTCATCAGGACGAAGCGCGCCATTCCCGGGTGAGCGGCGCGCGCGGCGGCGAGCAGGTTCTCCGTCGGCATCACGTTCGCGTCGCGGAAGTCCTTGGGCGTCACGCCCTTCGTCGCGCCGGCGACGTGAAAGACCAGGTCCGGCTGCTCGTCGGCGAGCAGGCGCGTGAGCCCGGGGACATCCTCGTAGCGGGCCTCGACGGACCGACCGCGCTTGCTCGGTGGCGAGCCGGGTCTGCGGATCGCCACGACCTCGGCGCCGGCCTCGAGGAGTGCGTCGCGGAGGCGCCCTCCGATGAAGCCAGACGCGCCGGTGACGAGGGCCTTCTTGCCGCGAAGCTCGGAGATGCTGGACACGGCCGCGTGATACCGGAATCCGGGCGCCCGTGCACCGCGCCGCGCACTTGCCCGGCACGGAGGCGCTCCGCTATGGTCTCGCCCATGGACACGACGCGTCGCGATTTCCTTCAGGCAGTGGTGATGGTGGGTGGAGCGGGCCTCGTCGGCTGCGGCGGCGGGGGCGGCACGGACGCTGGCTCGCCCGGTTCCGACGCCGGACCGCCGGAGAGCGACGCGGGGCCCGGTGGCACGGACGCCGGACCGCCGGAGAGCGACGCGGGGCCCGGTGGCACGGACGCTGGTCCGACCGACATCGACGCGGGACCGGCGGGCTGCACCGCACCGGGCGTGACGATCGGTACCAACCACGGACACGTGCTCGTCGTGCCGCCCGCGGATGTCACCGCAGGCGTCGACCGGACGTACGACATCCAGGGCTCGAGCCGGCACGCGCACTCGGTGACGATCAGCGCCGCGAACTTCGCGACGCTTGCGGGCGGCGGTACGGTCATGGTGACGAGCACGAACGGCGCGGCCCACACGCACGCCGTCACCGTCGTCTGCGGCTGAGGACCTCGTCCGCCGGCGGAGCTCCGCCAGGTCCGCCACCTCGGACCCCCATTTCCCCGTCGTTGTGAGGCAAAACGTCCGGCACGCGCCATGCGAAGGCGTCGGGCATGACGTTCACGCACGCCGCGACGCTGGTGGGGATCGAGGCCCGGTCGGTGCAAGTCGAGGTCCACCTCGGCAAAGGCCTACCGAGCCTCGATCTCGTGGGCCTGCCCGAGGCGGCGGTGCGCGAGAGCCGGGTGCGGGTGCGGGCGGCGCTCGCGAGCCTCGGCTTCGAGCTGCCCCCGCGGCAGGTGATCCTCAACCTCGCGCCCGCGGAGCTGCGGAAGCGCTCGGCGGGCTTCGACCTCGCCATCGCGGTCGCGCTGCTGAGCGCGGGCGGGGTCTGTCCGCCGAACCTCCTGCCCGAGACGCTCTTCGTCGGAGAACTCTCGCTCTCGGGGGAGCTTCGCGCGGTGCCCGGCGTGCTGCCACAGCTCGCTGGTGCGCGCGCCCGCGGCTTGATCCGCGCGATCGTCCCGCTCGCAGCGCGGCGCGAAGCGGCGCTCGTGGGCGGCCTCGAGGTGCGCCTGGCCCGCGATCTCGGCGAGGTCGTCGCGTTCCTCGCCGGCACCGGCACCCTTCCGCTCGCCGAGGACGCGCCGCCCTCGTCGGCCCCCGCGGAGGGCGCCGACCTCTGCGAGGTGCGAGGCCAGCAAGTGGGCCGTCGTGCCCTCGAGATCGCCGCGGCCGGGGCACACCCGATCCTCTTCGTCGGCCCGCCCGGCGCGGGCAAGACGATGCTCGCGCGTCGGCTGCCTTCGATCCTGCCCGCACCCTCGCCGGAGGAGGCGCTCGAGCTCGCCTCGATCGCGAGCGCGGCGGGCCTGCCGGTGCGCCAGGGCGAGCGTCCGTTCCGCGCTCCGCACCACACCGCCTCGGTCGCGGCCATCGTCGGCGGCGGGGATCCGATCCGGCCCGGCGAGGTGACGCTCGCGCACCGCGGCGTGCTCTTCCTCGACGAGCTCCCCGAGCTCAGCCGCGCCGCGCTCGAGTCGCTCCGCACCATCCTCGAGAGCGGCACGGCCGTCGTCGCGCGGGCCAAGGAGCGCGCGGTGATGCCGGCGCGCCCGCTGCTCGTCGGGGCGATGAACCCCTGCCCCTGCGGCTGGCACGGGGCCAAGCGGCGCCTCTGCCAGTGCCCGCCGCCGCGCGTCGCGGGCTACCGCGCCCGCATCTCGGGGCCGCTCCTCGATCGCTTCGACCTGCAGGTCGCGCTCACTGCGGTGGAGGTGAAGACCGTGGCCGATACGCCCCTCGGCGAGCCGAGCGCGGGGGTGCGTGCGCGGGTCGTCGCAGCGCGGCAGCGGGCCGTGGGGCGGGAGCACGATGCGGGCTTCGAGGCGCTTCTTGCCGAGACCGAGCCGGCGGCGCGCGCGCTCCTCGAGCGGGCCGGCGACCGCCTCGGCCTCAGCATGCGGGCCTTCGTGCGGGCCCTCCGGGTCGCACGAACGATCGCCGACCTCGACGGCAGCGACCTTGCGCGCTCGGCGCACGTCGCCGAGGCGCTGCAGTACCGGCTCCCCGATCCGAGCGTGCCTGCGCACGCCGATGACGCGCGGGGATGAACAGTCGTTCCGCGTCGGCATGGGGCCGCCGCGGTGCGCGCCACGGGATGGTGGCGTCGTGAAGAAAGGGAAGGGAAGCATGTCGTTCAAGGAGAAGCTGAAGGCGGTCTCGGCCGCGGTGTCGGCGATCGAGAAGCAGTTCGGACGGGGCGCGATCATGGCGCTCGGCGAGACCAAGGAGGTCGAGGCGGTGCCCTCGTTCCCGACCGGCGCGCCCTCGCTCGATGCCGCGCTCGGCTGCGGGGGCTACCCGCGCGGCCGCGTCATCGAGGTGTACGGGCCCGAGGCGAGCGGCAAGACGACGCTCACCCTGCACGCCATCGCCGAATGTCAGAAGCAGGGCGGCATCTGCGCCTTCGTCGACGCCGAGCACGCGCTCGATCTGCGCTACGCGCAGAGCCTCGGGGTGAAGGTCGACCAGCTCCTCGTGAGCCAGCCGGACAACGGCGAGCAGGCGCTCGAGATCGTCGAGACCCTGGTCCGAAGCGGCGCCGTCGACCTCGTCGTCGTCGACTCGGTCGCCGCGCTCGTCCCGAAGGCCGAGATCGAGGGCGAGATGGGCGACCAGCACATGGGCCTGCAGGCGCGCCTCATGAGCCAGGCGCTCCGCAAGCTCACCGGCATCACCCACCGCACCGGGACCACCATCTTCTTCATCAACCAGCTCCGCATGAAGATCGGCGTGACCTTCGGCTCGCCCGAGACGACCACCGGCGGCAACGCGCTGAAGTACTACGCGAGCGTGCGGCTCGACGTGCGCCGCGTCGGCCAGGTGAAGGTCGGCGAGGACGTCGTCGGGCATCGGACGCGGGTGAAGGTGGTGAAGAACAAGCTCGCCCCGCCGTTCCAGGTCGCGGAGATGGACATCCGCTACGGCATCGGCTTCGACGCGGCCGCGGATCTGCTCGACCTCGCCGCCACCCTGGAGGTCGTGGAGAAGAACGGCGCCTACTACGCCTTCGAGGGACAGAGCCTCGGCCAGGGCCGGGAGAAGTCGCGCCTCGCGCTGATCGAGGACGCCGCGCTGCGCGCGCGGATCGACGCGGCGGTGAAGAAGCACCTCGCGGCCGACGCCGCAGCGGGCCGCTCGCGGGCTGCGCCGGTCGAAGAGGTCACGGCCTGAATCCGAGGGCGTCCTCTCTCGCGGAGACCGGCCGCGGGAGAGGGCGTCCTGCCCCCAGCGGTCGCTCCTCGATACGGACCGGGCCGCTTTACTCCGAAGCCGCCGGCAGGGTCTCGATCCGCACGTAGTCGTCGTCGCGCGGGTTGCCTACCGCGGCCTCGAGCGCCTCGGGCGCGACCCCTCGGCCGACGAGAGAGCGCACGATGGCCTCCGCGCGCGCCTGGGCGAGGGCGCGGCCGTCGTCACGACGCCCACCCGACGCCCGCACGACGATGCGCCAGCGGTGGCCCGCAGTGTCGAGCAGCATCACCGCGCTGAGCTCGTCGAGGAGAGGCCCGTTGCTCGGCACGAGCGTCGCCTCGCCCGCGGCGAAGTCGAGCTCACGCACGAGCACGATGGACTCGCCTTCGATCCGGAGGGTCGTCGGGCACCCGTCGCTGGCCCGTCCGCCCGGTGCGCGCGGGCAGGTGTCCTCGGTGTCGAGCAGGCCATCGTCGTCGTCGTCCGCATCGAGACACCCGTCCGCGTCCTGCCAGCCATCCCGATCCTCGGCCTCGCGGTCGCAGGCATCGAGCAGGTCGCTCACCCCATCTTCGTCGTCGTCGGGGTCGGGGCAGCCGTCCTCGTCGGCGAAGCGGTCCACGTCCTCTGCGGCCTCGGCGCAGGCGTCGAGGTCGTCCGGCAGTCCGTCCTGATCGGTGTCGCGCGGCGGCGCCGGGGGCGGGTCCCAGCGCAGGCCGGCGAAGGCGCGGAACGCAGGCGTCCCGGGGGCCCGGAGGAAGCCGACCCCGACGCCGAACTCGATCGCGAGGCCGTTGTCGAGCCGCTGCCGACCGCCAGCGAGCAGCTCCAGGTTCTTGCCTTGCGCCTGAAGCACCAGGTCGTCTCGCAGCCCGGTGCCGAGCGAGAGCTCGGCGAGCACGTCGAAGCCGCCTCCGAGCGCGAAGCGGCCGCCGAGCCCCGCGTGCAGCTCGCTCGCGCTTCGGTAGCCGGGGAGCTGACGCTCCGGCCGGTAGGATGCCCCCGCGACCACCTCGAGGGTGAAGGCCTGCACGGCGTAGTCGAGCAGGAGCAGGCCCCGCATCGAGAATTCCTGGTCGCTCGCGTAGCCGCTCGGTGCCGTGAGGGGCACGAAGCCCTCGACGAGCGCGCCGAGGTGCAGCCCTTCGGGCCCATCGCCGAAGATGCGGATCGAGCCGCCGATCGCCGGGTCGGAGAGGGTCGCGACGTCGGGCGCCGCGAACGTCGTCCCGGCGATGGTGGGAGCGTTGCCAGCCTGCAGGACGACCGGGACGCGGAGGTGGAATTCGAGGAGATCGAGCACGCCGAGCGCCGCCATCACGTTCGCGACGACGCGGTGCGCGACGACCGAGCCTCCCTCTCCGGTCTGTGCCGAGCGGGCGACGAGCGGGTCGAGCGCGTAGTCGAGGACGAGGCCGAAGGCGGGCTCGAGGTGTCCGACGGTGCGCGCCGTCGGAAGCACGAGTCCATCCTCCGCGGTCGGAGGAGGCAGGAAGCGGTCGATGCGCAGCCCGTCGGTCTGCGCCGAGGCGGCGGCGGGTGGTCCGAGGAGCGCGAACGCGACGAGAATCCGCCACATGGGCGGCAGGATACCCGAGGCCGTCTCGGGCCGCGCCGACAACCGTCAGCGGAAGCGGACCTCGACCCGCTCGTGGCCCATCGCGCCGAGCAGGGCCGCGAGGGTCCGCGCCGCGCTCCGCTCCGCGCGCTCGAGGATCCCTGCCTCGAGCGCCGCGGCTTCGATCGTACGCTCGGCCTCGCGCCGCGCGCGCGACTCGAGGTCCGCGCTGCGCTCTGCGAGGAGGTCGGTGTCCCGCGCGTGGACCGTGGTGCGCTCGGCATCGAGACGCGACGAGAACACGACGGCGTGCGGAACGGTCAGCGTGGCCGAACCGTCGTCTGCCACGAAGACGTCGTCTGCGTCGATCGCGCCGAGGTCGACGCCTGCCACCACGTCGGCGGCGGCGACGAGGAGGATCGAGTCCTCCGCTTCGGCGAGCCCGAAGAGGACGCGCTGCGTGTCGGTCATCGCGATCACCCGCTCGAGGTGCATCTCGGTGCTCTCGAGGCGTCCGAGATCGCGGACCGAGAGCAGGAGGGTCGCGCTCGGCCGGATCGTGGTGCGGACCGCGGGGGCCAAGCTCGGAGCGCGGAGCTGCCACGTGACGACGGCCACGCCGAGCGCGAGCGCCGCGACGACCGCCACCACCACGAGCCGCGCCTGTCCCGCCGATCCCATCGGCGCTCAGGTGTAGAGCCGCTCGAGTTCGGCCGCGTAGCGCTTCACCACGTCGCGCCGCTTCAGCGACATCTTCGGCGTGAGCAGACCGTTCTCGGTGGTGAAGTCCTCGGTGAGGAGCGCGAACTGGGCGGGCCGCTCGAAGGCCTTGAATCCGGCCACCAGCGCCTCGACCTCGGCGGTGAACAGCGCCCGCACCTCGGCACGCGCGAGCAGCGCTGCCCCCCGCTCTCGGAGGCCACGCTGCAACGCCCATTTCTCGACCTCGGGGACGTTCGCGCAGATCAGCGCGACGTTGTGCGGTCGGTTGTCGCCGTAGAGCATCGCGTTGCTCACGTAGGGCGAGAGCTTGAGCTTCTCCTCGAGCAGCGAGGGCACGACGTACTTCCCGTTCTCGAGCTTGTACTGTTCCTTGATCCGCCCGGTGATGTAGAGGAAGCCCTCGTCGTCGATCCGCCCCAGATCCCCGGTTCGAAACCCTCCGTCCGGGGTGAACGCTGCCGCGTTCTCCTCGGGCAGGCGGTGGTAGCCCTTCATGACGTTGTGCCCGTACACGACGATCTCGCCGTTCACGGGATCGCCGCTCGACTCGGTGTCGATCCGGATCGTCACGCCGGGGATCGCCTTGCCCACCGAGCCCAGACGCCGCGCACCCGGCCAGTTCGCCGTCGCGATGGGCGAGGTCTCGGTCAGGCCGTAGCCCTCGTAGACGGTGATGCCGAGGTTGTCGATGAACTCGGCCACCTCGCGCGAGATCGCCGCCCCGCCGCTGAACGCATAGCGGAGCCGCCCGCCGAGCCGGTCGCGGACCTTCTGAAAGACGACCCGATCGAAGATGCGGTGCTTGAGCTCCGCGACGCCGCTCGTCCGCTTGCGCTCGCCGAGCTTCTTGCGGAGCGCGGAGTTCTCCATCGCCGCTCCGAAGACCTGCTGCCGCCACGAAGGGGCCTCGGCGTTCTGGCTGCGGATGCGGTCGTAGAGGCGATGGAAGACGCGAGGCACCGAAAAGAGCAGCGTCGGGCGGACCTCGGCGAGGTTCGGCACGATCTCGTCGACCGACTCGGCGATGCCCATCGAGGCGCCCTTCGAGAAGAGCCCGTGCAGCTCGCAGGTCTGCCCGAAGCTGTGCGCCCAGGGCAGGAACGAGAGCGAGCGGTCGGTCTCGTCGATGGGGAAGACCTCGTGCACCGCGCTGACGTTCGAGGCGAAGTTGCGGTGCGTGAGCAGTACCCCCTTGGGTTTGCCGGTCGTGCCCGAGGTGTAGATGTAGCCGGCGATCTCGTCCGGTTCGGGGCGCTCGACCGAGACCGGCGCCTTGCGTCCGCGCGCGCAGAGCTCGTCGAAGCCCAGCGCGCCGGCGCTGCTCGCCCCCCCGAGCTCCACCACGTGCTCGAGGGCCGGGACGCTCGAGCGAGCGGCGAGGATCGCGTCCCGCACCGTCGCGTTCGGCACGAAGAGCACCTTCGCGCCGCAGTCGTTGAGGATGTAGAGCCACTCGTCGAGCTGCTGTGACTCGTACATCGGGACGTAGGCGGCCCGACGCCCGTAGGTCGCGTAGGCGGCGACGGCCCACTCGGGGCGGTTGTCGGCGATGATCGCGACCCGGTCGGCGTGGCCGACGCCGAGCGCCGCGAGACCGGCCCGCATCTCGCTCGTCTTCGACTCGAAGTCCCGGTAGCTCATCCACGACCACTCGCGCGTGCCCGCCCGCTTGGTGCCGAAGAGCGGCCGCTCGGCGTACTTCCGCACGGCGAACTCGTACAGCTCCACGAGGTCTGCGAAGCGCGGCTGGAACGTCGTCGTCACGCGGGGCGGTCTACCACGCGGAACGGCCCCGAGGGCCCGTTTCCCCGCTCACTCGAGGCCCGCGGAGTACTCGGTGATCTCTTCCATGGTGACGTTGCCGTCGCAGTTGAGGTCCTCGGGCGGATCGCAGGCCGGACGCGCCGGCTCTTCGTCCTCCTCTTCGGCCTCCTCGCCCTCCTCGCCCATGGAGGAGAACTCGGTGATCTCTTCCATGGTGACGTTGCCGTCGCAGTTGAGGTCCTCGGGCGGATCGCAGGCCGGCCGCGCGGGCGCTTCCGCGGTGTCCCCGACCTCGGCCTCCTCGTCGTCGCCCACTTCGCCGACCTCGCCCTCTCCCTCGACGGGCGGCGTCCAGGTCCACGGCGGCGAGCCGTTGATCCACCGCCCGAGCTCGCCCGAGAGGGGCGGGTAGTAGGTGATGATCAAGAGGCCGATGAACATGAGCCCGATGAACGGCAGCACCGACCGGATCATGTAGTCGACGGGCTTGCCGAAGAGCGTGCTCGCGACGAAGAGGTTCAGGCCGACCGGCGGGGTCAGGTAGCCGATCTCCAGGTTCACGATGAAGATGATCGCGAAGTGGAGCGGGTCGATCCCGAGCGCCGAGGCCATCGGCGCCAGGAGCGGCACGAAGACGAAGATGGCGCTCATGATGTCCATGAGGCAGCCGACGACGAGCAGCAGCAGGTTCACGACGAGCAGGAACTGCCAGCGCTCGAGGTTCATCGAGCCGATCCAGTCGCTCGCCATGCGCGGCACGCCCTGCACCTCGAGGAACTCGCCGAAGCAGATCGCGACGACGAGGATCACGAGGAAGGAGCCCAGCATGACGCCGACCTCCTGCATGATCTTCGGCAGGTCCGAGAGGCGGATGGCCCGGTGCACCCAGACCTCGACGGCGATGGCGTAGATGACGCTCACCGCCGCGGACTCCACGGCGTTGAAGATGCCGGTGGTGATGCCGCCCATGATGAGCACCGGGAACATCAGCGCCCAGAAGCCGGTCGTGCTCGCCTCGAGCAGCTCCTTGCCGGAGAACTTCTGCCGGGGCGTCCCGTCGGCGACGCCGCGGTAGAGCGAATAGCCCATCAGCACGCCGCCGATCACGAGACCGGGCCCCCAGCCCGAGGCGAAGAGATCCTCGACCCGGATGGGATCCCGGGTGTTGACGATCTGGTAGACGATCATCGGGATCGAGGGCGGGATGAGGATGCCGAGCGATCCCGCGGAGGTGACGAGACCGTGGGCGAACTGCGGCCGGTAGCCGTCGCGGATGAGGGCCGGGCCCATGATGCCGCCGATGGCGATGACGGTGGCCGGGCTCGAGCCCGAGATGGCCGCGAAGATCATGCAGGCGAAGACCGCGCTGATGGCCAAGCCCCCGGGCAGCCAGCCCACGAGCGACTGCGCGAAGCGGATGAGCTTCTTGCTGATGTCGCCGTGCGCCATCACCGCGCCGGAGCTGATGAAGAGCGGGATGGCGAGGAGCGCCGGGTTGTCGGCGAGGCCGGCGATGCGCTCGATGAGCGGCGAGACCTGGTCGAGATAGGGCTCCGAGGCGCTGCCCCAGAGGGCGAAGCAGACGAGCACGACCGAGCCGAGCACGACGAAGAGCGGCTGCGCGAGCAGCGCGCCGAGTAGGATGACCGAGACGATGATTCCGCCCGGGCCGAAGAACGCGGCGACCACGATGACGCCGAGCACGATCAGGAAGGTGCGCGGTCCCTTCTCCGCCTCCTTCTCCCCCTCGTAGGTCTTGCCCTCGGCCTTCGCGCGCTCGGCGGCGAGGCGCTCCGCCTCCTCCATGCCCTCGGCCTTCGCCGCGTCCCCGTACGAGCCGCCGAGCGCCGCCGAGGCCGCCGACGCCACGAGGCGCAGCGTGGTGAGCCCGAAGGCGAGCGGCACCGCGAGCATCTCGAACCAGATCGGGATGCGGGTCTGCTCGAGCCGCATCGGGACGTGGAACATCCCGCCCTCCGGCTTGAACAGATACCGCCAGGCGAGGAAGGCCATGAACGCGGTGAAGACCGCGGCGACGAGCCGCGAGATCACGGTCAGCGCGCGCTTCCACTTCGTCGGGTGCGCCTTCTCCAGCGCCTCGAGCCGGATGTGCTTGCCCTCGTGCACGCACACCGACGCGCCGAAGAGGCCGACCCAGAGGGTCATCACCAGCGCGATCTCCTTGGCCCACGAGTAGCCCTCGGGGAACCAGTTCGCGGCGACGTACACGACGGCGGGCGTGAGCAGGCCCCAGCCCACGCCGAGGCGCATCGTCCAGCCCTCCCGCTTCTCGCGGAGCTGGGCGACGGTGAAGCCGACCATCCCGGCGCCCCAGAAGATGAGGTAGACGATCCACGAGGGGACGGCGACGATCAGGTAGCCCACGCCCGCCAGCGCGGCGGCGGTGAGGAGGCCGAGAATCCACGCCGAACCTGCCACCGGCAGCAGCGCCTTGCCGGTCTGCTTCTCCGCCGCGCGGTACGCGAACACCAGGACGCCGAGGCCCACGGCCACGCCGATGTAGGGCGCGATCGTCTCGACGAGGGCCCGGTCGAGGAAGAAGAGGGGGCCGTCGAGCAGGTCGGCGAGCTTGTTGTCCGGCGCGACGAGGCGGCGCTGCACCACGTCGACGAAGACCATGAACGCGATCGCGAGGAGGAAGAACGCGACCATTCCCTGCTCGAGGGTGAAGAGAAGGTCGTTCACGAGCGCGAGCGGACCCCGGGCAGGGCGCGCGGAGGTCGTGGGAGGGGAGGGCGCGTTCGCCTCGGCGGCGGGGGGGCTCGGCTGCTCGTCGGACATGGGGCCGCGATTGTCGACGCGGAGTGCCAGGGAATTCAAGCAGGACGCCGAGCGAACGGTCACGGCGGGCGGCGATGTTGCTTCCCCCCGTTCCTTTGGCGACAATCCGGCCGCGGCGCCTCGAGCGCCTCAAGGAAATCGAGGAACGATGGCTTCGGGCAAGGATGAGATCGTCTGTCACGTCTGCGGCGCCAAGAACAAGCCAGACACCGCGAGGTGCCTCTCGTGCGGCGCGAAGCTCGAGAGCCTCGCCGCGGAGTACACCGCCGAGGAAGAGGCCGCGCGGCAGAACCAGCAGAGCGGCTTCAGCCCGCTCTGGATCGGGGTGGCCTTCGGCATCTACATCGCCCTGCAGGGCATCTTCATCGTCGGCCTCGATCTCGCGCTCGACGCCTACGACCCGCAGGGCTTCTGGGGCCTCGTGATCTCCATCCCGATCTGGTTCGTCGGTGGAATCGTGGTCGGACGCCTCTCGCCCGGTCGGACCTTCGTCGAGCCGGCGGTCGGCGCCATCCTCGCCTGCATCCCGACGGTCGCCTACATCATTCACATCACTGCCGAGGGGTTCATGCCGAGCGTGCTCGAGCTGGTGGTGCTCGGCGGCATGGGCGTCATGGTCTCGCTCGTCGGGGCCTACCTCGGCGAACGGCTGCAGGGGCGCATCGCCCGGCCCTGAGCCGGGTAGGTGCTGCGCGCGGCGCGCGCCGCGTGGAAGAACGGTGGGCTCCCGGGCGTAGATGGGCCACGCTCCCCGGGAGGTGTCAGCCATGGTGTACGTCTATCTGTTCTCCCTCGTGCTGGGCGGCATCCTGCTCGGGGCCTCGGTCCTGCTCGGCGCCCACGGAGACGGCGAGATGGATGTGCACTCGGAGCTCGGTCATCCGACCTTCGATCACGACGCAGCGGGGGCCGAGTCGGCCCTGGCCCGCTTCCTCTCCGCCCGCTTCTGGACCTTCTTCCTGGCCTTCTTCGGCCTCACCGGGCTGTCCTTCCACGCGCTCGGCGTGCTGCCGTGGTGGTGGCTGACCTTCGCGCTCGCGCTCGGGGTCGGGCTCGCGGCCGGCGGCGGGGCCTCGCTCGTCATGCGGGAGCTGTCGCGGCGGGAGTCCAACAGTTCGACCCGCGTCGCCGATCTGGTCGGCAAGACCGCCCGCGTCACGGTCGGCTTCGGCCCGGGCGGCACCGGCAAGGTGCGGCTCGAGACGAAAGGCACGACCCAGGAGCTGCTCGCCCAGCCCATCGACGAGGCGACGTTCGAGCCCAAGGACGAGGCCCTGATCGTCGCCATCGAGGGGACCACGGCGCGGGTGGCCCGGGTCGAAGACCGCTGAAGCCCGCCCTCGATCCCCTGCACTTCGCCCCGCCGCGGGGCACCCTTGTTCCCCATCCCCCAACGCCTCGCCCGAGGCGCCCACGAGGACTGCCATGCCGCTCTTGCTCCAGGCCTACGGAATCACCGAGCCCGACCCGACTTTGCTCGGGATGACACCCTCCATGCTCTGGTGGGTCGTCGCGGCCGCCGTCGCGCTCGCGGTGGCGGTGCTCGGTCTCATCCAGTTCATCCGCCTCTTCCTCTTCATCGCGCGGCCGAGCGAGACGC
>Ga0209985_10002666_pt1 | contig 15906 bp, 14 predicted proteins | sample NOAtaG_FD_187305 | JGI IMG/M metagenome (GOLD analysis project Ga0209985, IMG submission 187305) | Freshwater lake microbial communities from Lake Erie, under a cyanobacterial bloom - NOAA_Erie_Diel6S_1000h metaG (SPAdes) (version 2) | ecosystem: Environmental > Aquatic > Freshwater > Lake ...
GGCACTGGCGTCGGCGTGTTGCAGGCGGCGCGCGACCTGGGGATCCTGGGCATCGGCTCGGACAGCAACCAGAACGGGCTGCATCCCGGCCATGTGCTGACCAGCCTGCTCAAGCGCACCGACGTCGCCGTCTACCGCGCCTTCCAGGGCGTGGTGCCGGGTGTCACCGAGCTGGGCCTGAAGGAAGGCGGCATGGACCTGGCGTTCGACGAGCACAACGCGAAGATCGCCACACCTGCGATGCGCCAGCGGGTCGAACAAGCCCGGGCGGAGATCGTCGCCGGGCGCCTGAAACCGACCGACTGGACCGTCGCCAAGAAGTGCAATTGAAACAGCGGCGCGCGGCCAAGGTCCTGCCATGCTCTTGAAGTCGCTGGGCCGCCTGGCCTACGGCGAGGGCGAGAGCGGCATCGAAGCCGCGATGCGCCGGTTCACGCAGGCCCGGGCCGTCGACAGCGAGGACGAGCTCTGGCTCGTCGAGCACGAGCCGGTGTACACGCTGGGGGTCGCCGGGCGCCCGGCCCACGTGCTGGACGCCGCCGGCGTGCCGCTGGTGCGCACCGACCGCGGCGGCCAGGTCACCTACCACGGCCCGGGGCAGGTGGTGGCGTATCCGCTGGTCGATCTGCGGCGGATCGGGCCTTCGCCGGGTGGCATCTACGTCAAGGAATACGTCTACCGGCTCGAGGCCGCGGTCCTGGCCACGCTGGCGGACTTCGGCGTCACCGGCCACCGCGTGCGCAGCGCACCGGGGATCTACGTCCGGCAGGACGACCCGTTCGGCCACGCCGCGCTTGCGATGCCACCGGCCCTGGCCAGCGGCCAGCCGGACTTCCGCGGCCTGGCCAAGATCGCGGCACTCGGCGTCAAGGTCAGCCAGCACCGCAGCTACCACGGCCTGGCGCTCAACGTCGCGATGGACCTGGCGCCGTTTGCCCGCATCGACCCTTGCGGCTATCCGGGGCTGCAAACCGTCGATCTGCGTGGCCTGGGTGTGCTCACGACCTGGGCCGAGGCCGCCGAGCGGCTGGCCGTGCACCTGCAACGCCAGTTGCAGCGCGGGTGATGACCGCCCCGGCCGACCTGCCCGGGCTTGGCACCCGCGCGGCGCGGCCGGCCGACGCGCAGTCGGTGGCCGACGTCTTCCTGGCCTCGCGCCGGGTCCACGTCGCCTTTGCCCCGCTGGCCCACAGCGAGCCTGAGGTCCGCGACTGGATCGCCCACACGCTGCTGCCGGCCGGCCGGACCCGGGTCGCCGAACACGCGGGCGTCATCCTGGGCTTCGCCGCGACGAGCCTGGAACCCGGGTTTGCCTGGCTCGACCACCTGTACCTGGCGCCGGACCGCATCGGCCAGGGCTGGGGCACGGCCTTGCTGCACGCCGCGCTGGCGGACCTGCCGAGCCCGACGCCAACCGTGCGGCTGTACTGCTTCCAGGCCAACCGGCTCGCCTGCCGCTTCTACGAGCGCCACGGCTTCGTCGAGGTCGCGCGCAGCGACGGTCGCGACAACGAGGAGCGCTGCCCGGACGTGCTCTACGAGCGGCGCTGAGCCTGGCGCCTGGACGAGAATCGCAGCCGTCCATCGTCCCCAGAGCCCGACAACCCACAGGAGACCCCCCATGGCCATCAGCGTCGACATCGACCTCGGATACGAATTTGCCGTCAAGTCGCCGTACGCCAAGGTGTTTGGCGTGCTGTCCGACGTCCCGACCTCGGCGAGCCACTTCCCCAAGGTCGACAAGCTCGTGGACCTGGGCGACGGCGCCTACCGCTGGGAGATGCAGAAGGTCGGCACCGCCCAGGTCAACATCCAGACCGTCTACGCCAGCAAGTACAAGAGCGACGCCAAGAAGGGCAGCGTGGTCTGGACACCGGTCAAGGGCGTGGGCAACGCCCAGGTCAGCGGCAGCTGGGCCATCGTCGACCAGAAGGGCTCGACCGGGCTGACGCTGAAGATCAAGGGCACGGTCGACGTGCCGCTGCCGGGCCTGATGAAGGCCATCGTCGGCCCGGTGGTCGCCGGTGAGTTCGAGAAGCTGGTCGAGAAGTACATCGACAACCTGATCAAGGCCTTCGGCGGGGAGGCCTGAGCACCATGACCCTGGACCGCCGCTCCTTCAACGCCGCCGGCCTGGCCGCCGGCACGACGCTGGCCGCCCCCTGGCTGGCCGCCCGCGCGGCGACGCCCAAGGACACCCTGGTCGTCGCGATGGCCTTCGACGACATCATCACGCTCGATCCGGCCGAGGCCTTCGAGATCTCGACCGGCGAGCTGATGGGCAACAGCTACGACCGGCTGCTGCGCTACGACGTGGCCGACCCCAGCAAGCTGGTGCCCGACCTGGCGCAGGGCTGGAGCGTGTCGGCCGACGGCCGGACCTTCGCCTTCCAGCTCAAGCCGGGGCTGGTCTTCGCCAGCGGCAACCCGATCACGGCCGACGACGTGGCCTGGTCGCTGCAGCGCGCGGTGCTGCTCGACAAGACCCCGGCCTTCATCCTGACGCAGTTCGGCCTCAGCAAGGACAACGTGCGCGAGCGCATCCTGGCCACCGGGCCGCTGGGCTTGAGCATCACCACCGACAAGGCCTACGCACCGACCCTGGTCTACAACTGCCTGACGGCCAACGTCGCGTCGGTCGTGGACAAGAAGCTGGTGCTCGCGCGCGAGACCGCAGGCGACCTCGGCGCCGGCTGGCTGAAGACCAACTTCGCCGGCAGCGGGCCGCTGAGGATCCGCGACTGGCGGGCCAACGAGATCGTTGCACTCGAGCGCAACGACCGCTACACCGCCGGCCCCAAGAGCCGGCTGGCGCGGGTGATCTACCGCCACGTCAAGGAATCGGCGACGCAGCGCCTTCTGCTCGAAAAAGGCGACGTCGACATTGCGCGCAACCTGACGCCGCAGGACCTGGACGCGCTGGCCGCCAACAAGGACGTGAAGATCACCGCCACGCCCAAGGGCACGGTCTACTACTTCAGCCTGAACCAGAAGAACCCGATCCTCGCAAAGCCCGAAGTGCGAGAGGCGATGAAGTGGCTGGTCGACTACGACGCGATCGGCAAGACGCTGATCAAGAACATCGGCGTCGTGCACCAGAACTTCCTGCCACTGGGCCTGCTGGGTGCCGCCAAGGACAACCCCTACAAGCTGGACGTGCCGCGGGCACGCATGCTGCTGGCCAAGGCGGGCCACGGCAATGGCTTCAAGGTCACGATCGACATGCGCACGGTGCAGCCGGTGCAGGGCATCACCGAGGCGATCCAGCAGACGATGAAGCAGGCGGGGATCGAACTGGAGATCCTGCCCGGCGACGGCAAGCAGACGCTGACCAAGTACCGCGCGCGCAGCCACGACATCTACATCGGATCCTGGGGTGCCGACTACTGGGACCCGCACACCAACGCCGACACCTTCGCCCGCAACCCCGACAACAGCGACGGCGCCAGGACCAAGCCTCTGGCCTGGCGCAACGCCTGGGACATCCCGGAGCTCACCAAGAAGGCCGACGCCGCCGCGCTGGAGCGCGACGGCGCCAAACGCGCGCGGATGTACCAGGAGATCCAGGCCGAGCACCGGCGGAGCAGCCCCTTCGTGATGCTGTACCAGCAGACCGAGGTCGCCGCCTTCCGCGCCAATGTGCAGGGCCTGCGCCTGGGTCCGACCAGCGACTCGACCTACATGCACGTGGTGAGCAAGCGTTGAGCCTGCAAGGGCCGCGGGCATGAAGCGGCTGGCGCTGGCGACCGCACGGCTCGCAGCGACGGTCGCGCTGACGCTGCTGGGCCTGCTGGCGGTGACGTTTTTCATCGGCCGGGTGATCCCGGTCGACCCGGCGCTGGCGATCGTCGGCGACCGGGCCAGCGAGGACGTGGTCCAGCGCGTGCGCGAGGAACTCGGCCTGAACCTGCCGCTGCATGAGCAGTTCGGTCGTTATGTCTCGCGCGCGTTGCAAGGCGACTTTGGTCACTCGGTGCTGACCGGCAACCCGGTGCTCGAGGACATCGTCAAGACCTTCCCGGCCACGCTCGAACTGGCGACCTGCGGCATCCTGATCGGCGCCGGCCTGGGCATCCCGCTGGGGGTCTGGGCCGCGGTGCGGCGCGGCGGCGCGGTCGACCATGCGGTGCGCGTGATGGGCCTGGTCGGCTACTCGGTGCCGATCTTCTGGCTCGGCCTGATGGCCCTGGTGCTGTTCTACGCCAAGCTCGGCTGGGTCGCCGGGCCGGGCCGCATCGACATCGCCTACGAATATGCGTTCGAGCGCAGCACCGGGCTGATGCTGCTGGACGCCGCGCTGGCCGGTGAATGGGAGGCCTTCGCCAACGCGCTGTCGCACCTGGTGCTGCCGGCCAGCCTGCTGGGCTACTTCTCGCTGGCGTACATCAGCCGCATGACACGCAGCTTCATGCTGCAGGAGCTGAGCGCCGAGTACGTGGTCGCGGCGCGCGCCAAGGGCCTGTCGGAGATGCGCATCGTCTGGCGCCATGCGCTGCGCAACGCGATGGTGCCTCTGGTCACGGTGGTGGCGCTGTCGTACGCCGGCCTGCTCGAAGGCAGCGTGCTCACCGAGACCGTGTTCTCGTGGCCGGGGCTGGGCCTGTACATCACCAATTCGCTGCAGAACGCCGACATGAACGCCGTGCTCGGCGGCACCCTGGTCGTCGGGTCGGTGTTCATCGTGCTGAACCTGCTGTCGGACGCGCTGTACCGCATGCTCGATCCACGGACGAAGGACACCCGTTGAGCCTGCACCTGCTGTCGGCCACCCGCCGCGCCTGGCTGCTGAGCGAAAGCCCGGCCTCGCGCCGCCAGGCCTGGCTCGGGCGCCTGTACACCGGCTGGCTGGCGTTTGCGCGCAACCGGCTCGCGATGCTCGGGCTGGCCATCGTGATGGCGCTGGTGCTGGTGGCGGTCCTGGCCCCATGGATCGCGCCCTACCCGCCCGATGTCGGGCTGCTGACCGATCGCCTGCAGCCGCCCTCGGCGGCGCATTGGCTCGGCACCGACGACCAAGGCCGCGACATCCTGTCGCGGCTGATGCACGGCGCGAGCATCACGCTGTTTGTCGTCGTTCTCGTGGCGGTGCTGGCCGCTCCCGTGGGCCTGCTGGTCGGCACCGTGTCGGGCTACGCCGGTGGCTGGCTGGACGCACTGCTGATGCGCATCACGGACATCTTCCTCGCGTTCCCGCGGCTGATCCTGGCGCTGGCCTTCGTCGCGGCGCTCGGGCCTGGCATCGAAAACGCCGTCATCGCCATCGCCATCACCTCATGGCCGCCGTACGCCCGCATCGCGCGCGCCGAGACGCTGACGGTCCGTCAGGCCGACTACATCCAGGCCGTGCGCCTGCTGGGCGCCGGGCCGCTGCGCATCGTGCTCGGTCACATCGTGCCGCTGTGCTCGTCCAGCACGATCGTGCGCGTGACGCTGGACATGGCCGGCATCATCCTCACCGCCGCCGGCCTCGGTTTCCTGGGCCTGGGCGCGCAGCCACCGACGCCCGAGTGGGGGGCGATGATCGCCACCGGCCGCGCCTACGTGCTGGACCAGTGGTGGGTCGCGGCGGCACCGGGCGCCGCGATCTTCATCGTCAGCCTGGGATTCAACCTGCTGGGCGACGGCCTGCGCGACGCGCTCGATCCGAAGGCGGCGAAATGAGCGACGCCCACCCCCTGCTCGAAGTGCGCGACCTGCGCGTGGCCTACCCCTCGCGCGACCGCAGCGCCGGCAGCGGCTGGACCGAAGTCGTGCGTGGCGTCGGCTTCAGCCTGGGCCGCGAGCGGCTGGGCATCGTCGGCGAGTCGGGCTCGGGCAAGAGCCAGACCGGGCGCGCGATCCTCGGCCTCACGGCGCCCGGTGGCCGCGTCACGGCGGCGACGCTCAAGCTGGGCGACATCGACCTGCTGGCCTGCAGCGAGCGCGAACGTCGCTCGCTGCGCGGAGGTCGCATCGCGATGGTGCTGCAGGACCCGAAGTACGCGCTGAACCCGGTGCTGCGGGTCGGCCAGCAGATCGAGGAGACCTGGCTCGCGCATGCCCCCGCGGGCAAACGAGGTGGCCGAACCGAGCGCCGCGAGCGCGTCGCGGCGGCTCTGCGCGAGGTCGGCATCGATGACCCGGCGCGGGTGATGCGGCTGTACCCGCACGAGGTCAGCGGCGGCATGGGCCAGCGGGTCATGATCGCGATGATGCTGATCGCCGAGCCCGAGTTGCTGATCGCCGACGAGCCGACCTCAGCGCTCGACGTCAGTGTCCAGTTGCAGGTGCTGGCGGTGCTGGACCGGCTGGTCGCCGGGCGCGGCATGGGCCTGATCTTCGTGTCGCACGACCTGCGCCTGGTGCAGAGCTTCTGCGACCGCGTGCTGGTGATGTATGCCGGGCGGGTCGTCGAGGAGTGCCGGGCCTGCGATCTGGACCGCGCCCAGCACCCCTACACCCGTGGCCTGCTGAGCTGCCTGCCGGAGCTCGGCGGCACGCGCCGGCCCTTGCCGGTGCTGGACCGCAAGCCCGAGTGGGCGAGCGAAAACGCCGCGCCGCGATGAGGCCGGCGCTGGGTCTTTCGGTCCAGGCGCTGACGGTGCGCTTTGGCGACTACACCGCGGTGGACGGCCTGTCGTTCGATCTGCCGCCCGGTGGCACGCTCGGCATCGTCGGCGAATCGGGATCGGGCAAGAGCACGGTGCTGCGCGCGGTGTGCGGCCTGGCGCGAAGGCAGGCCGGGTCGGTCGCATTGACGGGCGAGGACTCGCCCGCTGCGCCGGGCACCGCGGCGTTCCGACGCCAGGTGCAGATGGTGTTCCAGGACCCGTATGGCTCGCTGCACCCGCGCCAGACGGTTGACCGCATGCTCGCCGAGCCGCTGGCCCTGCACCGCATCGGCGCCGATGGCCCCGACCGCGAGCGGCGCATCGAGCGCGTGCTCGACGACGTCGGCCTGGGACCTGGCTATCGGTTCCGCTACCCCCACCAGCTGAGCGGCGGCCAGCGCCAGCGCGTGGCCATTGCGCGGGCCTTGATCCTCGAGCCACGGCTGTTGCTGCTCGACGAGCCGACGTCGGCGCTCGACGCCTCGGTGCAGGCGGAGGTCCTGAACCTGCTGGACGCCTTGCGCCAAGAACGTGGCCTGGCCTTCCTGATGGTCAGCCACGACCTGGCAGTCGTCACCCACCTGTGCGAGAACATTGCCGTGATGAAAGGCGGCAGGGTCGAAGAGCGGCTGCTTGCGTCGGACCTCGCCGAAGGACGCGCCGAGGCCGACTACACCCGCATGCTGATGCGTGCCGCAAAGGGCTTTGCTCGACGCGATACGGTGGCCTGAACGGCCCGGTCGGCCGGCTGTCAGCGATGCCCGATACTGCGCCCGCCATGCCCGAACCCTCTTCCGCGGCGGCCTCCCGTGCCTCTCCAGCGAGCCGCCTCGGCTTCCTGCGGCGGACCTTCGCGAGGCTGAGCTTCCGCACCAAGTTCATCATCGTCGGCATCGTCGTGGCCGGACCGCTGTGCGTGCTCGCCGGCTTTGCCGCCGCCAGCTTCGACAACGCGGTTCAATCCGCCCGGGCACGCGCCCTGGCGCTCGAACAGTCCGACAAGGCGCGCTCGCTGATGCTGGCCGTCGCCCTGCACCGAGGTCTCTCGGCGCGTGTGCTGGCCGGAGGCGAAGGCCTGAGCACCGAACTGGTCGCCCATCAGACCCACATGGTGGCCCTCATCGGGCCGATGATCGAGGCGTTCTCGACGCCCGAGTGGACGGCCATCGGCCTGCCCGATCCCGGCAGCGTCGCCGAGGAACTGCGCGCCTTGATGCTGCTGCCCGACGCCCGGCAACCGGCGCGCAACTTCGAGCGCCACAACGAGGTGATCGATGCGCTGCTCGCGGTGGTCTACCGCACCGGCAACCGCATTGCGGCGAGCAACCTGCCGACCGAAGGCGGCGCCTTCGACATGGCCTTCGTGACCTTGCCGGCGTTGATGGAAGACCTGGGTCGCCAACGTGGCTGGGGCTCCGCGGTGCTACAGGAACAGGGTTGGACCTTGACCGAGATCCAGCAGCACCTGATGTATGCCGGCGCTGCACGCCAGCGCCTGACGCACACCCGCGCCGATCGTCACACGCTGCGCGAGATCGACACCCTGATCGGCCAGCCGGGACAGCCGAACCGGCTGGTCGAGGCGCTGAACGAGGCCGAAGCATTCAACCAGCGTTCGATCGCCGCCGTGCTTTCACGCGAGGGGGGCGACGAGGCGTCGCAGGCGATGTTCCGCGAAGGCAGCAACGCGATCGAGGCCCTGAATCGCATCAACCGGGTGCTGGCCGAACGGCTGCAGGCCCGCACCGCCGCAGCCTTGTCGGCCGCCGAGCGCGGGCGGTTGCTGTCGGTGGTGGCCATGGGGGTGCTGCTGCTCGTGCTGGCCTGGATCTACCGCGAGTTCGAACGCAGCACCGTGCTGCGACTGCGCTCGCTTCAACGCGCCTCAGGTCAGCTCGCGCGGGGCGACTTCGAAGACAGCGTTCCGGTCGAGGGCAGCGACGAGATCGCCAACCTGGCCCAGGCGCTCGATGCGATGCGCCAGCGCCTGCGAGACGCCGTGGCCAGCAATGCGATGGCCCTGGCGGCCCAGGAGTCCGACCGCGCCAAGACCGACTTCCTGGCCCGCTGGAGTCACGATCTGCGCACGCCGCTGACCGCTGTGCTCGGCTTCGCACGACTGCTGGGCGATCGCGACGACGGCCACCTCTCGAGCGACCAGCGGACCGATCTGGCGCACATCCGCACCGCCGGCCAGCACCTGCTGGATCTTGTCAACGACGTGCTCGAGATCGCCCGCGTCGATGCCCGCCACGTGGTCCTGGCCGATGAGGCGCTGGCCCTGTCACCGCTGGTGCAGGACGCGATCGACCTGGTCGGGCCTGCGGCGAGCGCACAGGACATCCAGGTGCACCACGGTGGCACGGACAGCCAGCCCTGGGTCCGCGGGGACCGCACGCGGCTGCTCCAGGTGCTGGCCAATCTGCTGGGCAACGCGATCAAGTTCAACCGCCGCGGCGGCGAGGTGCGCATCGCCTTGGGCCACGATGCCGAAGGCCGCGTGGAGGTTGCGGTGATCGACACCGGCATCGGCATCGCGCCAGAACAGTTGCCGCGCCTGTTCCAGCCCTTCGAGCGGCTGGACGCCCAGGACCGCGGCATCGCCGGGACGGGGCTGGGTCTGGTCACCGTCAAGCGACTGGTCGAAGGCATGGGCGGCAGCGTCAGCGTCAGCAGTCAGGCCGGCGTCGGCAGTCGCTTCACGGTGGTGTTGCGCCCGGGGCGGCCCGAGGACGCGGCGCCGACGAAGCCGGTCGGTCACGGCCTGAGCTCGAACCCGGCGCAGCCGCTGCTGCCGCGTCTGCGTGGACGGGTGGCCTATGTCGAGGACAACGCCGTCAACCTGGTGCTGATGCAGGCGATGCTGCACGGCCGCACCCAGATCGAGCTTGTCGCCCTGTCCAACGGCGCGCAGGCCTTGGCCGATCCGGGGGGCTACGACCTCTGGATCGTCGACCACCAACTGCCCGATACCGACGGCGTCAGCCTTCTGCACGCGCTGCGCCAGCGTCACGGCGATGGCCTGCGCGCGGTGATGTTCTCGGCCGACGCACTGCCGGCGATCCGCGAACGCGCGTTGGCCGCCGGCTACCTGGACTTCTGGACCAAGCCGCTCGAACTGGACGCGCTGCTGGCATCGCTGCGGCGTGTCCTGCCGTCGCAGGACTGAGGACGCCCCGAGACGTCGCCGCTCAGTCCGGCAGGTAGGCCGCCGCCAGCGCCTGCAGGTGGGCGCGCGACGCGGAGTCCAGGTGCGGCATCAGCAAGGCCAGCGTGTGGTAGGCGCCACGGCCCAGCGCCGCGGCCGCGGACTCGGGCTCCAGCGCGTGGCGTGGGTCGCGCACGTATTCGTAGCTCAGCCAATAGGTCGTCACCACCACCATCGCAGTGGCCACCGGGTCGGCCTCCGCGGAGGTGAGCGTCGCGACGCCGCCGCGCTCCAGGCCGTGCAGCACCGCGTGCATCGCGCGCAGCTTGTTCTTCAGCACGAACTGGAAGTGGGTCTCCAGACGTCGGTTCTTGCTCAGCAGGTCGTTCAGGTCGCGGTACAGGAAGCGGTGCTGCCAGACCAGTTCGAACAGCATGTGGAAGAACAGCCATGCGTCCTCGACGTTGCTCACGTCGTCGGCCGCCAGCAGCAGGTCGTTCAGCGCGCGCTCGTAGCGGTCGAACAGCGCGTTGATCAGCTCGTCCTTGGCCGGGTAGTGGTAGTACAGGTTGCCGGGGCTGATCTTCAGTTCGGCCGAGATCAGCGTCGTGCTGACGTTGGGCTCGCCAAAGCGGTTGAACAGCCCCAGCGTCACCTCCAGGATGCGCTCGGCGGTGCGGCGGGGGCGCTTCTTCTCGCGTTCGGACATGGGCGCATTGTCTCAGCCGGGTTTGGCGGGCACCCGGTCGCCCCCCCGGTCGGCCACCGTGTCATGGCGCCGAAGCCAGGACCGGAATTCGCGGTACCACTGCTGGGCGTTGGCGGGCTTGAGCACCCAATGGTTCTCATCCGGGAACCACAGCAGCCGCGCCGGCACGCCCAGGGTCTTGAGCGTGTTGTAGTAGGCCAGGCCGTTGCAGTCGGGCACCCGGTAGTCCAGCGCACCGTGGATCACCAGCGTCGGCGTGGCCATCTTCGCGGCGCTGGCGTGCGGGCTCTGGGCCAGCACACGGTCCATGTCGAGCCACCAGCGCGCATCGAGATCGCGGGGTCGTTCGGGGTAGGAATCGGCCGCGAAGGTCGCGACACGGTCAAACACCCCGGCATGGCAGACATAGGCCCGGTAGCGGCCCGCCGGCACATGACCGTTCATCCACGCGACCAGGAAGCCGCCGTAGCTGCCACCACTGGCGAACAGGCGCCGGCGGTCGATCCAGCGCTGCCGGGAAAGCCAGTCGGTCGCCGCCTCGATGTCGGCGCATTCGAGTTGACCCTGACGGCCGTGCAGGCTTCGCCTGAACTCGAAGCCGAAGCCCGATGAGCCATGGAAGTTGACCTGGGCCACGACGTAGCCCCAGGCGGCAAAGGCCTGCGCGTTCCAGCGGTACGAAAACGCGTCGCCGGCCGCGGTGTAGGGGCCGCCGTGGATGAGGTGCAGCAGCGGCCACTTGCGTTTGGACCTGGCATCGAAGCCCGGTGGCAAGGTCAGCCACATCTGCACCGGCTCGCCGTTGGCGCCGGTGATCTGCACTTCGCGCTGCGTGCCCAGGGCGACGCCGTCCAGTGCCGTGTCGTTGAACGATTCGATGCGCCGCGTGGCGCCATCGGCGTCGAAGACCGAGATCCGCGCCGGGTGCGTGGCGGAATCGGCCGACACCGCGATGCGTTCGCCGGCCACATCGAAGCCCTGCACCCATCCGCCTTCGTGAATGACCTGCGGCAGCCCGCCCTGTCGCGGCAGGCGCCACAGGTGGCAACGGCCTTGCGACTCGGCGGTGAACAGCAGCGCCTGGCCGTCGGCGGTCCAGCGCAGCGGCGCCTGGGCGTCCAGGTTCCAGTCGGGCGCCAGCGGCCGCCAGGTCGCGCCGGGCGTGACATCGAGCAGCGCCGGCTGCGGCAGCGCCATGTGGTGGCGGCCGACCTCTTGGGCGACGAAGGCGAGCGCGCCATCGGGCCCATGGCTGGGGGCATGGAAGCTCCAGCGTGCGTCCTTCAGCAGCGTCTTGAAGCGTCGCGCCTTCAGCTCCAGCCGGGTCAGCGCCAGCGGGTTGTCGAGCACCGCCACGGGCGCCGGGTCATGCGCAAAGACCAGGCTGCGGCCGTCCGGGTGCGGCCCGTAGACGCTGTTGCCTTCAGCGTCGCGTGGCAGCTCGAAGGTGGTGCCCTCGAACAGGTCGACGATGCGGCCGGTCTTCAGCTCCAGCAGGTGCAGGTGCAGCACGCGCCCGGCCGGCACGTTGTGGTCCCAGTAGCGGTAGTAGGCCTCGTCGGTGGCGTAGCCGCTTTCCTTGCGCTCGCTGCGCGCCTTGTGCGCCCGGACCTGCGCGGCAGTGCCCTTGAGCTCCGGCTGCACCCAGGCCGCGAAGACGATCCGCTCGCCGTCGGGCCACCAGCGGAACGACTCGACGCCGGGCGCGAAGTCGCTGACGCGAACCGCCTCGCCCCCATCGGCCGCGATGCAATACAGCTGGGGCGTGTCGTCCTTGCGCCCGCCCTGGTCGCGCCGGGCGACGAAGGCGATGCGGTCGCCACGTGGCGACCAGGCCGGCGCGCCGTCCTTCTCGCCGGCCTGGGTCAGCGGCCGCGGCGCGCCGCCCGACGCGTCGGCGGGCAGCCACCACAAGCGCGTCGTGCTGCGGTTGTCGGCCAGCGAAGGGGTGGTCACCGTGCAGACCGCGGCGCGGCCGTCGGGCGACAGCGTGGGGGGGCCGAGGCGCTGCAACGCGAGCAGGGTTTCGACATCGAGCGGGCGGGCTGGGGGTGTGCGGCGTGCCATGGCCCGATCATCGTCCCTGTTGCCTCACTCCCGGCCGGCCATCCTGGGGGACACCGATAGACTCGGGCGCTTGATGCTCCAACGTGACCCCTCAAACGCCGCCGCCGTCCGCTTCGAACAGGTCAGCAAGGTCTACCCGGGCAAGGGCGGAAAGCCCGGCCTGCAGGCCCTGGACGGTGTCACCTTCGACATCGAAGCGGGCGAGTTCTTCGGCCTGCTCGGGCCCAATGGCGCCGGCAAGACCAGCCTGATCTCCATCCTCGCCGGCCTGGCACGGGCGACCACGGGCCGGGTGCGTGTGATGGGCCACGACGTGCGGGACGACTACGCCGCGGCGCGCCGTGCGCTGGGCATCGTGCCGCAGGAGCTGGTGTTCGATCCGTTCTTCAGCGTGCGCGAGGCGCTGCGCATCCAGAGCGGCTACTTCGGTGTACAGAACAACGGCGCCTGGATCGACGAGCTGCTGGCCGAGCTGGGCCTGGCCGACAAGGCCGACGCCAACATGCGGCAGCTGTCCGGCGGCATGAAGCGCCGCGTGCTGGTGGCGCAGGCGCTGGTGCACCGGCCGCCGGTGATCGTGCTCGACGAGCCGACCGCGGGCGTCGATGTCGAGCTGCGGCAGACGTTGTGGCAGTTCATCGCCCGGCTCAACCGCGAGGGCCACACGGTGCTGCTGACGACGCACTACCTCGAAGAGGCCGAGGCCTTGTGCCAGCGCATCGGCATGCTCAAGCAGGGCCGGCTGGTGGCACTGGACAAGACCTCGGCCCTGCTGGCCGGCACCCACAGCACGATGCTGCGCTTCAAGACCGACGCGGCCCTGCCGCCCGCGCTGGCCGCAGCGGCACGCGTCACCGGCCGCATCGTGCAGCTGAAGGCCCAGGACGCGGCCGAGGTCGAGTCGCACCTCGGCGCGCTGCGCACGGCCGGGGTGGCGGTCGAAGACCTGGAGATCGGCCGCGCGGACCTGGAGGACGTGTTCCTGGAGATCATGAACGGGGCCGTGGCGCGATGAAACGACCTTCCGCAGGCGTCCTGGCCGCGGGTTTCGTGTTTGCGGTCCAGGCAGGCGCAGCACCCGATCCACGCATCGCCCAGGTCGAGTCCGCGCTCTGGCCCGCGGTCGTCACCGAGGCCACGCGCCCGTGGACGATGGCCGAACGCATGCAGCACCACGGCGTGCCGGGCGTCAGCATCGCGGTCGTCGAAGGCGGACGCCTGGTCTGGGCCCACGCCTGGGGTCGGGCCCAGCAGGGCCAACCGGTCCCGCTGACCCCCGACACGCTGATGCAGGCCGGCAGCGTCAGCAAGGCGGTGGCCGCCATCGGCGCCTTGAAGCTGGCCGAACAGGGCCGGCTCGACCTCGACGCCGATGTCTCGACCCTGCTCAAGGGCTGGACACTGCCGCCGGGGGCGCAGACGGCCGAGCGGCCGGTGACGGCACGCGGCCTGCTGGGCCATACCGCCGGGCTCACCGTCCATGGCTTTCCGGGCCAGGTGCCGGGCGATCCCTTGCCGACGCTGGTGCAGGTGCTGGACGGCCAGCCACCCGCTCGGACCGAGGCCGTGCGCGTCGCGACCTTGCCGGGCAGCGGGTGGCGCTACTCCGGTGGTGGCTATGTGCTGCTCCAGCAGCTGATGGTCGACCTGACCGGCGAGCCGTTTGCGACATGGATGCGGCGCGAAGTGCTGCGTCCGGCGGGCATGGCCACCAGCCTTTACGGGCAGCTGCCGCAGGCGCCGCTGCGGCGCGCGGCAGCCGGCCACATGGAAGGCCGGGTCATTGAAGGCCGCCGCGCCAACATGGTCGAAGAGGCCGCCGGCGGCCTGTGGACCACGCCGACCGAACTGGCCCGGCTGGCCATCGGCCTGCAGGGCATCCAGGCGGGTCGGGCCACCCGATGGCTGGCGCCACGACGGCTGGCCGAGGCACTGGAGCCGCCCACGATCCCCGGGGCGCGCACGGGGCTGGGCTTCTTCCTGCACGGCGACCGGGCCTTCGGTCACGACGGGCGCAACGCCGGCTTCGACACCCGCTGGTGGGTCGACCGGCAGCGCGCGGTGGCGATCATGATCAACGGCAACAGCTTCGAGCTGATCGGCGAGCTGTTGCGTGCGGTCGCTGTGGCCCACGCCTGGGACGACGCAGGCCCGCGCCGCACGACCCGCGCCGAACTGCGCGCGGCACTCGAGTCCACCACGATCCATCTGCGCGGCAGCATGAACGACTGGGGCACCACGCTGCCACTGACGAAGCTTTCCGAACATCGACTGGCCGTCGACATCGACCTGGCCGCCGGTCGCCACGAGTTCAAGTTCGCATCGGCGGACTGGCAGCGGGTCGACCTCGGGGGCGGTGCCGGACCCGGCGGACTGTCCACCGCCGGGCCCAACCTCGTGCTCGATTCGCCGCGCCCGGGTCGGTGGCGCTTCACGCTCGACCTCGGCGAACCCGAGTCGCCCCGCTACACGGCCGAGCCGGCCACGCCCTGAAAGCACCGCGCATGAACCTCACGGGCACCCGCACCCTCTTCAACAAGGAGCTGCTGCGCTTCTGGAAGGTCAGCTTCCAGACCGTGGCCGCGCCGGTGCTGACGGCGGTGCTGTACCTGCTGATCTTCGGCCATGTGCTCGAGGACCATGTGCAGGTGTTCCCGGGCGTGGGCTACACCAGCTTCCTGATCCCGGGGCTGGTGATGATGAGCGTGCTGCAGAACGCATTTGCCAACAGCTCGAGTTCGCTGATCCAGAGCAAGATCACCGGCAACCTGGTGTTCGTGCTCGTCACGCCGCTGTCTCACCAGGCCTGGTTCGTCGCCTACGTCGGCGCGTCGGTGGTGCGTGGGCTGGCGGTGGGCCTCGGGGTGTTTCTCGTCACCGTGTGGTTCGCGCCGCTGCACCTGGCCGAGCCGTGGTGGATCGTCGTCTTTGCGATGCTCGGCGCCGGGCTCCTGGGGTCGCTGGGTCTGATCGCCGGGCTGTGGGCCGAGAAGTTCGACCAGCTGGCGGCTTTCCAGAACTTCATCGTGATGCCGATGACGTTTCTCTCGGGCGTCTTCTACTCGGTGCACTCGCTGCCTGCGTTCTGGCAGACGGTCAGTCACCTGAACCCGTTCTTCTACATGATCGACGGCTTCCGGCGCGGCTTCTTCGGCGTCAGCGACGTGTCACCGTGGATCAGCCTGGGCGTCGTCGCCACGGCCTTTGTCGTCGTGGCCGCCGTGACGCTGAGGCTGCTGGAGACGGGCTACAAGCTGCGCAGCTGAGCCCGACCACCACGGTCAAATGCACACCGGACGACCCCCACGATGACGGCCTCACCCTACCCCCATCTGCTGGCCCCGCTGGACCTGGGCTTCACGACGCTGAAGAACCGGGTGCTGATGGGGTCC
>Ga0209985_10002668_pt1 | contig 15900 bp, 11 predicted proteins | sample NOAtaG_FD_187305 | JGI IMG/M metagenome (GOLD analysis project Ga0209985, IMG submission 187305) | Freshwater lake microbial communities from Lake Erie, under a cyanobacterial bloom - NOAA_Erie_Diel6S_1000h metaG (SPAdes) (version 2) | ecosystem: Environmental > Aquatic > Freshwater > Lake ...
TTCGACCAATGCTCATCCGTGAGCAGTAATCGTGGCATGGCAAACTCGCTATTTTGTTTTTCGCAAAACCACAATACGAGTTTGTCCCCACTTTTCAATCACTTATCTCAAACGTCAACAGGCCCTAATTCCGTTAAGGTCGGCCCCCTTCTTAAGACTTCGCTTCTCTAAGCTTCCTTTCTCTAGGAGCCTTTGGCTGGTTAAGGGGCTCCTGATCCAAATCGTTTCGAATTCGAATCTTTTGGAGCCAGCTTTCCGCTGCAGTAATGACCTCACGCTTAAGATCTGGCAAGTCAGCTTTATCTGATCGCTTTACTGTATCAGTAAGATCAGCTTCAATTCCAAGCTCCCTCAGCCGGGCAATAACTCGGTCCATAGTTGCCTTTTGATCATAGAAAAATTCGGAACCGCGGATCCTAACGAACCTCCAGCCCAACCTTTCCAAGACAAATTGCCTGGATAGATCTTCAGAATGCTTTTCAGGTGGATGCCACCTATCGCCATCGCACTCTAGTGCGACCCTATTGCCACTTTTATCGAAGACAACCATATCGATCCGATAAGCACCTACCTCCCACTGAAGCTGTATTCTAAAGCCTTCAGCAGTCAGCGAGCGAGCCACCAATTTTTCAAACTCGGACTCTGCCCTGGTTTCAACCTTTGAAAGCTGCTCTCTGGACGATTCCGGACTTTCAGCATAGCGAATGAGTCTTTTTCTAAGGTCTCCTTCCTTGAGATCTGTATCGGCGTTCAGCGAATGAATAACCCAAAGCTGATCCTGCGCCCTAGAAGCGGCGACATTAAATACTTTTCGAGCCTCGTCATTGCTTAGCATATGAAGTGGACCAGAATCATCGTTTGGCGCATAAACCATGGAAATAAATATGATATTTCGTTCATCGCCTTGAAACTCAGATGGGCTTCCACAAAGCAGCCGCCGCTCAGCATAGTGTTCGGAGGATAGATGGCGTCTAAGGCTTTCTTCAATTCGCATGGCCTGACCGCCTCCGCCGACCATTGAAATCACACCAAAACTCATGCCTCTATACGCAGGATGCTCGTTTGTCGCCAATACAAGAGCCGTTATTTCTTCGATTTCTCTGATGTTGATTTTGGCATCATAGACAGATCCTTTGACTCTGTGAGAAATGAGAGCTGGTGCAACTTTAGCATCAGACGCCTCCCTCAATGGCTTTATTTCTCCAGAGTAGGAAAGAGCATTGCTAAAAGCGATGATATCAGGGACACAGCGGAAATGTTCCACGAGCCTGATTGTTTCACCAAAACTTTGTCGAGCCAGTTGGTAGATGGATGTTTTGGGATCATAAATGATTGCGTTTGGAACGCCCTCCAGCATTTCATCGATTAATGCCTGCATTGTTTCAATCTCTTGTCCAACGGCATAGGGACTGACTTGCTCGTGATCGCCTACAACAACAACACGCCGCGCCATAGACAAAAGCGCTAGATTTGTTACATCGCACTGACTCGCCTCGTCGATAACAATGACATCAAACTGCGCTTTGCCCGGGTCGAACGACTCATACACTCTGGACGTTGGCATGATCCATACGGGGACTGCATCTTTACATTGAGCTAAAAGTTCCCGTGCTTCTTTTTGAAGCCTTGCCATACGTTTGGTATGCCCTTTACCCATCTTTTTTTGAATATCAAGCCAGCCGTTTAGTGCCTGACTTTGCTTAAGAGCGGTGCGCTCCAATTGGGCTTTCCAAGCTAACTTTTCCACTAAAAGAGCAGACTCCCGATAGATATCTTCGCGGGATGCTGAATGCTTTCGCTGTAGATCATCGAGCAATACTTTGTGTCGACTTGAAAGCTGGGTTTCCCATTGCCGAAAGCTCCATGCTGCATCGATGTCTGCTCCAGGTGGGATTCCTTGGTCATGAGGTGCCTGTCGGGCACGAATTGCAAACGCCCAGCCGGCAGCTGACGATTCAAGTCGAACCAATAGATCCGCCCTCCGCCGAAGTCGCATTTCGAGGGTGACGATATCAATAAGTTTCCGTCGCGCTCTTTGATAGAGAATATAATCACAAGTCTCAACAGCAGTTCGCAATTGAAACACTGGATGAGAGGTTTCACTATTTCCAGAGAATTGTAGTAAAAGATTTCTTAGTTCATCTAGATTAGATTGAATCTCAACCTTTCTTAAATGTCTAATTTCCGCATCCAGTGTGATGGCTGCCGCTTCAAGAATTGCTCTAATCCTTATGAAGGCTGGTTTTCCAAGTGTCGAATCTTCTGACTTTTGACGAATCATTTTCCAATTCAATCCGGACTTTGAAATTTTATCCAAAAAAGGAGACCATTTTTCCTTTGACCAGACGAGCGCACGATCGATCTTATCTGAAAATGGATGAACATTTTCTTCAGGCCGCCCCCCCAGGTCAGCTATCGGTAAAGCGTTAAGCGGTTCCATTTGCCTTATCCACCGCCTCTTTAACTCATCTCTTATGGTATCAACCTCATGAAGCGCGGCAATTGCCTGAAAGTGAACCGCTACTTTTGGATCTTGCCCATTGACACGATGCGAAGAGATGAGTGTTTTCCATTCACTCTTGAAGAGTAGACTCAGCATACCAAGCTTGCCACCAGCATTAAGATGTGCCGTGATTTCTTGAGCGGCAGTAACACTTTTTACTCTATCAACCGGGCCAATAGCATTAGGCTCGTAGTTCACTAGGAGTTCATGATGCTGTCGAATTTTGTCTCTAGACGAGCGAAGAATTTTACTCAAACAGTGCCATGGTTCGGCAGAAGATTCTCCCTCATGCCCTGCAATAAGAGCCTCCAAATACCACGTTTCCTCAGAATGAAACTCCGTGAGCAAAGATTTGGCTTCGGCAAGTAGAGACGAAAGGTCATCTATATTCTTGGGAAGAACATTATGAATTAGATCCCTTTTATCACCAGTATTTTCAATATTTTTTAGCTCATCTACGAGGGAGAAAAAGTCGGATTCCGAAGGTATCATATTGGGTTCGGGCAAGGGTTGGGATAGTATTCGATCCATCTCAGGCGAGATCTCAGTATTTGTCGCATAGAGATCGAGGATCTCTTCATGAGATAAAGGTATAGCTACCCCTTCTCTTATTGGACCAGGAATCCAACCGTGAATCGGATATTCGGCTAAAAATCGAGCTGCCGTGCTAGGTGGCGTACCTCTTCCACCTATCAAAAGTTCTTCGTACTCAGACCTTTTAGCTGCCAAAAGTTCTCGGCAAAGTCGGTCGTGTTCCTTCATAAGCTCTTCACGCCTTCTCTCTAAGATAGAGATCTCACCATGAATCTTTTGTCTATCTGTTCGAGAAAGATAGCCGACAATTCCCGCTACGGATTCTTCAAGTTCTCGTCGACTTTCCTCATCCGTTTCGAGAACACTCACGCAAAGCGCGCGAAGAGCTGGGTGAACCTTATCGCGCAATACCCTCAGTGCTTTTGAGGTATGACTTGTAACAAGTACGGTTTGACCTTCAGCTAGCAGGTGGCCAATAAGATTTGCGATGGTATGTGTTTTGCCCGTCCCAGGAGGACCTTGTACAATGACTGATCCAGCCTCCTTTAGCTTTCGGATCACGCGAATTTGTTCGTCGTTAGCCGGACTTGTCAGCAGTACATCAGCGGGCAAAGAAAGGTGTCCCGACTCCGCCTCACAGCCGGTTCCATGGGGTGAAAAAGAGGATCCTCCTTGAGGAATCTTGGTTTCATGACCTACAAGGCGCAAGAGTGCTTCAGGAATCTCTGAAGTTTCCTCTAAAAAGTTTTCAATTCTAACCATTGCGGCATCAAAACCCTGGGTCCTAGTACCCAAATATAAGACGGGATTTCGCCAAATGATGGGTTTTTCACCGGGCTCTTTGGAAGGTTTAACTTCCGAAAATTCGCCATCTTGCCAGAGCATATGAACGATCTGTTTAAAGAATCCTTCAGTTTCCTTCTGTCCAAGAGGGTGGCATGGCGTCATTTTCAAGCTTTCAGCCAGAGAGCTAATATGTTTTCCATCGAGCTCACAGAAACGTAAAAGGGAAGTGTTAATTTCCGGTGGATCATCCGTCTCAATGATTGAAAAGGAAGGTTTTTTTGGATCAAAGAGAAGCTCAATTTTTTTAAGCAAGAGAGGGTGGGAGATTGCGCCTAGCGGTGATTTCCATGAAAGATGCCCGTCGGCAAGCCAAAGTTGATACTTTTCAGCTTCTCTTTCAAGTCGACCACGAAGTTCATAAAATTTTGCAAATATTTGCAGAGTCTTTTGCACAGGGGTTTCAGCTTCTTCCCAGGCGATGCGTCTTGTCAACCATTGTTCTTTGGCTTCAATACGCGCTGCAATTTCATCGAAATGAATTGTGAGTGTTTGCCCTTTATTGTTCACGACATTTTTCGACTCAATCCAGTCCGGGTTTTTTCCAAAGACCTCCCATCCACTGCAAAGCCATTCTCGTAAAATTGTACCTGGCTCTGGACATGGAGTAGATATGGGCCTATTTATTTCGAACCTGAACATTTCCTGTTCTTCACTTGAAGACTTATGTATTTGCAAAGGAATTGAAATATTGATCGAAGGGTGATGAGGAATCGAGTCCAAATGGATTAACCACGGGTGCTTAAGCAATTCGAGGGTCGGTGGAGATTTTCGCGATTGAAGAGCTCTTATATATTTAAATATTTGTCCAATGCGCTGTCGAGGCTTAGCCAAGGGATCTTCAAACTCATTCATTGGTTTTTGATTCGACTTTTCCTTCACACCATTTCTCCGCAATGTGACCGAGGTTCTGGAACTAGACGTGGCATTGACATTTCCTACTCAATATAATGAATAGCGCTAAGTTAAGAAAACTATCAGTTTTCAAGTCCATTTCGATCTCGGCACTGTTAGCTTAGGATAGGCTTTTGGTCGCCTTTTTGCTGCTTTTGGCTCCTTCCGTCCTGGGCGATTACCTATCCGATGACTAGCAATAAGATCAAGCATAGATTCATGCATACGGTTATTGGTTTCCGCGTCATTAATCCGGAAACCGGCCTGATAGACATTGAATGTTTGCAGCGCTCCAGTGAAGCTAATTGTTCTGGGCTCTATGTTGTGTTTGATCGCAGCTTGGCAGATGAGCTGTCGTACTAGATTGTAGCTAAGAATGTAGGTCCAAACTTCTTTTTCAATCATGTCTGGAGTCTTGCATGATAGAAAATCCATACCCATAACAGATTTTATAGAGCGTAGATCAAGTTCAATATGCCAACGCTTTTTATAAACAGATGCCAGCTCTGACCTAGAATATCTTTCGGGCTCAATGAGCGTAGAAACGACTATGATATCTTCTTCACCACTCCCACCTACTTTTACTTCTCGGACCGTTAAAGTATTTGGAATTAGGTCGTATTGGTCTTTATCCATCCAGCATGGCTTTGGCGGTTTTTGCAGTTCTACCACGTGGTCTCCAATCCCTGATTTTTTCCCGGTCCTAAAGTCGTACTCACGAGAACCGTGAATCCGCGTCACTACATCAACACCTTTTGTCCGCAAGCTTTCGATAAAAAAATAACTGCAATAGTAGCGATCAGCAAGGAAAACGTCACCTTCTTTTAGCGAGGTAAGGACCTGCCGTGCTAAAGCATGTTCACCTTTCTCTTTACCCCGCCACGGACCATAGGCAAGATCGAGGACTGCTCCCGAGGCATATGAAGTTACCGCAACTATATGCATAATCGGGAATCCTAACCCCTCTTGCTGTCTGCCGTGCTGTAGCCACTCCTGGGTGGTGTCAGATTTTTCGCGCCTACTTTACAAGGTCATGATATGAAAGGAAAAAGTAGACATGAGGTTCCGGATGAGTATGGTCAATGGTCAAAGGTCTTGGTGTGATAATGATTCGCGTGCCCGTCGATAGGCGACGCCAGTTCGAGAGTCAGATCGTACCCAAACACGAACGCATTGATCCACGACTGGTAGAAGACATGGCAGCTCTGCATTTAGCTGGTCTATCAACCCGCACGATGTCACTCATGTCCGAGCGACTCTTAGGTGTAAAAATCTCACATGAAAAAGCATCATCAAGCCTGCCAACACTTGGACAGGAAGCCTTACAATGGCTCAAGAGACCTCTAAATCGAAAATATTGGGCGTTGATCATCGATGGGACCTACTTCAACGTAAGACGACTTGGGAGCGTGGAGAAGGAGGCCGCTTTGATTGTGCTCGGAATCGACAAGGACAATCGCAGAAGCGTGCTGGCAATCGAGCCTGGTACAAGGGATAACGCCGAGTCATGGCGAGCTGTGTTCAGGGAACTCAAAGAACGAGGGCTCAGCGCTGAGGGTGTTGAAATCGGTGTCATGGATGGCCTTCCAGGTCTTGAAAGGGTGTTTAGCGAAGAGTTCCCATCGGCGGTCACTGCGAGGTGTTGGTTCCATGCCATGCAGAACGCGCTTGCAAAGACCCCTAAACGGCTCACAGACGCATTCCACGTTCTCGCCAAGCGAGTCATGAACGCCGAGGGTTATGACGATGCAAGGGCCCAATTCGCGGCTTTAAAAGCCCAGTTGGAAGCCGAGTGCCCGCGAGCAGTCGCTTGCCCGGAGAAAGACCTCAGTTCGCTGCTGAGCCACTATAAATTTCCCGCCAAACTCTGGCGCGCCTTGAGGACCACAAACGCTGTAGAGCTTATCCACAAAGAGTTTAAGCGACGTGCGAAGGCCATGGAAGCAATGGGCGAGAATACCTTGATGACAGTCGTCGCCTTTACTGCTATGAAGCTTGAACTTGGCTAGCAGCAACGATCTGTTGATACGTTCGATTCCAAAAACATTGGCAGAAAAAGACTTGAAGCAGGCAATGACGATCAAACTTTGGCTTGATGCGTGCGTGCTCTGTGAAACTCAAAAACCTTCTGTGGTGGCCAAGGCACTGGGCTTGAGATTTGATGAGCTGACAAAGCGCGTCGAAGCTTTATCGGGAGAAGCCTGCGTTAAGAAGAAGAGGACATCCCGCAGGGCAGGTGGGTTTATCGAACTAGGCAGGATCACATGAGGTATACTTCCCTGGGCGCTCGGAAGAAAGCGGCCACTCAGTTCCCAAAAGTCGAACAACAAAAAACCCCCGCATGTCGCGAGGGTTCTTGTGGTGTTTAGATGCATCCAGCAAGCCTGCTTCAGGACCGGAACAGCTCTCCCATCTTCTTGCCAAGGAGCGCCGAGGCTCCCATGATACAAGCCGCTAGGATGATCATCCCGATGATACCAAGGGCACTCGCCACGAGCTCGCCGGTTCCCTGTTCCAGGAAGAGAACGTATATCGCCTTCGTCAGAGGATAGAACCGTTCCTTCATCGCCAGAATCAAGCTATCACTCACGTCCAGCATAGCGTAAGAGAAACACAAGAGAGCCCCAGCAATGAGGTTGGCCATGACCAACGGGACCGTTATCTTCCGCAAGGTGTGGAAGCGTGATGCTCCAAAAGTGGTCGAGGCCTCTTCCAGTGAGGGACTCATCTGCTGCAGACCCGCCGCCGCTGACCGCACCATATAAGGAAGTCGCCGGATAGCATAGGCAATCACCAGCAGCGGTACCGGGTTATTCAATGGATCCAAAAAGGTATTGGTGTAAGTCACGACGTAACCAAAAGCCAAGACGATACCCGGCAATGCTAGAGGAATCATGACCAAACCGTCGAGAAGCCCCGGAAACGGTACCAGCTTGCGTACGATCACATAGGCGATCAAAAGCCCGAGTATGATATCGAGCACGGTCGAAAGCCCGGCGAAAATGAAACTGTTCTTGATACCGATCATCGACAGTTCCGTGTTAAAGACCTGATGGAAATGCTCAAAAGTATAAAACTCAGGCAACACCGTCATGAACCAGCGGTCACTGAAGGCCGTGACGACGACCGCCAGGTGAGGGATGAGAGCTAGGATCGCGACTCCTCCTGCGAACACATACACACCCACAGTCGCAAGAAACGAGATGCGCTTTTGCGCTTGAGTCACGTGCCCTTTGGCCATCATCTCGTATTTTTTGCCGCCAAGGGCCAGCTTTGAGATCAAAAAGAAACTGACTGTCAGCAGGATCACGAGAAACACCAGAGCGTAGCCCACAGGATTCTCGTTCACGTCGGTGATCATGTTGAAAATCTGCACCGGGATCGTCTCGTGATAACCGACAAGCAAGGGCGTGCCGAGATCGGTTAAAGCCCAGATGAAGACGATAATAGCACCAGCAAAGTAACCTGGGCGAGCCAAAGGCCAGACGATGTCGCGGTACTGCTTCCACTTCGGTACACCCAGGGTGGTCGCCATCTCTTCGACACTCGGGTCCACGTTCGCCAAAGCAGCCGAAAGGTTCAGGTACATGATGGGATAGAGGTGCAAGACCTCGAGGATCACGACCGCCCAGAACATGTTCTCGGGACCCAGCCAATCGATAGGTTCGTCGATCCAGCCAATTTCCATCAGTCCAAGATTGACAGAACCCCGGCGAGCGAAAAAGCGCAGAATCCCGATAGCACCGACAAAGGGCGGCATCACCATCGGCACCAGCAAAAGACCTGTAAGGATCGCTTTGCCCCGAAAATCGAGCTTGGTGTTGATGAGCGCCAACGGGAAGCTCACGATGGTCGTAATGATCGTGGTGGTCAGACCGATCAGGAGGCTATTGCCAATCGAACTCATCAGCAGTTCGTTGGAAAACAGCAGGGGAAAGTATCGTAGCGTGAACTCACCGTTGTTGTAGAAGGCACGGCCGATGATGACGGACACTGGCATCACGAGGAAAAAAAAGAGCATGGCCAGGGTCGCCAGCACAGTGCCATAGCCTACGACATCAGACAGTCGTCGTTGCCAGACGGAAGTTGCGTCGACGCGTTGAGCTTGCATCAAGTTCCAGGCCCCATATCAGGTTGAGCGGGAAGAACCAGGACGTCATCGGCTGCAATGTAACAACCGATCGAGTCGCCATCTTTGAAATCATGGTCGGGAGCATGATAGAAATTGACCTTAAGGCCCTTACCATCGCTCGTCTTGAGTTGGAACTGTTCAGATTCGCCGAGATAGGTCAAATGTTCCACACTAGCTTGGAAGAAGTTCTCACCCTGCCCCGTCTTGTGCCAATCGATCATCACTGCTTCTGGACGCAGAGAGAGCGCTACGGTATCGCCCACCTTGAAGACTTCGCTGTGCACGGTGCTATGGAACGTTCCGATCGGGGTCTCGATCCGTGATTCAGAGTCTGACCACTCTTTGACCTTGCCCGTGAGCAAATTGGTTTCGCCGATGAAACTCGCGATAAAGGGAGTCCTCGGCGACTTATAGAGGGTCCGTGGATCGTCGGTCTGAATCAGACGCCCCACGTGCATCACCGAGATCTTGCTCCCCATCGAGAGGGCTTCCCGCTGATCGTGGGTCACGTAGACCGTCGTGATACCCGTCTGTTTGTGGATGCGCAGAATGTTGTCGCGCATCTCCATACGGAGCTTTGCATCGAGGTTCGAGAGTGGTTCGTCCAGGAGGAGCACATTGGGTCGAATCGCCAAAGCACGGGCCAACGCCACACGCTGCTGCTGCCCACCCGAGAGTTGACCGGGAAGTCGCTCAGCATACTGAGTCAGGCGCGTGATATCCATCACCTCGTCGATCCTGCGCTTGATCTCTTGATTCGAGAGTTTTCGCAACTTGAGACCGTACTCGATGTTCTTGTAGACGGTCATGTGAGGCCAAAGCGCGTAGTTCTGGAACACCATACCGATCCCACGTTCGACCGCGGGCTGGAACGTCACGTCTTTGCCATCAAAAAAGAGCTGCCCCTCGCTGGGCTGCTCAAGCCCAGCGAGCATGCGCAGAGTGGTGGTCTTGCCACAACCTGAAGGTCCGAGTAGAAAGTGCAGAGCTCCGCGCTGGATTGTGAGGTTCAGATCGTGGACGGCCGTCGTCTGACCGTAGCGCTTGTAGATAGATTTGAATACAACTTCCATAGCTCTCTCGCGCCTTTGATGGCTTATTGGATGGTTCGGTATTTCTGTCGAGCGGCAGCCACCCAACTGTTGATGGTCTTGTTGCGCAGAACTTCGTCGTCCCACTTGTCAACCAGCTGGTTGAACTCAGCCTCCGTGATGGGCGGCTTACCCAGAGCTGCAAGCTTGGCCGGATCGACCTTACCACCTTTGGCAACGCGCCCCCAGGCCTTCTTGAGGTCATCGTGGGTATCGACCAGCAGCGCTCCGACCATGTCGTTGAACACGCGCTGCAACTTGGTCGCCTTGTCGAGGTTCAGCACCACGAAGCCCTGCTGCTTGAAAGGATTGAACGCATCAATGCGCTTGCCTTCTGTCTCTTCGTAGGCTTTGACATTTGCAGCCATACGTCCGAGCGAGGATTTCTTGGGCCCACCCGGTACACCCTTCGGCAGCACCAAAAGCTTCTGCCCTTCAACGCTCAGGACAAACTCGATAAACCGCTCTGCCACCTGCCGATTGGGAGCCCCCTTCAACAGCGCGATAGGATCAGGGTCGAGCACGGTCTGCCCTTGAGGCAGTGCGAAGCCAAGGTTTTCAGGCCCGATATCGCCGATCTTAGCGAGAGCGTAGAAGTCGATGACCATGGCCAAAGCCACGTCACCCGCCACAACAGCTTTGATGGGATCGGTACTGGTGTGGGTAAAGGAGCGCGCATTGCCTGCGATCGCGGTCAGCAGCTCCCAGCCTTTGTCCCAACCGTTGGTCTGAATCAAAATCGCGTTCATCGTGTTAGCTGAGCCTGAACGACGCGGATCAGTCAGACTGATGTTGTTGCGATAGACGGGATTCCCAAGGTCCAGCCAGGTCTTGGGCTCAGGCAACTTGTCGAACTTCAGAATCTTCTTGTTGTAAAACACGCCAAAGGAAGACATCGCTGACGCGTACCAGGTCTGGGTCTTATCGTAGAGAGGGATCCCAGCGGCTGTTTCGGGAATCTGACCCTTGAGCGATGCCGGCAGCCTGTAAGTGTCCAGAAAGCCTTCGCTATGAAGCTCAAGGAAGGTCGCCGTGCCACCGCCCCAGAACAAGTCTACGTTGGCCGTCTTGGGATTGGCGCCGAACTTCGCCCGGAGAAACCGCACGTCGTCCGAGGTCCCACCCTGATCGAGCCACTCAACGTTGACCTCAGTTTTGAACTTTTGTTTGTAGTAATCCCGGAAGAGAGGAACGTATTCCTCTTGAATGGATTTGCGATGAGGGGAAAGGATCACGAGAGTGTCCTTAGCCCAAGCCGTGACCGAACTGCAGAGAAGTGAGGACGCTAGTAACCAGTACTTCATGAGTCGTTTCCTTCTTACTGCCTGCCCCCCTGCCTCTCGACACGGACACCCCCGAGGGTTCCATGGGCGAGGACGGAGAAAACCGGCCGGATGATATGTATCCGAGGAGCATCTAGGTAGAATTTACCCTCAAAAAAAGCAAGCCTTTTATGACGTCAAGCCCGGGCAAAATCTGTGATTCTGGCTTCTTGCACCGAAGCACGTTCCCGCAGACGCGTAGCGACAACCGCCGCAGCATGCTCAGCCAAATTCCCCTGGAGCCTTTGTCCCAGGGCTCTGAGTGCCTCGGACTGCAGCGTTCGATACGCTCCGGGTCGAGCGAGCTGAAGCAATTCGTCGGCAGCCTCTCGCGCAGCAAAATTCTGGATAAACTCCTTGATCAGGCCCTGTCCTGCTACCAGGTTGACGAGGCTGATATGGGAGAGTTTGACGAAACGCTTCGCTAGCTGATAACTCAGTGGCTGCATCACGTAGACCACGGCCATGGGCGTCTGGACCAAGGCGCATTCGAGCGTGGCCGTACCTGAGGTGACGAGCGCTGCATCGCAGCTTTTCATCAGGTGGATGCTCTGTCCAGCAACCACTTGGGTATCACCCAGGTCGAAAACCTGGAGCCCCTCGGCCACCTTCGTGGGCTTGGGCCAGGGGGATTGTCCCAACATGCGAGCGAAGAAGGCGAGATCAAGATGGGGTGCTGCCGAAATTGCAAAACGGAGTGTCGGGTCGAGTCGTCTTAGCTCCTCGCGAATGGCCAGCATCCGTGGCAGCAAACGACTGATTTCTCCATAGCGACTGCCGGGGAAAAATCCGATCGTGGTCGCTTCGCTCAAGCTGAAGCGAGCGCGATCCCGCACGGCTTGTGCGGCACGATCGACTTGAGGTGTTCCCACATAGCGGTAGACAACGCCGCGTTGCCGGAAAAACTCCGCTTCGAACGGCATGATCCCCAGAACTTCGTCCGTCACGGTCTTTAACGTTTCCGTTCGCTTTTCGCCCCAAGCCCAAAGCTGGGGGGCCACATATTGAATCACAAAAATACCGCGCAGACGCAGAGCGTCGGCCAGGCGCAAATGAAACCCGGGGTAATCGACGAGCACCGCGACATCGGGGCGGCGTCGGTCGATGGCTTCAAGCAGGCTAAATTCCAATCGTTTGAGATAGGGCAAGTGTTTGAGGACTTCGACAAACCCCATCACCGCGAGCTCTTCGATCCCGAACAGGGCTTCGGCGCCCGCTTCGCGCATGCGAGGCCCACAGATTCCAAAAGCTTCCAGCCCGGGCATGACTTTCCCCAGGGCGTCGAGGAGTTCACCCGCCAAGAGATCGCCCGAGGGTTCACCCGCGGAAATGAACAACTTTGCCATCGGCACTCCTTGTCCGTTCAGAGATTGACCTGCTCCATCTCGCTGCGTGACCGTCCCAGGATCCATGCCTCGTCAGCAAGTCGAACGGCGTCGGCGACGAGCTGCACCGACTCCACCAGTTCTTCACCAATCGCCAGGTGATGGGCTTGGCCCGTGAGATAGCAGTAAAGCTGCTGCAATTGGTTCTTAAGGGACTCCTGACTGATGATGGGCAACTGAGCTCGTTCGAGACCCTGGGCGTCCCTCTGCCACTCGAGTGTGGGAAAGGCTTGCGAGGCTCGTTCGTTCAGCTCGAAACCAACGAGTTCTAAAGTCTGAGCGAGGTAATCAACATGAGCGACGCCGGCATCACCCGTCACGCGGATCGTCCGCAATCTTTGAGGGGTTAACCAGTTGACGTGGACCGTCCCGGACGCCCCTTGTGCGCTGCGCACGATGATTTCCGCTGCATCGTAGATGCCAAGCTGCTTCGTGGCGTGCGCCAGGCTGTGCAGGATGTCCATTGGTCCGAGCAGCATACGAAACACGTCGAGTTCGTGGACCGCTAAGTCGAGAATCACGTTATTTCCCGTCTTCACATTGCGCGGGAAACCACCTGCTCGCAGACCGTGGATGTGGACGATACGCCCGAGAATCTGGGATTGAACGACCTCGCGCAGGGCTTGTACGACTGGATTGCAGCGTTCGATGTTACCGACGGCGAGCGCCAGACCCCGGGCTTCTGCCAGCTCAACGAGCTGACGAGCCTCCGTCTCCGTGCTGGCTGCAGGCTTCTCTACAAACACGTGGCGCCCCGCTTCGAGCAGGTCACGGACGAGAGTCGCGTGCAATTCAGTCGGAGCTGCGACCACAGCTAAGGTGAAGTCCAGGGCCAGAGCACTCTTGAGGTCGCGCAGCAAAGGCAGTGGCCGACCCTGCACAGGCAATGATTCGAGGACCGGATCGACGACCGCAAGCAACTCAAAACGCGGATCCTCACTGAGCACCCGGTAATGGTTGCGACCCATATGTCCCATTCCAACTAGTACGACCTTGATACGTTGCATGCAGCCCCTCGCCGAGCGTTATGGCCGGAAGAATAACCAAAAGCCAGCATGAGGGAAAGGCCGTAATGGCGATTGGCCTTGTGGCCAATCTCCGTCTTGCGCGGTTTGGGTTCCAGGGTCGGATCTTGGAGACTCGATTGAGCCCTGCTTGCGATCAGGATAGCTGTTTAAGTAGGGTTTCGGCCCCGCTGGCTTCGATTTTGCCAGATGCATCGATGTTCAGCTGCTTGACAACACCTTTATCGACCAGCATGGCATAACGCTGCGACCGGATCCCCATGCCTTTGGTGGTGAGATCGAGTTCGAGACCTAACTGCTTGGTGAAGGCCCCCGAGCCGTCGGCCAGGAGACGAACCTTACCCGCCGTCTTCTGATCACGGGCCCAAGCTCCCATCACAAAAGCGTCGTTGACCGACAGGCAGTAGATGGCATCCACCCCTCGGGCTTTGAAATCGTCGAAGTGCTTCACAAAGCCAGGAAGATGAAAATTGGAGCAGCCGGGGGTAAAGGCACCAGGTAGACCGAAGAAAATGACTTTTTTCCCCGCAGTCAAATCACTAACCTTGAAAGCGTTGGGGCCGACGGAACACCCTTCCCCTTCCACTTCGATGTATTCCATGAGAGTGCCCTCGGGCAATGTGTCACCAATCTTAATGCTCATGGGAGTCGTCCTTATGCTGAAGTAAAAAAGAGGGCTGCAACGGTATCCGTTCCGCTGCAGACGCTCCAGAAGCGTCCTGATTGATCAAGGTGAGCAGAGTGTTGATGAGATCGAGATTCAGCACCCCTGCCGGAGGCAAGGAGTTGAGATCCTGGCCGTCAAAGTTCAAGGGACAGACGTCACGGCTTTTCGTATCTTCATCGACTTTAAATTCGAGTGGAAAACCGTGGGTGCGACAGACTACGGGTCGTGCTTCGTAGATGAGACAAGCTCCTTTTGCATCCAGAAAGGCGCAACGAGTCCCTTGATGAGGGTCCAAGGTTTCATTCGCAAGTGCTGCCGCTGCCCGATCTGGTCGAGCTAAGAGCAGAGTGCGAATATGTTCAGCCTCGACAGGGAACATCTTCAGCCCGGGCAGACAGCAGCTGTGACAACCCTTATGACAGCTGATGTGTGATCCATGCAAGCGCGCGAGTTCTTCCGCTTTGGCATCGATTTTAGCCAGCAACTGCTGATAACGCTGTTCTGTCATATGCCTTAAGCCTTTCTCTGCATAACCGCTACAAACATAGTATCAGAGTCCTCCTGAGGACAACCGAGCAGTCGCTGCGAGACCTGGACAAAATTGGAATGATCGGCAAGGAATCCTTCGATCTGAGCTTCATTTTCCGAGACCAGCCAACTGCAAGTCCCATAAACCAAATAACCACCGACTCGTACCGCGCGGGACACTTGCTCGAGGATCGACGCTTGCAGCGCTGCAAACTTTTGGTCTTCTCCGGCTGCCAGACGCAAACGCGCCTCGGCATTGCGCCGCCAGGTGCCACTGGAGGTACAGGGGGCATCGACCAAGACAACGTCAAAGCCACCTTGCTCTTGGATGGCTGCATCAAACGGCGGGAGTTCCTGCCCGTTCCAGGCTAAAAACCGCACCTGTTTGAAGCGGGCTCGTTCGGCCCGCAGCCGAATATCGGCCAGCTTATACTGCCTGACGTCCGAAGCGTAGACCCGGCCCTTCGAACCCAAGCGAGCGGCGATCTGCATGGTTTTGCCACCGCCCCCGGCGCAGGCGTCCCAGACCTTATCGTTGATGTGTAAAGGTATCGCCTCGCCGATCTGCTGGGATGCCCGATCTTGAATTTCGATCCAGCCTTGCTGATAGGCCTCCAGCCCCAGGATACCCCCATCTCCCCCGACGCGGAGGGTGCTCGGACCTTCCTGCTGCGCAGTCAGTCCACGCTCGGATAATTCTTGCTGCACAGCTGCCAGTCGATCCGATGCATTCAGTCTGAGCCAGAGCGGAGCTCGTTCGCCCTGCCGTTCGAGAAAGAGCAGCACATCGCTCTTCCGCCACTGACTGATCGTCTGCCGCTGCTCGAGACTCTGGCGGTAGGCGGGCGGTAGGCCCCACCAAAGGAGAGCGGCAGGTGCTAGTGGTTCTTGGAGCGCACACTCTCGCCAGGCTTGCAGCGACTGGATCGTCTCAGCATCGTGGTGTGTGCTTGGATCCAGCCGAAGACTCAGCCAG
>Ga0209985_10002670_pt1 | contig 15889 bp, 17 predicted proteins | sample NOAtaG_FD_187305 | JGI IMG/M metagenome (GOLD analysis project Ga0209985, IMG submission 187305) | Freshwater lake microbial communities from Lake Erie, under a cyanobacterial bloom - NOAA_Erie_Diel6S_1000h metaG (SPAdes) (version 2) | ecosystem: Environmental > Aquatic > Freshwater > Lake ...
CCAACGATAAGGAGTGCCCCTTGCCACTGATGACTGAACCGAATTTCAAGGAGTTTGATCGGCCCGTCTTTCGTGAATTCAGCCCCGGGGATGATTTCTATGAGGCCTTGATCGCGGCCCATGAGGGACTGTCTGATGCGCAGAGTCATGAATTAAATGCCAAGCTGGTCTTATTTTTATCGAATCACATCGGCGATTTACGTGTCCTGCGCGAGGCCTTTCGGCTGGCCCGCGAATCAGTCACGCGGCCGTAAATCTTACGGAGGACTCTCATGAAGCTATCGAAAATTCACCATGTCGCCTATCGCTGCAAGGATGCCAAGCAGACTGTCCAGTGGTATCAGAAATACCTCGAGATGGAGTTTGTGCTGGCCATTGCTGAAAACGAGGTGCCCTCGACTAAGGCACCTGATCCCTACATGCATGTATTTTTAGATGCCGGCGGCGGCAATATTCTTGCGTTTTTCGAGCTCCCCAATAGCCCCGAAATGTCGCGCGACATGAATACACCCAATTGGGTGCAGCACCTGGCGCTGGAAGTCGAGACACTGGAGACCCTGCTGACCGTCAAGGAGCGGCTTGAGCGTGATGGTATCGAGGTGGTGGGCCCAACCAATCACACGATTTTCAAGTCGATTTATTTCTTTGATCCGAATGGTCATCGGCTTGAGTTGGCGGTCAACACTGGCACGCCAAAAATGATGCAAGAGTTAGACCGTGTGAAGTGGGACATGCTCAATGAGTGGAGCCAAACCAAGCGGGCGCCGGATCATGCGCGCTGGATGCATGATGGATCTCTTCAATAACTGGGGCGCCAAATCGTGGGAAAAATAACCCAGGGCAGTTGGGTCGAAAGCGCCAATCGGCCCGGCATTGATTTTCCGATTGAAAATCTTCCTTTCGGCACTTTTCGACGCGGCGGGCCCCAGCAGCCGCCCCGGGTCGGTGTTGCGATCGGCGATCAGATTCTGGATTGCACAAGCGCGGCAGAGATTCTTGGGGCCGAGGCGGTTCCTGCGCCCCTGCGCCAGGGTGATTTAAATGCCTTTATGGCGATGGGCCCATCCGCGCGGCAATCGTTTCGCCGCCACTTAACGGACTGGCTTGGGGCTGATGCGCGCGAGGCCCCGCGATTAAAGGCCGCCTTGGTGCCGCAGTCCGATGTTCAGATGCAGCTGCCTTGTCGAATTGGTGATTACACAGACTTTTATGCATCCATCCATCATGCGACGGCGGTCGGGAAACTCTTTCGGCCTGATGCCCCCTTGCTGCCGAACTATAAGTGGGTGCCGATTGGCTATCACGGCCGAGGATCATCCATCGGAGTAAGTGGCCAGCAGATTGTCCGGCCGACGGGCCAGATCAAAGCTGCTGCCGATGGTCAGCCGCCTGAGTTCGGCGCATGTCGGCGACTGGATATCGAGCTTGAGGTCGGCGCATTCATCGGCACAGATAACAGGCTGGGCCAGCCGGTCTCAATCACGCATGCGGAGAATCATTTATTTGGCCTGTGCATTTTGAACGATTGGTCGGCCCGTGATATCCAGGCCTGGGAATATCAGCCGCTGGGCCCATTTCTTGCAAAAAACTTTGCATCGACGATTTCTCCTTGGATTGTCACGATGGAGGCGCTTGCGCCTTTTCGTGTTCCAACCCAACGGCCTGCCGATGATCCGCAGCCGCTGCCGTATATCAGCAGTCCTGAGGATCGCAGCCGGGGTGGAATCAATATGACACTGGAGTTTTTGCTTCAGACCGCGACAATGCGGGCGGCAGGGCAGCCGCCGCAGCCGCTGTCGTTGAGTAATCTGCGATATGCCTACTGGACATTTGCGCAGATGCTGACCCACCACACCAGTAATGGCTGCAATCTGCAGGCCGGCGATCTGCTGGGCAGTGGCACGATGTCCGGGCCACAGCCCTCTGAGGCAGGCTCCTTGCTGGAGCTCACGGCAGGCGGAAAGACCCCCGTCATGCTGGCCAATGGCGAGGCGCGAACCTTCCTAGAGGACGGCGATGTTGTTGTTCTAAAAGCGTATTGCGAGTCCCCGGATGCCGTGCGCATCGGCCTAGGGGAATGCGTTGGCTGGATTGAACCGGCGCTGCGTTAATCATGCCAGCAAGTGACCTCGAGAATCAGCGTTCGATTCAGTCAATCGAAATCGGCGGCCGGCTGCTCAATGCCCTTGCCCTTCAGTCGGGCCCGATGAGCCTAAAAGAGCTCGCACAGGCTGCCGAGATGACCCCCTCGAAGGCCCACCCCTATCTCGTGAGTTTTAGCCGGCTCGGACTCATCGAGCAGGAGCGCGACTCTGGCCAGTATCGGCTGGGCCCCGCTGCGTTGCAGCTTGGATTGAGTTGCCTGCGCCAGCTTGACCCATTAAAAATCGCGGGCCCCTTGATGGAGGAATTATCAGAGCGCATTCAGCAATCCGTGGTGATTGCGGTCTGGGGAAATCTTGGGCCGACAGTTGTACGAATGATAGAGTCCCATCAGCCGATTCACGTCAATATGCGGGTTGGCACAGTCATGTCAGTGAATCGCACCGCAACCGGAAAAATTTTTGCAGCCTTTATGCCCCCGGAAAAGTTGCATGCTTTGAGAGGTAGTGCGCTTGGCGATCGGACCGCTCATGAAAAAGTGATTGCGACTGGCGTGCCGGTGACTGAGCTTGCACGAATTCGGAAAGATGGCTTGGCGCAAGCGATTGGACAGCCGATACCCGGAATTCACGCACTGAGCGCTGCGGTCTTTGATCAGTTCGGAGCGTTAGCATTAGCGATTACGGCCCTTGGGCCCGCAGAGAATTTTTCGGTTTCTATCGACGGCCCGATTGCAAGGGCCCTGAAGGATGCTGCGAACCAAGTTTCACATCGACTCGGCTTTAATGCGAATCAAACAGTAGCCTAAGGCACGTTTTATGGGGAAATCTCGTTAAATCTAAAGACTTTTTAAGTCCACTTCAGGTCGCTATCTTCCTCGCTTTTTTGTTGGGCTTGCAGCCGGTTTTAACCGATCTATTTATTCCTGCAATGCCTGCGATACGACAGGAGTTTTCCGCGTCAGCGATTCTGGTTCAGGCGACGATGTTCGGCGTCATGATCTCTTTTGGCTTTGGACAGCTTCTATGGGGCGCGTTATCGGATCGTTTTGGAAGGCGCCCCATATTGCTTTGGGGCTTAGCGTTATTTTTTGTCAGCGGAGTGGGGGGCGGCGTCACCCAGCAAATGGAGACGCTGCTCTTGACTCGCGTGCTACAAGGGGCAGCACTGGGCGCTTCAGTCGTCTGCGCCCGTGCCATGGTGAGAGATCTCTACGAGGTGAAAGACGGTGCGCAGGTGCTGGCCCGCGGCTTATCCGGCCTTGGCCTTTTTGCAATAGCAAGCCCGCTATTTGGGGGGTTTCTCACCGACATCTTGGGCTGGCGATCGAATCAGTTTGCGATAGCTTCCGTGGGGCTGATGTGCTTGTTGATGGTTTGGTGGTTTGTCCCAGAGACGCTTCATCATCGCAATGCTAAGTCTACGCACTGGTCAAGCTTGTGGCGCAACTATAAAAAAATCCTGAGTCATTCAGAATTTCTGTCTTGGTCTTTGGTGGCGATGAGTACGTATGGGGGATTATTCTTAATCCTCTCCGGGGGCCCCTTTATTTTCCTGCAGGTTCTGGAGGTTTCCGCATCGACTTTCGGCGCCGTGATTGCGGCTGGCTCGCTGAGCTATCTGATGGGTACGCTCGTCTGTCGCCGATGGATTGCGCGATATGGGCTGCTTGGCACCGTTCAGCTCGCCTCATGGATATCGCTATTCATTGCAATGACTGCAGTGATTTTTGCGCTTTTTCAAATTCAGTCATTCTTTTTCACTGTATGCCTTCAAATGCTTTATGGACTTGCCCATGGATTTCATCAGCCTTGCAGTAATGCGGCTGCGCCTGGGCGGTTTCCCGAAATGGCGGGGACAGCATCATCGCTGATGGGCATGCTGATGGCATTTGCCGCGGTGGCAACAGGCCTGTACCTCTCGACCTCGCTGGATCAAGGGATGCGCGGCTACCTCTGGGGTATTGGCTTCTGGGGCTTTTTGTTGGTGATTGCAGTTCGGATGGCGTTGCCCCGGATGGTCCTTGCAGACGAAAAAGTATAATGAAGGGGTTATTAAAGGAGCCTGTCATGTTCAGCTTCGACCCCTATTCGCCGGCGGTGGATGCGGACCCATTCCCGTTTTATAAGACGCTCCGAGATCACTATCCAGCCTTCTGGAGCCAAGAGGCCAATATGTGGATCCTGTCCCGGTATGCGGACATCGTTACTGCGCTCAACGACTGGCAGACGTTTTCTTCGGCAAAGGGCAATCTGATGACTGAACTGCCCAATCGCGCCGGCAATACCTTGGGCACGACCGACCCCCCGCGTCACGATCGGCTGCGGGGCCTGATCCAGCACGCATTTATGCGCCGCAATCTGGAGAGCCTATCTGATCCCATCCGTGCGATTGCACGCACGGTGGCTGGCCCCTTGGCCGATCGCGATCAGTTTGATTTCATCACTGATTTTTCCTCGCAATTCACAGTGAAGGTGTTGTGGGCGGTGCTGGGCCTGCCAGCAGGCGATGAGGCCACCGCGCGCGAGAAGGCCGTGTTGATGGTGCAGTCCGATCCCGCCACCCGGACAAAGGGGCCCGAGCATCTCGCTGCTTATCAATGGATGCAGGATTATGCGGCGCAAGTCATTGCGGATCGAAGAAAAAATCCTCAGGATGATTTGATTTCTCAATTCTCGATGGCTGAGATTGATGGCGATCGGCTCGATGAGCGTGAAGTATTGCTGACAACAACCACTCTGATCATGGCCGGGGTGGAGTCCTTGGCGGGATTCATGTCGATGTTTGTCTATAACTTGGCCGATCATCCAGAGGCAAGGCGGCAGTGCGTGGCCAACCCTGCTTTATTGCCCGATGCCATCGAGGAATCTTTGCGATTTAATACCTCGGCCCAGCGTTTTCGCCGCTGCCTGCAAAAAGATCTTGAGCTACACGGCCAGAAGATGAAGGCGGGCGACTTTGTTTGCCTGGCCTATGGGGCGGGCAATCGCGATGAACGGCAGTTTCCGAATGCGGATGTCTATGATCTTGGCCGTAAGCCTCGGGGCCACCTGGGCTTTGGGGGTGGCGTGCACGCCTGCCTCGGAACCATGATTGCGCGATTGGCCGTGAAGACCGCGATGGAGGAGTTTCACAAGATCGTTCCGGACTATCGACGGGCTGCGGATCAGTTACCGTGGATACCGTCCTCGACTTTCCGCAGCCCAGTGCGGTTAGAGTTGGTCAAAATTCACTGAGCGCGAGCCAAGGAGCGGTAATGCCCAAAGTAACGTATATCGAGCCATCCGGAAACGAGGTCGTCATTGACGTTCCGGTTGGCTGGAGTCTGATGCAAGCCGCAACAAGCAATGGCGTTGAAGGCATTGAGGCCGAGTGCGGCGGCTCATGCGCCTGCGCGACCTGCCATTGCTATATTGAATCTCATGCCGATCAAGTGCCGGCTGCGGAGCAAGGCGAACGTGACATGCTGCAAAACGCGGTTGCTGAGATTCGCGCCAATAGCCGTCTGTCGTGTCAAATCAAAATGTCCGATCAGCTTGCAGGCCTCGTGGTCCGACTGCCCGAGTCGCAGATCTAAATGAGACCCTCACGCTAGCCGCACCGCGATGAGTCTTCCGATTGTGATTGTTGGCGCAGGCCAAGCGGGCCTACAGGCCGCAGAGGCGCTGCGGGCCGAGGGCTGGCAGGGCGATTTAATGGTGTTGGGCGAAGAGCCGCATGCACCGTATCACCGGCCGCCGCTATCAAAGGCCTATTTGATGGGCGAGTCATCGGCGGAGCAGCTGACCATGCGTGGGCCGGAGGCCCTGGCGCGTAAGGCCATTGATCTGCGCACAGGATGCAGGGTCAAGCGCATCGATTGCGCGGAAAGAATAGTGCACCTCGATCAAGGTGACCGCCTGGCCTATGACCATCTGGTGCTTGCCACGGGTGCCCGGGCCAGGCCCCTGGCGGGCGCTGAGTTGCGGGGTGTCTTTGTATTGCGGACACTTGATGACTGCACCCAAATCGCGCAGGCGATGCAGCAGGCCAATGAGATCGTTGTCATTGGAGGGGGTTTTATCGGCCTTGAGTTTGCGGCGGTGGCAAGAAAAAAAGGCAAGTCAGTCACCGTGATCGAGGCGGCTGACCGTTTAATGGCGCGGGCAGTCTCTGGGCCCATCTCTGAGATTTACGCTCGGCTGCATGTTGAGCGCGGCGTTACCCTGAGATTGGCATCCACCGTGGCTGGTTTTACTGAATCGGCCGGCCAGGTAACGGGGGTGATGCTTGGCGATGGGAGCACGGTGCGGGCAGAGCTCGTGGTTGTGGGTATTGGTATTCTTCCCAATCAAGAGCTTGCCGCCGCCGCAGGCATCGCCTGCGAGTCGGGCGTGATCGTTGATGCCAGCGGCCGGTCCTCAGACCCCTTTGTTTTTGCCTGCGGTGATTGCACGGCGATGCGCCTGGCAAATGGAAGCTTAAGGCGACTTGAGTCGGTACAAAATGCGATCGAGCAGGCCAAGGCCTGCGCGGCAACCATCATGGATAAAAATCGGCCTTTTATTGCAGCGCCCTGGTTCTGGTCGGATCAATATGACGTAAAGCTCCAGATGGTGGGCACATCATCGGGCCATGATGCATCGGTTATTCGTGGTGACACCAGCACATACAAATGCTCTATTTTTTATTTTCAGGGCCCGAAGCTAATTGGGATTGATAGCCTAAATCGGCCGCAGGATCATATGGCGGGCCGCCGCCTGCTGGATCAGGGCGTGGACCCGACACCGCAGCAGGCTGCTGATGAGTCGTTTGCATTAAATCGCTTATTTCAGCCCGAGGCCACCGTAACTTAGACCGACTCTCAGCCTTGAATCACGAAATTGAACCCACTGGAGATAAATCATGAAGTGCGACTTCATTAACCAAAGCCTTCGGCGTTTTGCTGGCCTCATCATGTCGGGCCTCTTGCTGGGCCTCGGGCTGGGCACGGCCGCGGCTCAGGATTTTCCAAACCGCCCGGTCCGGATCGTTGTTCCATTCGGCCCGGGAGGTGTTGGTGATTTGACGGCGCGTGTTGTGGCGGCCCGATTGTCAGAGCTATGGGGCACCGGAGTGGTTATTGAAAATCGGCCCGGAGCCGGCGGAATTTCTGCGGCCGATACGGTGATTAAGTCCAAGCCTGATGGACATACCCTTTTCTTGATGTCAAACGGCACGGCGGTCACAGAGGCGGTATTTCAAAAGCTTCCGTTTAATTCGGTGCAGGACTTTATTCCAATCTCCACGCTGGGTTACTTCGATATTGCGGTCGTAGTTCCTGAGGCATCGCCCCATAAGACTTTTCGGGATCTCGTGGCGTTTGCAAAAGCAAATCCAGGAAAGCTCAATGTTGGCAGCATCAATATCGGCAGCACACAGAATCTTGCGGCTGAATTGTTTAAAAGTTCAGCTGGAATTGATGTGCAGATCGTTCCGTATAACGGCACGCCAGCCCTGCTGACAGCGATTCGTGGCGGTCAGATTGATGTGGTGGTCGAAGTCCTGGGTCCGGTGTTGTCGCAGGTGCAGGCCAAGGCTGTACGTGTCCTTGCCGTATCTGGTGAGCGTCGGTCAATTGTGCTTCCCGATGTGCCGACCGCCCGTGAGAGCGGGGTTCCGGGATTCATTGCATCATCCTGGAATGGTTTGGCCGCCCCAGCGAAGACGCCCGCCGCACTGATTGAGCGCCTGAATCGTGACATCGCGACTGCGCTTGAGACCCCCGAGGTTAAGAAAAAGCTTCAGGAGCTAAATGTCGAAGCCCGTGCAAGCACCCCGCAGCAGACAGCCCAACTGCTGGTAAGCGATATCAAGCGCTGGAGTGATGTTGTACGGTCGGCGAATATTCCCCGTCAATAACAATTGAGTACGAACAATCTCACCGCCATGCCGAACTCAGTGCCATTGCGTTTAAACGCGATCTCGTCGATGGCCACGCGGCAGATCCTCGCCGAATTGGCCGAGCAGTGCGCTTCACGTCTCGATTGCCAGCTGGCGGTCGAATCGCTGGGTGGCGTTGAGGCAGCAAAAAAAGTGCGCGCAGGCGAGCGGTTTGACTTGGTCTTTCTTGCCGATGATGCTTTGGCAAGTCTTGAGTCAGATGGGTATTTGCTTTCCGGCAGCCGGCGCCCGCTCATGCGAAGTGAGGTGGTTCTTGCCGTGCCCATCGGCAACGCCAAGCCGGCGATCAACACCGAGGCGGCCTTAAAGGCGGCAGTCTGCGCGGCCGAGAGCATCGGTTATTCCACTGGCCCAAGCGGTTCTGCGCTTTTGGCGCTGTTTGAGCGCTGGGGCCTGTCGGCGCAACTCAAGCCGCGGTTAGTCTTGGCACCCGCAGGCGTACCGGTGGGGCAGCTTGTTGCCGAGGGCAGGGCTGCAATTGGTGTTCAGCAGCGTTCGGAATTTCTGGGGCATCCAGGCATTGCGGTGGTCGGACCGCTGCCGGAATCGGCCGCAATCGAGACCATTTTTTCTGGCGCGCTTGGCTGTGGCCAAAGCGATGATGCGCGCATTGCGAAGGCCCAACAGATCTTGGATTTCATTGCCTCAGTTCAGGCGGCTAGCGTGATGCATGCCTATGGAATGAGCCCCGTTACCCCTTCGTTTCACTGAGATCCACCATGAGCCTTCAGCAGCCAATCGTCATTGATATCCACGGCCACTACACCACAGCGCCCAAAGCGCTAGAGGACTGGAGAAATCGCCAGATTGCGGGAATCAAAGATGCCGCCGTGATGCCAAAGGTCGCTGAGCTTCGCATTAGCGATGACGCGCTTCGAGAGTCAATTGAAATCAATCAGCTGGCAAAGATGCGTGAACGCGGCTCGGATCTCACGATTTTCAGTCCGCGGGCCAGCTTCATGGCGCATCATATTGGCGATTTCAATGTCTCTTCGACCTGGGCGGCCATCTGCAATGAGCTCTGTTATCGGGTATCGCAGCTTTTTCCGGAACATTTCATTGGCGCAGCCATGTTGCCGCAGTCTCCGGGTGTCGATCCAAAGACCTGCATCCCCGAGATAGAGCGCTGCGTTAAAGAGTTTGGAATGGTCGGCATCAATCTCAATCCTGATCCGTCTGGCGGCCACTGGAATAGCCCGCCGCTCACGGATCGTCATTGGTATCCGATTTACGAGAAGATGGTCGAGCTGGACATTCCGGCGATGATTCATGTCTCCACAAGTTGCAATGCCTGCTTTCACACAACAGGCGCCCATTACATTAATGCCGATACGACCGCCGTCATGCAGCTGATTCAAGGCGATCTATTCAAAGATTTTCCAACCCTGAAATTTGTGATTCCGCATGGTGGTGGAGCGGCGCCTTATCATTGGGGCCGCTACCGGGGACTTGCACAGGAGCTAAAAAAACCAGTACTTGTTGAGCATTTATTAAAAAATATCTTTTTTGATACCTGCGTGTACCATCAGCCTGGGATTAATCTTCTTACGCAAGTCATTCCGGTGGATAACATTCTCTTTGCCTCTGAAATGATTGGCGCGGTGCGAGGAATCGACCCAGAAACGGGCTATTATTTCGATGATACAAAGCGTTATGTTCTGGCAACACCCCACCTCAATGCTGAGCAGCGCTATAAAGTATTTGAGGCCAACGCCCGGCGGGTCTATCCCCGATTAAATGCTGCCCTTAATGCGAGAGGACTCTGAGATGTTTGAGCTTGGCGTGGTGTATCGAAATATCGTGCGCACAGACCGGCAGACTGCAGATGCCCTTGGGCCACTGGGCGCTGCGACTGTTCATGAAGCCATGGGCCGGGTCGGCCTGCTTGCGCCCTACATGCGCCCCATTCAGCGTGGCGTGCAGGTCTCCGGAACGGCAGTCACCGTTTTGCTGCATCCTGGAGATAACTGGATGATGCATGTGGTCGCTGAGCAGATTCAGCCTGGTGACATTGTGGTGGCCGCCGTCACAGCTGAATGTACCGACGGTTATTTTGGTGACTTGCTCGCGACGAGCTTCCAGGCCCGGGGCGCCCGCGCTTTAGTGATTGATGCGGGTGTGCGTGATATCAAGACACTCAATGAAATGGCGTTTCCAGTCTGGAGTAAGGCGGTCTCCAGTAAAGGCTGTATTAAGGAAACCCTTGGATCGGTCAATATCCCGGTGGTCTGCGCAGGCATGCTGGTGCATCCTGGTGATGTGATTGTGGCCGATGACGATGGTATTGTCTGTGTGCCCAGGGCAAAGGCCGCCGAGACATTGAAGGCTGCGCTTGCCCGAGAGTCCAACGAGGCTGCAAAGCGGGAGAAACTCGCCAGCGGCGTATTGGGCCTTGACATGTACAGCATGCGTGAGCCACTGGCCAAAAAGGGCCTGAAGTACATCGACTAGGCCAATCATGGGCGCTCCAACGACTGGTGATTTTGTAAAAACCGCGGGATGGTTGGATTGGTTTTCCGGCCCGTCGAAGCCGCGATTTCAGTTACCGGCGGGCACAGTCGATGCGCACTGCCATGTGTTTGGGCCCGGAGGCCAGTTTCCGTATGCGCCAGAGCGCAAGTACACCCCATGTGATGCTTCAAAAGCCGAGCTCTTCGCCCTGCGGGATCACCTGGGGGTTGCGCGAAATGTCGTGGTGCAGGCTACCTGCCACGGTGCGGATAACCGTGCCATGGTGGATGCGCTCAAGCACAGCAATGGCCGGGCCCGGGGGATTGCGACTGTCCGTCGCAGCATCACCGACACGGAAATTCAGGCATTGCATGATGCCGGCGTGCGGGGGGTGCGTTTTAATTTCGTAAAACGGCTCGTCGACTTTACGCCAAAAGATGAGCTCTTGGAGATTGCGAACCGAATTGCCAATTGGAAGTGGCATGTCGTAATTTATTTTGAAGCGGTTGATTTGCCAGAGCTCTGGGATTTTTTCACGGCGCTGCCCACAACGGTGGTGGTCGACCATATGGGCCGGCCCGATGTCCGCCAGTCCGTTGAGGGCCCGCAGTTCGGTTTATTCTTAAAGTTTATGCGCGAGCATCCAAATGTCTGGAGTAAAGTCAGCTGCCCAGAGCGGCTTTCGGTTTCCGGCCCGCCTGCGTTAAATGGCGAGGCCCATGCCTATCGAGATGTCGTGCCGTTTGCGCTTCGCGTCGTACATGAGTTTCCTGATCGTGTGCTCTGGGGTACCGACTGGCCTCACCCGAACCTGAAAGACCATATGCCGGATGATGGCCTGCTGGTGGACTTTATCCCCCAGATTGCCCCGACAGTCGAATTACAGAAAAAACTTCTGGTCGATAATCCGATGCGGCTGTATTGGCCCGAGGAGTGCTAGAACATGGCACTGAATAAACCTTATTTGGATATTCCGGGCACCACCATTTTTGATGCAGATCAGTCGCGGAAGGGCTACTGGCTCAATCAGTTCTGCATGTCGTTAATGAAGCCTGAGAATCGCGTCCGCTTTAAAGCAGACGAGCGGGCCTACTTGAACGAATGGCCCATGACAGAGGAGCAGAAACAGGCAGTGCTGGCCCGTGATCTGAACTGGTGTATTCGTCTTGGCGGAAACATCTATTTCTTGGCCAAGATTGGCGCCACCGATGGCCTGAGTTTTCAGCAGATGGCCGGAAGCATGACGGGCATGACCGAGCAGGAGTATCGGGAGATGATGGTCCGTGGTGGCCGCTCACCAGATGGCAACCGAATTCTTGGAGAAGACGGTGATGCCCAGCCCCATCGTCAGCCCCAGGGCAGCGGTGGCCGACCCGAGAATCTTAAGGGCGCTTAAATGTCACGAATTACTGCCTCGGTCTACACCTCCCATGTGCCTGCAATTGGCGTGGCCATCGATCAGGGTAAGACCGAAGAGGCCTATTGGAAGCCGGTTTTTGCGGGCTACAGTTTTTCAAAGCAGTGGATTCAGGCCGAGCAGCCGGATGTCATTTTTCTGGTCTATAACGACCATGCGACCGCATTTTCCTTGGAGCTGATTCCTACGTTCGCGCTTGGCCTGGCCGCGGAATTTTCACCAGCCGATGAGGGCTACGGCCCGCGGCCTGTACCTGTTGTGCAGGGCCATCCTGAACTCGCCTCCCACATTGCTCAGTCGGTCATTCAAGATGATTTCGATCTCACGCTGGTCAATAAGATGGACGTGGATCATGGCCTCACGGTGCCACTGTCGTTAATGTTTGGCCAGCCCGCCGCCTGGCCCTGTAAGGTCATTCCGTTTGCAGTCAATGTCGTGCAGTATCCCGTACCCTCAGGCCGGCGTTGCTTTTCGCTTGGCCAGGCCATTCGCAAGGCCATTGAATCTTTTGACGAAGACCTGAATGTTCAAATCTGGGGCACTGGCGGCATGAGCCATCAGCTGCAAGGTGCCCGTGCGGGACTGATCAACGCAGCCTGGGATAACCGATTTTTAGATCGACTGATCGAGAATCCATCGGAGCTATCTCAGGTGCCACATATTGAATATGTCCGTGAGGCAGGATCTGAGGGTATCGAGTTGGTGATGTGGCTCATCGCCCGCGGTGCAATGGCCGATGTTGCAGGCGAAAAAAAACCGATCGTGCGGCATCGATTCTTTCATGTGCCAGCCTCAAATACTGCTGTTGGCCATCTCATTTTGGAGAACGCAAAAGCATGAGTAAAGCAATCGGCATTGCCCTGGCAGGCCCTGGCGCCTTTGGCCAAAAGCATCTGGATGCCCTAAAAAATATTCCTGATGTCAAGATTGTCTCTCTGATTGGGCGAAATCTGGATCAGGCACGTGAAGTCGCTGCAAAATATGGCGCGCCCCATGTCACACAGGATCTCTCTGAGTCACTTGCCCGCCCCGATGTGGATGCGGTCATTCTCTGCACGCCGACCCAGATTCATGCCGACCAAGCGATGCAGTGTCTCCGGGCTGGCAAGCATGTTCAGGTCGAGATCCCGATGGCGGATTCTTGGGAAGATGCCCAGGCGCTCACGCACCTGCAAAAGCAGCAGGGCCGTATCGCCATGGTGGGCCACACCCGGCGTTTTAACCCAAGTCATCAATGGGTCCGCCAGAGAATTACCAGCGGTCAGTACAACATTCAGCAGATGGATGTGCAGACCTATTTTTTTCGGCGTACCAATATCAATGCCCTGGGACAGCCGCGAAGCTGGACCGATCATCTCCTCTGGCATCACGCCGCCCATACCGTGGATCTCTTTGCTTATCAGACCGGATCCCCCATCATTAAAGCCAATGCGATTCAGGGGCCGATTCATCCTGAGCTCAACATCGCGATGGACATGTCAATTCAGCTGCAGTCCGCCAATGGCGCTATCTGCACGCTGTCACTGTCCTTTAACAATGAAGGCCCGTTGGGCACTTTTTTCCGCTATATCGGCGATACGGGAACCTATATCGCCCGCTACGATGACCTCTTTAATGGGAAAGAGGAAAAAATCGATGTCTCTAAGGTCGATGTGTCCATGAACGGAATCGAATTGCAGGATCGCGAATTTATTGCCGCGATTCGCGAGGGCCGAGAGCCTAATGCCTCGGTGCATCAGGTGCTGGATTGTTATCGGGTGCTCGGCGAGCTTGAGCAGCAGCTGCCTGCCTAATTGATTTAGTGAAGCAAGTCTGCTGAGTTCACAAAGTGAAACTGTACGCGCGCAGACTCTCGACTGCCCCGTTGCAGCACCCGGGATGGAAAGTCATCCATTTTTAATTCGATCCGCGTGTCTTTCGAAAATGTCCTATCCCAACGCGGCAGCAGCTCACGCAGATAGAGATAATCGTTTTCGATTGACTTGATGATGCCGGTGGTTTCAAGCAAATTCAGTTTGGGCCACTGTTCACCGCCGGGCCGGCCATAGTTCACAATTTCCATAAACCAATGGAAATCCCGATAAAACGGGTCAGTTTCGCTAATAGTTTTTCCATTTGAGTAAATGGCGTCCATGACATATGACACCTTGAGCTCTTTTTGCGAGCGCTTTGCGGCCTGCTCAATCAGATCATGGGCTGAGCGCGAGAGGCAGAGCTCCATATGGCCACCGGCAAGAATCAGGTGCTTCACATCGACGGAGAAATCGATTTCGCCATCTACCGACCGGATCCAATAGCTGGGCTCACAGTCGTCCATCATTGCGTAGCGTGCTGGGCTGTCATCCACTAGATAAATCACGGGAATTTTATTTTGTTTTGCGTGATAGACCGCAGTATCCAGGCCATGCTTGGTTGAATATCGCGGGTCGTAAAGCGCGCTGGCATGGGTCACGATTAAGGCGCTGTCGGCCCGCAAATCCAGCTGTTTTGCGGGCGTCAGGACGGGTGCGGAGCAGGCCGCAAATGATAGCTTTGTGAGCGCGAAAAACCCGATACTGGCCAAAAGGTCAGGCCGAAATAAATTCTGTGTGCTACGCGTCACGATATTGATGCAGTGCTGATGCAATCCAGATGGATAGAAATATTAGCGCAACCGCCGCAGTCCAGAAAAGTGGCGTAAATCCGAACTGATCAACCGTCCATCCCGCAGCGACAATGCCAATGGATTGACCGAAAAATAAGGAGCAGGCAAAAAGTGATACTGCTGTCCCCCTTGATGCCGGGGTCATCTGTGTGGCCTGGGTCTGTAGCGTGTTGTGCAGCATGTAAAGGCCGAGGCCGATTGCAAACACGGCAATCGCCGGAATGATCCAAAAGCCTGGGACCAACAGCATCAGAAAAGCGACACCCAGCAAAAGCCCCCCGCTACGCACCAGGCCAGCCTCCCCGAGTCGTTTCAATAGGCGGCCTGCCGTGCTGGCGTACAGCAGCCCACCTAGACCGAAGCCCGCCATGAGTAGGCCTGCCTCGGTAAGGGAAAAATGCCGCTCCAAATGTAAATATGAGGGGATAAAGACCAGCGCCCCATAAAGAAAGCAGCCCTCAATGCCGACCACCAGCAGAATAAAGCGGGACCATGGCGTTGCAAACACATTCCGAAAATGTTTGAGTGCACCCAAATGCTGTACTGGATGTGGCTGCTCAAAGGACACTTTTAATTGACCACTGGCCCGCAGCTGCAGCCAGCAAACAAAATAAAGTGCCGCTGTGAGAAAAAATCCTGCCCGCCAGTTGCCCAGGTCCGCACAAACGCCACCAATGATCTGGCCACCGATCACGCCGCCCAGCACCCCATAAAGAAACCGGGCAAGCGTGGTCTGTCGATCCGTATAGGAGACCGTTTCACCAATCCAGGCCATCGCCAGCGGCACGACCCCAGCGGTCGTTGCGCCTGCAATCGCTCGCCAAAATACGATGGTGTTGAATTCTTGAGAAAGCCCTACTGCGCAGTTGGCAAGCACGGATAAGAGTACCGCCCAGCCCAGGGTCGTCAGCTTGCCAAATCGGTCTGAAAGCGGGCCGAACACAAATTGACTGATGCCGTAGGCAATCGCAAAGGCGCTCGCGATCTGCGCAGCCTCGCCAGTGAGAATGCCGAATTCATCTGAAATGGCGGGCAGCAGGGGGTCGGCAAGCCGCATCGCAGTCATGCTACAAAAGGCGGCCAGCGTGACCCCTAAGATGCTATTGGCCGACCTACGAGCGGTCATCATGGCCGGATTTTACACGCCGGGCGCTGGGTTCGGATCCGCGTGGCAGATTGAAATCGCAGCGCTTTGGTGTTGAAATGCCGGAAAAGAAGAATAATTTAAGGGGAGTGTCATGCCGGGCCTGCTGCCAAACGTTGATCCCGACGGATTGCTGGAATTTTCGGTCGTCTACACCGATCGTGCGTTAAATCATATGTCGAAGCGCTTTCAGCGCGTCGTCTGTGAT
>Ga0209985_10002672_pt1 | contig 15875 bp, 16 predicted proteins | sample NOAtaG_FD_187305 | JGI IMG/M metagenome (GOLD analysis project Ga0209985, IMG submission 187305) | Freshwater lake microbial communities from Lake Erie, under a cyanobacterial bloom - NOAA_Erie_Diel6S_1000h metaG (SPAdes) (version 2) | ecosystem: Environmental > Aquatic > Freshwater > Lake ...
TGCGCGCGTTGTCTTCAATCTTGGCTGGCACGAAATGCGCCACGGCAGGTTGGCTTCTGGCCTGCGCATGATGGATGCAGGCCGCTACCTCAACTGCTTCGGCCTGCCACGTGTCCCAGGCCCGATTTGGCGCGACGAACCGCTGGAAGGCCGCACGTTGTTGTTCCGCTGCGAAGGTGGATACGGCGATCAAATTCTGAATTTCCGGTTTGTGCGCGACTTCGTGCAACGCGGCGCGCGGGTGGTGGTGTCGTGCGCGCCGACGCTCAAGCCGCTATTTGCCCGGCACGGTTACGTCTGCGCAGACAACGAGGTGGTGAGCGGCCTGCACTATGATTACTGGGTGCCGGCGATGAGCGCCGCGCACATCCTGGGATACGATCAGCACACGCTGCCGGGCGAAGTCTATCTGACCGCCGAACCGCGCGCGATCTACGCCAAGCCCGGCACGCTGCGCGTTGGGTTGCGCTGGGCCGGATCGCCTGAGTTCGAGCATCAACAACACCGCGTTTTTGATCCTGCGCCGCTGTTCGACCTGCACACGCTGCCGGGCGTCACGCTCTACAGCCTCCAGCGCGATGAAAATCTTGTAGACGGTTTGCCTTTTGCGGACCTTCGGGACCAAATCAAGACTTGGGAAGATACCGCGTCTATTATTGCCGGGCTAGATTTGGTAATTACGTCCTGCACCAGTGTCGCACATCTCTCTGCGGCTCTTGGTGTGGAGACTTGGGTTATCGTCCCTGTTCTCCCTTACTACGTTTGGGCCGTGCCGGGAGACAAATCTGTGTGGTATGACTCTGTTAGGGTTTTCAGGCAGACGACTTACGGCGATTGGTCCGCACCTCTCGCTGCGGTGGCTTCGGCTTTGCAAGAACGAGTTGAGAGGAAGGAAGCCGCATGAACCGCTACGCTCTAGTCCAAGAAGGTCAAATTGTCCAAGGCCCTGTTCCTCTACCAAAGAATTGGGGCAACATCAGCGGCCTCAATAAACTCGACAATGCTGCGCTCAAGCCGCTTGGCTGGCTGCCTTGGCGTTTTGTTGAAATTCAGGCTGAAGTTTTAACAGGTTCAACTGTAGAGATTCTTGAAGATGAAGTCGTAGAGACCCAGACTGGTCGGAATAAGACGCCAGAAGAAATTGCAGCCGAGCAGGAAGAATGGCGTAGGTCTACTTCGGTGACCCCGCTGCAAATCCGTCGCGCGCTTCGGCAGGTTGAGCTTCTTGATGAAGTGCAAAATTTTATTGAAAATAGTTCTGCTGAAGTTCGTGAAGCATGGGAATACGCGATCCAAATAGACAGAAACAATGAACTTATCATTGGCGCCGCAAATGCAATTGGGGTTTCAGAACAAGAAGTAGATAATCTTTTCCGCCTAGCAGCCACTTTGTAAGAAAGGCCACTTACGATGGTTGATGGCGTTCGTATTACAGAAGGCGGTGATACTAGAATAAGTGAAAGCGGCGATTTCCGCGTCACTGAAAACTTTGTTCCGCCTATTGAAATACTAGCGCCATCGGTTGACCTACTCGTTGCTGCTATTGCGCCTTTTGTTGCTGCGGGCAAAAGCGTTCTTGTCGGCGCTACTGACTTTGCTATCGCGCCTCTCGCACCTGCTATTTTCGCTGGTAAGTCTCTTGCCGTTCCGGCTGGTGCCGTTGTAGTCGCTGCGCTTGCGCCACAAGTGAGCGTAGGCAGCAGGGTGGATGTAGGCGCTACTGATTTTGCCTTGGCAGCAGCAGCACCCGATATTCGTTCCGGCGCTTCGGTCGCTGTAGGCGCTACGGACTTCAATCTTGCGACCTCGGCGCCTTCTGTCGCGGCTGGTAAGGCTATCGTTGTTCCTTTCAGCGATACCACGGTAGCAGGATTTGCGCCGGCAATTGCTACTGGTTCCAGCAATCTCATTCCTTTTGCGGAAGTAGCGATAGCCGCGATTTTGCCTTCTGTCGCGGCTGGTAAATCTGTCCCCACGCCTACAGTTGATACACTTGTAGCCGCAACCGCGCCTGCTGTTTCCGCTGGCAAGAGCATCGCAGTCCCGGCCTTGGATACTTCTGTTGCGGCTCAGGCGCCGTCTGTTGCCACAGGTAAATCATTCTCTATCCAAGCAGTTGATATCGCGCTCGCAAGTGTGGCGCCTATTGTATCGACTGGAAAACAAGTTGTTGTTCCTGCCTCCGATATCCTAGTCGCGACGTTCGTTCCTGCTATTCTAGCAGGCAGCCAAATTTACTTGCCATCTGCGAACATTTCCATCCAGGCTATCGCGCCTGAATTGCGGATTGGCAAGACGGTTCTTGTCCCTGCGGCCAATGCCGGTGTCGCCGTTCTTGCGCCTCAAATCTCTACTGGTGCCTCCATCGCAGCACCTTTTGCTGTTGTCTCTCTTGCCGCTTTAGCACCTGCTTTGGCTACTGGTGCTAGTATCGCCGTAGGGACAGAAGATATCGGCGTCCAAGCTACGGCACCCACTGTTGCGGCTGGCAAGAGTGTAAGTGCGCCTTTTGCAGATATTGCTGTCGCGGCGTCCGAACCCGCCGTGTCTACTGGCTCGGCCCAATCTGTTCCTTTTGCGGACACGAGCGTTGCGGCTTTGGCGCCGCAGATTTTCAGCGGAAAAAGCATTGTTGTAGGCTCCGCAGACGTAAACATAGCCGCCGTAGCGCCGCTGGTCGCCACTGGAAAGGCGCTTTCTGTCGGCAGCGTAGGCACAAACGTTAGCGGCGTCGCACCTACGGCGTCCACTGGTAAGAGCGTCACTTCTGCTTTCGCTGATATCGCGTTGCTCGCCTTTGCCCCTGATATCGTCAGTGGCACTGGCATTCTAATCCCCGCGAGCAATATCGCTGTAGCCGGATTTGCTCCCCAAGTCGCAAGCGGCAAAGCGTTTACCATAAATGCTGTAGACGTAGCCCTATTTGCACCAGCACCTGTTGTTTCTTCGGGTAAGTCTGTTTTCGTTAATACCGTCAACTTTGCTGTTGAGGTGTTTGCGCCCTCTGTATCTGCGGGCAAGAGCGTAGCCGTTCAGTCAACTGGTCTTACTGTCAATAGTTTTGCGCCTTCAGTATTCGCTGGTAAGGCCATTCTCGCGCCAACCGCCGATGTGAACGTCGCCGCTGTTGACCCCCAAATTGCAAGCGGCGAGTCTGTTTCTGTTGGCAGCGTCAATATTTCGATTGTGGCTTTGGCGCCGTCTATCTCTATTAGCTATGCTGCTTTTGCTCCTTCTTATACCATCGAGATTATTGGTCGCACGCCTGATATTCAATTCGGCAGCGCCCTTTTTGTGCCGCAAACCAACATCTTTGTTGAGCCTCTTGCGCCTATCGTTGCAGCGGGCAAGACGCTCCTGATTCCTTCTGCGCCAATAAGCGTATCTAGCTTGGCGCCTAAAATTTCGCAAAGCAGTCTTGTTGTTGTTCCAAGCGCGAACATAAGTGTTGATAGCGAAGCGCCGCATATTGCTGGTGGTTTTGCTGCTTCAGTACCGTTCACGCAAACCAACGTATCCGCTTTTGCGCCCGCGATTAATGCAGGTAAGTCAGTTTCTGCCCCGGCTTCTGCGCTCACCGTTCTCGGCTTTGCCCCAGCCGTAAGTGCGGGTAAGACCAACTTCGCTCCTTCTGCCAATCTCAACATTCTTGGCTTCGCGCCTGCTATCAATACAGGCGTCACTATCGCGCCAAATCTCGTAGACATCGTTGTTAAAGGTCAGACCCCGCTTATCGCGGCAGGTAAGAACCTCGTCGTCCCGAATTTTGAAATAGCCCTGGCAGCCCAGACTCCAAAAGCCAGCGTCAGCGCCAAGGTAGTGGTGCCTACTGCCAATCTCAATCTGTTGGTCTTTGTCCCCGCGATATCCGCGCTCCCGATGCCGCCTGCAACCCGGATTTACACGGTAGCCGCTGCGCTCCGCGAATACCTCGTCTCAGCTTCGAACCGTGAATACCTTGTTGAGTAGGCGCTTTTTATTTTATAATCGGGTGGTGACACGTCTCATCAAAGGATGCAGCCATGACTGAGCTTTTGATTTTTGAGGAGCAGCACCCTTCTGATGAACTTGACCATGCGGTGAAGTTTACCAATTGGATGCCTTCTGGCGACACGCTTACTTCCTGCGCCGTTACTGTTTCTTCTGGTCTTACGCTAGGCACAGGTCCAAAAGCACCAGTGATTGCCGGTGCCAATGTGGTTCTGTGGCTGTCTGGTGGGCAACCCGGTAGGGAATATACCATCCAAGTTGTAGCGCAAACGAACCAAGGTCGAAGAAAAACGGTGGATGGGTCCATTACAATTTTGGACCCAACCTCACCTTAATAGCTGTTATCTTCTTCCCCGGCATCTTCCTTCCCGCTTTCATACGCCTCCATAACCTTGCCATGGATAAACATGGCAAGCTCTAGGCGCGTCTCATTGCTGAGATTTGGGAAGTATTCCTTCAGGTCGAAGTAGACATCAGTCTGAGTGGGGACGCTCATTGGCACACCTCGCATGTCTCGCCATCATTGGGGTTCTTGGCGGGGATTTTTTCGCTCACGACTTCAGCGCGCTGCACCGAAAGCGAGCGACAATAGTATAGCCCCTTGAGGCCAGATTTCCATGCCTTCAGGTGCGCCTCGTGAAGCTCCTTTTTCGTGGTGTCAGCAGGGAAGAACAGATTGACGGACTGGCCCTGGTCGATGAAAGGCTGGCGGTCGGCAGCGTGGCGGATGATGAAGTTCTGGTCAAGCTCCACCGCCGTCTTGAACGTCGCCTTCTCCCAAACATCCAAGAAATCAAGATGCTGAACGCTACCCTTGTTGGCCACGATACTATCCCAAGTGTCCTTGGTGTTCTCGCCATACTTGACGAGAAGGGCCGTCAGGTGGACATTTCGGACGGGGAAGGAGCCTGAAAGCGTCTTTTGCGTAAAGACATTCGCAGGCCACGGCTCAATGCAGGGCGAGACGCCGCCACAGATAATGGAGATGGAGGCAGTAGGCGCGATAGCCGTCTTGTTCGAGAACCGCTTATGGAAACCCGCTTCTGCCGCATCGGGGCAAGGTCCGCATTCATCAGCAAGCACCTTGTCCGCTGCTTCGACGCGCTCGTGGATGTGCTTGAAAATCTTCTTGTTCCAAGCAATCGCGGAAGGCGACTCGAATGGCACGCCTTGGCTTTGCAGGAAGGAGTGGAAGCCCATTACGCCTAGGCCCACAGAACGCTCGCGCGTGGCGCTGTAGATGGCGGCTGACATACTCGGAGGAGCGCGGTCGATGAAGTCCTGTAGCACGTTATCAAGGAAGCGCATCACGTCCTCAATGAACTTTGGCGTATCCTTCCACTCCATATAAGTGTCAAGGTTCAGCGAGGAGAGACAGCATACCGCAGTCCGCATTTCGTTGCGATGGTCGCGGCCTGTTGGGAGAAAAATTTCGATACAAAGATTTGACGTAGTAACAGGTAGGTCAAGTTGCTTATGATGCTCAGGGATATTCTTGTTGACGTTATCCACGAACATCAAATACGGCTCTCCCGTCTCGATACGGGCCGTCAGTAGCCTAATCCAAAGCCCCCGCGCGTCAACTGTCTTGAGGACAGCGCCATCCTTGGGGCTGACAAGGTTCCACGCCTCACCCCTCTCTACAGCGTGCATAAAGGCATCAGGGATGACAACTGCATGGTGCAGGTTGAGAGACTTGCGGTTAGGGTCGCCGCCAGTGGGGCGGCGCATCTCGATAAATTCTTCAATCTCGGGGTGGCTCACGTCAAGGTAGACCGCCGCAGAGCCACGGCGTAGGCTGCCCTGGCTAACAGCGAGGGTCTGGCTGTCCATGACCTTGAGGAAGGGCATGATGCCGCTGCTCTCGCCGCGTGCGCCGATGCTTTCGCCTACGGCGCGCACGTTGCCCCAATAGGTGCCGATGCCCCCACCACTAGATGCGAGCCACACGTTCTCATTCCATGTGCCGACGATGCCTTCTAGGTTATCCTCAACCTCGTTGACGAAGCAGGAGATGGGCATACCGCGCGTCGTGCCACCATTGGCCAAAACAGGCGTGGCGGGCATGAACCATAGAAGGCTCATGTAGTGGTAAAGGCGCTCAGCATGTGCCTTGTCGTCAGCATAGGCGCAAGCAACACGGGCGAAAAGGTTCTGGTAACTTTCACCTGGGAGTAGGTATCGGTCCTTCAAAGTCTGCTTGCTGAAGTCGGTCAGTAGCGCATCACGGCTATGGTCAACGGCAATAGTAAAGGGCTTGGCGCGCATGGCACTTCCTGCTCAGGACAGATTTGAGGGAGCCCCCACCTTACCTCGGCAGAGGATTTCTAGGGAAGGTCTTGACTTTTAGGTTTCGTCGTAAAGGCTACTTGCTTCGCCCTTTTTGATTTCTGCCACGTAGTTTTCGGCGGTGTTTGCCAAGGTCATGACAAGCGCCGTAAACGCGCGCTTTGTATCTTCGCTCAGACCTTGGACGTTGGTGTTGATGTTCTCAATCGTTTCTGCCGCATACCTCAAACCACTGATGAAGCCAGTCGCAAAAACAATACTGCCTTCTGCGGCCAAGGCGGCGCTGAGAGTTAATTGGTCAATGGTGCTGAGTTTGGAGAGGATTGGATGGTCTTGCATTGCCTTAGTATGCTCCCGTGTATCTGGCACTTTTAACAAGGTCGTCTATCGCCGTCAAGCGACGCATTAGACCGTGCATCTTGTAGAGAGGCACCATATTTGGCCCGTCAGATAGCGCCTTGTCGGGGTCCGGGTGGGTTTCGATGAACACCCCCGCCACGCGCATGGCTACCGCAGCGCGGGCCAGAGGCTCCACGAAATGCCTCTGGCCACCACTACTGCCGTTGGCGCCGCCTGGAAGTTGGACAGAATGCGTCGCATCAAAGATGACAGGATAGCCTGTCTGCTTCATGATAGGAAGCGAGCGCATGTCCACGACAAGGTTGCCGTAGCCAAACGTGGTGCCGCGTTCGGCAAGCAGGATTTTGGTGTTGCCTGCGCTAGTTACCTTTTCAGCGGCATGCGCCATGTCCTGCGGTGCAAGGAACTGGCCTTTCTTGACCATGACAGGTAGCCACGTCTTTGCCGCCGCCACAAGAAGGTCTGTCTGTCTGCATAGGAAGGCAGGGATTTGTAGCGCGTCCACAGCGCCTTGTAAGGCGAAGCAGTGGTCACGTTCGTGAACGTCCGTGATGACAGGTAGCCTGAAAGTCTCTCTGATTTCTTGGAAGATCGGGATAGCGGCCTTGAGGCCGATGCCACGCGCGCCAAAGGCCGAGGTCCGGTTGGCCTTGTCGAAGCTGGCCTTAAACACAAGGTCCACGTCAAGCCGCTTGGCTGATTCGGCCAAGGCTTGCGCGATCTCTAGTGCCTGCTCCCTGCTTTCGATCTGGCAGGGGCCTGCGATGAAGGACAGCGGCAGCGCATTGGAGAAGGCTGCGGTGCCGATTTCGACGGTGGTTTGGCGCGCGAGCATGGCTAAATCCTGATATGCAGCGTATCAGAAGCACGACTTACGGCCACATAGCAAGCCGCTTGCCTGTCTTCGTGGTCCCTAATGGTCTCCAAGTTAGGCCAGTCCACAAAGACATGCTTGTAAGTGGAGCCTTGTGCCTTGTGTGCCGTAGAGGCGTGTTCGTAAAGCAGGACAGCGAACTTGCTACGGAAGCCAAAGTAGTCTCGCGCCCATGCAAGGCCGCGCAGGGAGGACCAAGAGCCCTTGACGGGGGAGAATGTCTGCTCGTCGGTTGCAAAGTCAAGCGAATTTGTCAGGTATTTTGGGTTCTTGAGCGAGGCTTCGTAGAGCCAGTCATACTGGCGTGGCGTGAAGAACTTGCGTGCCTGCGCCTCGGTAATCGACAGACGCTTGCTATCTTCGATGCCGCCGCGTGCAAAACGCTTTTCCAATTCACGATCAAGCCTTGTAAGTTGATCCGCGAATTTGCGAATAGAGCCGAGTGCTTCTTCCAAGGCTGGTTGCAAATGGTTGACATACATATCGAATGTCATGCCTTTTGCCGCAAAAGTAAGATCAGTCTCAGGATTGAGAAGGTCTAGGTCGTAGTAGGGGACAGGCTTTTCGGAGAACGGGTGGCGCTCCTCAGCCAAGAAGCCAACGTGCTTGACGACAAGGTGGCTGTTGTTGTCAGCGACCTTGATATTCGAGTATTTACCGGATGTGCCGCCGCGTGCCCAAATGAAGAATGGTGCTTCGGTCAAGATGAGGTTTTCTTCGGGCATAAAATCATGAACGTCAGCACCATAAATGGCACGGCGCTTGAGCCTGTTTAGTTCGCTGACACGCTTATTCGTATAAGCGACGGCCACGGCGTCTTGCGTAGCCACGAATGCCTGTTCAAACTTGTCGCTCGAATGGTAGGCAAAGACACTCTGGTTATCTACGGCATCTAGGTCAATCTGCCCGGTAGTGCGGACAGATTTACTGACAGCCACAATACCTTGGCTGCCGCTTCGCATGACTTCGTTGAGCTTGAAGCGCACAGGTATCTTCTCCACCGCGTCTACGATGGATGTCCCCTTCACAGGCCGCAACTGTGCAAAGTCGCCAGTCAGGATGGCTTGCGCTTGGGCCGCTTCAACGGCGCGCTTGATGGCGCGCATGTCAGCGACATCAACCATTGAGACTTCATCGAGGACCAAAAGGCTTCCAGACTGCAAGGTGTCCCCGCCGCCTCTTTTCCATTGCGCTTGGCCTTCTTCATCTGGGTCATCCGTGGTTGATGGCGCCTTGCCTATGAGGGCAGAAACCGTGGTGGCCGCGACAGAAATGCCGTAGCGGGCAAGAGACTTTACGAGAACGGACTTGGCCTTATGAGTGGGGCAAGCGACAAGGACAGGGCGCTTGGTGCCGTCCAAAGCCTTGATGACGTGGGAGATGGTGAACGTCTTACCGCTGCCCGCAGGGCCAAGAAGGAGCGCGAACGTATGCTCTTTCTTGGTGGCAAACTCAACCAATCCGTCCGCAGCTTGCTGCTGTAATGTGTTGAGGGTCATTTACGTTTGCATAGCCTTCCGTGATCTTGGCGCGAACCGCTTCGTCGGGTTGGTCCTGATAGCGCCCACTATAGCCGCCTGTGGGGTTGACGACAAGATGAAATACTACTTGCGCGATGGGTTGGCCTGCAAAGACGGTCAGGGGGTGGTTTTGTTGGTTTTTCATTTCAATTGTTAAAAAGCCTTTCCACCCACTTTCGATAACCCCTACGCCAACAAAAAGCCCCATGCGTGCGAGCGTGGACTTGTCGTGCAGAAAGCCGATCAAGTCATTCGGCACGTCAAAGTATTCGTAGGTGCTGGCGAGGGCGAATTCGCCAGGGAGCAGGGTTAGGCTTTGCTTGATGCGAACATCATACCCGCCCACGCTTGCGCCATAGGTCAGCCCCGTTGCTTCGTGGTAGGTGCGAGGCGCGGCGGGGGAGAAGATTTTGCGCGATAGGATTTCTTGGCCTGTGATGACCATAGGTTTTTGCCTTTTAGGGGAGGAGGATACTGCAAGCCATGTCGGCGGCTTCGTTTAGGCTGTAAGATACGAAGGGGACTGCGGCCTGTATCATCACATGATTACAAGTCTTATTACCGCGAGGGTCGAAAATGCCAATGACCGGGACGCGATGCGCGTATGCGAACCCGATCTCCATGACCGTGCCAATTGAAATGTCCTCGGCAATAAGGTCCGCGATGATCAGATCAGCGGTGCGGCAGTCGTTGTAATCCCGCGCCATGATGGCTTGGTGCGTGGCAAGACCGCAATATGCGCTGTAAGCGCCCGTCCCCAACACACCCTGCTCCCGCAGCGCCCCTTTACCTCGCAACGGGCTATAACCTTTGATCCTGCCGTCACTCTTTTCGTCAAGGAGTTTGCTGATTTTCGTGCGCCATGCCTGCGCGTCGTCGTAAGTGAGACCGCCGATAGGACCGGCGAGATAGACCTTCTTGTGCATGAGTTTTTACTCCTTTAGATGGCTGTTTGTTTACTTGCCGTCAGCGCGCAGCCAATGCACCGAGCCGTCGCTGTCAATGATGCGGATGCCGAGTTTCCAACTAGCGGCCCACTTGAGTTCGCCGTTCGCGACCAGCTTTTCAGCCAATTCGGCCACGGTGCAATCTTCGATGTCTGGCTCGTTGCCCCACGCCGACGACCACCTGTCACCACAGCAGGGGCAGTCCATCCCGTCGTCAACGCCATCAAAATAGATGCCATTGTTTTCGGCTATGTCATTCGCTTGGCTTGCGGATGTGGCGCGGATGTAGGTCGAGTCGCCACCCTCCTTATCAAAAACGCCACCTGAATTGTTCTGGCCGTAGCGCCACCAACCCATCTTCGGGGCGTCGGCCTTCAGAGCCTTCTCGGGCTCCAACTTCCACTTCATCGCATTTATCCTTTCTTTCTTCGCCCTTGACCAACAAGGGCAAGGCGTGGCATAGCCTAGGTCGCTCCTCAACGCAAGCGGGAAAATTTTGGAAAAATGCAGATCAACATGGGTGAGCCTTATTGGCTTTTCGACAGGAAGCAGGTTCAGCGCCTAGAGCCTCAAGCGATTTACGTAGGCGACTTGGCGGTGCAGAGCCAGAAGGGGGTATGGTCTGGCATCCCCGTGGCGGTGTTCTACACGCCTGAGCCGCGCGAAGGCTACACGAATCACTACTTCGGCGTCTACAAGTCCCAAACCCGGCGCGACATGCCGACTTGGATGATTTGCGACGCCACATCCGTCGCAGAGCATACGTGGAGCGGCTTGGAAATGAAGGGTGAAGTCATCTTCTCGCGCTGGCGCCACGACTTCAGGACGTTTTCGTTTGATGGTCCCTATGTTGATGGCGGCCCTGATTACATGCGTGTCGTGGGTCTGCAAGAAATTGCAAAACCCGTTCGGCTTCGTCTCGTCAACGGCATCTTCAAGGTGATCTGACTTGCACTTTATCTTTGCCTGCGACCACGCCCAACGCAAGACGTTCACCATGGGTGGCAGCTTCAAGCCGACGCAGAAACCCGCGAAGTTCAACACGTATTGGATTTCGGATCAGGACGCGGGCGTTGACAGCCTGAAAACGCTCTTGGCTGCGATCAAAAAGCGCCTCGCTCACAAGAAAAAGCCGGAAAACTTCGCGGTGATGCGCGGGGTGTGGCACGCCGAAGATGAGATGTGGCGCCTTGAGGAGCAGCGTAAAACCTCTGTTGCTGAACGCGCTGCTAAGGGCAATGAAGTCCCCGCCTCGCAAATGATCCCTGCCGTCAGGAAGGGCGAGGGTCGTAGCCATTACCTGCGCCGTAAGCCGTATATCATAGACGCGCCTATCTCTTGGGTGTGCTTCGATTTCGACGGCTTGCAAATCGAAGGCATGAGCGACTTTGACGTGGCCAACCCGGTGCCTTGGGCGCAGAAGGCCATTCAGATGGAACTCGGCCCGGATTTCGCGGTGGTAGACTACGTGCTTCAGCTTTCTTCCTCAGCGGGGTTGAAGCCTGGAATCTCAGCCCATTGTTGGTTTTGGCTAGATAAGCCGATGGATGGTGCGGCGTGGAAGGCGTGGTATGCGCGTAGGACGCGTGAATTGGGCCGCGCCCCTCGCATTGATAAGACTCTTTTCGACCGCGAGCGCATCCACTACATTGCCACGCCAAAATTCGATGGCGGGGTCATCGACCCTGTGGCTGATGCGATTCAGGACCGCTTTATTCTTGTGCAGAATGTCGAAGCGAACGTGGTCCTGCACGACTTCAGCGCCCTTGAAACGGAGGCGGAGGCTAAGCGCGAAGCCGTTGAAGTTGATTTTTCCGACGAGAGCGAGCGCGCCCAGGAAGCGTTCAACCGCCCCGGCGTGATCGGCGCCTTCAACCGTTGCTTCTCCATGTCCGATACGATCAATCGCTTCCTTTCTGAGCATTATCGTATCGACAGCGCGGATGGGCGGGTGACGTGGTTGAAAAGCGAACAGCAGGGCGGGTGTAGGATTGTCGCGGGCAACACGCGAATGTTCTCGACGCACAACAGCGATCCGCTAGGGCATTTTGTTGGCACCGCCTTCGACCATGTTCAGGCCGTCTTGTTCGATGACGATTACACGTCAACCGCAGATTGGGCGCGCACGTTGCCAGAAGTCGCGGCGGAGATGGATCGCGTCGAACTCGGGGTGTTTGACGACGAAGCGCCAACAGACACCTTCAAGCCAAACATCGCCATAGCCGCGCCAGACGGCGTGGAAAGCGTGAAGGTCGAGACCCCGGAAGACGTGATGGTCGAATACCCTATGCCGAAGAAATGGCAAGGTCAGGATGCCTCCTACCGCCTCACGGATGGGACGTGGTGGTATGGCTATGAGAAGGCGGAGGAAGAGGACGAAGAAGGCTCGAAAAAGAAAAAGAAGGGCAACCGCTTCGTGAGTCTCTGGACGCCCATTACCTTTGTCCGCGAATTTATCTCGGCCAACACCGGAGAGATTACAACCGAATACAAGATTCGGGACAAGTGGGGCAAACCCGTTTCGGTGATGATCGAAAAGGGCAAGGTGGTCACGGCGCCAACAGAAGTGCTTGGCAAGCTGCATAGCCTTGGGTGGCTGTTTGAGATCAACGCCGACAAGGCGTTCGTCCACTATATGCGCGTGAAGTCCCCTGACGTGATCTATACTTCGTTGGATAGTCGGGGTTGGGACAAAAAGGGGTTGGCGTTCGCCGCGCCCAACGGCGCCATCTTCGGTGCCTCCAACGCCATCCTTCGGCCTGATTTGGTGGTGGGTGAGAAGGTTGCGCGTGGTGGCAGCCTTGAGGGTTGGCGTGGTGTGGTGAATGATGTTTTGGCGTTGGAGGGATGCGCGCATTGGGCATTGGCCATCGCCGCAGGGTTTGTCGGTCCATTGGTCGGGTTGCTGAATGTCCCGACGAGTGGTTTGGCGTTGTGCGGCGAGACCTCCAAGGGCAAGACGACCGCATTGAAATTGGCCGTGTCGGCTTGGACTTCGCCAGACCCACAAGCCAATCGTGATGGTGGCCTCTTGGTCAGTCTGCGGGGCACGTCGAACTCGGTAGACGTGTTGGCGGAAAACGCCAACCATACCGTCCTGGCCTTGGATGAGACGGCCATGATGCAGGCGAAGGACTTGGAGAGCCTAGTGTTCTCCGTGACCTCCGGTGCAGGCAAGGCGCGCATGAACATCACGGGGCAGGGGCTACGCAAGTCGTCGGTGTGGCAGACGTTCGTTCTGATTTCCGGTGAACAGAGCCTTGCCCAACGGTTCGAGGATGCGACTGGCAAGAAGATGGCGAAGGGCGCTGCGGCCCGGTTGCTGGACGTGGATGTGGATGCGTTGGACGTTGACGTGGGCAATCCCGACATTCTCGCGCGCCTGGAAAGCGGCATGTTGGCTCATTATGGTTGGGCGGGGCCTGCCTTTGTGCAGGGGTTGGTGAGTAACGGATACGTTGATCGGGTCGGGGAGTTGCAGGCTCGGCTAACGGATGTGATGAACAACCTCAACGATGGAAAAGCCGGGTTGGTGGGACGCGCTGCGCGTGTGGCCGCGCTGTTGGTTCTGGCAGCCGAATTGGCGGAGGAGTTTGGCGTCTTGTCGGTGGGCAACGCCAAGCAAGTCGCGGGGGCCGTCGATGTGATTTGGGGTGATTTCTCGGAAAGCAAGGCAGCCAACCCGCAGGAAACGATGGTGGGGGAAGTGCGTCAGTGGATCGCCTCGCGCCTCAACATGTCGATCTTTTCGATTGATGACATCGCCCGCCACAGCGTCGAAGCGGATGGGTGGTATGACGGCGATCTGATCTACTTGCTGGCTAACCGCATCACGAAACCAAGCAAAGGCGCCGCCCAAGAAAAGGCGGTCGTGAAGGCTTTGGAGGGTGCAGGGGTGATGCAGCGCCAATGGAAGGACCGCACCAAGTCGTCATATATCCCGAAACGCGGTTCCGGGATCGTGCATTACCGCATCGACGCCGCCAAACTCGGGTTGGTTCTCAGCCCGGATTTCGAGGAAGCAGCGCCAGAAAAATAGAAAAAATATTTTTTCGAAATTATGGAAAATACCCCGGCATTTATGGAAAATGCCGGGGTATTTTTTTTCTTCAACGCCAAACACGGTGTGTTTTGGGCGGTTTTCGGTAGACCGCCCAAAATTGGGCGCGTTTTGGGCGGTTTTTTTTGCCGTAAGTCGTTGAAATCGTTAGTTTTGGGCGGTTTGGGCGGTTTGGGCGGTGTTTTGAGAGAGGCTCTATAATAGGCATAGGGAATAAAAGAAAAAAAATAATTAAATACGGTTGTGGATTTATTTATTTTTCTTTCTATCTATCTTATAAGATAGATAAAAAGACCGCCCAAACCGCCCAAAGCGCCCAAAACCGCGAAACGCCCCCTAAAATCAAGGGTTTATTTTTGGGCGGTTTTGTTTTCGGCTCCGCCCAAAAAACGCCCACCCGCCCAAAACCGCCAAAGGCTTGAAAACGCCCTTTGGCGCCGTCCATACAGCCTTCCATGACCGTTCTGATCTTCGACACAGAGACTTCCGGCCTTGTGGATCGGCGCTTTGAAGCTGAAGACCCGCAGCAGCCTGACGTGGTGCAGTTGGCGGCGCTGCTGTGCGGCGATGACGGCAAGGTGCTTTCTTCCTTGTCGGTGTTGCTCCGCCCCGCGTTGCGACCTATCGAACCGGGTGCTGCCAAGGTCCACGGCATCACGCAAGCGATGGCGCAGGAACACGGCCTGGAGGCGCCAGAGGCGCTTCGCTTGTTCGGTGCTATGGCGGCGAAGGCGGACGTGCTGGTGGCACACAACCTCTCTTTCGACGCCCTGGTGCTGCGGACGGCGTGGCATCGCGCCTTTGACGAAGATTTCCGTGTCAGGCTTTTTGGCAAGCGAGCGTTTTGCACGATGAAGGCGATGACCCCCGTGTGCAAAATCTTGAACGGTCGCTCCCGCCACAAGACCGACTACAAGTGGCCCAAGCTCAGCGAGTGCATCGAGTTCCTGTTTGGCGAACGCTTGGAGGGCGCGCACGACGCCCTTGTGGACGCGAAGGCGTGTGCGCGGATATACTTCGAGTTGCAACGCAGGAAGGGTCTTGCGGACACTCAGGAGGACTAGGCCATGCCGCTGAAGCAGGGTTACGGCAAGAAGACCATCTCGGAGAACATCGCCAAGGAAGTGCGCTCCGGGCGGGACACAAAGCAGGCGGTGGCCATCGCCTATTCCGTGGCCAACAAGGCCCGCAAGAAGGCGGGCAAGCCGCCTCTGAAGCAGAAGGGCATGAAGGACTAGGCTGCCACCAGAAGCGGCCCTAGGCGCCTCCTAGGGCCGCTTGACACGTCCTGCCTGCTAGGCTACTTGCCTACCTAGGGCGCCGCCCCACAACCGTTTTAACCGCATCAATTCCCAAGGAAGACCATGCACGAGAACCAGCAGCCTTTTACCGGGCTTTACAACACAAACGGCTTGCCGCCTTTTGATGTTCCCCATTCCACCAAAGACGCGCGTGAGCGCATCATCCAATTGACCACGGCGATTGCGTCGATTGACGACCAATGCAAGTATCGGGAGATCAGCAACACGCTTGACCCTGAGTGGTTCAAGCGCGCCATGACTTCCAAGCGGTTCAAGTCGCTTGAGATGCAGCGCCTCCAGGCGTGGTTGGATGAGCGTCTTGATAGCGGCGCCATGACGCTCGATGAAGCCATTCTCGCCGTTGTTCGCAACGACTACTCGGATATCGAGTGGGAAAGTGTTGTGGAAGAAGCCCGCGCGCTTGTGGTGCAGAACCAATGAACACCGACATCGCCTACTCCGCCAATGTCCTGACCACGGCTTGCCACCTTGCCTCCAAGCGGGCAGGGTGGTGGGAAAACATTAACCCGCGCG
>Ga0209985_10002673_pt1 | contig 15872 bp, 12 predicted proteins | sample NOAtaG_FD_187305 | JGI IMG/M metagenome (GOLD analysis project Ga0209985, IMG submission 187305) | Freshwater lake microbial communities from Lake Erie, under a cyanobacterial bloom - NOAA_Erie_Diel6S_1000h metaG (SPAdes) (version 2) | ecosystem: Environmental > Aquatic > Freshwater > Lake ...
CGCCAGGCGTTCGGCAATACGAATCTCCAGCCCCCGCGACACCGGCTCGTAGAACTGCTGGTCGGGCATGCCGTCGGGCAGATAGCGCTCGCCCACCGCAAAGCCGCCGTCCTCGTCGTGGGCGTAGCGGTAGCCCTGCCCGTGACCCAGGGACTTCATCAGCGCGGTGGGCGCGTTGCGCAAACGCTCGGGCACGGGCCGCGTGCCGTCCGCCTTGACCCACGCGCGCGCAGCGTTCCAGGCGGTGTACACCGCGTTGGACTTCGGCGCCACGGCCAGGTAGACCGCCGCTTGGGCAAGCGCCAGCTCTCCCTCGGGGGAGCCCAGGCGCTCGTAGACCTCGGCCGCCTGCAGGCACAGCTGCAGAGCACGGGGGTCGGCCAGACCAATGTCCTCGCTGGCCATGCGCAGCAGACGGCGCGACACGTAGCGCGGGTCCACCCCGCCGTCGAGCATGCGGGCCAGCCAGTACAGGGTGGCATCCGGGTCCGAGCCGCGGACCGACTTGTGAAGTGCTGAGATGGCGTCGTAGAACTGGTCGCCGCCCTTGTCGTAGCGGCGCAGCTGCTCTCCCAGCGCGCGCTCCAGCAAGGCCTCGTCCAGCACCACGGCGTCCACAGCGGCCGACACTGTGTTGTCGTAGGCGTTGAGCAGCCTGCGGGCATCGCCATCGGCGTGGGCCACCAGGCGCGTGGCGGCCTCGGCCGTGAGTGGCGGCGCATTCAGCAGGCCTTGTGCGCGCTGCAGCAGTTGCCGCAGCTCCGCCTCGCTCAAGGGCTTGAGCACGTGCACGGTGGCGCGCGACAGCAGCGCAGAGTTGACCTCGAACGAGGGGTTCTCCGTGGTGGCCCCGATGAAGGTGAACAGCCCGCTTTCCACGTGGGGCAAAAAGGCGTCCTGCTGCGCCTTGTTGAAGCGGTGCACTTCATCGACGAACACCAGGGTGCGCTGGCCTGCCCCCCGCGCCAGTTGCGCCTGCTCCACCGCTTCGCGAATGTCCTTCACGCCTGCCAGTACGGCCGACAGCACGATGAACCGCGCGTCCACCGCCCCCGCCATCAGGCGCGCCAGCGTGGTCTTGCCCACGCCGGGCGGCCCCCACAGGATCATCGAATGCAGACGGTGCGCCTCGAAAGCCACGCGCAGCGGCTTGCCCGGGCCCAGCAGATGCGACTGCCCGATCACTTCGTTCAGGCTGGCCGGACGCAGGCGCTCGGCCAAGGGCGCGCCAACCATCGCGCCGCCAGACAGCCCAGCGCCGGGGTTCACCAGCCCGGCGCCGGCCGGGTCGTCATCGAACAGCGAGCCCGCCATTCCCGCTCACTGCTCGATCAGATCAGCACCGGGCGGCGGCGTGAAGCGGAACTGCTCCGGCGGCACAGCCGCATTGGCCTTGAAGTCTGGAAACTGCAGCAGCGAGCGCTGGCCGAAGTGGTCCAGGATCTCCAAAGCGGCCAGCTCCCTGCCCCGGAAACCCACCCGCATGGTCTGGATGGTGCCGTCACGCTGGCGTGGCGTGGCCTGCGCCCACTCCAGGCCGTCCTTGGACGGCTGCGCCGAGAGATCGAAGTCCTGGTCCAGGTTACCGCCCGCCAGCAAGGCGGCCGGCGTGGCGCCCAGAGCCTGCGTCAACTTGCGCACACTGACCTGGTTCAGCTCGGGGTCGTGCATCCAGACCTTCTGCCCATCGGCCACGATCGTCTGCTCAAAGGGCTTGGCGTACACAAAGCGAAAGCGGTTGGGACGCTGGAACTCGAAGACCCCTTGCGACACCTTGCGGCGCTTGCCGTCAGGAGAGGTCACGGTCTGCGTGAAGCGTCCCTGGCCGCTGCGCACGTTCTGCACAAAGTCCCGCAGAGCGGCCACCGGGTTGGCCCAGGCCAAGGACGGGCCCACAGCGGCCCACACGGCCACCGTGCCCAGCAGAACGCGCCGGGTCACGGCCGTAGACCCTTGAACGTCATCCATCGGCTTCGGAAGCTCAGACATGATGGGCCTTCACTGACTCACTCGGCCCTGGGGGGCACCAGGATGTCCCGGTTGCCATTGGTGGCCATGGACGACACCACGCCGGACTGCTCCATCTGCTCCAGCAGGCGGGCCGCCCGGTTGTAGCCGATGCGCAGGTGGCGCTGCACCAGCGAGATCGACGCCCGGCGATGCTGCAGCACCACAGCCACGGCCTGGTCGTACATGGGGTCGTTTTCGCCGCCGGCGCCCGCGCCGCCCTCACCCGCTGCCGCGTCATCGCCCTCGCCATCCAATGTGCCGCCTTCGAGGATGCCCTCGATGTAGTTCGGCTCACCCTGGGACTTGAGGTACTCCACCACGCGGTGCACCTCTTCGTCGCTCACGAAAGCGCCGTGCACGCGCACCGGTACGCCCGTGCCCGGGGCCAGATACAACATGTCGCCCTGCCCCAGCAGGGCCTCGGCACCCTGCTGGTCGAGGATGGTGCGGCTGTCGATCTTGCTGTTGACCTGGAAGCTCAGCCGCGTGGGGATGTTGGCCTTGATGAGGCCGGTGATCACGTCCACGCTGGGGCGCTGCGTGGCCAGCACCAGGTGGATGCCGGCGGCGCGCGCCTTCTGGGCCAGGCGGGCGATCAACTCCTCGATCTTCTTGCCCACCACCATCATCAGGTCGGCCAGCTCGTCGATCACCACCACGATGAAGGGCAGCCGCTCCAGCGGCTCGGGCTCCTCGGGCGTGAGGCTGAAGGGGTTGGGGATCTTCTGGCCGGCCTGCGCAGCCTCGTCGATCTTGCGGTTGAAGCCCGAGAGCTGGCGCACCCCCATGCGGCTCATGAGCTTGTAGCGCCGCTCCATCTCACCCACGCACCAGTTCAGCGCGTTGCCGGCTTGCTTCATGTCCGTCACCACCGGGCACAGCAGGTGCGGGATGCCCTCGTAGACGCTCATCTCCAGCATCTTTGGGTCGATGAGGATCAGCCGCACATCGCGGGCCTCGGCCTTGTAGAGCAGGCTCAGGATCATGGCGTTGATGCCCACGCTCTTGCCAGAGCCCGTGGTGCCCGCCACCAGGCAGTGCGGCATCCTGGCTAGATCGGCCACCACCGGTGCGCCGACGATGTCCTTGCCCAGGCCCATGGTCAGCATGGACGCCGCGTCGTGGTAAACCTGCGAACCCAGGATCTCGGCCAGCCGGATGGACTGCCGACGTGCATTGGGCAGCTCCAGCGCCATGGTGGACTTGCCGGGAATCGTCTCGACCACACGCACCCGCATGAGGCTCAAGGAGCGCGCCAGATCGGTGGCCAGGTTGACCACCTGCGAGCCCTTGACGCCTGTGTCCGGCTCGATCTCGTAGCGCGTGATGACAGGCCCAGGCGTGGCAGCCACCACGCGCACCACCACGCCGAAGTCACCCAGCTTCTTCTCGATCAGCCGGGACGTCATCTCCAGCGAATCCGCCGTCACCGACTCCTGCCGCGCTGGGGCGGCGTCCAGCAGGTCCACCTGCGGCAGCCGCGTGTCGGCCAGCTCGACAAACAGGGGTTTCTGTCGCTCTTTGGCCACCCGGTCGGACTTGGGCACGTCCACCAGCACAGGCTCGATGACGATGGGCACTGGGGGAGGCACCGTCATCTGGTCCTGCACCTCGAACTCGCGCTCGCGCAGGGCCTGCTCGCCAATGCGCACGTCCTCCTCCAGCTCGCGCTTTTCCAGACGCCGCTCACGCAGGCTGTCCAGCCATTCGCCCAGCCTGTCGGCCACCGTCATCCATGAAAAGCCCAGCGCCATGGCCGAACCGGTGACCAGCATCGCAATCCAGAAGACGCCCGAACCGGCAAACCCCAGCCACTTCATGGAGAGCTGGCCCAGGGCGTGACCGAGCACCCCCCCCGCCGGCCCCGGCAGCAACGGCTCCCAGCGGTACAGGCGCGTCCACTCCAGAGCGCAGCTGGCACCCACCAGCAGCGCCAGGCCCAGCCAGAAAACCAGTCTCTGGCGCCCATCAACGGCCGCTGTGACCGCCTGTCCGTCCTGACGGCCCCAGCGGGCGGACAACGCCCCGAGCCAGCGCCTGAACGCCACCAGCCACAGCCACCACACGGAAAACCCGAACAGGAAGAACGCGAGATCCGCGAACCAGGCGCCAGAGCGCCCAACCATGTTGTGCAGGCCGGCGCCAGCCAGACCCGAGGTGGAGAAGCCCGGATCGGACGCATGGTGCGTCACCAGGGCGAGGGCACTCAGTAGCACGAGCACGCCCCACGCCACCAGCCACAGGCCTGCCAGGCGCTGCAGCAGCCCTTGCGGCGCCTGAGCACCCGCAGCCTCGGCGCCACGCAAGCCCACGCCGTCAGCGCGCAGGGAACCGAGCGGGAAAGTCATTCAAGGATTGTGTCGCAGGTCGGCAAGGCCGCGCGGGGGCGATGCGGTCCTCGGCTCGGCGGGCGCGCCTGCGGGACACGCAGGCGCAGGCGATCACCCTTCCCTCACCCTTCCGTCACCCTTCCAAAAGGTGATCTCGTATGACGACCGTGCCGTTCTCGCGGGTCTGGATGGCGCCGCGCTCTTCCAGATCCTTCATGACGCGGCTGACCATTTCACGCGACGCGCCCACGATCTTGGCCACGTCCTGGCGGTTGACGCGGTGCTTGATCTGGCGCACACCGTCCTCCAGCTCCGACATGTGCAGCAGCGCGCCCGCCACACGCCCGTAAACATCGAGCAGCGCCAGGGACTCGATCTGGCGGTTGGCGTGGCGCAAGCGGCGCACCAGGCCATGCATGACGGCATAGGCGAGGCTGGAGTTCTCAGGCAGGCAGCCTTCGAAGAACACGCGGGACAGCACGAGCGCGTCAGATTGCAGCTCGGTGCGCACGGTGGCCGAATGGGGCTCATGGTCGATCATGCTCATCTCGCCCACATAGTCGCCGGCCTTCAACACCGCGAGGATGACTTCGCGCCCCCGGTGGTCGGAAGTCAGCACACGGGCCCGGCCCGTCAGCAGGATGATCAGCTCATCGCTCTTGTGCCCCTGCTCGACGATGACCTCGCCTCGCCTGTATCGGCGCTTGATGACGTTCTGCGCCACCGTCTGCGCCTGCTCTGGCGTGAGCAAGGAAAACAACGGAACCCGGCGGATCAGGTCCAGGTTCGAAATCATCGACATGCAATGAACCCCTTGAAACCGGCTTCGCCGCACCGCCCAGCGGGGAGGAGCGGCCAGGAAACACAGCGAATTGCGAATTCTGAGGGGATGCATCTGATCCAGCCGCTGAGATTGGAGGGCGTCTGCGGGCAAAATTTCACACATCCTCACGCTCCAAGGCCAATGCCATGTCCACGCAAGCTCAACACGCCCAGCTCCTGATCCTCGGATCGGGCCCTGCCGGCTACACCGCGGCCATTTACGCCGCCCGCGCCAACCTCAAGCCCGTGCTGATCACGGGCATGGCACAGGGCGGCCAGCTCATGACCACGACCGAGGTCGACAACTGGCCCGCCGACGTGCACGGCGTCATGGGCCCGGACTTGATGCAGCGCTTCCTTGAGCACGCCGAGCGCTTTCAGACCCAGATGGTGTTCGACCACATCCACACGGTAGACCTCACCCAGCGCCCCTTCACATTGACCGGCGATTCAGGCACCTACACCTGCGACGCCCTGATCATTGCCACGGGGGCCAGCGCCAAGTACCTGGGCCTGCCCAGCGAGACCACGTTCATGGGACGGGGCGTCAGCGGCTGCGCCACCTGCGACGGGTTCTTCTACCGCAACCAGGAGGTGTGCGTGGTGGGCGGTGGCAACACGGCGGTTGAGGAGGCGCTGTACCTGTCCAACATCGCCAGCAAGGTGCATCTGGTTCACCGGCGCGACAAGTTCCGCGCCGAGGCCATCATGATTGACAAGCTCATGGCCAAGGTGGCTGCGGGCAAGATGGAGCTGCATCTCTGGCAAACCCTTGACGAGGTGCTGGGTGACGCCACTGGCGTGACGGGTGTGCGGCTGCGCTCTACCCAGACCAACGAGACCCGCGACCTCACGCTCAAAGGCTGCTTCATCGCCATCGGCCACCAGCCCAATACCGACATCTTCAAGGGCCAGTTGGAGATGAAGGACGGCTACATCGTCACCCGCTCGGGCCTGGCCGGAATGGCCACCATGACCAGCGTGCCGGGGGTGTTTGCGGCAGGTGACGTGCAAGACCACGTCTACCGCCAGGCGATCACCAGTGCCGGTACGGGTTGCATGGCCGCGCTAGACGCCCAACGCTTTCTGGAACAGCAGGAAGGCTGATCGCCGGCATTTTTGGCCTACAATCGCAGGCTTTGCCGCACTTGGCATGGCGCCTTCTTACGGCGCCGTGGCGGGCGGTGATCAATTCCAAGAGTTGGGGCCCGCAGGCCCGAACAGCGTCAACCCCGGGCTGCACCAGCCCGGTCAACCAGAGAGGGCTTGGCCCTCTCGCAGCGGAGCAGCCTCATGGCACGCGTCTGTCAAGTCACGGGTAAGGGCCCGATGGTCGGGAACAATGTGTCCCACGCCAACAACAAGACCAAGCGCCGGTTCCTTCCGAACCTGCAGTACCGTCGTTTCTGGGTCGAGAGCGAGAACCGTTGGGTGCGCCTGCGCATCTCCAACGCCGCGCTGCGACTGATCGACAAGGTGGGCATCGACCAGATCGTCGCCGATCTGCGTGCCAAGGGTGAAATCTAAGGCGGGCTGCCCGCAAGGAGACTGACATGGCCAAAGGTGGACGCGAAAAGATCAAGTTGGAGTCGACGGCTGGAACCGGTCACTTCTACACGACCAACAAGAACAAGAAGACGACGCCCGAAAAGCTCGAATTCCTGAAGTTCGACCCCAAGGCACGCAAGCACGTGCTGTACAAGGAAATGAAGCTGAAGTGAACGACCTGCCTTTGGCAGCCTGACCATTCAGTTCAGAAACAGAAAACCCGCCTCGGCGGGTTTTCTGTTTTGGGTTGGCGCTGAGCGCGCCTTCAGTCGGTTGAGCTCGCTGCTCCTGCCGCCTTCAAACCCAGCGGAACGGAAGCCGCCTTCAGGCTTGAGCAGCGCGCAGGTTGCGCGAGAAGTCCTGCAGAGAGGCAATGCCGCTTTCCTCGGCGCGCTTGCACCAGGCCTGCAGGTCTGCCACCAGTTGCTCGGCCGAGACGTTGGTGCGCGTCCAGAGTTGGCGCAACTCTTCACGCATGGTCACGAACTTGGCCAGTGCCGGACTCTGCCCCACCGCCTGCTCCAGCTCGGGCTTGATGCCCTGCGGAATCTTGTCGGCGTCACGGTGGAGCCAGCGGCTGGCCAGTCTCATCTGTGCGAAACGGGCTGAACCCTGCCCACCCTGGGCCTTCAAGCGCTCGAGCTCTGCACCCACCGCCTGACGCAAGGCCTGGGCGTACTGGGCCATGACCTCATAGCGGTTCGCGATGACCGCCTCCAGCGTTTTGTCATCCGCCACGGGCTTGATGGCGCCAAGCCGCAGCTGCGGCGGCGTCTTGCGCACCGTGGCCATGCCCAGCGTCTCCAGAATTCGGATGTAGAGCCAGCCGACGTCGAACTCGTAGGGCTTGACCGAAAACTTGGCCGACGTCGCGTAGGTGTGATGGTTGTTGTGGAGCTCCTCGCCGCCGATCAGGATGCCCCACGGCGAGACGTTGGCCGACGCATCGGGCGACTCGAAGTTCCGGTAACCCCACCAGTGTCCGATACCGTTGATGATGCCGGTGGCCATCACCGGGATCCACAGCATCTGCACCGCCCAAATGGTGGCACCGATGGCACCGAACAGCATGAGATCGATGATCAACATCAGTCCGACGCCCTGCCAGCTGTAACGGGTGTACAGATTGCGTTCGATCCAGTCATCAGGCGTGTTGTGGCCGTACTTCGAAAGCGTTTCGGGCACCTTGGCCTCGGCGCGGTAGAGCTCGACGCCGGTGAGCAGCAGTGCCTTGATGCCTCGCGTCTGCGGGCTGTGCGGGTCTTCCTCGGTCTCGCACTTGGCGTGGTGCTTGCGGTGCACCGCCACGAACTCCTTGGTGACCATCCCGGTGGTCAGCCACAACCAGAAACGGAAGAAGTGCGAGGGCAGCGGGCCGAGCTCGAGGGCACGGTGAGCTTGCGCGCGGTGCAGGAAGATCGTGACCGCGGCGATGGTGATGTGCGTGAACACCAGGGTGACCGCCACCAACTGCCACCAGCTGGCTCCCAGCAGCCCATGGGACAACAAGTTCACGAGACCGTCGTGAATCGACCAGAACACATCCATCCTTCACCCTCTATGCCGGAGCCCGGCTTGTGGTGTCCATTGTAGGAGGCGCACCCGGCTCTGGGTACATGACCTTGAGCCTGCAGGTGGCGCAAGCTGCCACACAGGGCAAGGGAAGTCTCGATGGCTTGATGACGGTCAAATGGGCCTGCGCGCAGCACAACGCGCGGCCAGGTGCTCAGCGCCGGCGCCACACGGCCGCGAAGAAGCCGTCCATTTGGTGCCGGTGAGGCCACAGCCGCAGGCAGCCTTCACTGTCGAGCTGCTCTGCCGATGGCACGCGGGCCTCTGACAAGACCTCTTGAACAGCCAGACGCTCAAACTGCGACCCTTGGGCTTCCGAAAAAGCCTGGGCGATGCCTTCGTTCTCGCTCTTGAGCAGGCTGCAAGTGCCGTAGACCAAACGCCCGCCCGGGCGCAACAGCCGAGCCGCGGAGGCCAGGATCCGGCTCTGCAGCGACTGCAGTTCCAACAGGGAGGCAGGCGACTGTCGCCATTTGAGGTCAGGATTGCGCCGCAAGGTACCCAGCCCAGAACAAGGCGCATCCACGAGCACGCAGTCGATCTTGCCCTCCAGCCGGCGTATGCGCTCATCTCGCTCATGAGCGATACGCATCGGGTGCACGTTGGACAGCCCGCTACGGGCCAGGCGTGGCTTGAGCGCAGCGAGCCGGTGATCCGACGTGTCCAGGGCATAAAGCCGGCCGGTGCTGCGCATCATGGCGCCCAGCGCCAGGGTCTTGCCGCCCGCACCCGCACAGAAATCCACCACCATCTGTCCACGGCCGGCGCCTGTGAGCAGGGCCAGCAACTGGCTGCCCTCGTCCTGCACCTCCACCGCGCCTTGCACAAAGGCAGGCACCTGCGTCAGGGCGGGTTTTCCTTGCACCCGCAGCCCCCATGGTGAATAAGGCGTGGGCTGCGCGTCGATCCCGGCAGCCGCCAGGGCCTGCACCACCTGCTCGCGTCCGGCCTTGAACATGTTGACGCGCAGGTCGAGTGGGGCGGGTTGGTCCAGCGCCTGGACGAGGGACCAGAACCCCTCAGGCCCCAGGTCCTCGAGCAGAGGTGCCGCTACCCACTCGGGCAGGTTGTGGCGCAGCTTGTCAGGCAGGCTGGCCGTCTGGACGCCTCGCACCTGCGCCAGCCATGCCCCTTCCTGTGCGGACAAGCCGCGCTGCAGGTACTGGCGGTCTCCCTGCCAGGCCAGCAAAGCCAGCCGTCGCTCCAGGGGGCCCGTGCCGCTCTGGGCCAGATGCTGGAAGAGCAGGCGCCGCCGCAGCACGGTGTAGGCCGTCTCAGCCAGCGTGTGGCGCTCACGCACCCCCAGCGCGCGATGTGCCTTGAAGAAAGCCGAGACCAGCCGGTCCGCAGGCTGGTCCAGCCGCAGAACTGTCTGCAAAAGGGACGTGGTGAGGTCGAGCAGAGCGCCAGGGTGCATCGGCGGATTATCTTTCGGCGGTCCTCGGGGCTGATTCGCGGCCCATCCCCCTATCTCTATCTATTAGCATCCGCTCCCATCAGAAAATCAATGACAGGACATCCGCCCAGCGAATGCGGCCCTTACAGGCCCCGCGCAAGCCGGCTGTCCATGGGAGCCCCCAATGAACCTGACCGCCACTTTCGTACAAGCCCGCCGCCGCCTGGCGCATCTGGCCGCCGTATGCCTGGGTGTCGTTGCCCTGGGCGCAGCCGGGCCGGCCGCCTGGGCGCAAACCCCCACGGCAGCACCGTCACCCGCGGCGGCCCCACCAGCGGCCCCCGCGAACACCTTCACGATTGGTGTGCTGCCCAACGTGAGCGCCCGGCTGATCCTGTCGAGCTACCAGCCCATGCGCGAGTATTTCGAGCGGGAGCTCAAGCAGCGCGTGGAGATTGCCACGGCGCCTGACTTCCGCAGCTTCGCCGAGCAAACGATCAAGGGCGAGTACCAGATGGTCGTCATCGCGCCCAACCTGGGGCGGGTGGCGCAGCTGGACGCCCAATGGGAACCTCTGGCCATTTACGAACCGAGAATTCCCGGGGTGGCGGTGTCCCTGGCCAGCAATGCCGAGAACTCACCGGCCCAACTCAAGGGCAAGGCCCTTGCGCTGGCCAACCCGCAGTCTTTGGTGGCCTTGGTGGGCCTGCAGTGGCTGCGGTCGCAAGGGCTGCAGGCGGGTACCGACTTCAACACCGTGGTGGCCGCCAATGACGACAGCCTCGGCGCCATGCTGCGTAGCGGCGAGACGCCCTGGGCGATCATGAGCATGGGCGAGTTCAGGGCCAAGCCCGAGGCGCTGCGCCAGAGCCTGCGCATCGTTCACGAGTTTGCGCGCCTGCCTGGCTTTTATGTGATGGGCAACCCTAAGCTGCCGGCCGCTACGCGTCAGCGCCTTCGCTCGCTGATGCTGCAATTCCCGTCGACGGACGATGGCAAGCGATTCTTCGGCCTGTCAGGTTTCGCCAGCATCCGGGAGATCACGGACGCAGACCTGAAGTTCGTGGACCCCTTCAACGACATCACGCGCCGAGCGCTGAACCTGCGGCCCTGATCGGGCGCCAGGTCTCACCTGTCGGTCCCCAGCGGGCCTTACTAAGCATGTGGAACCGTCTGGGCCTCAAGGACCGGCTGCTGCTGGTCGGCTTTGGGCTGATGGTGCTGATGCTGCTGGCCGTGGCGGGGGGCGCTTCCACCCTGGTGGACCGCCATCTTCGAGTGGAATTACAGGCACGCGCGCAACAGATGGCCCCCCTGTTCAATGCGGCCCTGGGCGCCCCCATGGCGCAACGCGACTATGCCTCGGTGGCGGCGATCGTGGACGAGATCCGGGGCTCGCGAGAATTGGTTTACGTGGATGTGCTGGACGCCGCAGGCCGCCCCATCACGGCACAACGGACAGCAGTGTCCGCGGCGGGTCAGCCCCAGCTGTCTGACGACACCTTGCCCTTCAGCACCCCCCTCGAACTGGGTGGGCAGCGGCTGGGCAGCGTGCAGTTCGGGCTGTCGCGAGAGGCCATCGACAAGACCCGGCATTCCATCCTCGTGGGCATCGCGCTGCTCAGCGCCGCCACCCTGGCAGTGTTCTCAGTGGCCGTCGCGCTGCTGGGCACGGCGGTGACCAGACCCTTGAAAGCCTTGATCACCGCCGCGCGCGACATCCAGGCCGGCCACTACGAAGTGGATCTCGACACGACCCGCAAGGACGAGTTCGGGGTCCTGATGAAGACCTTCGGCAAGATGACGCAGGAGATCCGCCGCAAGGTGTCCGAGCTGGTGCAGAGCGAAAGCCTGCAGCGCCGCTATCTGCAGGAATCCACCACCGCGCTGCAAGAGGCCCAGGCCGCCAACCGGGTCAAGGCGGAGTTCATTGCCAACATGAGCCACGAGATCCGCACGCCCATGAACTCCATCATGGGCTACGCCGACCTGCTGCGCCTGACGCCGCTGGGTCCGCAGCAGGCGGCCTATGTCACGCGGCTGCACGAGTCTGGGGGCGCCATGCTCGCGCTCATCAACGACATCCTGGACTTCTCGCGCATCGAGGCGGGGCAACTCAAGAGCGGCTCCGAGAGCTTCAGCCTGCCTCCGCTGATCGAGACGGTCTGCGGTCTGTTCATGCCGGCGCTGAGCGAGAAGGGTTTGGTGCTGCAGAGCAACATCGACCCGGAGATTCCGGCCGACCTCCAGGCCGACCGTCAGCGCCTGCAGCAGGTCTTGGTCAACTTGCTGGGCAACGCGGTGAAGTTCACCCTCCACGGCCAGATCGATGTGGAGGTGAAGCGGGTGCAAGCCCCAGCGGACAAGCCGCCCTCAGGGGCCCTGCCCCTGTGGCTGAGGATTGCGGTGCGTGACACCGGCATTGGTATCGCGCCAGACCAGTTGGAGCAGGTCTTCCAGCCTTTTGCGCAGGCCGACGGCTCCATCACACGCAGGTTTGGCGGCACGGGTCTGGGGCTGTCCATCTCACGCTCGTTGGCGGAGTTGATGGGGGGCCATCTGGAGGTGCAGAGCGAACTCGGGGTGGGGTCGGAATTCGCGATCGTGTTTCCCTGCACGCCGGCGCCTGGGTCAGAGCGAACTCAACCCGATACCGACGGCGTTGTGGCGGATCAGATGGCAGACGCGGGGCGCTCAGCCTTTACGCTGGCCCTTGACGCGCCGCCGGAGGGCCGTACGCCGGCCCCAACCGCGGCGCCTGCAGCTCCCAGCGCGACAGCCCATCTGATGAGCGCTGCACAGCAGACCTCCAGCCTGGATCCGGCCCAGCGCAAGGCCCTGCAGGAGCCCTTGCTGGAGCTGGAGCGGGCCCTGGAAGGCAAGATGATGCGAGCACGGCAGTTGGCGGAGAACATCGCCGCGAGCCTGCAGGACACGCCTGGCGCACAGGTGTTCGCGCCCGTGCTCGCTGACACGCAGCGGCTGCGCTTCAACCAGGCGCGTGACGGGCTTCGGGCCTTTTCCCGTTGGCTGCAGAGCCCTTGAGACGGAGAATGCACACCGTGAGCAGCCGTCCCCACATCCTCATCATCGATGACGTCATCGAGAACGTCGGCTTGCTGGGCGACACCCTGGACGACCTGGCGGAGGTGCAGTTTGCGACCTCGGGCAAGGAAGGGCTGGACCTGGCGCGAGCGGCACCGCCGCACCTGATCCTGCTGGACGTGATGATGCCGGACATGGACGGCTTTCAGGTGCTGGATCAGCTCAAGCGCGACAAGCGCACCGCGCAGGTGCCCGTGCTGTTCGTGACGGCACGCGCCGATGTCGAGACCGAATCCAGGGCCCTGATCCGCGGGGCGGTGGACTTCATCCAGAAGCCCATCCGCGCCGAGGCCGTTCGGTCGCGGGTGCAGCTGCACCTGCGCCTGAGCCAGCAGGCTGCCGAGTTGTCAGCGGCCAATACGGCGCTGGAGGGTCGGATCGACCAGCGGTCTCAGGAGCTGGTAGAGGCCCTTGGGCGCGCCGAGGCCAGCGGCCGTGCCAAGGCCAGCTTCCTGGCACGTGTCAGCCATGAGCTGCGCACGCCCCTGAACACTGTCATTGGTCTCGCCCAAGTGGGCCTACGGGACGCCGCCGCCGGCCTGCCCGTGGAGACCCACTACGCCCGGATCCTGTCGGCTGGGCAGGAGCTGCTGGGTGTCATCAACGATGTCATCGACTTCTCGGCCCTGGAGATGGGCGGGCTGAGCGTCCGGCGCCAGCCCTTGAACCTGGCCGACAGCGTGGCGCAAGCGGTCCAGAAGGTGGAGCCCTCAGTAGCGGCCAAGGGCCTGTCGTTCCAGGTCACCTGGGCGTTGAGCGCCTCGCTGGTGGTGCTGGGCGACGCCAGGCGTGTGGAACAGGTGCTGGTGCAGTTGCTGTCCAACGCGGTGAAGTTCACGCAGGTCGGGCACGTGCACCTGGACATCCGGGAGACGCCAGAGCAGGTGGTCCTCGAAGTGTCTGACACGGGCATCGGCATGAGCCCCAGGCAGCTGCAGAACCTGTTCCAGCCCTTCGAGCAGATGGACGGCTCCAACACCCGCCCCTACTCCGGGCTCGGTCTGGGCCTGGTGATCGCACAGCATCTGGCTCAGGAGATGGGGGGCATGATCGAAGTGTCCAGCCTGCCGGGCGAGGGAACAGAGGTGCGCCTCAGCCTCGTGCGCGCCAGCGCCCAGGAGACCACATCGCCAGCGCCCCAGCCGCAGAAACTGGGCCGCCTGAGCGGCCTGCGGCTGCTGGCCGTGGAAGACATCGAAGTGAACCGGTTTCTGCTGACCCGGATCTTCCAGCAGGAAGGCGCGGACTTCCACTTCGAGGACAACGGCCGTCACGCCATCGATGCCGTGTCCCGCACGCTGGAGTCAGGCACCGAGGCGCCACGCTTCGATGCCGTGCTGATGGACATCCAGATGCCCCTGATGGACGGCTATGAGGCCACGCGCCGCATCCGAGAGCTCGCACCCGAACTCCCCGTCATTGGGCTGTCGGCGCACTCCCTGCCCCAGGACCGCACCAAGTCCCTGGCCAGCGGGATGTCGGCCCACCTGGCCAAGCCCGTGGACGTGGACGAGATGGTGGGCGCGGTGCTTCGCGCATGTGGCCGCGCCGTGCCGGATTGGCGTGCCGCTGCGCATGGCGCCGGCATGGCACCACAGCAGCCGGAGGTGGCCCGCGCTGAACCGGCACCCGACAGCGCTGCCTCGCCCAAAGCAGAAGACGCTGGCTTGCGGCAAGCGCCCGCTCTGCCGGCACCCGTGGACTGGGCGGGCTTGGCCAGCAGCCTGGCTGCCAGCGAGACCTTCCTCGTCCAACTCGCCAAGGCCCTGGTGCGCAACCTCGAAGGCAAACCCAAGGCCCTGCGCAAGGCTGCCCAGCAGCGGGACCACGCAAGCCTGAAAGACGAGGCCCACGCCATCAAAGGCATCGCCGGCAACGTCAAGGCCCAGGCCGCTTATGAGTTGGCCCAGCGTGCCGAGTCGGCCAGCAAGGAGTCGCTCGACGAGGCCTTTGAACTGGCGCAGGCCCTGGCCGAGGAAGTGGAGAGAGTCAGAGCGTCTGCGCTGTCCCGACTGGGCAGCTGAGACCCGGCAGGCGTACGCTCCACCCGGTACGCGGCTGACAGGCCAGCTGGCCTCAGCCGAACCAAAGGTGCTGAGGCTCGCCGGCGGTGTGGCGCACCACGCCCTGCCGCACCTCCAGCTGGCCCTGCACGAACCAGCCCACAGCCTTCGGGTAGATCTGATGCTCGGCCTGGAGCACGCGGGCTGCCAATGAAGCCTCGTCGTCGCCAGTCAGCACAGGCACCGCAGCCTGCACCACCACAGGGCCGTGGTCCAGCTCCGCGGTCACAAAGTGCACGGTAGCGCCGGCGATCTTGCAGCCAGCCTGCAAGGCTCGCTGGTGGGTATTCAAGCCGGGAAACGCAGGCAGCAGCGAGGGGTGGATGTTGAGCAACCGGCCCGCGTAATGCTGTACAAAGCCTTCGCCCAAGATCCGCATGAACCCCGCCAAGACCACGAGGTCGGGCTGGTAGCGCCCGACAGTGGAGGCCAGCGCCTCGTCAAACGCGGCCCGGTCGGCAAAAGCCCGGTGATCCACCACCTCGGCCTGCAGGCCCACAGACCGCGCAAAGTCCAGGCCTGAGGCCTGCGGACGGTTGCTGATCACGGCGACCACTTGCGCTGGCCACCCCTGGGCATCACAAGCCCGGACCACGGCCTCCATGTTGGAGCCCCGGCCGGAGATCAGGATGACGATGCGCTTCATGGCGGTGGTCAGTGTAAAAGCCTCAGAGGAAGACGCAGAGGAAGAGGCGGCCAGGCTGAGGTGGGCCGAGGCAGGCCACGGCTGTGCGTGTTTTTGACACCAAGACATGACAACTGGAAGTGACACTGCCGCAGCGGCAGCGCCGTCTGCGAGAATCCAGGCTTTGAAATCACCGCACCGCCCCATGCGATCCCGCGTCCTTTCCGGCATGCGCCCCACTGGCGCCCTGCACCTCGGCCACTACCACGGGGCCCTGAAGAACTGGGTGAAGTTGCAGGACGAGCACGAATGCTTCTACTTCGTGGCCGACTGGCACGCCCTGACCACGCACTACGAGAGCCGGGAAGTCATCGAGAAGACCGTGTTCGACATGGTCATCG
>Ga0209985_10002675_pt1 | contig 15862 bp, 10 predicted proteins | sample NOAtaG_FD_187305 | JGI IMG/M metagenome (GOLD analysis project Ga0209985, IMG submission 187305) | Freshwater lake microbial communities from Lake Erie, under a cyanobacterial bloom - NOAA_Erie_Diel6S_1000h metaG (SPAdes) (version 2) | ecosystem: Environmental > Aquatic > Freshwater > Lake ...
TCACCATCTCCATGTCACCCGTGGTCAGCGACTCGGTGTACTGCGTGTCCACACGCATGAAGATGTCCTTCAGGTCGCTCGCCAGCAGCGGCTTCTTGAACTCGTCGTCGTTCGCCAGCGCACCGGGATCGTAGGCCGTTAATGAACCGTCCACCAGCAGGCCATGCTTGATCACATCGAACAGGCTCTTGCGGTCGTTGATGGCCTCCGTGGGGTAGTACAACGGATGGTTCATCTTCTCGCGCAGGTCGATCGTGCGCCACACGCGCCGCGCCCACATCACGTCCGCCTCGCGGATGTGCGTGTAGGGCACCACGCGCTTGGTCCTGGTGTGCTCCTCGGAGTATGGCTTGGGGGGCACCGTCGGAGGCTCACCGACCTGCGCAAGCAGCGGCATTGTACCTGCCAGGCTTGGCAGCAGGAGGAACAGAACGTGAACAAGCCGATGCATGATGTTCCGAACGCTTCGAAGGCACCTTGTATTACCTGGAAATGAGCAGGGCCCCGAACGGGGCCCTGCGCTGTAGGTCGTATTCGTGGATCAGAAGTTCCACAGGTCGTGCTCGAACTCGAACAGCGCCTGCTTGATCTCCTCGCCTTCGAGCAAGGCATCCAGACCGGTCTTGTACTGGTTGATGCCCCGGTCGTACACGTTGCTCCACTTGGTGACGTAGCTGCTGAACTGGCGCTTCCAGAAGATGTCCTCGAAGCTGCGGCGCTCCGCATCGTTCTCCCGGTTGAACGCGTCCCAGTTGGCGAACACATAGCGGCACTCCGGGTAGTACAACCAGAACAACGGACGGTAACCCCTGATCTCGCCGTCCTCGCCGCGAACCTCCTTCATCGGTGCGATACCGATGATCCGGATGTCCATCGTGGAACGTTGCTTGTCGAAGATCCAGTCCTCCTTGATGTTGTACATCTTGATGTCGCGGCTCTCCAAGGGGATCTCCTGGATCACCATCTCCATATCGCCCGTGGTCAGCGACTCGGTGTATTGGGTGTCCACACGCATGAAGATGTCCTTCAGATCGCTCGCCAGCAGCGGCTTCTTGAACTCGTCGTCGTTCGCCAGCGCACCGGGGTCGTAGGCCGTGATGGAACCGTCCACCAGCAGGCCATGCTTGATCACATCGAACAGGCTCTTGCGGTCGTTGATGGCCTCCGTGGGGTAGTACAACGGATGGTTCATCTTCTCGCGCAGGTCGATCGTGCGCCACACGCGACGCGCCCACATCACGTCCGCCTCGCGGATGTGCGTGTAGGGCACTACGCGCTTGGTCTTCGTGTGCTCCTTGATGTAGGCACCATCGAGCACGGTCTGAGCAACGGCCGTTGGTGCCGCGCACAGGCCAGCCACGGCGATCGCCGCGGTGGTCAGGATGTTCTTGCAGGTCCTCATCTCGGTCTCCGTTTACAGGGTCATTACACCACCTTGAACGAAAGCGAACCCAGGTTCCGTACGGTACCGTCGGGACCCCTGGCCTTGATGCCTTCGATATAGACCTTCTGGCCAGGCTTCGCCTTCTGGAACATTTCCTTCATGTCCGACGATACGGCAGGCCCCTTGACCTCTTTCTCCAAGGGAACGCCACCCACGATCATGGTCACCTTGAAGGAGACCACTTCGAACTTCAGGTCGAACTCGAAGTTCTCCATCTTGGCGATCACACCCGCAGCAGCGGTGAGCTCGGCCTTCTTGATGTTCTCGTCGTTCACGCTCTTGCCGGCGAAGTAGGGCGAGGGGTTCGGCACGTTCTTCACGCGGAACTTCATGCCCGTCATCGTCTTCTTCGTACCGTCGGGGTTGGTCACCGTGGCGCTGATCACAGCCTCGGCATCCTTGCCCGGCTTCACGATGTAGCCTTCACCGCCTTTCGACAACGAACCGTTGGTCATGCTTGCGGCGATGTCCTTGTCGCTGTAGCCGCTTACGCTGATGCTCACAGGATTGTCCACACCACGGTAGAACACGTTCATCTTGGTGGGGCTCACTACGAGGTTGGGTGCGGCCACCTCGTATTCGGTGGTGAACACCTCCGTGGTGACATCGCCACCCACCGGTTTGTACCTGATGATACCGCTCACGGTGCGGAGACCTGCACCGGATGCGACCTGCTCCAAGCGGGCCATGGCACCGTTCATCGGCAGCTTGATGGACTCACCGATGATCTCCTTCTTCGCCGTATCGACCCGCGCACCAGGGCCGCAGATGTACACTTCGGGAGCGTTCTGGTCATCATAGGCACCCAGGAAGATGTCGGCCATGTACTTGCTGCCCACGGTCACGTAGCTGCTCTGGGGCTTCACGATCGCGGTGAGCTTGTTGAACTTGAAGCTCTTGCCTTCCACGGCGTCCATCATGCGCTTCACCACCTCACCTTCGGCGTTTCGCACATCCGCTTGGATCTTGCTGAGAATGGTGATACCGGCAGCCAAGGGCACGTGGTAGAAGTTGATGCTTTCCCAGTTGTTGTCCGTACCCGAGGCGTCCTTGCGGTTCGCGAAGTTGAACACGCGGTCCATGGAGGCCGCCAGTTCGGTGTCCTCCTTCCGGCTGTTCTTCACCAGATCACGGAACGCCTCCAACTTCTGCCGCAGTTCAACCGCTGAAAAAGGGCCTTCCTTGGGCTTGGCCGGCTCATCACCGATCAACAGGTTGGTGAGTTCATCGTGACTATCCTTCTTGGTCACCTTGGCCAGGTCCACGATCCGACCGTCACCGAGCACCACGCTATCGCGGGGCCACCCCTCGGCGGTCATGATCACCTTGGCCTTGATGGAGTCCACGTAGGCAATGATCTCCCCACCTGCGCTCTTGATCTTCTTCGCATCATTCCATGCGCCACCGTACTTGGCAGAATTCTCGCTGGCGAACTGTTCGAAGCTCTTGTATTGAGCGGTCATCTTGTCGTTCAGCGAGAGCTTGGTGTTCTCCAGACCGTTGTTCACGGTGATGAAGCTGTCGAGGATCTCCTTGGACACGTTCATGGCCAGGAGTGCCGTCAGCACCAAGTACATCATATTGATCATCGCCTGTCGAGGCGACTGTTTCCCACTAGCCATGTTCTTCCAACAGGTTTAGCTGGTTCCTTTGATCCGAAAGGTCGATCCCGAAGGATCAGCCCCTGACCGTCATGGCGTTCAGCATGTTGCCGTAAACCGTGTTCAGCTTGGCGAGGTTGTCGCTGAGCTCGGAGATGTTCTCCTTGTAGCGCTTGGTGTCGTCCACCGAGTTCTTCAGGTTGGTAAGCATTTCGCCCATTCCCTCGAACATCTGGTTGGCAACCTCGAGCTTCTCGCGGCTGCCACGCAGCTGCAGCTCGTACATCTCGTTCAGCGCGCTCAGGTTCTGGCTCATCTTCTGGAGGCTCTCACCAGCGTTGCGGCCAGCATCCACATTGGCGGTCAGACCCACCAGGCTCTCGCTGGCCTTGGCGTAGCTGTCGCTCAGGCTGCTCACCTTCGAGGAAGCCTCTTTCAGGCTATTTGCGTACTCGTTGGTGGCCGAAGCGGCACCGGTGATCTGGCCCATCTGCTTGGCCTGATCGCTCAGGCTGCGCATGCCATCACCCAGGCTCGCGATAAGCTCGGGCTCGATCTTGGCGCTCTCCAACATGTTGTCCAACTGCTCGGTGATCGAGCGCTGGTCATCCTTGCGGAACTCATCTCCCTCAGCCTTCTCTCCGGTGGCCAGTTCAGGGTATACCAAGCTCCAATCGGGATCCTCATGGGGAGGTTCGAATGCCGAGAAGAAGAAGATGATGGCCTCGGTACTAAGACCAAGGACCAGGAAAAGACTGGCGAACGGCCAGTGCTGGATCTTGAAGAGCGCGCCAATGATCACGACCGCTGCACCGATGCCGTACAATTTGGCCATGAAGTTCTTCCACCTCTTGCTGCCTGGTTTCATCGTTCTTCCTTGCGTTTGTTGGTTGGTCTGAGAGTCTGGTTCCTTACGTCTATGAATGCGGCCGTTGAGGTTAGGTAACGGTCGTCAGTTCCTTTGGTCTATAGGTCCTCGGCGTTCACGGCCTTGCCGCGGCCCAGGAAGGTCATCACCGAGCGGAAGCCGATGTAGGCCTTGGTGGTGTCCTGGTACTCGTAGCTCCGCGTGCCGGTCTGCATATAGTAGCCGATGTCCTTCCACGATCCTCCACGGATCACCTTGCGCTTCAACGACGGGGGGTCGCTGGCGATGGCATCGTAGCTGTACTCGGGGTTCAGGTCGTGGTCGAAGTCGTACACGCTCTCATCGAACGCGGTGCTCGTCCACTCGGACACGTTGCCGGACATGCTGTACAAACCGTAATCGTTCGGCGTGTAGCTGTCCACAGGCACGGTGTGGAAACCACCATCATCCACGTAGTTGCCGTGCAGGGGCTTGAAGTTGCCGAGGAAGCAACCCTGACGGTTACGCACATAAGGGCCTCCCCAAGGATACGGGGCCAGGTCCAGGCCACCACGTGCCGCATACTCCCACTCGGCCTCGGTGGGCAGGCGGAAGCGGTTCACATACGCCTCGCCGTTCATCTCCAACCAGCTGTTCATCAACTGGGTGCGCCACACGTTGAAGGCATTGGCCTGCACCCAGGTAACACCCACCACCGGATAGTCGTCGTAGGCCGGATGCCAGAAGTAGTTCTCCGTCATCGGCTCATTGAAGGAGTAGGTGAAGTCATGCACCCATACGAGCGTATCGGGATACACGTTGATCACTTCCTTGATGATGAACTTGCTGCGATCGCTGTGACCACGGATGGCGTTGTTCTGGCCCTTCACGTTGGTGTAGCTCAGGTCCAGGTCGCGGGCATTGTTCGCCTTGCGTGCCGCCTCCTTCAGGTCGATCCAGTAGTACTCGAAGTTCAGCTTGCGCGTGTCGATCTCCTTGCGGCGATAGAAACGCTCGCTCTCGCTCAGGAACATGTCGGCCAAGGCCTCACGCTCCTCATCACCGTACCAGTTGATACGCTCGCGCCAGTTCAGTACGGGCGGATCGATCTCCTCGCCGAACTCGTCCTCGGTGATGACGTGCTCTCCGATATCCTCATCGCCCAAGGTCCGCTTGGCAATGGAATCACGCACGTAGTACACGAACTGACGGTACTCGTTGTTGGTGATCTCCGTCTGGTCGATGTAGAAGGCCTGCACCGAAACGGTCTTGCTCTTCGACACCACAGCGTAGGGAACGTCCTGGTCGCTTGGACCCATGACGTAGCTGCCCATGGGGATGTAGTTCATCCCGTACGGGTCAACCTGATACCAGCCTGGGCGACCTTGGGCGCCGATCAGCTGCCCCCCGCCACCACCGCCACAGCTCGCCAGCAAGCCAATAGCGCCGAGATACAAAATGGGACGTATCATGCTCTTCCTGTTATGCCGTTCCATTGGTTTTCCTTGCAGGGGCCTTTATCCTCAGGTATTCCGGTAAGTGAACACCTTGGACGAGGCGATGTACGGCAGTTGAAGCGTTTTGGTTTCGTTCGGTCAGAGGAACCTTACGTTGCGGTAGATCTGCACATCGGGCGGTTTCACCAGCAACACACAGTAGTTGAGCATCACTTCGTGGCTGCCACTGCTGTAGTTCGAAAGCGCCGAAGTGGTCACATCATAGCTGTAACCGATCCGGAGCATCGACTTCTCGTTCGGTTTGAACTGGTAGCCGATCATGGGGGCAATGGCATCCTCCGTACGGTACGAAACGCCCAGCCACACCATGTTATTATAAAGGAAGGTGGCGTTCAGGTCCACCTGGGTGGAAGTGGCATCGCTCTTCACCAGCACAGAGGGCTGCAGGATGTACTTCTTATCGCCCTTGATGGCCCAATCGTAACCGGCCTGCACCCAGTAGTGGCGGGCGGTCTTGATGCTCACGTCCTCCATCTCGCCCTCGGTGATGTGGGTGGCCGAGATGCCGATCCAGAAGGTGGGCGAGGTGTAGTAAAGGCCACCGCCCAGATCGAAGCTGGAGTCGCTATCGCCGTTGGCCGGGATGGCGGCGTCCTGTGCCAGCGGGTCGCGGGTGCGCCAATCGCGGCCCAGCGTATGGCTGACGAGGCCGGCGGACAGGCCGATACCCAGGGTACCGGTGCCCAGCTTTTTATGGTACGAATAGCTCAGGCGGGCGAAGGTGCTCTTCTGCTGGCCCAGCTCATCGAGGTAGACCGACAGGCCGATGCCGCTGCTGATGGGCTTGATGGCCATCGAGGCATTGAGCAGTCCGGTCTTCGGTGCACCGTCGAATCCCGTCCATTGCTGGCGGAACATCGCTGTGGCACACAATTGGCCAGTAATGCCGGCAACGGCCGGGTTGACCGACAGGCGGTCGAACATGTACTGGGTGAATTGCGGGTCCTGTTGGGCGAACACTGTTCCGCCCACGGCCGCGCAAAACGCTGCGGTGATTATCCCCCTCATGCTGGTGTTCCGTTCAATGTTGGCGGGCCATGGAGCACGTTTTACCCCATGGGTATCCGTCCGATCCCGGTGCCAATATAGCAAAGATCCGATCCCGCCAAATCCGCCACGATATTGGCGGACGTGGGATCCCGGGGTGCCAGCGAACGCTCAACGTCGTTCAACTGAGCTTCTGGAAGGTGCGCCACCAGCGGTCCGGGACCTCCTCCCGACAGGCGGTCTGGTAGTCGGTATAGCTGCACGGAACAAGGTGGTGACGCTCGAACCGGGCCTCTTGTTCGGCCCGGTAGGGGATGTCCATCCACCAACGGTCGCTCACATTGCTCTTGTAGAACACCAGTTCCTGCTCGTGGCCGCGGATGGGGATCCGGAACCGGGTAAAGCGCTTGCGGTCCAGCCAGGGCAGGTCGTTGGTTCTGCTGCGGAAGCCGTCCAGGAAGCACCACACCATCTGGGCCACGAGCTGCGCCGTAACACCGTCCTGGTCGCGGGCGGGATCCATCTCGTAGATGCCCACCGAGGTCACTTTCTCGCTGATGCCCGCATAGCGCATGAGCTGGCAGATCTCCTCGCCGTGGAATCCGTTGGGGCCGGGGCGCGTGGTGCCCGGCGCATCGCTGCGACGCACGGCGTTCATGTCCACGCTCACCGTATCCCCATTACGCAGAACGGGTTCGGCATCGGACAGGTGCGCACGCAGTTCGCCGAGGCGGTGCGCATCGAAGTACAGCTTGTCCATCAGCTCAATGCCCGGCTGGTCCACCAGGTAGGTCTGGAAGCCGAGGTTGCTGTAGTTGAAGAGGTAGTTGGGCTGCCGCAGCACGATGTGGCTGAGGTAGCTCGTTTCGGCCAGGCCCTGCCCCGGCTCCCCGAGATCGAAACGGCCGTCAACGCACACCAGGTTGGCGGTGCGCTCCAGCATTTCGTAGGCCAGGTACTGGGAGTAGGTATGGCCCTGCCCACCGCCGATGAGGATGGGCACGATGTTCATGCGCATCAGTTCGGCCAGGGTCTCGGCCACGGCATGCTGGGTGTCCGCTGCGCTGGCGCCGGGGTGGATGTCACCAAGATCGACCAGTTGCATGTTGCCCGCAGGCAGGAACAGTTGATAGAGCTGTTCGCGGATGGCGTCCGGGGCTTCGATACAGGTACGCGGCCGGGCGTGCCCGGGATCGTCCATCACGCCGAAGATGGCCACCTGCATGCCCTCCAACGGCGGGAACCCCTTCCCTTGGGTGTGGAAGATGGTATTGTCGCCCAAGCTGTTCGCGGGCCATTCGGGCCGGCTGACACCGAAGCGCTCCGAGGGCTTGAAATAGATGCTGATGTCCATGACCGCTCAGACGATCAGGCGATCAGAAAATGATCTGGACCACGACCGACCGTTCGGAGACGAAGTTCGGCGTGGCATACGGCGATCATGCCCGGCTGTGCATAGGTTCTGCCCACACCCGGCTGTTGGCAACCGGGGAGAATGCCTGCGCAGCGCTGGTCCTCAGGACTTTTTACGCGCCGCCTTCTTCGCTGCCTTCTTGGGAGCGGCCTTTTTCGCTGCGGACTTCTTGGCCGCAGCCTTGGCTGGTGCTGCGGAACGCGCCCCTTTGCGGGCCTTTCCACCCTTGCGCTCGGGCGCTGCCGCCAGCAATGCCGTGGCCTGCTCCAGGGTAAGGTCCTCCGCCTTGGTCTCCTTGGGCAGGTTGGCGTTCTTGTTCCCGTCGGTGATGTAGGGACCATAGCGGCCATCCAACACCTGGATCACCGAGCCCTCGAACTCCTTCAGCACGTTCTGACGGGCGCCGGCCTTCTTGGCCTCCACCAGTTCCACAGCGCGCTCGAAAGTGACCGTGGCGGGATCCTCTGCCTTCGGGATGTTGGCGTAGATCTTCCCGTGCTTCACGAAAGGCCCGAACCGCCCGCGGCCCTGCACGATCATTTCGCCTTGATGCTCGCCCAGATCGCGCGTGGCATTGGCAATGCGCTTCAGGTCCACTAGTTCCACGGCGCGGCGCAGGTCGATCTCCAGCGGATCATCGTCCGGTGTAAGGCTGGCATAGGTGGCGCCCATGCGGACATACGGCCCGAAGCGGCCAATGCCCACAGAGACGATATCGCCATTGTGCTCGCCCAAGGTGCGTGGCAGTTTGAAGAGGTCCATGGCCTCCTGGAAGGTGATGGAGGCGATGCTCTGGTCCTTGCGCAGGCTGGCGAAACGCGGTTTCTCCTCATCGTCCGCCTCACCGATCTGGATCATGGCCCCGAAGCGGCCGATGCGCGCGTAGACCTTCTTGCCACTGGCGGGATCAATGCCCAGTTCGCGGGCACCCGTGGCGCGTTCGGCGGTCTCGCTCACGGTGCCGATCGTTTCGTGGAAGGGCTTGTAGAAGCGGGCGATCATCTCGCGCCAGTTCTCCCTGCCTTCAGCGATCACGTCGAACTCCTCCTCCACCTTGGCGGTGAAGTTCAGGTCGACCACCGTGGGGAAGTGCTCCACAAGGAAATCATTCACCACCATGCCGATGTCCGTGGGGAACAGCTTCTGCTTCTCGGCGCCCACGTTCTCCGTGGCGGTGGTGTCGGTGATGCGGTCAGCGGCCAACGAAAGGATGCGGTAGTTGCGCTTGGTGCCTTCGCGGTCCTCCTTCACCACGTAGCCCTTCTTTTGCACGGTGCTGATGGTGGCAGCGTAGGTGCTCGGGCGACCGATGCCGAGCTCCTCCAGCTTCTTCACCAGACTGGCCTCCGTGTAGCGCGGCGCCGGGCGATCGAAGCGTTGCGTGGCGGTCATTTCGCGCAGGCCGAGGCGTTCGCCCTGTTTCATGTCGGGCAACAGGCCTTCCTGTTCCTCGCTGTCCTCATCGTCCTTGCCTTCCATGTACACCTTGAGGAAGCCGTCGAACAGGATCACCTCACCGGAGGCTTTCAAGGCCTGGCCTGGACGTGTGCTGATGGCGATGTCCACCACGGTCTTCTCCAGCTCGGCATCGGCCATCTGACTGGCCAGCGTGCGCTTCCAAATGAGGTCGTACAAGCGCTCCGCATCGCGGTCCTGGCCGGCATTGCGCACCATCATGTCCGCCGGACGGATGGCCTCGTGCGCTTCCTGGGCGCCCTTGCTCTTGCTGGTGTAGCGGCGGCTCTTGCTGTAGCGTGCACCGTACTGCGCGGTGATCTGCTCGGCAGCGGCAGCAATGGCCTGCTCGCTCAGGTTCACCGAGTCGGTACGCATGTAGGTGATGTGTCCCTGCTCGTACAGCCCTTGGGCGATGCGCATGGTGCGGTCAACACCATACCCCAGCTTGCGGCTGGCCTCCTGCTGCAGGGTGGACGTGGTGAACGGCGCGGCGGGTGTGCGTTTGCCGGGCTTTTTCTCCACCGCGTTCACGGTGTAGTCGGCGCCCAGGCAGCCTTGCAGGAACTGCATGGCCTCGGGCTCCGTGACGAAACGTGCGGGAAACTCGGCCTTCACTTGTGCGCCGGTGGAGGTGGTGAACACGGCGGTGATACGGAAGGCGCTCTTGCTGTTGAAGTCGAGGATCTCACGTTCGCGTTCCACGATGATGCGCACGGCCACGCTCTGCACCCGTCCGGCACTGAGGCTGGGTTTCACCTTGCGCCACAGCACGGGGCTCAGTTCATAGCCCACCAGACGGTCCAGTACGCGGCGTGCCTGTTGGGCGTCCACCAAGTGGATATCGATCTCGCGCGGGTTGGCGATGGCCTCGGTGACGGCCTTCTTGGTGATCTCGTTGAAGGTGATGCGCTTCACCTTGCTGTCGGACAGGCCGAGGGCCTCCTTCAGGTGCCAGCTGATGGCCTCCCCTTCGCGGTCCTCATCAGTCGCAAGCCACACGGTGACCGCCTTATCGGCTTCGCGCTGCAGTTGGCGCAGGCGGTCCTTCTTATCGTCAGGAATGATGTAGGTGGGCTCGAACCCCTTTTCCACATCCACGCTGAGGTCGCGTTCGGGCAGATCGCGCACATGGCCATAACTGCTCAGCACGGTGAAGCCGTCGCCGAGGTACTTCTCGATGGTCTTTGCCTTTGCTGGGGACTCCACGATCACCAGGTCTCCTGCACTCTTCTTCGCCATGCTTGCCGATCTTTTAAATGAGCCGCCAACGAACGACGTGTCCGTTCGGCGGAGCGCAAATAAAAGGGCAGGTCGCTGCGTTTTGTACATCGCTGCCCCGTTGGCGACCTACTTCCCCTTTAGGGGGAAGGAAATTTTCAACAGGTCGGGTCAGGCATCCGTTGAACCAATATTGCCGAACACGTGTTCACCCTCCGAACTTTACGCACCCATCCGCCACACGCCCTACGCATGCACCAGCGCACCTTGCTCTCCTCGGCCCTCTGTGCGATCCTCTTGATCGCGGGCTGTGGTGCGAGCAACGGACAACCGCAGGGCGAACGAACAGCGACCATGAGCGACAGCATTCCACAGGACAGTGCGCAGCATCCTTACTACTCGCATACCGACACCACCAAGTTGAACGTGCCGAAGAGCGAATGGAAGAAGCTACTATCCGCCGACCTCTACCACATCGCCTTCGAGCAGGGCACCGAGCGGGCCTTCACGGGCAAGTACTGGGACTTCGAGGGCATTGGCACCTACGCTTGCGCCGTGTGCGGCAACGTGCTCTTCCAGGCCGATGCCAAGTTCACCAGCCACTGCGGCTGGCCCAGCTTCTTCCAACCCTTACGGAAGGATGCCCTGCACTACCACGAGGACCGGAGCTGGGGCATGGTGCGCACCGAAGTGACCTGCGGACGGTGCAGCGCACACCTGGGCCATGTGTTCGATGATGGTCCGAAGCCGACGGGGCAGCGGTATTGCATCAATAGTGTGAGCCTGGAGTATTTACCGGGGCGTTGAAGCTGCTATTGGAATTTGGAGATCAGTGAGTGCTGAAATAGCTTCACAGTTCCAATTCCATCATCATGTCGCCCATCGCCCATCGCCTTTGGCTGTGCTGTAGCTTGAGTTTTCTGAGCCTGCTTTGTGCAGGCCAAACCTTTCCGCCAGACCTCTACGGCGAAGCCCTGAAGGATGTGATCGGCTTCTGGGAGAACCGGGGACAGGTGAAGAACACCAACGAACAGCCCGTGCCAGACGTATTGTACTACACCCAAGGGGCCCTGCCAAGGGCCTACTTCCAACGCAAAGGTGTCATCTCCTTCACGCTGGCGAAGCGCGATACCAGTACCGCCGTGCCGGACACCTTATACCGTCTGGACATGAAGTGTATTGGCGAACACGCTGTGGATGTAGCACCCACCACCTACATCGTAAAACCCTATGAACAGCACTACTACATGGCGTGGACCGGCACTACTGGTGTTGAACACGTTAGCGGATACAGCCGTTTGGTTTACGAAGGCATCTATCCTGGTATAGACCTTCACTTCTACAGTGGCCCGGCCGGCCCCAAGATGGCCTTCGTCTGCCACCCTGGTAGCGACCCGGATCACATCAAGCTCCAATTCTCCGGGCAGGATGACATCACCTTGGATTGGGACGGTACGTTGAAGCTTCTATTCGGCCAGGGTTGGATCAAGTTCGAGGAAGCGATCGCGTTCCAGTACGATAGTGCAAGCAACGTGAACACGCTCGGCTGGAATGCCAGCTACGAGTTGGACAGTTTGATCTCCGTCTCCGAATTCACGTTCAATGACTTTGATCCTGAACTGCCGCTTGTGTTGCAAATAGGACCGACGCCGCTGGCCGGAGGTGGTGGCCCCATCCAAACGCCCGGTCTGTGCTGGAGCACCCACTTCGGTGGCGACCAAACGGACGTGATCACCAGTAGTACCGAGGATGCCCAAGGCAACTACTTTGTGGCAGGGCGCACGGGTAGCGGGGAGTTCGAGTTCCCTGCCGCGCCCGGCACCTTCGCCTACCCGAACACCGGCGGCAACCTCGCATTCTTGGTGAAGATGGATGAGCAGGACCGCATGGTGTGGCGCGCTTTCGTGGGCGGGGAAGGCGGTGACGTCACGATCGCCAATACCGTGGTAGCGAAGGACGACGGTGAGATACCCACCGTCTACATCGCCGGGAGCACCAATTCATTTACCTTGAACACCGAGGCGAATGGCTCAGCGTACTTCAACGGAAGCAACGCAAACAACAGCTTCAAAGGGTTCGTCGCTTCATTCAACAACGACGCGAGTTTACCTGCGCATGGCACACGGATCTGGACCACCTACATTGGCGAATCCGACGTCCAGATCCACGGCATGGCGAAGGATGGTGAGGAGCGCTTGTACCTGACCGGGCAAACACAGGGCTCCCTGCCTGCGGAACAGGAAACCGCACCGGCCAATGCAGAGCACTACCCTTACGGTGGCGGCTTGGATGCCTTCGTGATCCTGCTGAACGAGGACGACCGTACCTTGTGGGTAACGACGTATGGTGGCAGCGGCAACGACCTGGCCAAGGAAGTGGTGGTGGGCGAGGGAAAGGTGGTGATCGCCGGAGAGACCAATAGCGCCGATATGATCACGAGAGATGGTGGCCCCAATGCATGGGACCGCGCATATGCAGGCGAGATCAGTGAGTTCTTCGTGGCTGAATTCGACCTGAACGGACAGCAGCACTGGGGTACGTGCTTTGCAGCGGATGAACATCCGAGTTTCAGCATCATGAACATGTGGGGTAAGGGGTTGGCCTTCGACCCGATCACCAAAGACATCGTGATCGGAGGGAGTGTATTCTCGATCGGCCTGCCGATCATACCAGGACCGGGCTGGTACGATGACACAGCGCTGCAAGGTGCCTCCAACAGCTTCCTGGCCCGTTTCTCCGGGGCAGACCGTTCACTCATCTGGAGCACCTACCTGGCCGGGAGCGACTTCGCAGATATGAACGAAATACGCACCCTCTACTTCGATGCCATCGGTAGCCTCTACGTGGCGGGTCGTACAAGGGACCTGTCCCTCCCCTTGACCCCCTTGGATGATATCTATTTCACGAACCTCATTCAAACAGATGTGTTCCAAGTGGGCTTCCCCGAAGCTTCGGACATGTTCGTAATGAGCTTTACACCGGACCATTGGCTGGCCTGGTGTACCTACTTCGGTGGGCAGGGCGGAACCCAGCACGAGCACGCACTCACCATGCTGCGTCGAAACGGCGACCTGTACGTGGCGGGATATACCAGCAAGCATGCCGTGCATTTCGATGGCGCGCACTTCACCAGTTTCTTCCCCTTGCACGATACACAAGTTCCCGGCGTGCACTTCACCGAGGTCTATGGCGATGTGCCGGATTTCCAAGGCAACGCCACCACCGATGCCTTTATCACCCGGTTCTGCGGTTCATCGTTGACCGCAGTTGACGAGCGCTTGTCACAACGCTCAGCAGGGATCCAAGCTTATATGGAAGGCGACCGGATCGCGATCGTAGGATTGCCCCACGGCACACACCAAGTGGAACTATTGGACGCCTCCGGCAGGCTTGTTCATGATGCTCGTTCAACCAGCGATGGTGGAAAGGCCTACATCGAACTTCCGCGCTTGAGCGAGGGGATATATCTCATTGGGGTGCCACCGCTCGGCCTTTCCGCCAAACTGCACATTGTTCATTAAAGGCGCTGCAACATGATCACCCTGCGTCTTTGGTGCATGGTGCTAGCGCCGTGCATTCCCCTTTTTGCGATCGCACAGTATTGGGCACCCGCAGATCTGCCGGTGGTTGTTGACGGGCAACTCTCCCAATTCTACAGTGATGAAGAGGAAGGCCTCTTCTGCATCTGTGGCCGCACCGAGGTGCCCGAAGGAAGCCAAAGCGAATGGCGCAATGGTCTGGTATGCAACATCGGGGGTGTCTGGGATACCCTTGGAGTCTTCGATGGTGCTGTCACTTGTGCCGTTCAGTACGGTGACACCCTATTCGTCGCAGGCCATTTCGACGGGGTCGATGGTGAGCCGATGGGTAGGATATTAGGTTACACGGGAGGAACTTGGGCATCTTTCAGCGAGCCCGAGAATATGGGCGCTTTCAATCTGAAGAAGATCAACGGCGAACTATTCCGCCTCAGTGCTGCCGGCACACTCCATGGCCAACCGACAACCGGTGTTTCCGTGAGACAGGGTGGCCAATGGGTACCCATAGGCAACCTACCCTCGCCAGATACCCCGAACGGCGCCCATTGGTTGTTCGATATCATCGAATACAATGGTCAACTCGTTGTTACCGGAAGCATTAACGCGACCACCGGATACGACGTATTCATTTTAGAAGGCGAGGATTGGGTACCCTTAGGCGGCGGGCTGGTGGGCTGGAACAGCTTCGGCTATCGCCTCGCAGTTTACCAAGACGACCTATATGTGGGTGGTAGCATGTCCATGGCGGCTGGCGATGTGGGGCAGAACATCATCCGCTGGGACGGGAACCAGTGGCATCCCCTAGGTAGTGGTGTGCAGGTCGCTCCGAACAATTTTGGGACCGCAGGTAGTGTTCGGGATATGGTGGTGCATAATGGTGAGCTTTGGGTCTGCGGTGGCTTTCGATACGCTGGGGGTGTTCCTGCTCAAATGATCGCGCGGTGGAACGGGAGCCAATGGTGCTCTGTGGGCGATGGACCAAGCGACACCATGTTCGCAATGGGTATTTTCCAAGACACGCTCTACGTGAATTTCCTTGGCAACATCAACGGGGATGTCATGGGCCATGTGGCCAAATTCGTTGCACCGGAGTACGAGAACAACTGCGGGCTGTGGACTGACGTGGAGGAACGGCAAGGCCAGGACGTTGAGTTGCGAGCCTGGCTGCAATATGGCGCAGTGGTGTTGGAGGGGCTGCCGGTGGGCGTATACGACGTACGCATCATGGATGCCACGGGAAGGATGGTACATCAGGAAGGAGTGGTAAGCGATGGCGGCAGGACTTACCTCACCGGGACATATGTGAATGAGGGGATCTACCTCGTCAGTATTCCTCAGTTAAGGGCGTTGAGCAAATTACATATCCCGTAACTGGCCCGCCAGATCGAGCTCCAGGAATTCAACACACCACTGCGGCTGGCCGAGCTTCTTCCAGCCCCTGCGCAAGGATGCCCTGCACTACCACGAGGACCGGAGCTGGGGCATGGTGCGCACCGAAGTGACCTGCGGACGGTGCAGCGCACACCTGGGCCATGTGTTCGATGATGGTCCGAAGCCGACGGGGCTGCGGTATTGCATCAATAGTGTGAGCCTGGACTTCATCGGCAAGCAATAAGCCGTAGTGCGGTCCATTGGACCTTTGTGCCGTTCCGCGGTCCAACCGTCGGCGCTGGTCGAAAACGCACCCTGGCCGAACGGTGCGATGTAGTTTAGAAGCCATCTCAAAATAATCCTTCGGGCTACGCCGGGGTCTTTTCCGGGCATCCGTCGTTGCTCAACCCTTACAGAGCGTCCAGCTATGCGCGGGTCTCGCGCCTAGGCTGCCCGCAAAATCCCT
>Ga0209985_10002676_pt1 | contig 15846 bp, 18 predicted proteins | sample NOAtaG_FD_187305 | JGI IMG/M metagenome (GOLD analysis project Ga0209985, IMG submission 187305) | Freshwater lake microbial communities from Lake Erie, under a cyanobacterial bloom - NOAA_Erie_Diel6S_1000h metaG (SPAdes) (version 2) | ecosystem: Environmental > Aquatic > Freshwater > Lake ...
GTTGGGCGGGATGGGTGGAGTCTGGGGCGGACCGGAGCGCAGGGCGGTGACCATCAGGGCCTCGAAACAGGGTTAACGAGGTCCGAACCTGTCTGCGCCGGGTTCAGGAAGGGTTAACGGCGGACCTCGGCCGCGAGCCGCCGGGCGTCGTCCTCGGTAAGGGGGGCGGAAATCTTGTCGATGATGCGCCCCGCGCCGTCCACCAGGTAGGTCTCCGGGACGCCGGACACGCCCAGGTCGATCCCGGCCCGGCCCTGCCGGTCCACCAGGACGCGGGTATAGGGATCGCCGGTGCGGGCCAGGAAGGCCCGGGTCTTGACGGGTTCATCCTTGTAGGCGACCCCGATGATGGGCACCCCCTGGTCCTTCAGGGCGACGAGGATCGGCGCCTCGATTTCGCAGGGTGCGCACCAGGAGGCGAAGACGTTGATCAGGTACGGTCCCTTTCCAGGGGCCGCGAGGGTATCGGGCAGGCCATCCGCCAGGGTCGGCAGGGTCACTTCCGGGACCGGCTTGCCGACCATGGCCCGCGGCAGGTAGCGGGGGTCATCGCGCAGGCCGAAGAAGGCGAAGAGCAGGCCGAGGCCCAGGAGCGCCCCCACTGGCGCCAGGGCGAGGACGCGCCTCAAGGCTGCATCTCCGGACCCGGCTCGGCCTCCCGGGCGCGAGCCTCCAGGGCCTCAGCGCGTCGCCGCCATCGGCGGGTGAAGACCAGGCTGAAGACCGCCAGTCCGCCCAGACCGGCGGCGCTGAGCCCGTAGGACATCCAGATGTAGAAGCCGTAGGGGCCGGGATCGAGGTCAAGCATGGATCACCCCGCCAGCCGCGCCTCGGCGGCGGCGGCCCGGCGTCGCCAGACCTCGCCGCGGATCCGCACCAGCCACAGCGCCCCGAAGGCGGCCATGTAGGACAGGCTCATCAGAAGAAGGGGTATCAGGAAGACCGTCGCCGCGCGGGACCCGCCTGCGGCGAACACCGTCCGCCCCTGGTGCAGGGTGTTCCACCACTCCACCGACCAGTGGACGACAGGCACGTTGACAAGGCCCACCAGGGCCAGGATGGCGGCGGCCCGGGCGCCCTTGGCCTCATCGTCGATTGAGGCCCTCAGGGCCATGTAGGCGACGTAGAAAAGAAACAGGACCAGGACGCTGGTCAGGCGCGCGTCCCAGACCCACCAGGCGCCCCACATCGGCTTGCCCCAGAGCGATCCCGTGGCCAGGGCGAGGGCGGTGAAGACGGCGCCGATGGGCGCTGCGGCCCGGGCGGCGGCGTCGGCGAGGGCCTGCCGGAAGACCAGGGACAGGAAGCTCGCCCCGCCCAGGCAGACATAGACGAACAGGCCCAGCCAGGCGGCGGGCACATGGATGAACATGATCCGGACGGTGTCGCCCTGCTGGTAGTCCTCCGGGGCCGAGAAGCCCAGCCAGAGGCCCGCGGCGGCGAGGGCGAGGGCCAGGGCGCCGAGGAGGGGCGCGGCCCAGGCCGAGAAGGCCATGAACCGGTGCGGGTTGTAGAGGAAGGCGAGGGCCTGCGTCATGTCCCGCCCATTAGCCCCGGTCCGCGCCGGCGGCAACGGAAAGCCGCCGGCGCGGGGGTCCGGCGGGCTATTCCGGACGAGCGTGATCCATCGGCGGGCCGCCGGGACCGGGGCCTATCATCCGGCGTTCCATCCGGATCTCCCGGTGCTTGCCGCGGCCCATGGGCAGGGCGTCGAAGGCCTTCTTCTGTGACGGCGTCAGCTGAGCGTAGAAGGTCCGGGTGGCGGTGGCGCGGCGGTCGAAGGCCGCCAGGCGCTCGACCATCCGGGCCCTCTGCTGGTCCAGCCGCTCCGGCGTCGTGGCGGGCCTGGCGCCCGATTCCGGACGGCCCGTGCGCTCCGGCGGCTTCAGGGCCTCCAGAAAGGCCTTCAGCGCCGGCTCCTGGGCGGGGGTCAGCTGCAGCACATTCCGCAGGCGTTGTGCGTGGGCTTCCGGGTCGGGCCGCTTCATCTCCATCATGCGCATGCCGCCTTGCGGCAGGCCGCCCTGGGGCGGGGTCTGGGCGAGGCCGACGCCTGCGGCGGACAGGGAAATCAACGCGGCGAGGCCGGCGACCCGGAAGGTGGATCTGGACATGTCTGTGCTCCTTTGGCGCACCCCTTGATGGTTCAAACGCGTCTGAGAGGGGTTTCCGTCGCCAGTCCCCCGGCGCGGGTCAGGACAGCGCGTTGCGGCAGGCCGCCGCCATGGCCAGAGGGCCCAGGGCGACCGCAGCGGCGGCATAGGCGCCGAGCAGGGCGAACCCGGCGCGCCAGGGAAGCCCCGCCGTGAAGGCGTCCAGGGCCCCGCCCCCGAAGATCACCGGCGGTACGAACAGGGGCAGGACAATCACCGCGGTCAAGAGACCGCCCCGCCGGGCGCCAAGGCTCAGGGCCGCACCGATCCCTCCCGTAAAGGCGAAGGCCAGCCCCCCGGCCAGGGCGCAGGCGAACAGCAGGGGCGCGAGGACCGGCGACGCGCCCAGGGCGATCGCCGCCAGGGGCGCCAGGAGGGCGAGGGGCGCCCCGGTCGCCAACCAGTGCCCCAGGCACTTCAGGGCGCAGGTGAACTCGAGGGGCAGGGCGGCGTGGGCCATCAGGTCCAGGGCCCCGTCTTCGTAGTCACGCTCGAACAGCCGTTCGAGGCCGAGGAGGGCGGACAGGGCCAGGACCGTCCAGGCCGCGCCCGGCGCGATCTGCGCCAGCCGCTCGGGCTCGGGGCCTGAGGCGAGCGGCAGGAGGAGCGTCGCCCCGGCGAAGAAACCCCCGGTCACCATGAGGCCGCCGCCCCGACCCCAGGCGATCGCCATCTCCCGGCGAAGCAGCTGCAGGGCGGCGCTCACGGGAGGATCTCCAGGGCGAGGGTCGCCAGAGGCAGGGGATCGTGCACCGCCGCGAGGATGAGTCCGCCGCCGGTCAGGTGCCCGGCCATGATCTCCAGGGCCTTCGCGCGCCATTGGGCGTCGAGGGGGCTGAGGGGTTCGTCGAGCAACCAGAGCGGGCGGGGCGACGACAGGAGCCGGGCGAGGGCCAGCCTGCGCCTCTGGCCTGCAGACAGCCGCCGGACTTCGAGGTCCAGGAGCCGCTGGAGGTCAAGCCGGCCGACGGCGGCCTCCATGGCGGATGCCGTTCCGCCCTGCCACCCCGTCCAGAAGACCAGTTCCTCACCGGCGGTTCGAGAGACCTTCAGGCCATCGAGGTGACCCAGCAGGTGCAGGCCTGTGGACCGGGCGGCGGCCGGTTCGGCGGCTCCGAAGGCGATGTGGCCGGAATCGATGGCGCACAGGCCCGCCACAGCCCTCAACAGGCTGGTCTTGCCCGAGCCGTTGGCTCCTGTAAGGGCGCAGGCCTGGCCCGACTCCAGGCGGAGCTCAAGCCCAGAAAAGAGCCGCCGCCCCCCCCGGGACAGGGCAAGGTCCTCGATGTGCAGGGACAGGGTCACGATTTCCTCCCGGCGCGCACATGGACGCGGACCCGCCGAAGGTCTATGACGCCCCCGGCCGCACTCGTCCCTGAGGGCTTTCGCGGCGCCGGGGCGAACGCTGTGTGTCCGCCCGTGCAGGCGCGCGATCTCCGGTTCGATAGCTGTGCGGTCCGGAACAGAGGAAGGATCCCTGACATGGCGTCAATCGACAGCCTCAAGACCCGCCGCGAACTCACGGTGGGAGACAAGACCTACGTCTACTACAGCCTTCCGGCCGCCGAGGAAGCCGGTCTTGCCGGCGTCTCGCGACTCCCGGCCTCGATGAAGGTGCTGCTGGAGAACCTGCTGCGCAACGAGGACGGTGACACGGTGAGCGCCGATGACCTCAAGGCCCTGGCCGCCTGGCTCGACAACAAGGGGTCGGTGGAGCACGAGATCAGCTTCCGCCCCGCCAGGGTGCTGATGCAGGATTTCACCGGCGTGCCGGCGGTGGTGGACCTGGCCGCCATGCGCGACGCCATGACCAAGCTCGGCGCCGATCCCGAGAAGATCAACCCGCTGAATCCTGTCGACCTGGTCATCGACCACTCCGTGATGGTGGACCACTTCGGCACCTCCAAGGCCTTTGGCGAGAACGTCGAGCGCGAGTACGAGCGCAATATCGAGCGCTACCGCTTCCTGCGCTGGGGATCATCGGCCTTCAACAACTTCCGCGTGGTGCCCCCCGGCACCGGTATCTGCCACCAGGTGAACCTGGAATACCTGGCCCAGACCGTCTGGACCGGCGACGAGGACGGCGCGGCCCTGGCCTATCCCGACACCGTCGTCGGCACCGACTCCCACACCACCATGATCAACGGCCTTGCCGTTCTGGGCTGGGGCGTCGGCGGCATCGAGGCCGAGGCGGCCATGCTGGGCCAGCCCATCCCCATGCTGATCCCCGAGGTCATCGGTTTCAGGCTGACAGGATCCCTGCCTGAGGGGGCGACCGCCACCGACCTGGTCCTGACCGTCACCCAGATGCTCCGCAAAAAGGGCGTGGTCGGCAAGTTCGTGGAGTTCTTCGGCCCGGGCCTCGCCGGCCTGACCCTGGAGGATGAGGCGACCATCGCCAACATGGCCCCGGAGTATGGCGCCACCTGCGGCTTCTTCCCGGTTACCCAGGCCACCGTCGACTATCTGCGCGCCACGGGCCGAGACCCTGCCCGGGTCGATCTGGTGGAGGCTTACGCCAAGGCCCAGGGGCTATGGTCCGAGCCCGGCGACGCCGAGCCGGTCTTCACCGACACCCTCGAGCTTGACCTGGGCTCGGTGCTTCCCTCTCTGGCCGGCCCCAAGCGGCCCCAGGACCGGGTCCTGCTGAGCGACGCCGCTTCCGAGTTCCGCGCCGCACTCGGCAAAGAGTTCGGCCGCGAGCCCGGCGCGCCGCGCGCGGCTGTGAAGGGCGAGTCCTACGATCTGGGTGACGGCGACGTCGTGATCGCCGCCATCACCTCCTGCACCAATACCTCGAACCCCAGCGTCCTGATCGCGGCCGGCCTCGTGGCCAAGAAGGCGGTGGAGAAGGGCCTGAAGGTGAAGCCGTGGGTGAAGACCTCCCTCGCCCCTGGAAGCCAGGTGGTCACCGACTACCTGAAGGCCGCCGGCCTGACCAAGAGCCTGGACGCCCTCGGCTTCAACCTGGTTGGCTATGGCTGCACCACCTGCATTGGCAACTCCGGACCCCTGCCCGAGGCCATCTCCGAGACCATCCAGGCCTCCGACCTGGTCGCCTGCTCGGTCCTTTCGGGGAACCGTAACTTTGAGGGCCGGGTCAATCCGGACACCCGGGCCAACTACCTGGCCTCGCCGCCTCTGGTGGTGGCCTACGCCCTGGCCGGCAACATGCTCATCGACCTGGCCAAGGACCCGATCGGCGAGGGTAAGGACGGCAAGCCCGTCTACCTGAAGGACATCTGGCCGACCTCGGCCGAGGTCGCCGAACTGCAGCGCAAGCACGTCACCCAGAAAATGTTCGCCTCCCGCTATTCCGACGTCTTCAAGGGCGACAAGAACTGGCAGGGCATCAAGGTGGCCGGCGGCCAGACCTACGCCTGGGATGTGGGCTCGACCTACGTCCAGAACCCTCCCTACTTCCAGGACATGAAGATGGAGCCCGAGCCGGTCACCGACGTGATCGAGGCGCGGATCCTTGGCGTGTTCGGCGACTCCATCACCACCGATCACATCTCGCCGGCCGGTTCGATCAAGGCCAGCTCCCCCGCCGGCGTCTACCTGCGCGAGCGTCAGGTTCCGACCACCGAGTTCAACTCCTATGGCGCCCGCCGGGGCAACCATGAGGTGATGATGCGGGGCACCTTCGCCAACATCCGCATCCGCAACAAGATCACCCCCGAGATCGAGGGCGGGGTGACCCGCCACTTCCCCTCCGGCGACACCATGGCGATCTACGACGCGGCCATGCGCTACCAGGCGGAAGGCCGGCCGATGGTGATCTTCGCCGGCAAGGAGTACGGCACGGGCTCGTCCCGCGACTGGGCGGCCAAGGGCACTAAGCTCCTGGGCGTGCGGGCGGTGATCGCCGAGAGCTTCGAGCGCATCCATCGCTCCAACCTGGTGGGCATGGGAGTCCTGCCCCTGCAGTTCATCCAGGACGGCTGGCAGAAGCTGAACCTGACCGGGGAGGAGATCGTCTCGATCCGCGGCCTCTCCGAGCTGTCGCCCCGCCGCCAGCTGACGGTGGAGCTCTACCGGGCCGGCGACGGCCGCATCGCCCGATTCCCGGTGCGCTGCCGGATCGATACGCCGACCGAGCTTGAGTACTTCCGCAATGGCGGGGTGCTGAACTACGTTCTTCGGAACCTGGCGCGCGACGCTCAGGGCTGAACCCGGCCGCCGCATCCTCCTTGCGGGGGGTGCGGCGGGTCCGCTTCACGCCTTCTTGATCCACCGCGCCGGATAACTGGGATTATGTGCGCGCCGATGCGTGGAGCCCTGTTCGCCTGTTTACTGATGCTGGCGCCCACTGCGGCGCCTGCTGCGCCGCGGTCTCCTGTGATCGTCGAACTCTACACGGCGCAGGGCTGCGCCTCCTGCACAGGCGCAGGAGAGGTGATGCAGACCCTGGTCGCCCGTCGCGACGTCCTGCCGCTGACCTTCAGCGTCGACTACTGGGACTATCTCGGGTGGACCGACACCCTGGCCCGTCCCGAATTCGTCATCCGCCAGAAGACCTACGTGACACGCTTCGACCTGGGTGAGCCCTATACGCCCCAGGTCGTCGTGGGCGGACGGGGCCAGACCGGCGCTCTGGAGGCCGAGCGCCTCGAGTCGCTGATCAGCCGAGCCGCCCAGGCGCCCGCAGGGCCAAGGATCAGTCTCTCAACCCGTCGGACGAGCGTCGCCAACGGAAAGGCGCCCAAGGGCGGGGCGGAGGTCTGGATGGTGCGTTATGATCCCAAGCCAAGGAGCGTCCAGGTCCGGCGGGGTGACAACCGGGGTCAGACCGTGGTGGCGGTGAACGCCGTTCGGGAGTTGAGACGCCTGGGCTCCTGGCGGGGACGAGGCCTCACCTGGCGTCTTCCCGAGGCCACCGAGCCGGGGCTGGTCACCGTGGTCATTGTCCAGGCGCCCCGGGGCGGCCGCATCCTCGCTCTTGCGAGTAGCCCCGCCTCGTCCTGAAGACAGGGGCGGTCCGGCCGCTCGAAGACTGGAGAGGAAGCGTCGGCTGGCCTGGCGGCCTGACCCCGGGCGGGGGCTGGGGGGGCTGTTCAGGAACCCGGGATGCAGGTCCGGCCAGCCGACGAAGGCAACATCACCCGCCTATCGGGCGAGCGCGCGTCCGAAATAAGGTCTTTTCGCGACGATTGCCCCGAGCGGCGACCTGGAGCTAACCTGCCGCCATGGCGGCGGATCCCTTCCCGACGAGCGGCCCGCCAGGTCGCGTCTTCTTCGAGCGTGCGGAGTTCGTTCGCATCCTGAACCTCTATGGCCGGATGGTCGCCGCGGGGGAGTGGAAGGACTACGCCATCGACCCGCTGCCTGACGCCTGCGTCTTCTCGGTCTTCCGCCGGGCTTCCGAGGCGCCCGCCTACCGGATCGAAAAGCGTCCCGCCCTGGCGCGCCGGCAGGGCGCCTGGGCGGTGATCGGGGAGGGCGGAATGATCCTCAAACGCGGACATGACCTGGCCCAGGTGCTGACGGTTTTCGATTCCCGCCGATTCCGGGTGGTGGACTGACGCGCAGGAAAAAGCCCCGGCGGTCACCCGCCGGGGCTCGCGTTTCGGGGTGGTCCTTCCCGCCTAACGACGTTCGCCGAGCAGGCTGAGCAGGAACTGGAACAGGTTGATGAAGTTCAGGTAGAGGCTCAGAGCCCCGTAGTTGGTGGCCACGCTTGTGGAGGCCTCATCCCCGCCGAGGTCGTAGTACATCAGCTTCAGGCGCTGGGTGTCGAAGGCGATCAGGCCGGCGAAGATGAGAACGCCGAGGATGCTGATGACGAAGCTCATCATCGGCAGCTTCAGGAACATGTTGACCAGGGAGGCCAGGACCAGGCCGATGAGGCCGACGATCAGGAAGCTTCCCATCGCTGTCAGGTCCCGCTTGGTGGCGTAGCCGAACAGAGACAGGGCGGCGAAGGCCGCCGCAGTGATCAGGAAGGTCTGGGCCAGCGCCTGGCCGGTGTAGACCAGGGTCAGGACGCCCAGGGAGGCGCCCATCAGAACTACGATGCTCCAGTAGGCCACTGCGGCCCCGCGCGGGGTCTGTCCGCCGCGGGCGAAGCTGGAGAACAGGATGATGGCGAGGGGCGCGAAGCTGACGATCCAGCCGAGGGGGGTCATGCCGGCCATACGCCCGTCGGCCGAGACCATGAACATCAGGTCGCGCACAGGGGCGAACATGCCGGTCAGCCAGGCCATGGCGCCGGAGACCACGAGGCCCAGGGCCACCTTGTTGTACACACCCAGCATGAACTGGCGCAGGCCGGCGTCCACGGCCATGTCGGCGTGGTCCACGATCACCGGACGGGCCGATCCGCGATTGAAGTCGCTCATCGAACGAAGGTCCTCTCCCAAACGCCCGGAGTGGGCGCAGACGAAATATCGGTGCGCTGCACGACTTGTGCAAGCGTTGCTCGACGTTAGGCTCTCCGGATGATCCGCCTGTTCGCCGCCCTGGACCTGCCCGACGCGGCCGCTGAGGCCCTCGCGCCCTTCCAGTGCGGCCTTGCCGAGGCCGCCTGGAGACCCCGGGAGGCCCTGCATATCACTTTGAAATTCGCCGGCGACCTCCGCGAGGACCTGGCCGACGACCTGGACGCCGAGCTCAGCCGCATCGGCGGCGCGCCCCTTGAGCTGAGTCTCGCCGGGGCCGGGGCCTTTGGAGAAGGGCGCGACATTCACGCGGTCTGGGCCCGGGTGACCCCGACGCCGGCCCTGTCAAAGCTGGCCCGGGCCTGCGAGATCGCGGCCCGCCGGGCCGGACTGAAGGCGGACGCTCGCACCTATACACCGCACGTCACCCTGGCCTACCTGACCCGGCCTGAACCTGAAACGGTGGCCCGCTGGCTCGCCTTCGCCGAGAACCTCCGCGTCCCCGGGTTCCGCGTGGATTGCTTCGGCCTCTATTCAAGCTGGCGCGGTCCGGACGGATCACGCTATCGCCTCGAGTGCAGCTATCCGCTCGACCGCCGGGCGGATCCCGCCTGAGGAGCCGCCTATGCCCGACTGGATCTCCGCCATCATCCTGGGCGTGGTCGAGGGGCTGACCGAGTTCATCCCGGTCTCGTCCACCGGGCACCTGCTCCTGACCAAGACCCTCCTGGGCCTGCCTCCGGGCTTCTGGGACACCTTCATCGTCCTGATCCAGCTGGGGGCCATACTGGGCGTTGTCGCCCTCTACTTCCGCAAGCTCTGGAATGTCGCGGTCAGTCTGCCGGTCTCGGAGAGATCCCGCCACTTCGTCCTGTCGGTGTTCGTGGCCTTCCTGCCGGGCGCGCTCGCAGGAGCCCTCCTGCACGACGTCATCAAGGAGGTTCTCTTCGAGAGTCCCCGACTGATCTGCTGGTCGCTGATCATCGGCGGCGTGGTCCTGCTGGTCATCGACCGCCGGGCCCCGGCGCCCCGGGAGACCGACGCCATGGCGCTCAGCCTCCGGACATCCCTGTTGGTCGGGCTCTTCCAGACCCTGGCCCTGATCCCCGGTGTCTCGCGCTCCGGCGGCACCATCGTCGGGGCCATGCTGATGGGGGTGGAGAAGCGCGCGGCGGCGGAGTTTTCGTTCTTCCTGGCCATGCCGACCATGGCCGGCGCCTTCGTCCTCGATTTCTGGTCCAGCCGGGGCGACCTTCAGGGCGACCGGATCGGCCTGCTGGCCCTGGGTTTCGCCGTGAGCTTCGTGGTCGGCTACGCGGTGGTGAAGGTCATGCTGGAGGTGGTCAGCCGGCGCGGGTTCGCCCCGTTCGGCTGGTGGCGCATCCTGGTCGGGGGCGCAGGCCTGGCCCTCCTGGGGGCTGGCTGAGTCCGGGGCTCAGGCGACGGCGTTCCCGGCGGCGCCCGCGAACTGGCCGCCCTTGCGGAAGCGATAGAGGTAGGTCGGCAGGATAGCCTCGACCGTCTCGGGCGCGATTCCCAGGTCCGCCAGGCCGGGCGCCTCGCCGGAGAGGACGTTGTCGGTCTTCAGGAGCTCCACCTGGTCGGCTGTCAGGGGCGGCGCCACCGGGGTCAGGGCCAGGGGCGCGCAAAGGGTCCCGATCAGGCCCGCCGCGCCGAAGGGAAGGGGCGCATAGAGTCGTCGGCGCCCGGTCTCCTTCTGGATCAGGTCCAGGATCTCCCGGAAGGTGAAGGTCCCCGGTCCGCCCAGCTCGAACGTCCGGCCTGCATGCTGCGGGTCCAGGGCGACCGTCGCGGCGGCCCTGGCCACATCTCCGACATACACCGGCTGGAAGCGCGTCCGTCCCCCGCCGATCAAGGGCAGAAAGGGGCTGACAACAGCCATCTCGCCGAACTTGTTGAAAAAGTCGTCGCCGGGCCCGAAGACGATGGACGGCCGCAGGATCACCGCCGAAGGCAGGATCTTGCGAACAACGGCCTCGCCTTCGGCTTTTGACCGGGCGTATCGGGAGGCGGAGGCGGGGTCCGCTCCGAGAGCCGACATCTGCACCAGGCGAGCGCCGGCGTCGGCGGCGGCCTGGGCAATGGTCCGTGCGGCGTCCACGTGGACGGCCTGGAAGGTCTGTCGGCCCGTCTCGTAGAGCAGGCCCACAAGGTTGATCACCGCATCGGCGCCCTGCACGGCCCGGATCACGGAACCAGCGTCGCGGATATTGGCCTGCACCACCTCGACCTGCCCGACATCGCCCATGAGGCGCATGGCGTGAGCCAGGTGCGGCTGGCGCACGGCCACCCGGATCCGGGCGCCGCGCCGGGCGAGGGCTCGGACGATCTGGGTCCCGATGAAACCGGAACCACCGAAGACGGTGACGAGATCGGGCATGACGACGAAGCTCCGGGGGTCTGGACAGGAGTGCCGGGATAAACGATGCCCGGCCGCCCCGCAATCGGCGCCGGCGCCCTGCCATGCATGCCCGTTGACCCGACCCGGACTTGGCCCTAAGGAAGCGCGCTCGCACGGTCCGATGGATCGGGCCCAGGTGGCGGAATTGGTAGACGCGCTGGCTTCAGGTGCCAGTGGCTTAACGGCCGTGAAGGTTCGAGTCCTTTCCTGGGCACCACCGTCCCCTTCGGGGGCGGGGCGTCAACAACCGGCGGAGACGGCGGATCGTGGCGAACTACCTGCATGAAGTTGACCTTCCCGACGGCCTCTTCGGAGGCGTCGCCTCCGTCGCCGTCGACTCTGAGACCATGGGCCTGCGCCTGGGGCGCGATCCGCTCTGCGTCGTCCAGCTTTCCGCCGGCGACGGGGACGCCCACCTGGTCCGGCTCTCCCGGCCGGACTACGAGGCGCCGAACCTCAAAGCCCTGCTTGCGGACCCGGCGGTGACCAAGATCCTGCATTTCGGGCGCTTCGACATCGCCATGTTCCGCCTGCACCTGGGCGTGGTGACCGCCCCTGTCTACTGCACCAAGATCGCCTCCAAGCTGGCGCGGACCTACACAGACAAGCACGGACTTAAGGACCTGTCCCGGGAACTCCTCGGGGTCGACATGTCCAAGGTGCAGCAGAGCTCAGACTGGGGCGCGCCGAGCCTCTCTGCCGAACAGGTCGCCTATGCGGCCTCAGATGTTCTGCACCTGCACCGGCTGCGCGAGAGGCTGGACGACATGCTGCGCCGAGAGGGCCGGGCCGAACTGGCCGAGGCCTGCTTCCATTTCCTGCCCCACCGAGCCCTTCTTGATCTGGCCGGCTGGGAGGACACCGACATCTTCGCCCATGCCTGACGCCCGCCTGGAACTGCGGTTGTGACGGACGGCTTAGTCCTGCCCACCTTGCGACGCGCCCGGGAGGCGGACTCCTGGCGCCGCCGCTCGCGCCGCGTGCGCCAGCTTCGCCGGGTTCTTCCCGCCCTGGTGGGCCTGATCCTGCTGGTGCTGTCGGGTTACGTCGCCCTGGCCATGTTCGCCGCGCCCCGGACCCGTCTGGTCGAGGCGGAAACGCCGATCCAGCTGGTGCGCCCGAAGTTCGTTGGTCAGGACCGGAAGGGACGGGCCTTCACCCTGACAGCCAGGACCGCGACCCGGGATCCGGCTGACTATGATCGGGTGGTGCTGGACCAGCCGGTGCTCCTGCTGCGCCGTGACCCGGGTGAGCCTATCCGCGTCTCCGCCCGGACGGGCGACTTCAACGAATCCGACCACATCCTGAAGCTTAAGGGGGATGTCCGCCTGAACAGCGGGGATATCAGTTTCGCCACCGGGACCTCGAGTTTCGACACCGCCCTGGGCGAGCTGGTCGGGGATGGCGCCATACAGGGTGTGGGGTCCCTTGGAGAAATCAACGCGAAGTCCTATGGCGTATATGACAGGGGCGACCGCCTCGTGTTCGGCGGCGGGGTCAGCACCCGCCTCGAGCCGAGGTCCGGGCCCTGAAAACAGGGACGATCGACCATGAGAGATCCGAAAGCCGTCGGGATGGCGGCTGCGGCCCTGGCCCTGGTGGCGGCGGTCCCCTGGGGCGCCGAGGCCCAGCTGGCGCGCAACTCCAGAGCGCCGGTGGATATCACCGCCGACCAGCTGGAGCTGGTGAACAGCCAATGCTCCGCCATCTACCGCGGCGGCGCGGAGGCCCTGCAGGAGACCAGCCGGTTGCGGAGTGACCAGCTGAAGATCGTTTATGCCCCGGCCCCGGCTGGCGCGGGCAAGAACGGCTGCAGCACCGACCTTCTGCGCATGGAGGCGACCGGCTCGGTCTTCTATGTCACGCCGGAGCAGAGGGTGCGCGGCGACCAGGCGGTCTACGACGCCAAGGCCCAGACCCTGACCGTCACCGGCTCCGTCGTCGCCTCTCGCGGGCAGGACGCCATGAAGGGCGAGCGGCTGGTGGTGAACACCGTTTCTGGCGACGCGCGGATGGAGGGCGGCGGCGACCGAAGCAGCCGACGCGTGCGAACGGTCATCTATCCGGGCGCACGGCCCGACACGCCGAAGTAGGCCCCGCATGACGCCGCCCGAACACGACGGTCTGGTTGTCGACCGGATCGGCAAGACCTACCGCGGCCGCGCGGTGGTCAAGGGCGTGTCCCTGCGTCTTGGCCGGGGCGAGGTGAAGGGGCTCCTTGGCCCCAATGGCGCCGGCAAGACGACCTGCTTCTACATGATCACCGGCCTGGTCGCCGCCGACGAGGGCGCCATCTGGCTGGACGGCGAGGAGATCACCGCCCAGCCCATGTACCAACGCGCGCGGATGGGCCTGGGTTACCTTCCGCAGGAACCTTCCATCTTCCGGGGCATGACGGTGGAGGAGAACGTCATGTCCGTGGTCGAGCTGCGCGAGCCTGATGAGCGTCGCGCCCGGGAAACAGTGGCGGGACTCCTTTCCGAACTGCGGATCGACCACCTGCGCAAGTCACCGGCCGTCTCCCTGTCCGGAGGCGAACGCCGCCGGGTGGAGATCGCCCGGGCGCTGGCCTCCGAGCCCGCCTACATGCTCCTGGACGAACCCTTCGCGGGCATCGATCCCCTGGCGATCGCCGATATCCGCGAGGTCATCGGCTACCTGAGGGCGCGCGGCATCGGGATCATGATCACCGATCACAATGTCCGCGAGACTCTGGACATCATCGACCGGGCGGCCATCATCCATGCGGGTGAGCTGCTCCTGGAGGGTACGCCCGCCGAGATTGTCGACAATCCCGAGGTTCGCCGCGTCTACCTGGGGGAACAGTTCGCCTGACGGCCGGGGGCCCGCCGCCCCGGACGCGGGCGGCGAGGGGGAGAGCCATGGTCGCCACGCCGAGGAACGCCGTCGTCATCCTGCTCGACAGCCTGAACCGGCACATGCTGGGGGCCTATGGCGGGTCCGAGTTCGCCACGCCGAACCTGGACGCCTTCGCCCGCACTGCAGTGCGGTTCGACAACCACCATACCGGCTCCCTGCCCTGCATGCCGGCCCGCCACGATATCCTGTGCGGCGCCCTGGACTTCCTCTGGCGCCCCTGGGGGTCGGTGGAGATCTGGGAGGATGCGATCACCTACGAGCTGCACAAGGCCGGCGTGGTCTCCCAGCTCGTATCCGACCACCCTCACCTCTTCGAGACCGGCGGCGAGAACTATCACGTCGACTTCACGGCCTGGGCCTACGAGCGGGGGCATGAGGGCGACCCCTGGAAGACCCGGCCCGATCCCAGCTGGGCCGGCGCCCCGATCTTCGGCCGTGACCACATGCCCTACCATGACAGCCGCGGCTGGTTCCGGGACGAGTCGGACTTCCCCGGTCCGCGGACGATGATGGCCGCAGCCCGATGGATCGAGGAGAACGCCGGCTGGCACGACCGGTTCTTCCTCTTCATCGACGAGTTCGATCCCCACGAACCCTTCGATACGCCGGAGCCCTGGGCCTCGATGTATGACCCGGACTACGAGGGACCGCCGATGATCTGGCCGCCCTACCTGCAGGGCGCGGTAGAGAAGGGAGTTCTGAGTCCGGCGGCGGCGCGCCGGTTGCGGGCCAGCTACGGCGCCAAGCTGTCGATGATCGACCACTGGCTGGGCCAGGTCCTGCAGGCGCTTGAGGACAAGGATCTGGCGGATGACACCCTGGTCATGGTCTGCACCGACCACGGGCACTACCTCGGCGAGAAGGACATCTGGGGAAAGCCCGGCGTGCCCATCTACAACACCCTGGGTCACATCCCCCTCATGATCCGGCATCCGGGGATCGCGCCGGGCGCCTGCGACGCCCTGACCACCAGCGTCGACCTGTTCGCCACACTCGCCGACCTGTTCGGGGTGCAGGTGCGCCAGCGCACCCATGGCCGCTCCCTCCTTCCCCTGATGCGCGGCGAGGTCGACTGGGTGCGCGACCACCTCCTCACCGGCGTCTGGGGACGTGAAGTGCACCTCGTTACGCCGGAGTGGAAGTACGCCCGGGCGGCCGCCGGGGCCAATGCGCCCCTTTCCATGATGTCCAACCGCTGGTCGACCATGCCGACCCACCTGATCGACCGCCACGTCGCCCTGCCGCCCCCCGATCACCGCGCCTTCCTGGATCGCATGCCCGGGTCCGACATCCCGGTCATCCACCAGACCTACGGCGCCGGAGATCCCCTGCCGTTCTGGGCTCGCACCCGCTCGTCGGGACACTATCTGTTCGACAGGGCCGCCGATCCGGACGAGGTTCGCAACCTCGCCGGGGGGGCGCAGGAAGCCGAGGCGGCGCGCCGCCTGGCCCAGGCCCTCAAGGCGATCGACGCCCCGGAGTCGCAGTTCGTGCGCCTGGGTTTGGACTGATTAGGAGATGCCAATGGCCCTGAAACCCCTCGCCATCCTGGCGGTCGCCCTCATGGCGGCGACCCTCGCCGGATGCGCCCGCGACATCCCCTATGAGACCTTGAAGGCCAAGTACGCCAACCCGACCTCGAAGTTCGTCACCCTTCCGGACGGGGTCACCGTCCACTACCGGGACCAGGGGCGCGCCGATGGCCCGCCCCTGGTCCTGGTTCACGGCTTCGCCGCCAACCTCGACACCTGGGAGCCCTGGGTCGCGCGCCTGGGAGACACCTACCGGGTGGTGACCCTGGATCTTCCCGCGCACGGTCTGACCGTCACGCCTCCCGGCTACAAGATGTCCACGGCCGGCCAGGTCGAGGTCATCGACCAGCTCACCCGCCAACTGGGGCTCGAGCCCTTCGTCCTTGCGGGCAACTCCATGGGCGGAGGCGCCTCCTGGAACTTCGCCCTGAGCCATCCCGACCGGCTTCGGGGGCTCATCCTGGTGGCTTCTGTCGGAC
>Ga0209985_10002677_pt1 | contig 15837 bp, 13 predicted proteins | sample NOAtaG_FD_187305 | JGI IMG/M metagenome (GOLD analysis project Ga0209985, IMG submission 187305) | Freshwater lake microbial communities from Lake Erie, under a cyanobacterial bloom - NOAA_Erie_Diel6S_1000h metaG (SPAdes) (version 2) | ecosystem: Environmental > Aquatic > Freshwater > Lake ...
CGCGAGCCCTGGCGCCTCGCGGACATCGGGCTTCTCGAGCAGCGCGACCGACACGACGACCGCCTCGGGCGCGCCCATCTTGGCAAGCCATGCTGCGCGATGCGCATCGAGCTCGTGCGCGCCATCGACGCCATCCTTCGCGGGGAAGTGCGCAAGCACCGCCTTCCTGAGCGCGTCGCCACCGCCGACATCGGTTGCCTTCGAGGCGAATCGCAACTGCCACAGTTCGCAGGCGCGCAGCCACTCGCGCTCGAGCGCGGTGCCGCGAACCTCGGATTCGAGCGCGACGAGACGCGCCGCGACGGGCGCGCCGTCGAGCGACGCTTCACCCGTGCGGCAGAGCGCGACGAGCGCGAAGATCGACGGCTGTGCGGCGGCTGGCGCGACCGCGCGCGCGCGCCAGAGCGCAAGATCCTGGTGTTCGATCGCGATGCGCGCGGCGCTGCGCACGCCGGCGTCCTTCGACGAAAGTGCGGCAAACGCGCGGTCAACCGCGGTCTGCGCCGCAGGGCCGGACAGCCGCTCATGGAGCTTCTCGATCTCGCGCCGCTCGACGAGCGCCGCGGGCGGCTCTTTCGGCGCGCGCTTGATGGCGATCGGATTCTCCGCGCGCACACGGTAGATCGCGCTCGGCAGGTTGCGTCCGCCGACCGCGAAGTACATCGCGCCGTCCATCACGATCGCATCGGTGAGCGGCAGCGGACGGCCAGCGAGGAACGGCTCGATGCGCAGCGTGGGCGTCGATGCGTCCTTCGAGTCGTCGGTCGGCCAGCCGGCCCACATCGTGCCGTAGGTCCAGTCGAGGAAGAACATGCAGTCGTTCCACGGCGCGGGGAACTGGAGGCCCTGCGACGCAAGCACGCCCGTCGGCGAAGCGGGACCGACATCGACCGCCGCAGGCAGCGAATCCGGGCTCCAAGCCGGCCACTTGCCGCTGCCCGAGCGCCAGCCGTAGTCGACGCCGCTCGCGAGTTCATTGACGCGCGTGGGCCGGTACCACGGTAGGCCCATGTCCCATTCCATGTCGCTGTCGAAGGTGTACGCGCGGCCGACCTCGTCGAACGCAGCGTCGTAGCTGTTGCGGAAGCCCGCGGTGACGAGTTCCCACTTCGAACCCTCGCGATCGGTGCGCGCGACCCAGCCGCCCGGCGCCATCACGCCGACGGCGTGGCCGTTCGGATCCCAGATGCGCGTGGCCATGATGTCTTCCTGCCACATGCGCGGCACGCGCGAGTTCGCAAGCGCCTCGTCGGGCGGCGCGCAGTGGTTGCCGCCGACGACCCAGAGCGAGCCATCGGGCGCAAGCACGACCTGGTGCGGACCATGCTCTCCGCCGTCGCGCGCGAAGGAGCCGAGCTGCTTCTTCTCGTCGTAGCTGCCGTTGCGGTCGGTGTCGCGCAGGCGATAAAGCCCGCGCTTGTCGGGGCCGCCTTCGCTGATGACGACGAAGAGATCGTTGTCGACCGCGAGTAGGCCGTGCGCGAAGCCGATCGTCGGCTCGATCGCGTCGACCTTCGTTGCGGCGGGGTCGCCGCCATCGGCGCACGGCGTGAGCGCGAAGAGCGGCCCGTACTGCGCGCTTGCGATGATGCGGCCGTTGTTGTCGGGCGCAAGCGCCACCACCGAGCCGCGCGCCTTCGGCACCGCGTACACGAGCTCGCAGATGAATCCGGGCGGCACGGCGATCGAGCGATCGATGTCGCCGACCGTCGCGCTGAACGCGTTCGACACGCCGTCGCCCCATGCGCCTTCGCCGAGCTTCGCGAGCACGACCGCGGCGGCCTCGCTTGCGCCCGCGGTGCCGCGGACCTTCCACGCGTCGTCGGTCACGAGCCGCTCGCGGACACCCGATGCGTCGAGCCACTCGACCATGGCGCAGAGTCCCGCCGGCCCGCCTTCATTCCGCACCTCGACCACGAGTTCATGCTGGCCGGCCTCGAGCGCGCCGATGGCGAACTCCCGTGGCTCGCTCCAGTTGTCGGTGCGGCCGACCTCGCGGCCATCGAGCAGGACGCGCGATGCGTTGTCGGCAGCCACCACGATGCGTGCGTCGCGCACCGCGCCCTCGAGGGCGAATGTGCGCACGAGGGTCGCGTCCGCGTCGCCGCCGACGGGCTCGTTCGACCAGATCCACGACGGCGCCGCAAGAATGGGCTGCTTGCGCGGTGCCGCAGGCGCGACCGGAAGCGGCGCGTCGATCGCGGCCTTCGCCGCCTCGCGCACCTCGCCGAGCGCGCCGCCCGACTTCGGAGAGAAGGTGATCACCACGGGAAGCGCGGCGGCGAGGAGGACGGCACCCGCGAGGGCGCTCGTCGTGACGAGACCGATGGCGATCGAACGCTGCATCGCCGCAGTCTCGCAAGATGCGCGGCGGATGTGAACCCTCAAACCCTCAGATTGGCGCGAATTTCCCAAGCGAGCGCGCCGTACCATGGAGGCATGGCCGAGGATCTCTGGTCTCCGATCCGCACCGAACGCCGCGCGAAGGCGGCGCCGCTTGCCGTGCGCATGCGGCCGCGGACGCTCGACGAGATCGCGGGCCAGCAGCATTGTCTTGGTGAAGGCGCGCTGCTTCGACGCTTGATCGAGCAGGACGCGCTCTCGTCGATGATCGTGTCGGGGCCGCCGGGCACCGGCAAGACGACGCTCGCGGAAGTGATCGCCGCGCGAACCGGCGCGTTCGTCGAGCGCGCGCATGGTGCGACGACGGGCGTGAAGGAACTGCGCGAGAAGATCGAGTCGGCCGCGCGGCGGCTCGGCGAATCGGGGCGCCGCACGCTGCTCTTCGTCGACGAGATCCATCGCCTCGCGCGCAACCAGCAGGACGCACTCCTCGAGGGGGTCGAAGCGGGAAGCGTGATCCTCTTCGGTGCGACGACTGAAAACCCGACCTGGGCCGTGGCGCCCGCGCTTCTCTCGCGATCGACGGCCTTCAGGCTGCAACCCGTCGACGAGGCGGGCGTCGCGACCGTGCTGCGCCGCGCTGTCACGCATGCAGATGGCCTCGGCATCGACGGCCTCGTGCTCGACGACGACGCGTGCGCGCATCTCGCGCGCGCGTGCGACGGCGATGTGCGGCGCGCGCTTTCGGCGCTCGAGACCGCATCGGCCGCCGTGCGCGGCAACGCGGCGCCGCGCATCGACCTCGCGCTCGCGCGCGCGGCGCTCGATGGCAAGATCCCCGTGTTCGACCGCGACGGCGACGAGCACTACGACCTCGCGAGCGCGCTCATCAAGTCGATGCGCGGCAGCGACCCGGACGCCGCGGTCTACTGGCTCGCGCGCATGCTCGTCGGCGGCGAAGACCCCCGCTTCATCTGCCGGCGCCTGGCGATCTTCGCAAGCGAGGACATCGGCAACGCCGATCCGCGCGCGCTGCAGACGGCGGTCGCGTGCTGGCAGGCGGTCGAGCGCGTCGGCATGCCCGAGGCGCAGCTGATCCTCTCGCAGTGCGTGACCTTCCTCGCGGTCGCGCCCAAGTCGAACGCCGCCGCATGCGCGATCTGGGAAGCGATGGCCGACGCGCGCGAGGCGCGCACGGTGCCGGTGCCGTTCACGATCCTCGACCAGACGAAGCGCCGTCTCAACCGCACCGCCGACGACGGCACGCCGCTCGCGGCCGATCACGGCAAGTACGAGTATCCGCACGACCGCGCCGACGGAATCGGCACGCAGGACTACCTCGGCGTGACGCGCACCTACTACCGGCCGACCGACCGCGGGCTCGAGCAGGCGATTCACGAGCATCTCGAGCGCGTGCGCGCCGCGCGCCGTCGCGCGCAGGACGGAGGCGCGCGATGACGAAGCCCGATGCGGGGAAGCCGCGAGCGAAGAAGCCTGCGTCGAAGGCCGCGACGACCGAGGTCGCGGGCGCCGATGACACGGCGCTGCGCGAGGCGAAGCGCGCGCTGCGCGAGGCGAAGCGCGCGCTGCGTGCGAGCATCGCGGCGCGCGTCGCGGCGCTCAAGCCGCTCGCGCGCGCCCACAAGACGCGTTCGCTCGCCGCGTTCGCGCTGCGCGCGCCTGCGCTCGGAGGCCGCGGCCTCGTGCTCGCCTACCGCGCGATGGACGACGAGGCGTGCATCGACGAACTCGCGGAAACGCTCGTCGCGCGCGGCTGGCGCGTGGCGTTCCCACTCGTCGACGCGGCCGGCGTGATGAAGCTCGTCGAGCTTGCGACGGGCCCCGGATTGCCGCCGCTCTTCCACGCCTCGCGCTGGACGAGCGACCGTCACGGCATCCGCGCGCCGCGCCTCGATGGGGTAGGCGCCCGATCCGTGTGGCCACGCGAGCTCGACGCCGTGCTCGTGCCCGGACGCGCGTTCGACCGCGCGGGACAACGCCTCGGCCGCGGCAAGGGCTACTACGACCGCCTGATCGCGCGGCTTCGGCCCGACGCGCGCAAGGCGACCGTCGGACTCGGCTTCACCGAACAGATCGAGGATTCCGTACCCAGTTCGACCGACGACCGCCGGGTGGCCTGGATCGCCTCCGATCGGGGATTGATGCGGGCTCGCGGCGCGGCGTCCTGAGGCTGAATTTCCTGTCTCCAACGCATTTCTGCCGAGAAAAGGCGGTTCAGGCGCGGTACCCTCGTTCGCGTCTCTCCTCTCCAGTCCGAGGGATGTTTCATCAGCGTTTCGCCGAGGTATTTCCATGGCGCTTGCGAGCCAGTCGACCCGTTCCGATCGTCCCGTCCACTCCATCCGCCGCAGCCGCACGCTGCTCGGGACGCGAGGGATCATCGCGCTCTGCGCGGCAGGCGCTGCTTTCGGCGGCTCCTACTGGCTGATGAGCGGAGACGCGCAGGACGCGGGCGTCGGGCCCGCGCCGAAGTCGTCGGGCGCACTGCTCGCGTCGACCGAGAACGCGACGCTGCCTGCGATTCCCGCACAGCTCACCGCGAAGCCGATCGCACCGACGCCTGAGGTCTCGAACGCCGCCGAGCAGGCCGCGCCCGCGACGCCACCGGCAACGGCGCCCGAAACCGCGCCCGAATCCACGCCCGCGCAGCCCGCGGCGGCTCCGCAGACGGCCCCCGCCCCCACCGCACCTGTCGGCAACGGTTTCGATGGCAAGCAGCTCGAGTCGAAGCCCCAGTCGACCGCGGCTCAGTCCGTGACGCCTGGCAGCGTCTCCGAGGGTCTCGCGCTCGCCGCGACCGATCCGGTCAAGGCTCGCCGCATCCTGTCCGAGGCGCTCCTCTCGGGAACGCTTCCGCCGATGGAGTCGAAGCAGGCGGCCGACGGGCTCGCCAAGATCGCGGCGCAGCTCGTCTTCACGCCCGTCTACAACGCGAGCGATCCGTACTTCTTCCAGTACACCGTGCAGCCGGGCGACAGCCTCGAGAAGATCGTCCGCAAGCACAAGATCGGCTGCGACTGGCGCCTCGTCGCGCGCATCAACAACATCAAGCGCCCCGAGGCGATCCGCGTCGGCCAGCGCCTGAAGCTGCCGAAGGGACCGTTCAGCGCCGTGGTGACGAAGCGCGACTACCGCGTCGATCTCTGCATGGGCGCGGGCTCCGACCGCGTGGTGATGACTTCGCTTCCCTGCGGCCTCGGCAGCGCCAACGGCACGCCGACCGGACGCTTCCGCGTGCGGCCTGGCTCGAAGCTGCTGAATCCCGAGTGGACGCACCCCGTGACGGGCCAGCACTTCAAGGCCGACGATGCGCTCAACCCGATCGGCGAGCACTGGCTCGGCATCGAGGGCATCGAGGCGTCGAACTCGTCGCTCGCGGGCTACGGCATGCACGGCACGATCGAGCCCGAGTCGATCGGCCGCGACATGAGCCTCGGCTGCGTGCGCCTGGTCGCAGAGGACATCGCGATCGTGTGGGAGACCCTCGGCGACGGCTGCGAGATCGAGATTCGGTAGGTTGAGCGGTCGCGGCTGCGGCCGCTCCCTTTGGTGCTAGTACGAGACCGTCGCTGCGCGTCGGCCGCGTCCCCACCCCCTCACCCGCTACGCTAGCGGCGATGGCAAAGCCACTCGTCGGCATCACCATGGGCGACCCGCTCGGCATCGGTCCGGAGGTCGTCGTCAAGGCGCTCGGAGATCCCGCGCTGCGCGGCTCCGCGCGCTTCGTGATCTACGGCGACAACGAGCTGCTGCTGGCCGCAGCCGACCGCGCCAATGTGCACCCGACCTGGTTCCGCGCGTCGATCGACCACGCCCGCGACGGCAGCATGGTGCTCGGCGACCTCACCGTCATCGATTACGGCGTCGCCGGCACGCTCGGGAGCGCACACGAGCCGACCAAGCAGGGCGGCCTTGCTTCGAAGACCTTCGTCGAGGATGCGATCACCGACGCGCTGCGATCCCAGAGCGACCCGCGGCGCGTCGACGCGATCGTCACGGCGCCGATCTCGAAGGAGTCATGGAACCTCGCCGGCTTCCGCTGGCCCGGCCACACCGAGCTGTTCGCCGCGCGCACGAAGGCGAAGCGGCAGGCGATGGCGTTCGTCTCGCCGCGGCTCAAGGTCGTGCTCGCGACCACGCATGTTCCGCTCATGGAGCTGCGCAACCTGCTCACGATCGGCCGCGTGCACGAGCCGATCGTGCTCGGTCACGAGATGTGCCTCGAGCTCGGAATCGCGAAGCCGCGCATCGCCGTCTGCGGCCTCAACCCGCACGCAGGCGAGAACGGCCTCTTCGGCGACGAGGAGATCCGCGTCATCAGGCCGGCGATCGACCTCGCGAAGTCGAACGGCATCGATGTGCACGGTCCTTTCTCGGGCGACACGATCTTCATCGAGGCGGCCGCTGGCTCGTGGGACCTCGTCGTCGCGATGTATCACGACCAAGGCCTGATTCCCGTGAAGCTCCTCGGCTGGGACAAGGCCGTGAATGTCACGCTCGGCCTCCCGCTCGTGCGCACGAGCCCCGATCACGGGACCGCGTTCGGCATCGCCGCACGGAACCAGGCGAGCGAAGGTTCGATGAAGGCCGCGATCGAGCTCGCGGTGCGTCTCACGACCCAGCGGGCCGCGGCGCGGGGCGGCTCCGCGGTCAGCGGATGAGCCGCGGCATGAACGGATACTCGAACGGCTGCGAGCGGCCGAGGGCGAGAAGCCCGAGGACGCCGGCGATGACCGAGTAGATCGCGAGCGCGAAGGCGAGCAGCACGGCGATGCACGGCCCGACGATCACGAGCACGCCGAAGAGCGACAGCCACCCCACGAAGAGCCACAGCAGCGCCAGCACGATGTGGCAGTTGAGCGCTGCCTTCGCCTCACGGACCTGGGACTGCTTGGTCGTGTCCGATGCCCACACGATGGCGGGCACGACGATCGGCAGGATCGGGAAGACGGCGGTGACGAGCACGCTCGTGCGGCAGAGCACCGCTGCAAGCTCGTTCTGCTGGCCGGCGGGAGCCGGTTGGTCGGAGGCGCGCCCGCATGTCGCGCAGTGGTTCGCGTTCGCGGGCCCCGCCGCGCCGCAGAACCGGCAGAACGCGAGTTCGGGCGGAGCACCCGACGGCGAACCGCCCGGCGTCGCCTTTCGCATCGCATCGGTCAGCTCGGGGATCGTCTGCGCCTGCACCCACGCCTGCTGCTGCGGGTGGTAGATCCAGGTCGCCGCCGTCACCGACCGCAGCTCGACGAGACGCAGCAGCTCCTCGAAGGAGATCGGTCCCATGGTCATGCCGCGCTGGGACCAGTACCAGTGCGACTCGGGTGATGCATGGACGGCGGGCATGCTTGACGGACTCGTGTGATCGATGCGGATTGAACCGGGCTTGATGCTGCGGGCGACGCGCGCTGCGGCATCGCGCTTCTTCCGATTGAACCGCCGGACCTTTCACCGCGGTCGAGGTGCGGGCATCGGGGTCGCGACGATTTTTCAGAATTGCTTCTGCAAAAGTGTAGGAAAACCGAGGGTGGCGGCGGGCGCGCAGTAGAGTGAGCCCCTCTCGCTGCGCAAGCGTGCGCGCGGGTCACATCCAACAGACGGGCCGAGAGCCCGGGGAAGGAATGGGAACATGTCCCAGTTCGGTATCGCATGGGGTGAGTGGGTCTGGGCGTCCGCACATGGCGGCTTCGGGCGCGGAACAGCCGCGGCGGGCGCTGCAACGACCCCTGCAGCGGCGGTCCTCGCGGCGGTCGCTGCGCTGGGCATCGGCGCGCAGCAGGCCGACGCGGCGCTGATCGCGGCGTGGAACCTCAACAATCTCGATCCCGCCTCCGGCGCGATCGTCTCCGCCACCACCGGCAGCGGCACGCTCGACTGCACCGGTCTCGGCACCGGCCTCGGCCTGATGCAGGGCACCACGCTCGGGGCGCAGCCGGGCGAGGTCGCCGGCAACGCGCTGGCGGTCGTCGGCAACGCGTACAACCAGGCCTCGCTGCGCCTCGAGGTGGCGACCGACGGCTTCACCGATCTCGGGCTGAGCTTCGCAACGAGGCGCTCGAGCACGGGCTTCGCCATGAACCGCATCGAGTACTGGAGCGGACTCGGTTGGAGCACGCTCGCGAACTTCGGCTCGAACCCGACGGCATGGGAAGTGCAGACCTACTCGCTGGCATCGCTCGATGCGGTCGGCGGCGGCTATCTGACGCTGCGGATCGTGATCGATGGTGCGACAGGCAGCACCGGCAGCATCCGCTTCGACAACTTCGCGGTGACGGGAACAGCGGTGCCGGCGCCCGCGGGCGCGGTCGCGCTGCTCGGTCTCGCAGGGCTCGTGGCGCGCCGACGGCGCTGAAGCGATCGCATCTCCGACTCCTCCATCCACCGGGATCCCGCCTGCGCTTCGGCGCCGGCGGGATCTCGGGAGTCGTCGGTCGTCTCCGACACGCGCGCCGCGGTGGCGGCGCGGGCGCGGTTCAGCCGAAGCCGAGCCAGTCCTTGAGCAGGAACTCGAAGCGCTGCGACAGCAGCGTGATTCGCCCCATCACCGTGAGCCCGAAGGAGGCGCCGAATGTGATCATCAGGAACCAGATGCCGACGCGGGCCGTCTTTCCGACGGCGCCCTTGTGCTCGACCGAGAAGAAGAAGTAGGTGAGCACCGTCAGCACGCAGATGACGCTGAGAACGCCCTTGCCCACGCCGGCCCAGTCGATCGTCCGGGTGACGACGCCCGCCGCGTCGGTGGTCTCGTTGTAGACGATCACCGACGAGCCGGCCGAGCTGACCTGCGCGAGGACATCGGTCTCGATCGCGGCGAGAAGGCGGATGCCGGCGGTCGTGCCAATCACGAACGCGAGCGGCCACACCGAGATCCAGCCGCCCTTCGGCAGAAGCCGGAAGAGCAGCATGATGCCGAGGATGAGCGGCACGACCGCGAGCGCCAGGTCGGAGTAGTAGGCCTGGTCCGAGGCGGGCAGGGTGAGCTCGGGCAGCAGGTTCGCCTTCGTGAATGCAGGCGCGATCGGCGCGATGAGCTTCGGGACGAGCGAGGTCCAGAAGGCGTTCACCATGTAGTACGCGGCGGACGCGCCGACGAAGATGCTCTCGCACACCTTGTAGACGGGGTTGTCCTTGTAGAGGAAGGAGAAGATTCCGAGCGTCAGCAGCGCCGCCACCCAGATGCCCACGGTCGTCCAGAGATTGCTCCACTTCTCGGCGGCGACCGCCGGGTCGAGCGCCGGGTCCTGCGCGGCCGATGCCATCTGCATCACGGCCACCGAGGTGAACAGCGCGGCGATCGAGATGAACAGCAGCCGGTAGGAACCGCGGCGGGAACCCTGCTGGGGCGGCCGGGGGGCGTTTGCATCGGCGTTGCTCACTTCGCACCTCCGCGGGCGCGGCCCGCAGCCATCACGATGTTTCCGAGCACGATCAGCGCGATCATCAGCATGTGCGCGAAGACCTGCGATCCCATGCGGATCCGTCCGTCCTCAAGCCGCTCGGGGAACCGCTCGGGCATGTAGGCCTTCTGGACGAGGAGCTCGTACTCCGCGGCGCCCTTGATGCCGAGCAGCATGCCTTCCATCTGCTTGGGGAAGTACGGAAGGAGCTGCGCGGCCTGGACGGCGGTCGTGCCGCCGATCACCGCGAAGGCGTCGGGGGTCGGGCCGTTGCCGAACTGCACCCATTCCTTCGCGCCGGGGTAGCCGGCCGAGACGCTGACCACGAGCTGGAATCCGCTGAGGTCCTTGACGCCGGCGAGGAGCGGAACCTCTCCGATCGGCGTGCCCTGCTTGTCGGTGGTGAACTGCTTGGGGATGTCGGACGACATCAGCTTGACGACGCCCTCGAGGCCGGGCTTGTAGCCGAGCGTCACATAGTCGGTGCCGTACTTGAGCTGCGGGTGGTACTCGAGCAGGATCCGCTTGACCGTCTTGTCGAGAAGCGGCGTGCCGAACGGCCACAGCGTCATGAAGACGATCTTGTGCCCGCGCGAGGCGCAGTGGTGGATGAGCGCGTTCGCCATCGGCTGCAGCTCGCCCTCGCTCGACGGGTCGTAGTCGAGCGACATGAGCACCTTCGAGCCGGCGGGCAGGGCCTCGATCGTGTCGAAGGTCGCCTGCGCCATGCGCTGCGGCTCCTCCTCGAAGCGGAGCCGCATGAGGATCGGCGCGATGATCGCGAGCGCCATCGCGAGGAAGATCCAGCGCCGGTCGATGCGGCCGAGCCGCGCGAAGAGGCCGTCGTTGCTGTCCTGGCTCATGCGTCACCTCCGCCCTTCGACAGGTAGCTGCGGTCGATGCCGAGGATCAGCCGGATGCTGAGCGCGGCGATGCCGATCGCGGTTCCGATGCCGATCGCGCGCATGCCCGACGACTGGACGACCTCGGTGATGAACGCGCGCAGCCGCTCGAACTTGAGGAACGCGATCGGCGAATCCGCGGGAATCGGCTTCGTCAGCCAGACTCCGGCCGCGGTCGCCGACAGCAGGATGATGAACGCCGTGCCGAGCAGCAGGATCGACTCGAGGTTCTTGGCGCGGAACGCGCGGAAGGCGGCGCTCGCCACATAGAACGCGAGCAGCGAGAACATCGTCGCGCCCAGCGGGCCGATCACATAGAAGTAGATCCAGCCCAGCGTCGAGTCGGCCGAGTCGATGTCGCCCGCGAAGTGGACATCGGGGAACCGGTCGCTCGGCACCGCGCCGATCTTGAAGAGGCCGACCACGAGCACCGCCATGAACGAGACGATCGTGATCGCCGCGTAGGCCCAGCCCGGGCGCTGCGACGAGATCTTCTCGAGGTTCACGCGCAGCAGGTTGCCGGCGCCGAGGATGAACGCAACGCCCGCGATGATGTTGAACCAGTCGATGACGGTGTTGCCCCACGACTCGGTCCAGGGCGAGAAGTAGGCGAGGATCATGATGATCCCCGAGAGCGAGAGAATGGCGATTGGGACGGTTCGCTGAAGCATGCATCAGCCTCCGAGGATCGTGTTGAAGAACTTGGAGAGGCCGTCCGCATGGTCGGGCCTGGCCACGCCCGCGACCGCCAGCAGGACGCCGAGCACGATGAGCCCTGCGACCACGAGCTTGACGAAGTCCTGCCCCTTGATCGAGCCGAGCTGGTCGCGCTCGCCCGAGAGGTACGCGCTTGCCGCGAAGAACTCCTCGCCGATCAGGGTGTAGTCGCAGGCCGCCACGAAGAACGGCAGCTGCGACGGCTCCGCGGTGCCCGCGATCTGGATCGCGCCGATCGAGTTGCCGTTCTCCGCGAAGAGCAGGCTCTCGGCGTAGAACGCACCCATGTAGAAGCACGCCGCCGGCTTGTCGCGCACCATCTTGCCGACGACCGCCGACACATACGCGAACTGCTCGTCGGTGATGTAGTAGATGTTGGCTTCGTTGTAGGTGTCGGGCCGGCCCGCGGAGAAGTGCGCGGCGCGCACCGTCTCGCGCGCGGCGACCATGACGAGCGACCGCGAGGTCGGCACCTCGAGCTTGGCGTCGTACTCGGCCGCGGTGCGCGCGACGGGCCCGAGCACCGTGACGCCCGCGACCGTCTGCACATCGTTCATGTCCTGGATGCCGGGGATGAACAGGACCGAGCGGCCCATCTCGGTGGCGCGGCCGATCGCCTCGTCGACCGCATCGAGCGCCGCGAGGCGGCGGATCTTGAACGGCGCGCCGTTCCGCGCGAGCAGGATCGCGAGGACGATGAGCACGCAGAAGACCGCGAGCCACGCGAGGAGCGCGATGCGCGTCGGATTCAGGAGCGGCTTGTCCGCGGGCGCATCCGCTGGAGCCGCGGCGGCCTGCTCGGCGGCCTGCGCAAGTGCAAGGGCGCACGGACCAAGCAGCGCTGCGATCGACACGGTGAGTTGGCCCCTCCGGACCTGACTCCCCGGGAACTGGCCGCTCCGAACTTCGCGTTCCTGCATGGACCCTCCTCAGGTCTCGATCAACTCGATGTTCGCCCTCGGCACCGTCACGCTGCGCCCGTCGCCGAGCTTCACCTCGAGGACGCGCGCCTTCGATCCCGAACCGAGCACCGCCGGCTCGCTCGGCAGCGCAGAAACCGTGCCAAGCAGCCCGAAGTACGGATCGCGGATCAGACGCACCTGCGTGCCGATCTCGAGCGCACCCTCTTCCGGCCGCGCGCCCTGCGACGGCTCCGGGTCGCCTGCGCGGCGCGTCACGACGATCTCCGGCCGCATCACGCCCGCGCGGATCTGCGTCGCGCCGTTCACGCTCGCCTCGCGGCCGCCCTTCCCGTCATCGAAGCCCGACAGCAGCGCGAAGGTCCGCTCGGCCATCGCGATGTCGCCGAAACCTTCGGTGATGACGATCGTGAGGCCGATCTTCTCGGTTCCGGTGATCGCGACGCCGAGGTCGTAGCCGAGGATCTCGCGGAGATCCGCGTCGTCGATGCCGCCGGTCACGATTCCCGCGACGCCCGCGGCCTGCGCCGCCTTCACGGCCGCCGCGGTCACGCGCGCGCCGCCCACGACGATCGCGCCCTTCATGTCGGGCTTGATGCGCTCGGCCTCGAGCCGCTCGTCATGGCGCGTGCAGGCGAGGCGGATCGGCCCGACCGTCTCGCCGCCGACGCCGAAGATTCCCTGCACGAACGCGGCGTCCGCCTCGACGACCGCGCCTTCGTTCGCGAGCACCTCGACCACACGGCCATCGATGTACGCCTTCACCTCGACGGGGATCGGCGCGCCGCGCAGGATCACCTGGCCCGTCGTCGTGCTGATCGACTCGACCGTGCCCGCCGCGGGCGAAGGGCATTCCTTCTTGCCGAGGCCGAAGATGCCCCTCGAACGCGCGAGCGTCTGGCCGGCGGCGACCGCATCGCCCTGCTTCACGAGCATGAGCGCCGCCAGGTCGCCGGCAGGCACGCCGAGGATCGACGCGACCGCGACCGGAGTCACCTCGCCCTCGATGTAGGTCCGCGCGATCGGATCGCGCGCCTTCACCGCGTCGCCGACCTTCACGAGCACTTCACCGTGCACCGGCAACTGGCGCCGCGCGCGATAGTTCGCGCGCGCGGACACCTTCAGTCCTGGCGTGTAGGCCTTTGCCATCGGTCAGCAAGTCTCCCACAAGTTCGCCCACCGCGCCACCGCAGCGCGGCGGTCGGCGGGATTCTCAGGCAAGGTCAGCGGGCGGCCGCGCGCATCGAACAGGATGCCGACGGTGCCGCCCTTCACGCGGCGCGTGACGGGCTTGCCCGCGCCCGCGCCGAGATCGAACTCCTTCGTGGGCTCGACGGTGACCTCGACCTCCTGCTCGGGCCCGACGCGTACGAGCGCGACATCGCCGCACGCGAGATCGCCCGATGCGGTGACCGCGCCCGACACGCGGTACGAGAAGCACTTCTTCCCCCACTTGCCCTCGCCCTTTGCGGCGACCGACCAGCCGAGGCGCACGAGGCAGTCGCGTTCGAACACCTCCATCGCGGCCTCGGGGTGCACGCTCGCGAGCACGCCGAGGTGCGGCATCATGAAGATCGAGTCCTTCGCAAGCTGCGTGAAGCCCTGCGGCTCGAAGCTGTCGACGAGCATCGCCGCCGTCTGCTCCATCTTCGGCGCGTGGCTGAGGACGCCGCCCGACGCGACCAGGAGGTCGAGCTTCATGTCGTCGACGATCGTCTGTCCGCTCGCCTGCTGCGCGAAGAGGTCGCCGACGGTGCGCTGCTGCTGCACGCCCTTCAGCGTCGTCGCGAACTCCTTGTGCTGCACATACGCGAGCCGCAGCGCCTCGCGCGCGACGGCCTGCTCGAACACCAGCGCCTCCGCCGACTGGGGGATCGTCGTCGGCCGGATCATCTTGTTCTTCACGCGGTTGCGCAGCTCGCGCTCGTCCATGTCGATGTGCACCCAGCGCAGCACCTTGTCGAGCCCCGCCTCCGCGCACACATTCGAGATCGAGTAGCTCATGCCGAGGTTCGCGCTCACCGTGCGGTTGAAGGTGCCGTCGAACACGCTGAAGACATCGGTGGTCGCCCCGCCGATGTCGACGCACACCGCGTTGAGGCGGTCGCGCGCGGCGATCCGCTGCAGGATGTCGCCGACGGCGCCCGGCGTCGGCATGATCGGCGCGTCGCTCCACGAGATGAGCTTGTCGTAGCCGGGCGCGTGCGCCATCACATGCTCGAGGAACACATCGTGGATCTTGTCGCGCGCGGGCCCGAGGTTCTCCTGCTCGAGCGTCGGGCGCAGGTTGTCGACGACGGCGAGGTCGAAGCCGCCGTACTTCGGGTCGCCGAAGATCGCGCGCACCTGCGGCGCGGCATCCTTGTTTCCCGCGTAGATCACGGGCAATTCGTACTCGCCGCCGAAGCGCGGCCTCGGCTTCGCGGGCGCGATCTGCTCGGCGATCTGCACGACCTGCTGCACATTGCCGCCGTCGGTGCCGCCCGAGATCAGCACCATGTCGGGCCGCAGCTCGCGGATCCGCTGGATGCGCTCGTGCGGACGGCGCTTGTCGTTCGAGGCGATCGTGTCCATCACGATCGCGCCCGCGCCGAGCGCCGCGCGCTTCGCGCTCGCGGCCGTCATCTGCGCGACCACGCCCGCGACCACCATCTGCAGTCCGCCGCCCGCGCTCGAGGTCGAGATGTAGAGGTCGCAGCCGTCGGGATCGCCCTCGCCCTTGCGGCGGATGATGGTGCCGTCGTCCGCGATGAAGCGGCGCCCCGCGAGCTCGCCGATCTCCGTCAGCGAGTTCGACACGCCGATCGTCACATCGGCGAACGGCTCCTCGACGGTCGTCGGCGCCTCGGCGCGCTGCGTCTGGCGCCAGCCGCCGCCCACGCGCTCGACGAGGATCGCCTTCGTCGTGGTCGACCCGCAGTCGGTCGCGAGGATGTAGCGGAGCTTCGACGGATCGATTTGCAGGCCGCCGTGGGCGGAGGAGTGACTTGGCGCGGACATGCGGATAAGGTAGCGGCGTGAAGGAATTTCTCCGCAACGCCTTCGCCGTCGACGACGGAAAGCCGTGCGAACCGACCGAGGCGCAGCGCGCCATCCTCGAGAAGCTCACACGGGAGGTCGCCAGGCGCCGGCTGACCGGTCCCGCGATCGCGTTCCTCGAGATGTCGCGCCCGCTGAACGGCCTCGGGGCGGCCGTCATCCAGTTCTTCACGCCCGTCGCCGCCACCCTCGCAAACCCGGAGTCGCTGCGGGAGTTCGCGGAGTTCCTCGAGAAGCGGGGCTCGGTCGACTACCTCTGCCGCATGCTCGAGTCGGCCGAGGCCGCGCGATCGGGCGGCTGCTGCGAGGGCGCTCCGGTGGACGATGAAGTCCCGGCGCCGCCGGCGGAAGAGCGGCGCGACCAGGGCCCCTGAGCCCACGCCAACGCGATGGAGTCCTCATGAGCAGACAGATCGTCCTTCGCCTGATGCTCGTCATCCTCGGCATTGCGGCTGCGCTTGCGATCTACTCGATCTTTCAGAGTTCCGCGACCGCGTGGCGCAT
>Ga0209985_10002678_pt1 | contig 15835 bp, 12 predicted proteins | sample NOAtaG_FD_187305 | JGI IMG/M metagenome (GOLD analysis project Ga0209985, IMG submission 187305) | Freshwater lake microbial communities from Lake Erie, under a cyanobacterial bloom - NOAA_Erie_Diel6S_1000h metaG (SPAdes) (version 2) | ecosystem: Environmental > Aquatic > Freshwater > Lake ...
CCCGAGGCCGAACGCCGCGCCAAGGCCGCCGAACGCGCGAAGCACACCGCGCGGCCCGAGACCGAGGAAGCACCGCTGCGGGTCGACATCGGCCGCGTCAACCTCAAGGGCGGCTCGGCGAACTTCGCCGATTTCAGCGTGCGGCCGAACTTCGCCATCGGTCTGCAGACCTTGAACGGCACGGTCACAGGCCTCTCCTCCGTGCAGTCCTCGCGTGCCAAGGTCGACATCGACGCCGCGGTCGACAAGTACGCTCCCGTGAAGATCACCGGCGAGGTCAACTACCTCGCGGCCGAGGCCTACACCAACCTCGCCGCCAACTTCCGCAACATCGAGCTCACGACCTTCAACCCCTACTCGGGCAAGTTCATGGGCTACCGCATCGAGAAGGGCAAGCTCTCGATCGACACGACCTACCTCGTCGAGGACCGCAAGCTGCGCGCGCAGCACAAGATCCTCGTCTCCCAGCTCAAGCTCGGCGAGAAGGTGAAGAGCCCCGACGCCACCAAGCTGCCCGTGAAGCTCGCCGTGGCGCTGCTCAAGGACCGCGACGGCAACATCCGGCTCGACCTTCCGGTGAGCGGCACCATCGACGATCCGCAGTTCAAGATCGGACCGATCATCTGGAAGATGTTCGTCAACCTGCTCATCAAGATCGTCACCTCGCCCTTCACGCTGCTCTCCTCGCTGTTCGGCGGCGGGCCCGATGTGCAGTTCGCCGACTTCGCGCCGGGCCGTGCCGTGCTCGAGCCGGAGGTGGCCGAGCGGCTCGCCAATGTCCGCAAGGCGCTGATCGAGCGTCCGGCGATCGAGATGGAGATCCCGACGGCGTACAGCCGCGAGCTCGACGCCCCGGCGCTGCTCGCCACGCGCTGGGACGCGCGGCTCGCCGATTTCGCCAAGGGACCGGTCGACACCACCGACCGCGGCGAGTACCTCGACCTGCTCGACGGTCTCTATCGGACGCAGACCGGGCAGAAGCCGGACGAACTCCTCGAGCCGCTCGAAGCGCCGGACCCGAAGACCGGCGAGAAGCCTTCGCGCGAGGCGCTGCGCGAAGCGTCGATCGCCGCGCTCGAGGGCAAGCTGCGCAGCACCATCGAGGTCACCGACAAGGACCTCGAGGACCTCGCGCGCGCGCGTGCCAAGGCCGTCCAGGAAGCGCTGCTCGGCAGCGGCGAGGTGGATCCGCTACGCGTCTTCCTGCGCGCGCCGGCGGGCATCGCGCCCACCGCGAACTCGGTGCGCCTGAAGCTCGAGCTGAAGCAGTAGGCGGGCGCGCCGGCCGCTGTCTCAAGCGCGCCGTCTCAGGCGTGCCGTCTCAGACGCCGAGCGGGAAGCGCCCTTCGCGGAAGAAGTGCCCGCAGGCGGCGGCGACGCGGGGCGACATCAACATGCCGAGGTGGCTCACCGGCAGCACGAGGCGGTCGCGCGCGCCATCGAGTTCCGTCTCGGCGACCGCGACCGTTCCGTCGTTCGGCTCGTCGAACCCCGCGACCCAGCGGCCGAGGCCCATCGGGCGCGTGCCGGCGACCACACCCGTGTCGCGCGGCAGATCGCCTTGAGATGGGTCTTCTCTCGAGGCGGCGTCGGTGTCCCGACCGTCGCGGCGCCAGGCGGCGAGCAGCACTTCGGTCGCCACGGGGCCGATCAGACGACGACCGAGCGCGAAACCCCCGAGCCTGCGCGCGGCCGCGCTGCCGTTGACCGGCGATCCGAGCAGCACCAGCCGGCCGGGCGGCGTCGTGGCGTGATGCCGCGCGAGGAAATTGAGCGCTACCAACCCACCGAGACTGTGCGCCGCGATGTGCAGCGTCGCCGACCGCTGCCGGTCGATGTGCTCGCGCAGCTTGTCGATGACGGCGTCCAACGGCTCCTGGGTCGTGCGGTAGGCGAAGACCGTCGTGTCGAAGCCGTGGTCGCGCTCCATGCGCCGCCGGAAGGCGAAGGCCTCCGCACCCGTCATCCAGAGGCCGTGGATGAAGAGCAGCGTCGGGCGGACGGAGGGGGCGCGCATCTGCGCCGGCGGCTCGACAGCGGCTGACGGCGGAAGGGTCAGCCGCCCGCGGTGGGCGGCGTCCGCACGCGGATATGCAGCTCGCGCAGCTGCTTCTCGGTGACCTCGGTCGGGGCGTCGGTCAACGGGCAGGCTGCGGTCTGGGTCTTCGGGAACGCGATCACATCGCGGATGGAATCGGCGCCCGACATCAGCATCGCGAGGCGGTCGAGTCCGAAGGCGATGCCGCCATGCGGTGGCGCACCGTACTTGAGCGCATCGAGCAGGAAGCCGAACTTGCGCCGTGCCTCCTCCGCGTCGATGCCGAGCAGATCGAACACCGTCGACTGCAGGTCCTGACGGAAGATGCGCACCGAGCCGCCGCCGATCTCGGAGCCGTTTAGCACCATGTCGTAGGCCTTGGCGAGCGCACCGCCCGGGTCGGCCCGCAGCGCGTCCGCATCCAGGTTCTTCGGCGAGGTGAACGGATGGTGCATCGCCGTCCAGCGCTTGTCGTCCGCGTCGTACTCGAACATCGGGAAGTCGACGACCCACAGCGGCGCCCACTCACCCTGCAAGAGCCCGAGGTCCTGACCGACCTTGAGGCGCAGCGCGCCGAGCGCGTCGTTGACGACCTTGGCGGAATCCGCGCCGAAGAAGATCAGGTCATCGGCGACGGCACCGGTGCGCGACAGGATGCCCGCCACCGCGGCGTCGGAGAGGAACTTGGTGATCGGCGACTGCAGGCCGTCGCGACCCTTGGCGGGGTCGTTGACCTTGATGTAGGCGAGACCGCGCGCGCCGTAGCGCGCCACGAACGCCGTGTAGTCGTCGATCTCCTTGCGCGTGAGCTTGCCGCCGCCCGGCACGCGCAGCGCAGCGACGCGGCCCGCCGGATCGCGCGCCGGGCCCGCGAAGACCTTGAAGTCGCAGTCGGCCACGAGGTCGGCGACATCGACGAGCTCGAGCGGGATGCGCAGATCGGGCTTGTCGCTCGCGTAGCGGCGCATCGCCTCGGCGTAGGTCATGCGCGGGAACGGGTCGGGCAGCGACACATCGGCCACGGTCTTGAAGATGTGGCGGATGAGGCCCTCCATGAGGGCCATGATCTCGTCCTGCGTCAGGAACGAGGTCTCGATGTCGAGCTGGGTGAAGTCGGGCTGGCGGTCGGCGCGCAGGTCCTCGTCGCGGAAACAACGCACGATCTGGTAGTAGCGGTCGAAGCCCGACACCATCAGCAATTGTTTGAAGATCTGCGGCGACTGCGGCAGCGCGAAGAACTTGCCGGCGTGCGTGCGCGAGGGCACGAGGTAATCGCGGGCGCCCTCGGGCGTCGCCTTGGTGAGCATCGGCGTCTCGATGTCCACGAAGCCCGCGTCGTCGAGGTAGTGGCGCATGGCGCGCGTGATGGCGTGCCGCTGGCGCAGCCGCTTGGCCATCACATCGCGGCGCAGGTCGAGGTAGCGGTACTTCAGGCGCACCTCCTCGGAGACCTGCTCGTCGAGCTGGAACGGCAGCGGTTCGGAGCGGTTCAGGAGCTCGATGTGCCGCGCCAACATCTCCACCTTGCCGGAGGCGAGGTTGGCGTTGGCGGTGCCGGCGGGCCGCGCCCGCACAAGCCCGGTGATGCTGACCACGAACTCGTTGCGCAGGCTCTCGGCCACCGCGAAGAGCTCCGGCGCATCGGGGTCGCAGACCACCTGCACCAGCCCGTCGCGGTCGCGCAGGTCGATGAAGATCACCCCGCCGTGGTCGCGACGGCGATGCACCCAGCCCGCGACGGTGACCGTCTGGCCGAGCAGGGATTCGTTGACTTGACCGCAATAATGGCTGCGCATAAGGGCGCGGATGTTACCTCAGGCCGTGTGCAGGTACCACGACCGGTCGAGTTCCGTGACCTCGGCGGAGAACCGCGCGCATTCCTGACGCTTGATGGCGAGGAACACCTTCAGGAACTCGGGTCCGAGCGCCTCGGCGAGGAAGGCCGATCCGGCGGCCCGGTCGATCGCCTCCTGCCAGGTACGCGGCAGGGCGAGCTGCGGGTCGAGGGGCACCCCGGCTGCGGCATCCGCAGCCGCGGCCGCGTATCCGTTGCCGGTGACCGGCGGCCCGGGGTCGAGGCCCATCGCGATGCCGCGCTCCACGCCCGCCAGCACGACCGCCGCCGCCACATAGGGGTTGGCGTCGGCGCCCGCGATGCGGTGCTCGATGTGGCGGCTCGAGGGCGGTCCCGCCGGCACGCGCAGCGAGACCGAGCGGTTGTTGACGCCCCAGCTGACCGCCGTCGGCGCGTAGCTCTCGCTCTGGAAGCGGCGGTAGGAGTTACCGTTGGGCGCGAAGGCGAGCAGGCTTTCCGCCATCGTCGCCTTGAGGCCGCCCAAGGCCTGACGCAGCAGCGGGCTGCCCGCGGGCGCCTCGTCGGCGAAGAGGTTCTGCCCCGCGCCGTCCGCGAGGCTCACATGCAGGTGCATGCCGCTGCCTGCGAGATGCGCATAGGGCTTGGCCATGAAGGTCACGGCGAGACCGTGCTTGGCCGCGACGCCGCGCAGCAGGCGCTTGAGCATCACCGCCTCATCGACCGCGCGCAGCGCGTCGTCGCGGTGCGCGAGCGTCAGCTCGAACTGGCCGGGTGCGTACTCGGACATGAGCGTCTCGACCGGCAACCCCTGCGCGCGCGCCGCCGCGTACACCTCGTCGAACAGCGGCGCGGTCCGCTCGAGCCGCGCCAAAGAATACGCGTCGATGTGCGCCGACCCGGGCGGGACGGCCGCAGCGCCCGCCTCGCCCCGCGGCGCGAGCAGGTAGAACTCGAGTTCCACGGCGAGCACGGCGCGGAGGCCTCGCGCCGCCAGCCGCGCCACGGCGCGCGCCAGTGCATGGCGCGGATCGGCGGGCGCCGGCTCGCCGGTGAGCGTGTACATCGACATCATCACCTGCGCGGTCGGCCGCGCGAGCCACGGCGCAGGTCGCAGCGTCCCCGGCACCGGCCGACAGAGCAGGTCCGCGTCGCCCGTCTCCCAGACGAGCCCCGTCGCCTCCACATCCCGACCGGTCACATCGAGCCCGAGGATGGACCCCGCGACCGGCCGCCCGGTCGTGTACAGGCGCTCGAGCTCGTGCAGCGCCGCCACCTTGCCGCGCGGCACGCCGGACGGGTCCGTGATGTAGAGCTGCACCGCTTCGATGCCGGGATGCGCGGCGCGGAACGCGGTGAACTCTTCGGCTGTCATGCGGAGACCTCGTCGAGGAAGCCGGCGACCGCCGCGCCGAGCGCGTCGGCGGCCGACGGCGCCAGCGTCGGCGCCGCGAGCAGCATCTGGTGGAAGGGCGTCATCAGCAGGCCGCGGTTGAGGAGCCACAGCCGCAGCGCCTCGCCCAGCCGCGGCCGGTCCTGCGCCTCGGCCTCGCTGCCGTTGCGCGGCGCCGGGCCGAAACCGAACTCGACGCGCGCACCGACACGCGACACATGCCAGTCGAGGCCGCGCGCTGAGAAGACCGCGCTCAGCGTCTGCTCGAGGCGCAGCGCGCCCGCGCGCATCGCGGCGTGCGTGGCATCGGTGTGCAGGTGTTCGAGCGCTGCCTCGAGCGCGGCGATGGCGAGCGCGTTGCCGGCGAGCGTCGTACCCATACCGGAGTGGCCGTGGGCCGACGCCTCGTCGCGCTGGGCCAGCCAAGCTTCGCGCCGCGCCGCGACCTCGGCGCTCATGCCCCAGGCCGCGCAGGGCAGCCCACCCGCGATCGCCTTGCCGCAGACCCAAAGATCGGGCTCCAGCCCGTGCTCGCCCGTGTAGCCGCCCGGCCCCGAGGAGATCGTGTGCGTCTCGTCGATGACCAGCAGCGCGCCGTAGCGTCGCGTCAGCGCGCGCAGCGCAGCGTCGAACCCCGACGCGGACAGCACCATGCCACAGTTGGTCATCACGGGTTCGGCGATCACCGCAGCGATCCCGCCGTCGGCGAGCGCAGCCTCGAGCGCGCCCACATCGTTGAACTCGACCGCGACCGCCGCCGAGGCGTGGTCGAAGGCGGATCCGACGGCGCCCTCACGCGGCACGGTGCGCCCGCCACGCAGCCGCACCATCGTCTCCTCGACGAGCCCGTGGTAGCAGCCGTGGAACACCAGCACCTTGGGACGGCCGGTCAGCGCGCGCGCCCAGCGCAGCACCGCGCGGTTGGCGTCGCTCGCCGTCTGCGCGAGCTGCCAGAAGGGCAGCCCGAAGCGCCGCGCGAGCCGCTCGCCCACCGCCGCGACACGCGCATCGGGCAGCATGCAGGTGAGGCCGCGCGAGGCCTGCGCGGCGATGGCCGCCGCCACGGCGGGCGGCGAATGACCGAACATCGCGCCGGTGTCGCCGAGGCAGAGGTCGGTGATCTCATGACCGTCGATATCGACCAGCGTTGCGCCCGAGGCCTCGGCCACCGTCAACGGGAACGGGGTGCCCCAATCGGCCATCCAGTGCAGGGGCACACCGCCCGGCCAGTGACGCCGCGCCTCCGCAGCGAGCGCGGCCGAGCGGGGATGGCGCGCGATGTAGTGCCGCTGCTCGCGCGCGAGGAGCGCGTCGACGGCGGCGGGGGGGATCATCTGCGCTTCTTGGACGGCTTGGCGGCGGCCTTGCGCGCAGGCTTCGCTGCAGCCTTGGCCGGCGGCTTGCGCTTCGCCGCCGTATTTTCTTTGGGTTTGTCCGCCTTCGGCTTGTCGGTCGCGGGTTCGACGGCCTTCGTGGCGGATCTCTCCGCCGGCTTGTCGTCCTTGGCGGGCGGCGGCTCGTCACCGGCGAGGTTGCGCTTGCGGTCCTGATCGCCCTTGAAGTCGGTCTCGTACCACCCGCCGCCCTTGAGGCGGAAGACCGGCGCCGAGATGAGCTTGGTCAGTCCGTTGCGCCCGCAGGCGGGGCACTTGCGAAGCGGCGCATCCGAGACCTTCTGCAGGACCTCGGTCTGGTGGCCGCAATGGCGGCACTGGTATTCGTAGAACGGCATGCGACGGCGCCTCCTTCGCCGACGATTATAGCGGCCGCCCGCGGCGGCGGGCCGCAGACGACCTGTCTCAGGCCACCTGTTTCGCGAACGACAACCGCCCGCCCTCGTCCACGCCGACGCGGATGCGGTCGCCGGGGCCGTAAAGGCCCTGCAGCAGCTGCTGCGCCAGCGGGTTCTCGATCTGCTGCTGGATGGCCCGCTTGAGCGGCCGCGCGCCGTACACCGGGTCGAAGCCCGCCTCGCCGAGCAGGTCCCGCGCCGCGTCGTCGAGCTCGAGGTCCATGCCCCGGTCGATCAGCCGCTTGCGCAGCTGGCCGAGCTGGATGTCGACGATGGCGCGGATCTGGGCCGTGCCGAGCGGATGGAACACCACGATGTCGTCGATGCGGTTGATGAACTCCGGCCGGAAGTTCTGCGTGACGATCTCCATCACCGCGGACTTCATGCGCGTGTAGTTCTTCTCGCCGGCGTGCTCCTGGATCACCTGCGAACCGAGGTTCGAGGTCATGATCACGACCGCGTTGCGGAAGTCGACCGTGCGGCCCTGGCCGTCGGTGAGACGCCCGTCGTCGAGCACCTGCAGCAGGACATTGAACACGTCCGGGTGCGCCTTCTCGACCTCGTCGAGCAGGATCACGGCGTAGGGCCGGCGGCGCACCGCCTCGGTGAGATAGCCGCCCTCTTCGTAGCCGACATAGCCCGGCGGCGCGCCGATGAGCCGCGCCACGGAATGCTTCTCCATGAACTCCGACATGTCGATGCGCACCATCGACTCCTCGGTGTCGAACAGGAACTCGGCGAGCGCCTTGCAGAGCTCGGTCTTGCCGACGCCCGTCGGTCCGAGGAACAGGAACGAACCGTTCGGCCGGCGCGGATCGGCGAGGCCGGCGCGCGAGCGGCGGATGGCGTTCGAGACGATGCGCACGGCCTCTTCCTGGCCGACGACGCGCCGCGACAGCGCGTCCTCCATGCGCAGCAGCTTCTCCTTCTCGCCCTCGAGCATCTTCGAGACCGGGATGCCGGTCCACTTCGAGACGACCTCGGCGATCTCCTCGTCGGTGACGCGGTTGCGCACGAGCTGGGTGGGCGCGCCCTCGGCGGCCTGCGCTTCGGCGATGCGCTTCTCGAGTTCGGGGATGCGCCCGTACTGCAGCTCGGCCATCTTCGAGAGATCGCCCCGGCGGCGCGCGGCATCGAGCTCGAGCTTCACCTTCTCGAGCTCGTCCTTCACCGCAGCCGCGCCTTGCAGCGAGGCCTTCTCGGCCTTCCAGACCTCCTCGAGATCCGCGTATTCCTTCTCGAGGCCCGCGAGGGTCTCCTCGAGCGCGGCGAGCCGCTTGCGCGTCGCCTCGTCCTTCTCCTTCTGCAGCGCGACCTGCTCGATCTTGAGCTGGATGATGCGCCGCTCGAGCTTGTCGAGCGCCTCGGGCTTGGAGTCGATCTCCATGCGGATGCGCGCGGCGGCCTCGTCGATGAGGTCGATCGCCTTGTCGGGCAGCTGGCGGTCGGTGATGTAGCGGTGCGAGAGCGTCGCCGCGGCGACGATCGCGGGGTCGGTGATGTCGACGCCGTGGTGCACCTCGTAGCGCTCCTGCAGGCCGCGCAGGATGGCGATGGTGTCCTCGACCGACGGCTCGTCGACCAGCACCTTCTGGAAGCGCCGCTCGAGCGCCGCGTCCTTCTCGATGTACTTGCGGTACTCGTCGAGCGTGGTCGCGCCGACGCAGTGCAGCTCGCCGCGCGCGAGCGCGGGCTTCAGCATGTTGCCGGCGTCCATGGCGCCCTCGGCTTTGCCGGCGCCGACCATGGTGTGCAGCTCGTCGATGAACAGGATCACCTGCCCTTCCTGCTTGGAGAGGTCGTTGAGCACCGCCTTGAGGCGCTCCTCGAACTCGCCGCGGAACTTGGCGCCGGCGATCAGCGCGCCCATGTCGAGCGCGAGGATGCGCTTGCCGCGCAGCGACTCCGGCACCTCGCCGTTGACGATGCGCAGCGCGAGGCCCTCGACGATCGCCGTCTTGCCGACGCCGGGCTCGCCGATCAGCACCGGGTTGTTCTTGGTGCGCCGCTGCAGCACCTGGATGGTGCGGCGGATCTCGTCGTCGCGGCCGATGACGGGGTCGAGCTTGCCGTCGGTGGCACGCTTGGTGAGATCGACGGTGTATTTCTCGAGCGCCTGTCGGCTCTCCTCGGCGTTCGGGTCCTGCACGGTCTCGCCGCCGCGCAGCTCGTCGACGGCCTTCTCGACCGCGGCGCGCGCGCAACCGGCATCTTTGAGCAGCCGCGCGAGCAGCCCGCGGTCCTCGAAGGCCGCGAGCAGGAAGTTCTCGCTCGAGATGTACTGGTCGCCGCGCTGCTGCGCGAGCTTGTCGGTGACGTTGAGCAGACGCTGCAGGTCGTTCGAGACATGCACCTCGCCTGCGCGGCCCTCGACCTTCGGCAGCTTGTCGAGCGCGGCGATGAGATCGGCGCGCAACCGTGCGACGTTGCCGCCCGCCTTCTGCAGCACCGGGCGCGTCCCGCCGCCCTGCTGGTCGAGCATGGCGAGCAGCACATGGGCCGGCTCGATGATCTGGTGGTCGCGCCCGAGCGCGAGCGACTGGGCCTCGGCGAGGGCCTGCTGGAAGCGGGTGGTCAGCTTGTCCTGTCTCATGCCCCGGAGGATGGGGCCGGGACGCGGCGATTCAAGGGTGTTGGCGCGCCCAAGGGCGCGATGGGCGATGCCCCCGGCCCGCTAGTGGACGTGCGACTCCGCGAACATCACCACGCCCACGCCGATCGCGATCCAGGCGACCTGGGCGAGGCTCGCCCGCAGGTCGGTGCGCCGGTGCAGACCGGGGATGAGGTCGGCCACCGCGACATAGAGCAGGCTCGCCGCCGCCACCGCGAGGACATACGGCAGCACGGACAGCGACTCGCGCAGCGCGAACCAGCCGACGAGACCGCCCGCTACCGCGGTTAGGCTCGACAGCACATTCCAACCGAGCGCCTGCCGACGGCTGAAACCGGAGTGCACCAGCACCGCGACATTGCCCACTTCCTGTGGGATCTCGTGCGCGAGGATGGCGAAGGTGGTGACGACACCGAGGTGGAAGTCCGTGAGGAAAGCCGCGGCGATCAGCACCCCATCGACGAAGTTGTGCAGACCGTCGCCCACCAGCACCAGCCAACCGGAACTGGCGTGGTGATGGTCTGCGTGGGCGTGCGGCGACTCGACCGCCTCGGTGTGGCAGTGCCGCCAGAGCAGGAATTTCTCGAGCACGAAGAAGACCGCGATGCCGGCCAGCAACGCGAGGCCGATGCCGTGGACGCGGTCGGGGCCCGCGCCCTCGATGGCGTGCGGCACGAGCGCGACCAACGCGGTCGCGAGCAGCGTGCCCGTCGCGAAGCTCACCGCGTGCGGCAGCACCCGGTCGCGTGTGGCGGTGGGCAACCAGAGCAGCGTCCCGGCGAGCAGCGCGCTGGCGATGCCGCCGACCGCCGTGGCGATGAGGATGAGTGTCAGGGTTTCCATTTGTTACATTATAACAGGCGTGTCAAGCCTGCCCCGGCTCGCGCCACAGCAAGGCCGCCATGCGGCCGGTCTGGCGGTCCCGGCGGTGCGAAAAGAACCGCACCGGGTCGGCGACCGTACACCACCGCCCACCCGCCACGCGGGTCACACCGAGCCGCGCCAGACGCGCTCTTGCGAGCGCCGGCAGGTCGCAGAGCCACCGGCCGGCGGGCGTGGCCTCGAAGGCGGAGGGGCCATCTCCGGCGGCCAGAAAGGCCTGTCGCACATCGTCCCCCACCTCGAAATGGCGAGGCCCGATACAGGGTCCGAGCCAGGCGTGGAGCCGGGACGGGTCCTGGTCCATCGACTCGACGGTCCGCTCGATCACCCCGGCGACGAGGCCGCGCCACCCGGCATGGGCCGCCCCGAGTACGCTGCCATCCTCGGCCGCGAGCAGCACCGGCAGACAATCGGCCACCATGATCGCGAGCACGACCCCCGTCTCGCGCGTCACCGCCGCATCGGCGACGGGTACGGAATCCGACGGCGCGGCACCGGACGGCACGGCATCGGACGGCGCGGAGCGCGCGAGCGCACCCGCCCGATGCACCGCCGTGCCATGCACCTGCGACAGCCAGCGCGGCTCGGCGGGCAAGGCCAAGGCCTGCGCCACGCGGCGGCGGTTGTGTGCGACCGCGAGCAGGTCGTCACCGACATGCGCGCCGAGGTTGAGCGAATCCCAGGGCGCTGCGCTCGCACCGCCGCTGCGCAGCGTGAACGCCGCACGCACGCCGCCGGGCGGCCGCCACTCCGTGTCCAGCATGGGCAGCATCATCGCGCGTCGTCCTCCAGCACCGCGAGCAGCGCCGCGAAGTCTTCGGGCAGCGGCGCCTCGAAAGCGAGCTCGCGACCGGTCGTCGGATGCGCGAGCACGAGCCGCGCCGCGTGCAAGGCCTGACGACGGAACGCGCCGAGCGCAGCGATCACCGTAGGGCTCGCACCACGCGGCAGGCGCTTGCGGCCGCCGTACACCGGATCGCCCACCACCGGATGACCGACATGCGCGAGATGCACGCGGATCTGGTGCGTGCGACCGGTCTCCAGCGTGGCGCGCACCAGCGTGTGCTCGCGCAACCGACGCTCGATGCGGTAATGCGTGACGGCCTCGCGACCGTCGGGCCGCACCGCCATGCGCGTGCGCTGGGTGCGGTGCCGACCGATGGGCTCGTCGACGGTGCCGCCGCCGGTGAGGCGCCCCTGGCAGAGCGCGAGGTACTCGCGGCCGACCTCGCGCGCCGCGAGCGCGCGCACCACCGCCGCGTGCGCCAGCGGCGTGCGCGCCACGACCATCACCCCGGAGGTGTCCTTGTCGAGCCGGTGCACGATGCCGGCGCGCGGTACGCGCGCGAGCGCCGGATCCATCGCGAGCAGCGCGTTCTGCAGCGTGCCCTCGCGGTTGCCCGCACCGGGGTGCACGACGAGGCCCGGCGGTTTGTCGATGACGAGGATGGCCGCGTCACGGTGCACGATGCGGAACGGCACGCGGGCCTCGCCCGCGGCGACGCGCTCATCGGCGACGAACTCGGCCAGCACGCGCAGACGCTGACCCGCCACCACGCGCCGCCGACGCAGCGCCGCGTCCCCGCCGTCCGCCTGCACCCTGCCCTCGTCGATCCAGCGCTGCAGCCGCGCGCGCGAGTACTGCGGCAGCAGCCGCGCCAAGGCCACATCGAGCCGCTCGCCGGCGAGCTCGTCGGGAACGGTGAGTTCGTGAAGTTCGGGCTTCTCCGTGGACACGCGGCTATAATGACCGGATGACTTCACGCACGCCATCGGCCCGCGCGGTCGTCCTTCTCCTGCTGATGCTGCCGCTCGCGGGCTGCAGCCTGTTCGGTGGCGGCAAGGACGAGCCGGTCACGCAAGGCGCGCCGGCGGCGCTCTACGAGCGGGCGCGCAGGAGCCTCGACAACCAGGACTTCGAGAGCGCCATCCGCGTCTACGAGGCCTTGGTCGCGCGCTACCCCTTCACCGCTGAGGCGCGGCAGTCCCGCCTCGATCTCATCTACGCCTACTACAAGGGCCGCGAGGCCGAGTCGGCGATCGACCAGGCGGAGACCTTCATCCGCGAGAACCCGACCCACCCGCAGCTCGCCTATGCCTGGTACATCAAGGGCCTGGTCGACTTCGAGCGCGAGGCGAACTTCATCGAGCGCTGGTTCGATGTCGATCTGGACGCGCGACCGCCGCAGACCGCACGCCGCGCTTTCGAGTCGCTGCGCCGCGTGGTGCAGGACTATCCGCAGAGCGAGTACGCGCACGACGCGCGCCGCCGCATGATCCACCTGCGCAACCGGCTCGCCGACTACGAGGTCCATGTCGCACGCTACTACGTCAAGCGGCAGGCCTGGGTGGCCGCGGCCCGCCGCGCGCGCGGCGTCATCGAAGAATACGACGGCGCGCCTGCCGTGAAGGACGCCCTCGAGATCATGATCCTGAGCTACGAGCGCCTGGAGATGTCGGAGCTCGCGGCCAGCACCCGCGAGGTCTACGCGCTCAACCATGGCGGCGCGCCCGCGGATGTCGTCCCGGTGCGCAAGCGCTGGTACGTGCCCTGGGACTGACCTCCCCCGCCGCCGGCTGACCCCGCGGCAGCGGCGCTCAGCGCCGATAACCACTCGTGATCGGATAACGCCAGTCGCGGCCGAAGGCGCGGCGGCTCACGCGTACGCCGGGGGGCGCCTGCCGCCGCTTGTATTCGTTGCGCTGCACGAGGTCGAGCACCCGCGCCACCGTGGCCCGCTCGAAACCCCGCGCCACGATCTCGTCCACCGACAGGTCGTCCTCGATGAAGGCCTCGAGGATGGGGTCCAGCACCTCGTAGGGCGGCAAAGAATCGCTGTCCTTCTGGTCGGGACGCAGCTCCGCCGAGGGCGGCCGGTCGATGACACGCTGCGGGATGACGCCCGCCCCGCCCCGCCCATCCGACCCGGCCTGCGCGTTGCGCCACGCAGCGAGCCGGTATACGAGCAGCTTGCTGCAATCTTTGATGGGCGCGAAGCCGCCCGCCATGTCGCCGTAGAGCGTGGCGTAACCCACCGCCATCTCGCTCTTGTTGCCGGTGGTGAGCACCATCTTGCCGGTCTTGTTGGAGATGCCCATCAGGATGAGCATGCGGCAGCGCGACTGCAGGTTCTCCTCGGTGGCGTCAGGCTTGCGACCTGCGAACTCCTCCGCCAACGACCCGAGCGCGGCCTCGAACATGCCCTCGATGGGGATGGAGGAATACTTCACGCCGAGCGCGCGCGCCTGCGCGGCGGCGTCGTCGAGGCTCATCTGCGAGGTGTAGCGCGAGGGCATCATCACCGCCTGCACCTTCTCGGCGCCTAGCGCATCGACCGCGATCGCGAGCGTGAGCGCCGAGTCGATGCCGCCCGAGAGGCCGAGCACCACGCCCGGGAAACCGGTCTTGCCGACATAGCCGCGCACGCCCGCCACGAGCGCGCGGTAGACGCTCTCCTCGTCGGAGAGCTCCGGTGCGATGCGCCCCGCCACCGGCACGGGCGCTGCGCCGGGCGCGGCGCGCCGGAACTCCACCATGTCCAAAGATTCCGCGAACGCAGGCGCACGCTGCGTCACCTGCCCCGCCGCGTCCATCACGAAGGACTGCCCGTCGAACACGAGCTCGTCCTGTCCGCCCACGAGGTTGCAGTAGACGATGGGCAGACCGACATCGAGCGCGCGGCGGCGCGCGATGTCCTCGCGGGCGCGCTGCTTGTGCATCTCGTAGGGCGAGGCGTTGAGGACCAGCAGCAGCTCGGCGCCCTGCGACTTCGCGAGCTGCGAGGGCTCGGGCTCCCACAGGTCCTCGCAGACCAGCACGCCGAGCCGGAAGCCCTGGAACTCGGCGACCGTCGGCTGGGTGCCGGGCGTGAACCAGCGCTTCTCGTCGAACACGCGGTAGTTGGGCAGGCAGGCCTTGCGGTGACGCACCTGCTCGCGGCCGCCCGAGTAGAGCGTCGCGGCGTTGAAGATGCGATCTCCGGCGTATTCGGGGTGGCCGACCAGCAGCGCGATGCCCTGCCCGCCGCCGCTGCGGCCCGCGCCGTCGCCCTCACCGCTCGCCGCCGCGAAGCGTGCGAGCGCGGCATCCACCTGGCGACGGAAGCCGCGGTGGAACAGCAGGTCCTCCGGCGGATAGCCCGCGACCGCGAGCTCCGGCGTCAGCAGCAGCTGGGCGCCGGCCGCACGCGCCTCATCGGCCAGCGCCAGCAGGCGCGTCGTGTTGCCGGCGATGTCGCCGACCAGAAGATCGGCTTGGGCGAGCGCGAGGCGGAGCGTATCCATGCCTGCCTCGCGCGCTGTCCGCGGCGGCCGGCTTCAGCGCCGGCCGCGCAGCTTCTCGCTCATGGCGGCGCCGAGCTCCGCCGGCGACTTCACGGTGCGCACACCCGCGGCCTCGAGCGCGCTGTACTTGTCGGCCGCCGTGCCCTTGCCGCCCGCGATGACCGCGCCGGCATGACCCATGCGCTTACCCGGCGGCGCGGTGACGCCCGCGATGTAGGCGACCACCGGCTTCGTCACATGCTGCTTGATGAACTCGGCGCCCGCCTCTTCGTCGCTGCCGCCGATCTCGCCGACCATGATGATGCCTTCGGTCTTCGGGTCGTCCTGGAAGAGCTGCAGCACCTCGACGAAGTTGAGGCCGCGCACCGGGTCGCCGCCGATGCCGACGCAGGTGCTCTGGCCGAGCCCGTTGTTGGTGGTCTGGAACACGGTCTCATAGGTGAGCGTGCCCGAGCGCGACACGATGCCGATGCAGCCCGGCTTGTGGATGAACCCCGGCATGATGCCGATCTTGCACTCGCCCGGGGTGATGACGCCGGGGCAGTTCGGGCCGACGAGCTTCACGCCCGTGCCGGCGAGCGTAGCCTTCACACGCACCATGTCGTTCACCGGGATGCCCTCGGTGATGCACACGACGAGCTCGACCCCGGCGTCCGCCGCCTCGAGGATGGCGTCGGCCGCGTAGCCCGCAGGCACATAGATCATGCTGGCGTTCGCGCCGGTGGCGCGCACCGCGTCGTGCACGGTGTCGAACACCGGCCGGCCGAGGTGCTGGTCGCCGCCGCGGCCCGGCGTGACGCCGCCCACCACCTGCGTGCCGTAGGCGATGCACTGCTCGGAGTGGAAGGTGCCCTGCTTGCCGGTGAAGCCCTGGCAGATGACGCGGGTGTTCTTATCGACGAGGATGCTCATGTTCGGATCCGTTCTCTTTGTATGGTCGCGGGGTGCAGGGTCCGGTCGCGGCGCTCAGCGCGCGGCGGCGACGGCCTTCTGCGCGGCGTCGGTGAGGTCGGCCGCAGCGG
>Ga0209985_10002679_pt1 | contig 15831 bp, 13 predicted proteins | sample NOAtaG_FD_187305 | JGI IMG/M metagenome (GOLD analysis project Ga0209985, IMG submission 187305) | Freshwater lake microbial communities from Lake Erie, under a cyanobacterial bloom - NOAA_Erie_Diel6S_1000h metaG (SPAdes) (version 2) | ecosystem: Environmental > Aquatic > Freshwater > Lake ...
GATGCCCGTCGATGGGCTTCATCGCCAGGTCGGTGATCAGGATGTCGGGGCGCGTCTGCGCCAGCAGCAGCAGCGCCTGCGCGCCGTCAGCGGCGTAGCTCACCTCCACCCGCCCGCCCCACTGCAGGATCATCTTGGCGTAGGCAGCGCAGATCACCGCGTTGTCCTCCACCACCAGCACCCGCAACACTTGCGGGGCCACAGGCGCACGCGCCTCGCGGGTCTTGGCCAGTTCACGCTCGATGGCTGCCATCGGAATGCGCCGATGTCCGCCCTGGGTGCGCCACCCCGGCAGCGCACCCGACTCGACGAGCTTTTGCACGGTGGACACCGACATACCCAGCAAGGCCGCAGCGTCCTTGGTGCCGACAAACTCAGGCCGGCCCGGCCCTTCGCCCGCGGCGTTCCCAGCTTCCAGGCTCCACTTGCTCTTCGGTCGCCCCACCTGCACCCCCGGTTTTCGGCCCCAGTTTCGAGGCCAGCTCGCTGATCAACTGATTTTGGGAGTTTAAGGTGCGGCAGGAACTTGCTCGCTCATCGAGGCGCACTGGTCTGCTGACAAGACCTCACCCAGAAAAGCGGCACAATCCAGGACAAGGAAGCGTGGCCGAGCGGTTTAAGGCACCGGTCTTGAAAACCGGCGACGGGGGAACCCGTCCGTGAGTTCGAATCTCACCGCTTCCGCCACACCCCGCCTGCCGCCCGGCAGCGCAGAAGATGCGCGGGCCCACCGCCCGGTGGGCCGCGGGCTCGTCAGGACGACCACACCCGCACCGCCTTCTGCGGCCCCCGTGGCGTCTGCGCCCAACCTCACCCGCACAGCCCCCGCGCCCCGGACTCGGGAAATCCCGATGTTGTGCAGCAGCAATCCAGCGCACACTCGAGATCTGTCAACTTTAACCACTATAAACAGTTTACTGGTTTGAGCAGGATTTCGAATGGCCTTCAATCCCAAGAGATTCTTGACCGAACCGCCAGCTGCGCCGGCGGATTGGGCGCGTGAAATGCCGGTGGAAGATCTTCCCGTGATCTCCCGCACGGCCTACGTACTCGAAGACTTGCGCGAGTTCGAGGAGCAGGTGGAACTGCAGATGCTGGACGATCTGATTGCTGCAGACCCGCTGATGACGGCCAAGCTCTTTGGCTTCACCTCCAAGCAGCGCAGCAAAGATACGGACGGCGAAGCCGAGAGCGTGCGACAGGCCCTTCTGCTGCTGGGTACCGCCCCGTTCTTTCGCGCCCTGGGCAGCCAGCTTGCCGTGGAGGATCTGCTGGCCGGCGAACCCGAGGCCCTGAACGGATTCCACCAGACCCTGGACCGGGCGCGACGCGCCGGGCGCTCTGCAGGCGCATTTGCATGCCAGCGCGACGACCCCGACGCAGCCTTGGTTCACCAGGCGGCCGTTCTCTACAGCCTACCGGAACTGGTGGTGTGGCTGCGCGCACCTGCGCTGGCTCTGGAGGTGGCCCGTCGACGCGAATGCGACCCCGGCGCCGACCAGGAGACGCTGCAGAAATCCGTCCTCAACGCCACGTATGGCGAGATCCGGCTGGAACTGCTGAAGGCCTGGCGCCTGCCAAGGCAAATCGCCCAGCTGATCTCGGGTCAAGCTGGGCTGGTCAGCAGCCCGCAAGCCCACATCGTGCGCCTGGCCTTGAAGGCCGCACAGCCCGATCAACCCAACTGGGAAAGTGCCGCCTTGGGCACGCTGGTGCGCGAGATTGGTGACTTTCTTCAACTGGGGTTACAGCACACCAGGACCCTGATGAAGAACCTGGAGCAGCCTGAGGTATCACCGCTTTGAGCAACTGAGCTGCGTCGAACAGCGTTGAGCGAAGCACGCTGGATTGACCAATGTCCTTGACAGAGGATGGACATCACCGTCCAATCATGCTCAAGAAAAACAATACTGCTCAGGGTGATAAGTTTTTGCCAATCGCGACGGGCCTCAGTCCATCGGTCGCAGACACACAGTGTCCAGGAGGCCGCGCATGGACCGCACATCCACACCCACATTGACATCCAGTCAGATCAAAATGAAGCAGACCTACACAAGATTTGTCCATCTCGCCCGTGCCGTGCGCCAGTTGCCAGGCACTCCTGCGCTGGACGCCGTGGAAGAACGCGTTCTGGAGTCCCTGGCCGCCGCCTGGGGGCAGGGGCAGAAGGTCACCGTGCTGCAAGCCATGGGCATGAGCGACGACTCGTCACCCACCACCGTGCACCGTCGCCTGAAGAGCCTGCGCAAGAAGGGCTTCATTGGCCTGCACGAAGACGAAACGGACAACCGCGTGAAATTCATCGAACCCACCGCCCAGGCCGACGAGTACTTCGCGCGCTTGGGGCAGTGCTTAGAGGCGGCCAGCAAGCAGCCCTGAGCGGGGCCCCAGGCCCTGCCGCGCCGGAGACCGGCGCGTGAGCCTCGTCGCCTGTGGGCGGATGGGGCTGACCACCGGGTTGACGGGTCTGGCCTACATCCTCGTCTACCTCTTCAACGAGCATGCGCTGTCCTTCACGCGGTTTGCCGACGGCGTGAACTGGATCTACCTGCCCAGCGGGTTGCGCCTGACCCTGGTGCTGGTCTTTGGTGCCCCGGCGGCCTTGGGCATCGCCTGGTCTTCTGCGCTGTTGACCGGTTGGCCTGAAGGTTGGAGTGGGCTCCAGAGTGCCCTGGTGACAGGGGTGATCTCCGGTGGCGCGCCGTGGATTGCCTTGCTCGCGTCGCGTCGCGTGCTTGACCTGCAGGAGGATCTGGCAGGGCTCGACGCCCGCGCGCTGCTGAAGATGGCGTTGATCTTTGCCATCACCTGCGCGGCGCTGCACCAGGCCTGGTACGGCTGGAGCCAGCCCGCCCCTGATCGGGCCTTGCAGTTTGCGGTGATGACCCTGGGCGACCTGGCCGGTACGCTGGTGGTGCTTTACCTCAGCTACTGGATACTGCGCAAGGCAGCCCCGCGCCTCTAAGCGTCTGCCCCGGCGATCCCGTCGACGGCTTATGAGCCTGCGGAACCTGTCGTTCCCACAGTGAGCCGCGCTGCAGCTCGATCCGCGGCCTCCACGGCCGCGATCCACGGCGCCTTGCGGGGCACGATGGTCTGCTGCAGCCAGCTCTCGATGTCCTCCGGCGGCAGCGGCCGGCTGAACAGATAGCCCTGCATGACTCGGCATCCCAGGCGGTGCAGCACTTCCATCTGGCGCAGGTTCTCCACCCCTTCGGCCACGACACTCAAGCCCAGCGAGCGGGCCAACGCGATGATGGCCGTGACGACTGCCGCGCTTTGAGGTGTAAGGCCCAGGTCACGCACGAAGCTGCCGTCAATCTTGAGCTCCGAGATGGGCAGCGTGGTGAGGTAAGCGAGCGAGGAATAGCCCGTACCAAAGTCGTCGATGGAGATCCCCACCCCGACGTCGTTGAGCCGGTGCAAAGCCGGGATCACGCCCTGCAGATCCTTCATCAGGCCGGTTTCGGTGATCTCCAGTTGGAGAGAGCGCAGGGGCACCTGCGAGGCCGCCGCGCACTCGCGCATGTGATCGACCAGCTCTGGGCGCTCGAACAAGCGGCTGGGAAGATTGACGGCAATAGCGTCCGAAAAGCCAAAGCTCTTCTGCCATGCCTTCACCTGGCGTGCGGCTTCGGCCAGAGCCCACTTCGACATGGGCACGATGAGGCCGCTTTCCTCCGCCAGCGGGATGAATTCACCGGGGGGCACCAGCCGGGAGCCCCGCTGCCACCGCATCAGCGCTTCGGCGCCCACCATGCGTGCGTTGCGAACATCCACCTTCGGCTGGTAATGCAGCACCAGCTCCTGGCGCTCCAGCGCCTTGTGCAAGGCGGTCTCCAGCTCCAGCCGTTCTCTGCCTGCGGTGGACAAACTGGGCACGTACACGGCCGTTGCGTTACGGCCAGCGGCTTTGGCCGAGTACATGGCCACATCTGAATTGCGCATCAGGTCCAGCACGTTCTCGCCGTCGCGCGGGAACAGGGCCACTCCCACGCTGGCGGTGACAAAGCACTCCTGACCGGCCACCTGGATGGGCTGGCGCATGGCCTCCAGAATGCGGGCGGCCACGCGCTCGGCGTCGTGTTCGGTGGCCACTTCCGGCAGCAGGGCGACGAACTCGTCGCCTCCCAGCCGGCCCACCGCCTCCAGCGTTCGGTGCGCGCGCGACCCGCCCGTCTCCACCGACGACTCCATGACCTGGTCACTGTGGCGCACGCAAGACCGCAGGCGCCGCGCTACTTCGGTCAGCAGTTCGTCACCGGCCGCATGGCCCAAGGTGTCGTTGATGACCTTGAAGCGGTCCAGATCGATCAGCAGCAGGGCGCAGAGATGGCCGTGGCGCCGTGCGTGCTCCAGCGCGCGCTCGGTACGCCACAGGAGTTGTCGGCGGTTGGGCAGACCGGTCAAAGCATCGAAGTTGGCAAGGTGGCGGATCTTGTCCTCGGCCGTACGCCGGTCGGTGACGTCCTGCACCACGCCGGTGTAGCCAAAGACCCCGGCCGGCCCCAGACGCTCTGGCTCGGCCTCGACGTGCACCACCCGCCGGCGGCCGTCAGGCAAGTCCAGACCGATGTCGGTGGCCAGCACGGCGTGGTGCGCCTTCAAATCCACCAGCATGCGCAGCACACCCTGGCGCTCCGAGTGGGGCACCATCCGGATCAGCTGCCGCAGATGGAGCGTGCTGCCCACGGGCAGGCCAAACACCCGCAAAGCCTCGGGCGACAACTCCAGCTTGCCTTCCCACACATCTGGAACCGGATGCCACTCAAAGCTGCCCATGCGGGCGAGGTCCTGGGCGCGTGCCAGGCGGGCCCGGCTGCGCAGCAACTCCTGGCGGGTGCGTGAGGCGCGCAGCAGATAGCGCAGGCGACCCTCCAGCAGGGTCCACTGCGGCGACTTCACGAAGAAGTCGGTGGCCCCCACCTGATAGGCGTGGTTGATCGACTCCTCATCCTCCAGGCCCGTGAGCATGAGCACCGGCACGTGCTCCAACCCGGGGGTGGCACGCAGCTGCAAACAGGTGTCAAAGCCGTTCAGGCCCGGCATCATGGCGTCGAGCACCACGATGTCAGGCACCTGCTCACGCAGGGCTTCCAGGGCCGCCTCGCCGCCAGACACCTCGGTGACCGAAAAACCCCGGTCACGCAACGCCAGGGCCGTGACCATCAGGTTGACCTCGTCGTCGTCGACCAGCAGCACCGACGGCGATGCCTCGGCTTGGTAGTCCCCTGAAAGTGTGATGTCTGTGCCCACGCGCAACGTCCCTGCCGCAAGCATAGCCGCAATGCAGCCGCGCGCTGAACAACGCGCGTGCTGCATGCGACAGCTGCAAGGAATTGGCGCCTGCTGAATACCCTGCCAGTGCGCCCACACGCCGTTCGTAAAATCGAAGGATGTGGACGCGCCTCATGCCGCCCGGTCGGGCCGACACGCTTGTGCTGGCGCAGGCTTTGCGCCGGCCCGCACTGTGGGGCGCCAGCACCCTGTCCGGCACCTGCTTGGCGGCCTCGGCGGCACCTGAGCCCGCTTTGTCGGGGCCCTGGCTGCTGGGCGCACTGGCGCTGGCCTTGGCCGTGGTGGGGGCCTTGGCCGCGGCACTGGGCTATGCCTGGGGGCGACGGGTGGGCACCACCGCAGCGCCTTCGCAGGCGCCGGTACCTGCAGCCTCAGCACCGGACGCACTGCAGTCACCGCCAGTGAAGGCTAAACCAGAGCCTGCTCCCGAGGCCGCATCGCCCGCATCCAACGAGGGCCTGTCCTTCAGCTACACGGTTTCTCACGACCTGCGGGCCCCTGTGCGGGTGGTGGACGGGTTTGCCAGGATCCTGAAGGAGGACTACAGCCGTCAGCTGGACCGGATTGGCAACGACCATCTGGACCGCATCTTGTCAGCCGCGTCCCGCATGAACGCGATGATCGACGCCATGTTGTCATTGGCGCAGCTGTCTACCCAGCCGCTGGCTCGGCAACCTGTGAATTTGAGCCAGTTGGCCGCTTACATCCTGGAGGACCTCCGCCGCGGACAGCCAGATCGAGTGGTGGCCGTCGACATCGAGCCCGACCTGCAGGTGACGGGAGACCCGACCTTGCTGAGGCTGGTGCTGGAGAACCTGCTGTCCAACGCCTGGAAGTACACCGGCAAGACTGCCAGCCCCCGCATCGAGTTGCGGGCCACTCAGGAGCAGGGGCAGCGGGTGTTCGAGGTGCGTGACAACGGCGCGGGCTTTGACATGCGCTCGTCGGACCGGCTGTTTGGGCTCTTCCAGCGACTGCACAGCGCCAATGACTTTCCAGGCACAGGCGTGGGCCTCGCATCGGTGCAACGCATCGTGCGGCGCCATGGTGGCGACATTTGGGCGCAGTCCACGCCCGGCCAGGGCGCCCGCTTCTGCTTCACGATCAAGACCTGACGGGCTGGGGCGGCTGAAAGCGGCCGGCTTTCGCCAGCGGCTGAATCCCAATCCGTACCCAGAAGCCGGCCTCGCAGACCGGTCGGACCATCAGGCGGCTGTATCGCGAGTGCCCGACAGCTCCTCGACAGCCGACACCAGGCGCTCAGCCTGCGTGGCAATGCTGCGCCCTTCGGCCGCCGCGGTCTTGCGAAGGCGCGCCAGGGCATCTGCCCGGTTGAGCGAGAAGCGGTGCATCAGCACCCCCACCGCCAAGGGCACCACCGCGGCCAGCGTGGCAGCCTCGTCCAGGGGAGCAGTGGCGGTATCGCCCGCGCTGTTCGCGGCCGCATTAGCACGCTCCTGAGCCTCTGCGGCCTGTCGCATCTCCTGAGCGCGGGCAAAGGCAGCGTCGATAGTGGGCACGATCTGACCCACCTCCAGCGGCTTGACCAGGTAGGCGAGTGCGCCCAGCGCTTTGACCTGTGCCACGGTCTTCTCGTCCGAGAAAGCAGACAGGAAGACGAAGGGGGTGTGACCCACTTCGCGCAGGTACTGCGCCACGTCAAACCCGGTCTTGCCTTCCATGCGGATGTCCAGCAAGGCGATGTCGGGGCGGTGTTGGCGCGCCAGCAGGATGGCGTCGTCGCCGTTGTCGGCGTCAATGACCTCGTACCCCGCCTGGGACAGACCGTGGGTGACCATGGCCAGCACCAGCCGGTCATCATCGACAACGAGAATCTTGCCCTTGGACACCATCGCCTGATTATCCTCTCGGCTGCGCCGCAGGCCCCACATGAGATGCGTCGGCAGACGGACCAGACTCCTCGGGAGACCAGGAGGTCGACGCCAACATCATCAGCCGTCCTTGCGCACGGCGGGCGGGCGCAGCAGCACGCGAGCCACCACCTCATCGCCCACCTGGCGCAGCGAGAACTCGGCCGCGCGGCGGGGCAGCAAGGCGCGAACCAGCCCCAAACCGCTGGCCCCAGAAGGCACGGCAGCCAGATCAAAGCCTTCGCGCAGGCGGCTGCGGCTGATGATCTCCAGCACGATATCAGCCGGGCCCGCGGTGAAACGGCAGCGCACGGCCGCGTCTGCAGACCCATGCTTGATGGCGTTGGTCAACAACTCGTTGGCCGTGAGCGCCACCGGAATGGACTCGGCCTCCGGCAGCCGCCAACGCTGCGGCTCCTCGCCCTCGATCTGCACCTCAATCGGGTGGTTGAAGGTCTTCTGCACGGACGTGGCCACGGCCGTGAGCAACCCAGCCAGGCCTACCGGCCCGCTGGTGCCCACCTGGAGCCCGTAGACCTGGGCGATGGCCTGCAACTGGCCCACGGCATCGGACAGGATGGGCGCCACCTCGGGGAAGCGCGCTGACGCCTGCTGCAAGAGGCCCGCCACGCCCTGGAGGTTGTTCTTGATGCGGTGGTGCACTTCCTGCACCAGCATGCCTCGCTGCGCGATGGCCGCGTCAAAGCGCTCCTGTTCGGCAGCACGCAAGTCGGTGACCTCGGCAGCCACCAAGAGGATCTGACCCTGATCCGAGGCCTCGTCATCCGTGGTGTTGGCAGACACGAGCCGCATATCCCACACACGGGAGCTGAGGCCATCAGCGCCAGGCCGGACCACTTCGCGCCGTACCCCGGGGGGAAACTCAGCAGCCAATTCGAGGCTCGCGTCAAACTCGGACCGGTCTGCGGGAGACAGCCCCGTCTGCCACTGTGCTGGAGGGTGCCCTGACAAGGCCTCGATAGGCCCCTGCAGGAACTCCGCTGCGAGCTGGTTCAACTGCACCAACCGGCGCGAAGGCCACTCGAACAAGGCCATGGCCATAGGGGCGGTCTCGAGGACACGCTGCAGTGACGCCTGAGCACGCGCACCGCGCACGGCATCCAGCTGGCTAGCACCGTGTGGTGCGCCGCGGCTGGGAAGCATCAACGAGACCTCACCTTGCGACCCTGGCGCGGCAAGCACAGTCCGATCATCAGACTTGGAGTTCGCTTGCCGAAATCAGCGCCGAGAGGAGGACCCTGTTGACCTCGGCCGGTGACACCTGAAGCCTATCGGCGGCATCGCGCACTTCGACAAAAGAAGACTGTTCCAGCGCGGCCATCAATTGCAGATGTGGGGTGTAGGGGCCTCCCTCGCCCAGCAGGGAAACCTGAACTCGGGAGGGCATGGGCACATGCTCCAGGAGATCCTCGAATGGCTGTCGCATCATCTTGTCCAGCAAGGAAAAGACGCCACAGATGAACATTTCGCCTCGCAGGTGCTCCTGACCACTGGCCACTGCAAGCTCTTCCATCATGAAGCCTCGCCGGACGGCCAGATGCAGCAGGGGACGAGAGGCCGCATCCTTGATCGCCGAAGCCAGCAGCAGCGCGAGCCAACGCTTGAGCCGCAAGTGCCCGAGCAGCATCAACGCATGGCGAAACGAACTGACCTCGACCCGCAGCCCAAAAGCTGACGAATTGATGAACCGAAGCAACCTGAAAGCCAATGTAGGGTCCGACTTAAGCACCCGCTCCATCTGGTCGACGGAGTCCTGACGGTCGACCAGGTTCATCAACTCGATAACAGCCCGCAGATCGGGCGCCACGCCACCTTTTAGCGACGGTCTGACCTCTTCCAACGGCCAGCCAATCACCGCCTGAACCCCAGTTGAAAATGCGAGGTCTACTTCCACCGCCGTTCTCGTGCCGTCGATGTAGGTCAGCAACGGCCGGGGGCCCAGGCGGGCAGGTCTGTCAATGCCCAGTTCTTCATCGGCCGCATCTGCAATCAAGGCACTGAAGCAGCCCATCAACGGCGGTTGCATCGCCGACACCGTGCGCCCCTTGGCGACCAGCGACACTCCCTGGCTATGAAGGGCTCTGAAATGCTCGGCTCGAGCAGGGTCGCTGGTCATGAAGGTAGGCACCTCCACGCCAAAGCATGCAGGGGGCCGCAAGGTCAACAGCCGGTCGAGCAGGGACTCGCTGGCAATGTTCAGCAACAGCGCCGAGGGTGCACCCGACTTGGCGGGCTGCGGCGGTTCGAAAGCGGCGCACAGAAAGGTGAGCAGCTCAGCGGCGTCGGGCTTGGCGTCTGTTCGTGCCGGTACAAGCGTCAACTGGATGCCGGTGATATCCCGGCGATGGTCCACCACAGGCGCATAGCCCAGGTGAATCTGACCGAACAGGGGCGAATCTTGCATGCAGGTCGAACGGTGGATGAAACCACCGTCAAGAAAGGAGACCCTAGCGTATGTACTCGAACAGCGACAAGCGCTGCACCATCGAATACGCTTTTAGAGCTGCATCGTAACTGGTTTGATGGCCTTGAAATTCGGTGATTGCCTTGGCCATGTCCACATCTTCGGCTGCGGCTCGCTGGGACTGTGCTGCCAATCGGCCGTCGCTGAAACGGCGGTCCAGGCCATCGGCTTGCTCCATCACCCAGCCGACTCGAGACCGCATGGTCATCAGCGATCCCATGACGGAGTCCAGGTCTCGCAAACCATCCTGAACGGTCTGGGCCAGCTGTGCGCCACTGCGGCCTGAAGCCCCGAGGTCACGGGACAGGCCATCCAGAACCCCGAACACAGACAGATCTCTGGTCGAAGGAGTGATCTCAAAGGTGTCCCGGCCTGGAGAGGGGGTACCGGAGATCGTGACCTCCATGCCTTCGAAGGCGATGGGTTGGCCGGAGACATAGGGCCGCGCAGTTTCGGCCGCGGGTGCCCCTGCGCCTGTGGTCCGCGTGATCGTGAACGAGTACCCAGCGCTTGCATCTCCCGTGAAGGTCACAGAATAGCTTTCGCCGGTCAACGACGCCGGGTCGGTGACTCTGCCGGTGTCGACCCAGGCCTGGGTCTGGTGCGAGCCTGGCGCCGTGGGGTCGAGAGCGTACGCTGCCTTGAACACACCGTTGCCCGTAGGAGCCTGCATCCAGGTCTGCTCTGCGTCTACGGACATGGGGGCCGCACTGCCCAGAGCGGACGCCAGGCTGCCGGCTGTACCCCTGAACTCCACACCCTCGGAAACCTGAACAAAAGGCGCAGCAGCGCCACCCTGCCCGGCAAACAGATAGTTGCCGTTGCCGTCCTGCTGGTTGGCAACACCCAGCAGCTGCTGGCGCAAGCCGCGCAGTTCATCAGCAATGACCTTGCGGTTCGCATCACCACCCGCGGCATTGCCAGCCTGGACCACCAGCTCACGGATGCGCTGCATGATGTCCACTGCACTGCCAAGGGCCGACTCGGACTGGGCCATGACCTGGCGGCTGGACTCCAACACACGCTGGTGGGACTCCAGGCGCGCTTCGCGGGCCAAGGCCCGCTCAGCACTGGCCGCCTGGGTAGGGTCATCACTGGCGCGGGCAATGCGCTTGCCGCTGGCCAGCTGCTCATGAGAGGCCTGCAGGGCCTGCTGACGGCGCTGAATGAGGTCGACCGAACGGTCGAACTGGCTGGCGGTGGAGATCCTCATGACGGGCAATCACGCTGGTTGTCGAGGGGCCATCACACGGCGGCGGCCTGCAGCAACGTGTCGAAGATGGACTGCGCCACCTGCAACACCTTGGCTGAGGCCTGGTAGGCCTGCTGCGACTGGATCAGTCGAGCGGCCTCTTCGTCGAGATTGACCCCGTCTGAAGCAGATCGACGGATCTCCGCCTGATCTGCAACCGAGATGGAGATGTCGGCGGCGGTGGTCGCCCCTTGCACACGGGTTCCCATCTCGGCCAAGGCCGACGCGTACGCATCGGTGATGGTGGCACCGCCTTGACCGGCAGGTGAGCGCCCCACCAAGGACTGATCTGCCAGCGCAGCCAGCGCCAGCGCGTTGCCGTTGGGGGAACTGGATGAAGCAGCGGCCAGATCCTCAGGCCGGCTCAACTGGCGCCGCACCATACCAGCGGCGTAGGTGACAGGCTGCAAGAGGAAGCGGTCGCCCCGGTTCAGGGCATCGACCCCTGTCAAGTTCAGGCCCACGGTGCTGGCGTCGGCCACGGAGATCCTGGCACCTCCTTGCGAGGACTGCAGCATCCAGCCATCGGAGGCCGTGTCGTAAGCCAATTTGTACTCGGCAGCCTGCAACTTGGCAGGCTCGGCAATCGTCAGCGTGGGCACAGCACTGTCCTGGTTGCCGGCAGCGCGCCGGACCAAGGGCAGCGCTCCCGGCGCCGTGGCGTCGTGGAAGTCGAAGAACAGGTCACCACCCGGCTGGCCCTTCAGGTCCTTCCCCAAGGCGTGCTGGGTATTGACAGCAGCTGTGAGGCCCGCCGCCATCTGCCCCAGCAGGGTGCGGGCATGAACCAGGTCCTCGTTCTGGAACTTCAGCAGGCCTGCCAGTTCGCCGCCTGCAAGGAACTCGCTGTCGATCAGTCTCGTGCCAGCGCCATCCTTCATGGCGAGCGTGGAGCGGGTGGCATCCGATGGGTCATTGACGGCGAGCAGGGGCCGGGCCTCAGAGCCCATCACCAAAGGCCTGCCGTCGCCCACGAAGACAGATACCGAGCCGTCCTGGGACATCACCGTCTTGATCAGCAGCTTCTCGCTCAGCTGGTTCAGAAGCCGATCCCGCTGATCCAGCATGTCATTGGGGGCCCCTTGAGGACCGCTGACCGAGACGATCTTCTGATTGATCCGGGCGAGCCCTTCGGCCAGCACGTTGACCCGTTGGACGCCTTCGCCGAGCGCGGCATTGACATCTGCCTGGATCGCATCCAGGTGCGTGGAGGCCGCCGCAAACCGGGTCGCCACCTCGTCGGCACGCGCCAGAACTGTCTGCCGTACCGCCATGTCGGTGGGGCGGCTGGCGAGCTCCGTCATGGCATTGAGGAACTGGCCTGCGGCGTACCCCAGGCCGTTCTCCCCCGGGCGAAACGCCTCCTCCAGCCTTTGAAGAGCCGCCACGCGGGCCTTGTCCATGTGGGCGTTGGACTGCGCGCTGGCCGCCTCCCGCGCCAGGAACTGATCGTGGGCACGGCTGACACTCTTGACATCCACGCCCAGACCGAGGCTCCCGGAGCGGGTGGATTGAGAGGAGGCCGTGGCCAGTTCCACGCGCTGGCGAGAGTATCCGGCGACATTGGCATTGGCGATGTTGTTGCCGGTCGTCTGCAAGGCCGTGTAGTTCGCAGCCATGGCACTCGCACCGATGGACAGCAGACTGAAGGCACTCACGGTTCAGCTCTCTCAGGCCGTTGCCCGCTGCAGGCGCAGCGTGGTGTTGATCACGCGCGACAGCTTCTCGGCGTAGGCGGGGTCGGTGGCGTAGCCGGCGCGCTGCAGCCCTTGGGCGAAGGCGTTGGCATCCTGGCCACGCGCCATCACCTGCGCATAGCGCGGGCTGTTCTTGATGAGCTTGGCGTAGTCGGCAAAGCTCTCTGCATAGCTGGAGTAAGCGCGGAACTGGGCCTTCACACGCTGGGGCTTACCGCCCACGTACTCGGTGGTCCACACCTCGGCGGTCGGGCCCTTCCAGTTGCCGCCGGCCTTGATGCCGAACAGGTTGTAGGCCGGGCTGCCGTCGGCGTGGCGGATCTCCTTGCGGCCCCAACCCGTCTCCAGCGCGGCTTGCGAGATCATGAACTCGGCGGGGATGCCCGTCTGCTCCTGCGCGGCCTTGGCGGACTGGGTATGGTGCTGCACGAAGGTGGCAGCAGCCGTCTGCGGAATGCGGACCTCAGGCGCGGGCTGGGTTGCCGACCGCAGCGGCGCCGGAGTCGGGTTGGCGCTGTCCGCCCGCGGAATCGGCCCGGGGTTCAGGCCCATCTGGCGCTCCAGTTGCTTGGCGATCACATCCGACAAGCCGCCCGGCATGCCCGCCATGCGGGTGGCCAGCTGACTGTCAAGCATGTCTGTGCCGAGCTTGGAACCCTCGTTGTCGAACATGCCGGTAGCCATGGTGGAGGCCCGCATGCTCTTCATCAGTTCCTGCATGAACAGCGACTCAAACGCCTTGGCAGCCTCGCGCGCCGCACCTTTGGGGTCGGCGCTGGCCTTGAAGCGCAGGGCGTCCAGCGAGCGGACGTCCGTGCTGAGTTGATTGCTGGGTGCAAGCGCCATGGCGGTGACCTCAGATGACCTCGATCTCGGCCTTCAACGCGCCAGCACTGCGCATGGCCTGCAGGATGGCCAGCAGGTCCTGCGGCGTGGCGCCCAAGGCGTTCAAAGCACGCACCACATCGGCCAGCTTGGCCCCCACAGGCAACTGCATGAGGGCGCCCCCTTGCTGGGTGATGGTGATGTCTGATCTCTCGGTGACCGTGGTCTGGCCCTGCGAAAGGGGAGCGGGCTGGCTGACCGACGGTGTGGTGCTGATGGTGACGGACAAGCTGCCATGCGCCACGGCGCAGGCGCCCAGCGTCACGCTCTCGTTGAGCACAACCGAGCCGGTACGGGCATTGAGCACGACACGGGCCGCCGGTTTGGCCAGTTCGATGCTCAGGTTCTCGATGTCGGCCAGAAAGCCGATGCGCTCGCCGGGGTCGGCCGGCACGGCCACGGCCACCGTGCGGCCATCACGCGCACTGGCAACACCCGCGCCCTTGGCCGCATTGATGGCCTGGGCGACGGCTCGCGCGGTGTTGAAGTCTGCCGCCACCAGCCCGAGCTGGATGCTGTTGCCTTCCAGCAGCGGCGTGGGGACAGAGGCCTCCACGGTGGCGCCTTCCGGGATGCGCCCGGCCGACAGGTGGTTGATCTGCACTTTGGAGCCACCCGCCGATGCACCGGCTCCGCCCACAATCAAGTTGCCCTGGGCCATGGCGTAGATGCGGCCGTCGGCGCCCTTCAAAGGCGTGGAGATCAGCGTGCCACCACGCAAGCTCTTGGCGTTGCCGAGCGATGAGACATTGACGTCGATGGTCTGGCCGGGCTGGGCAAAGGCCGGCAGTTGAGCCGTGACCATCACCGCGGCCACGTTACGTAATTGCATGCTTGCGCCGGCCGGCACGGTCACACCCATCTGCTGCAGCATGGCTTGCAGGCTCTGGGTGGTGAAAGGGGTCTGGGTGGTCTGGTCGCCCGTGCCATCCAGGCCCACCACCAGCCCGTAGCCGGTCAAGGCGTTGGTGCGCACACCCTGGATGGAGGCCACCTCCTTGATGCGCGTGGCGTGGGCCTGGGCAGGCCACATCACGCTCAGGGCCAGCAGCAAGGCGATGATCAGGGCCGCCACAAATCCTGGCCGGGGTGCATCCGAGAGCCGCCCGAAGGACGAACGCTCAGACGCCCTCCTGCGCGAAGGACTGGCCTTGGCGACGCGAGTCGCTCTCGGCTGGATTCGGTTGGAGCTGGAAGCGTGGCGCATGTAGAGGCTGCAAGCGTGAACGATGAGGTTCGATCGGGCGATGCCGGGTTGGCGATGCCCTTCGGCCGATTCTGGAAAAACTTCAGATCGGCAGAACGTTCAAGAAGAACCGGGAAAGCCAACCAATTCGGTTGGCGTCAGCCGCCGGGCCCCGCCCGCGGTGCTGCACGCGGACATTGGCCACCATCGCACTGGCCACGGTGTTGCCGGGCTGGATGGTGCGCGGGTCCACCTGGCCGGAGAAACGCAGCACGTCCACGTTGTCGTTCACGCCGATCTGCTTTTCACCCGCGATCTGCAGGTGGCCGTTGGGCAGCACGCCAGTGACGATGACCGTGATCATTCCGGAGAAGTCGTTGGTGTTTTCCGTGGCGCCCTTGCCTGCAAAGGTGCTGGCCGAAGTTCCCGAGATCGACGCACGGTCGAGCGGGCTGGTCTTGACCAGGGGCACGGCCTTGAGGGCACCCTCCAGGCTGCCGGACTTGTCGAGAGAACTGTTGCTGGACTGGCTGGCGGTGACTTTCTCGGAGATGCTGATGGTCAGCGTGTCCCCGACCAGGCGCGCACGGTGGTCCTCGAAGAGGGGCCGGTACTGCGAGACCTGGAAGATGGCGCCGTTGGAGGGCGGGGTCTGCAAGGTGGGGATGGCCTGCACCGGGCGGGTATCGGCCAGGTCGACCCTGGGAGGCGCATTGAACGTCGCGCAGCCGGTCAAGGCCGACGCAACGAGCAACGTAGCCAGCCCTTTCGCAAGGTGAAGACGCTGATCCAGGCGCGCTTTGACAAACAGACTGGTACTGACCAAGACAAGGGATGAGGACATGAGTGAACTCCGGATCGATAGCTTCAAGCGGCTTGCGCCGGTCACATCTGCGACAGCTTCTGCAGCATCTGGTCGCTGGTCTGGATGGACTTGGAGTTCATCTCGTAGGCGCGCTGCGTGGCGATCATGGACACCAGCTCCTCGACCACGTTGACGTTGCTGCCCTCGACAAAGCCCTGACGCAACGAGCCAATGCCGTTGCTGCCCGGAGCGCCCGCGTTGGGTGTGCCAGAGGAGGCGGACTCGGCAAAGAGATTGCCGCCCATGGGGTCCAGACCACCCGGGTTGACGAAGGTGGCGATCTGCAACTGGC
>Ga0209985_10002682_pt1 | contig 15824 bp, 12 predicted proteins | sample NOAtaG_FD_187305 | JGI IMG/M metagenome (GOLD analysis project Ga0209985, IMG submission 187305) | Freshwater lake microbial communities from Lake Erie, under a cyanobacterial bloom - NOAA_Erie_Diel6S_1000h metaG (SPAdes) (version 2) | ecosystem: Environmental > Aquatic > Freshwater > Lake ...
GTACGACCGTGAGATCAGGACCATATAAGTCGCGGGTCACATTGTTGAACAGCATACCCTCGTCTGCACCCTCGATGTACGCCGGGTCGCTCTTCTTTCTGGCCGGGGATAATGCTTGGACCAGTTCGATTCGCGGGATAATGACATCATCAGACCCTACATTTTCGGCTCCACGCTGCGAACCCTTCTTCAGGAATTCGGGCATGTCATCCGATACTGCAAATGCTTCGACTTTAGTCACTGCGTTACTCTTTGCCATGATAATTCTCCTTTAAATGGCGTTAGTGTCAGACCTGCGAACAGGCCAGAATATCCGCTCTCGCGGAATTTTTAAGCTTTAGTGATTGAAGCGCGGGTGAACGGGGACACGTTGAGCATTTCTTCCGGCACCACTTCTCCTTCCTTCACCATATTCTTCACCGTCGCCTTCAGCGTCGATGGGTTTACATTCGGTTGTATCAGATCCGAGCGCCCGTTGTCGCGCAGCCACTCATAGAACGACTCCTTCTGGCCGTCTTTGATCGACACGTGCATGTCTGCCGTTAATGACACTCGCCCTACACCCTCGACATTCAGATTGCGAATGCCCTCGTCCTCCATCATCTGCGGCACCTTGGTGATGCGCAGAAAATCGAAGTGTTTATTCAGCTTCTTCAGCTCGGTCTCGGCCTCGTCTTTAGCCATTTGTACACGACGCATCTCACGGATGAGTTCCATAAGGGTCATTCCATCATAATTCGCAAATTCGTTCGGCTCAAAGGACATGACCAGTCTCCTTCAGATCGAACGTGACCTGTGAATATTGCCGATCCCGATTGCTCCACTTGAGGAAATTAAATACTGACCCCTTTTCGCGAGCCAACGCCATCACAATACACGACACTATCGGTGATCCAGACGGCGCGATATAATCGGTATCCGGATCATATTCACGAAATCGCTCGCGTATCACGTTGAGCAGTTTTCTATTATGCAACGAGCCAGTGATGTTCGACACCTCGGACGTGCATAAAAACACTACCTCACCAAAGCGTTCGGCTTGCTGATAATCCGCATATGCGACTTCTTGCGTTACGTATACTTTAGGCATCTTTATCCTCTCATGTACCGGTATTATACCATATTATCACAGGCCGAGCAATGACTCGGCATTTTTGGTGTCGATGCTTTCGCGCACGAATTCGGATACATTCTTTTTGCCTTTGAGGGCTTCGAGAATCGCGCCATCGACCGATTTTTCCATTACAAGATCAATGTACAACACTGATTTAGTCTGACCGATGCGATGTGCACGATCTTCCGATTGGTCGCGCTCTACATAATTGAACGAATTCGAATAATATACGACGAGTTCAGCCGCCGTCATATTCAGTCCGGTGCCGCCGGTCGAAGCATTGCCCACCAAGAACCGCGCTTTCTTAGTCTGGAAATATTCCTGCACGTTCCGATCGCGATCAGCTTCAGAGACGTCACCGTATATCTGCACCACTTGATCCGCGCCGTATTTGGCCGCCAACGCTTCAGTCACCATATGAATCTCCTCAATGAACCGACACCATATGATCGTCGATACTTGGTACTCCTCGGTGATCGCGAGAAGCTCTTCTACCTTCGGGTTCTTGCCGGGGATTCTGGAGTGTTCGAACTTGGCCTTATTGAAGATGTCCGGATTGCGTTCAAATGTAACAACACCTCCGCATACTTCTTGGAGTCGTAACATTCTCTCCAACACCGTATTGACTGTGAGTCCTCGATCCCCCATGACTGTGCGGTTTTTCTTAGCAAGGTCGCGATACAGCTCTTTTTGCTTCTCATTGAATTGCACTTCTCGGATTTCATATACTTTAGGCGGTAATTCAGTAAGTACGTCGGACTTTCTGACTTGGTATACATAAGGCGACACCAATTCGATCAGCTCCTCCATATTCTGGTATCCGATGATCTCGCGACCCTCGTAACCACCCATCACCGCGTAGCGATTCCGGAATGAATAAAAGTCACCGGTGCCGATGATGTTGTCATCCAGGAACTGGAACTGCATGAACAAATCCATCGGAGCATTAGCCACCGGAGTGCCGGTCATAATCAACTTGTATTTTGCCCCTTTGCCGATCTTGATCGCGTTTTTACTGCGCACCGCGTTGTGAGTCTTGATCATGTGCGCTTCATCAACGATCATTCCAGCGCGGAAAGACGTATTGACAAATCGATCAGCATATAACACCGCCGAACCTGCGGCCAATGACTCGGTGCCTACTATCAATATTTTTAGCCCATCAACCGGTCGTGTGTTGAATTCGTCAAATACCTTGGGCTTCGATGTATCGAGAATTAATGTTTCATGTGGAACCGGACAATGAATGTTAAACTCGCGTACCCAATTCATGCGCGTCGAGAACTTGGTCAGCACCAATAATCGATCTACTTCACCCTTTAAGAAATATGCCGAGTATAAATCAATGGACGTTTTAGTCTTGCCGGTACCCATATCCATGTAGTACGCGAATCCGGGCTTCATCCACGACATCGCGATTGCCAGACGCTGATATTCACGCGGTTCGGTCTTGAACTGATAATCCGCTGGGAACTTGGCCACCGGTGCGATTGATTGTCTGCTGACCGAGTCTCTTGCCGTCTCAAATGCGGAAATCTCCCAACAGTCGCGGCCAAACGCTTCCAACATATATGCGGCGTTAGCCCGGAGTGCAGGAGCCGTCCATACACGGCGTCTAGCATCCCAGCGCCGGTTAGGGATCGCACGGATCTTGTCGATCAAGTAAGGAGGCGACTCAATAATGAATCTGCCTGACTTGGCGTCGAACGTGATTTTAATACTCTGGTGTGAAGTCTGGAGCATCTACTTTATCCTCTAAGTCACTGCTGATGGGCGCGTACCATACATTCATCGGGTGATTCTGGCCCGGGATTCTCATCTTGGTGTGATTGGCACCACATTCGCGCCGCAGCGTGGTCCAGAGATCCATACCCTGTTGAAGTTCGGCCTTGTTACGTTTCAAGAATTCAGAGAATGCGATCCCCTTGAACACGATACACCGCACCCCATCCACCTCCTGCACCACCGGGATATTGCGGGTCAACGCTCGCCTGTCTTGCGGGTCTCGACCATCCGACGACAAATCGGCTTTCTGCACGAATTCGGAGAACTTTTGCGCGATGACACCCGATGCTGATGCCTCCTTTGGTACTTCGACCACCCGAAGATTCGGTATTAATGGGTCGAGAATCCGCTTTCTCCACGCGTCTTGCGTAATCTTCGGAATATTGATCTTAAGCTGCTCAAATATGAGAGTTCCCATAGTATTTGGGTCACGCAGCACGACAGTAGGAATATTTGCGATAAGCTTACCGTTAACATGGAGACCCCAGCGAGGAGGATCGGACTGGTACTCAATAAGATCGCTGAACTGAGGAAGAGAATCGTATGCTTCGAGCGCCTTGGCTTCATCAGATGTTATCCCATATTCACGAGTGACGCACACCTTGCGATCGCAGAGCGATTTGCATGGCTCCTCGCCACATTTGTATTGGTAGTCACGCCGAGACGCGGACCTAATCACCTTGCGAGCTTCCTGATTACCAAGAGGCCGGTCGAACATCGTCTTGTTTAACGCCATCGCGTCATCGAAGAATGTTTCCGGGTGTGCACGCTTGAGGTAGATCACCACGTTGTACATGGCTTCATTACGAGCACCAGACTCGACCCCGGTGTGGATCATCTTTTGGATGCAGGGCGGTGCCTCCAGATGCTCCTTGCCTGCCATATCGGTCAGCTGCTCGGCAGAAATACGTTTGGACTGCGCATACTGGATGAACAGCTCGAACGACAGCTTATTACCACCCGCGTCGAGTGCATACCGGTTGGTCGCGTCGCCCCCAAAATAGCAGAGATTCAGCCAGTTGCCGAGCGACTTCTCGCCGGATTTGGTGACCACTGAGTCCTGCTTCGGGAACACCTCGACCTTATGCGGAATCTGTAGCATATCCCGCCATGAAGACAGCATTCGAATGACGGTTTTGGCAGGTAGCCACTCCGACCCGAACAGGTAGCAGTGTGCACCCCCGGACTTGGACCGGCAAACTACCAATGGGAGCCGGTGTCGCTCGATCTTTTCGACCAGTCCGGCCAGATCCACGTCTTTCGACCGGTCATCGTGGTTATCCACGTCCAAGGCACCGAACATCACCGTGCCGCCGTCCGAGATCGGGACAATCCCCAGCCCGGTACCACCGTTCACATGACTTTCGTAATGCTCAAAAGCCACTTCGCCCTTCTCGGTCACCGCCCGATCGGTTTTGGCGTCGTACTGCCCGTAGGACCGGAGATTACCGACGAACAGGTCTGCGAAATCTTTGATTAGGCCACTCATTATACCCTCTAATATGCTCTATAATCAGGATTATAACACAGTGTCCGGTGATTGACTAGACCCCCGATTTGTGGTACACTATATCCAGTTGGTTTTCCGTGCAATGCGGAATTGTTATTTTCAAATCGACAACGTTTGTATCCGGTGTTCCATCTCAATGGAACATATCATGGAACGGCGAAGAATCAAGACGGACGCGGCCTCTGGGCCAGTTGTATCCGCTGTTCCACACACGCGACCCCCTATGCCTGTCGCAAGCCGTTGACAGAGAATGTCCAGACGGCTGGAACGGTATATACAACGGATACAAACTTCTCGGGAGTGCTCTTACATACGTGCGCGTCTTCGCTCTCCGCGTAAGTGGACACTAACTCGGCTGTTCCATGAGCCGTTCCATCAGACCCCCAGTGATGGAACAGACTATACCGAGTGTCCGGACGAGATGGTAGCCCTCATAAAAAGATACCCCCGGGACCGCACGGGCGGTACCTCGGAGGCCGAAGAGAGAGATGGTGGCTACTAATATAGCGATTACTGCATCGGAGGCAAGGAGAAGCCTCCCGTCGCGCCTCGGGCCTTTTGCAGATTGGACTGATAACGTTGCTCGGTCTGTTTCAGATCCCTCAAGATAGTTGCCGGGATGCTAATAACCGGGTTTTCTAGGCTTGGCTGGGGTCGATTCCGATAATAATCCATGGTGGCGGCAGCTGCGGGACCTGCAATCGACATCGGTATTCCGACTTCAGCGGCGGGAGTCATAGATAGACCTGATCCTAGCGCACCGACACCCATGGCGATCGCACCCGGGATATCCCCGCTGCGGTAGCGTTCGGCAGCCTCAGCGCCTTGGGCACCCATGCTGGCACCACCTAGAGTGCGTGAAATCATCGGGTTTTTAGCCATCACATCCGCTGCACGACGGAGCATTGATGGTGATTCTACTGGGACCGGTGGCACTGGGACAGTCCTTGCACTCCGGGGGCCGGAACCCACTTGCTCGGGCAGCAGGAGATCGGCGCGTTCAGGCACCATGCGATACCCGGGACCGATTTTGGCTTCAGCTTCACGCACTTGGCGGGCGACATCCCAGGACCCGCCCGGACCCTTCGACATATTGGCCGCTCTCGCAGCATCAAAATCGGTGAGGCCGAATTTCTTCGCGTAATTAAACGTACCTTGTCCGCCCGCCGGAGTCCGACTAGCAGGTCCTTGCGGAGGAGGCATACCGCCCGCCGCTGGAGGAGCACCCGGTGTACCCGGGGCTGTAGGGGCGGTTCCCAATCTTTCAAGAGCGGACAATGCGCCGGTTGCTGCAGGTCGAAATGCTTGGTATGTACCTATCGCCGCGCCAGTGGTTGCGCCCGGGATTGCACCCGCCGCCATAGTGGATGGCGAGAATCCGTAAGGCTTGGGCCCAGCGTCCTCAGTGGGTGTGCTTAATTCGGACGCTTGCCACGCTTCATCTGAACCAGTGGGTGTCATTTCACCCTGAGCGGGCGCGGCTTCTCCAGCACCTGCGGATTCTCCGACGCTGATCGGAGCCAGCACCCCACCCGACAGAGTGTTCACTGAATCCACATAAGATAACGTTTGGTCGCCGATGTCTGCGGGGTCGCCTGTCTTGAAGAACTTCGCGTCTGGTCCCATGTGATATGCAGCCACCAACCGAGTCGGGTCCATACCGACGCTTTTGTGGTCCATCAATACCTTGATGAACTTGATACCGCCCCGAATGTTATCTTTCAGATCCCGGGGGTCGACTTTCATGTCCTTGGCGGTACCGGGCATCAGTTGCATGACGCCCATCGCCCCGGCTTCGGAATCCTTGACATTCGGATTAAACCGGCTTTCGACGTAGGCCATCGGCAGCACTAAGTCCGGGTTCACGCCTTGGGCTTCAGCTTCCTTGATGATCATCTCGGCGACCCGTAGTTGGTCGTCGGTCAGCTTTGAGACATCGAACTTCATGGTTTATCTCCCCGGCGCTTGCGGATCTCATCCATTATGGCATTTTTATTCGATACCGTAGACTCACCACCGCGTTTCCGGAATGGTATACCTAGATTCTTCGACAACCACTGTTCGAACCCGTTGACCAGCCGAGTATATTCAGGTGTTGAATAGTAATCATTAAGCGTTTTATTATCACCCTGCGATTTATTCCATTTTCTGAACGATTCTGCCACGTCCATGTCGAAGTCGAATGCCCGACCGGCGAGCTTCATCTTCTTCTGAAGGGCTTGGGGCGTGTCATACCGGTTGCCGATGATGTCTTTGATCGGCTGGCCTTCGAGGTTAGACACTGAACCCATACCAGATCCGGCATAGATCTGTTTTCGCATGCCGAGTTCGAGGCGAGCAAGGTTACTAGCCAGCACCGACAAGTCCGTGAAGTCCGAGATTTTAAAATCAGGATCCACTTTCTGAAGTGCTGATTCAAGATCGGTTCTCTTGATATCCACCTGCACACCGGGGGCACCGGATGCGGAGTGGGCTTGTAAAGAATCTTGAATCACCTGCCACATTGCATTGCCGACACCGGGCTTGTTAAGATAACCCGCGATTTTCGGATTTCTTTGCAGGATCGCCAAGTTCTCAGCCGCCGCAGCTCTAGACAGGCGTAGATTGTCCGCGTTGTCTAGGAATTTAGAAGTGCGGTCCGCTTGGTCTTTAGCCAGAGTGGTGGCTACTTCCTTCTCGCGGGCAGCAGATACTTCTCTTTGCGAAGTCGTTTTCGGCAGTCCGGTGATATCACTGGGTGCTTCACCTGCTGGAGGTTCGACGACCGGGCGAGGTCCAACGCCCTTGCCATACTTGTCGATAACCTCATATACGGTCTTAGTGTCTTTATTATTTCGGGCGTCACGGATGGTCATGACGTCTTCCATCGACATCATGAGGTCACCCCCCAACTCCGGCACGTATTCCTTGCGCATTTCGGCACCGGGGATTGGTTTTACTTTCCCAGTCGCCTTGTCCAGCACATACCCCTGACCGGCTGCGAATTGGTCCTGCTCGACCCTGCGTTGGTCAAGTTGAAGCTTGAATTCCGTCTCCAGCGCGTCGCCGTAATCTTTATCGACCATCTTCATGCGGGAGATTACGCGCGGTGTGAGTGGCTTCCCTTGTAAAGGACCCGACATTTGAGACACGACTGGTGCAGCTGGCAATTCGCCCTCCAGCGACGCGCCTTCGGGTGCACCCGGTGCAGTCATCCCCGGAGCCATCTCGGTATGCAGGTCGGCGAGCGCTTGACGCTTAAGTGCTTGACCAGCACCCATTTGTGCCAGCTGCATTTCTAGTAATGCATTTTCGCGAAGATCCTTCTCTTCGGCCAGTTGTGCGCCAGCATAGGCTTTTGCACCACGTCCCAACGCTTCGCCGAACGAACCAGTACGACCGGGGTCGAGCATTTCACCGGCTAGTGCCAGATATGGCATGCTGATTCTATTGGTACTCCGCTGCTCCAGAAGATTCATGAGTTTGTCTTCGGCCTCTTGGGCTCTCGCGAACTTTTGGGCGTAAATTGACCCCTCGCCACCCAAGACTTCGGGTGCCACGAGATTCGCAGATTTAAGTGCTGATGCCATAATTCGCCGCCTAATTAGTAATATCCGCTGCCACTATTCGGGAGGTTCGAACCGCCGGTCTGAGAGTTGTAATAAGTGGGCGGGGTGATATTGATGTAGTCGTTGAAATTATAAGCACCCGAACTCGACGGGCTACCTGAAGTCGCACCCTTGAGTAGGTTACCCAAGAAGTCCGAGACGCCAGATGCGGCGCTCTTACCCGATCCCGACGACGCGAATAACGAACCCAGACCCACAATCGTCTGTAGTGGCGACGAGCTGTATGCACCCGGCATCGGACCGGTGTAGCGTTGTGACACGCTGGTGGGAATATTGTATCCACGCAGCAACGCTGCCGCATTAGTCGCCTGTTTAAGCGGAGCTTCGATAACCGCTTGCTCACGCGCTTGCTGCAAGGCACCTGCATCAAGCAGTCCACGTGCACCGGCGAGACCCAGCTCTTGCTCTTTGCCAGCCAGCGCCCCTTGGGTCTGGGCGACCGCATTTCGCAGTTGCTGTTCAGAAAGGGCGGCGGTTAACGCATCTGAATACCCGGCACGAAGCGTCTTGGCTTGCTCACCGAGTAAACCAGCTTGGATATCACCTAGAGTCTGACCGGTGACGTCCGCGAATCGTTTAGACCCGAAGCCACCGGTACCGCCAAATGCTGCTCGGAGACCCGGTAAGACATTTCGTTGCACGTTTTGGCTAGACAGTCTAGCCATTTCGTCCACCACCGACTGGGTGTATGGATTCATGAACGACTGAATCTGGCCCGGAGTGATGCCATCGGCAGCAGTCGCGGCGGTCTGCTCGGCGGCAGTCAGCTGCGGTCTGTAAGCCGTCGCGGCACCCGGTAAAGCCCCAAACCCCTGTTGTTGCAAGTTCGAGAACCCGGCCACCATCTTGGACGGGTCCATACCCGTTGCAGCGGTTCCCGCTTGCGCGAGATTACTGAGATAGTTTGTGTAATAATCAGGTGCTTGGGTGACCTGAGAGGTAGTAGTCGTTACGTCGGGTAGCGGCGACCCCTGAGTAAGTGCCATTATTTCGCCTCTTTGAAGTATGCCAATGGCGATTTCGCCTTAGGCGGTATTTTATCATTCGGAGCACCCCTCTTGTGTGTCCGAATAGCTTCGCGCATTTTGTCGAGCCTCTTGGCCCCCTCTTTGTTCGACCCGTCTCCGAGTGCGGCGACGATGTCCGCGTCAAAGACATATTCACCATCAGCCAAACGGGCGTCGATCAGGTCATCTTGCCCGCCACCGGCACCCTGCACATAGTGTGACCCTTTATGCGGAACCTTCGAATGGCCGCCTGCCGCCGCGAACAATGCCGCGAATGAATCGATCGGACCGCCGCGTGCAAAATGGGCTAGACCCCCGCGAGCCAACTGCTGGATCTGGGATGTAGGCGTCTGATAAAAGGGGCTTTGAGTAAACGTCTGCAGGGGATTCGGGTTCCCGTAACTATAAAACGAATTCGGAGTGGTGGGAGCCGATTGCGCCAATGGATCCGGGGTCATACTGGCCGACGGGATGTTCTGCATCGAGTAGGCGAAAGGATCTTGCGCCATGTTTGCGGTTGGTGCAGCAAAGGTGTCAGTAAATGGTGAGTACATGCTGGGTTCCTCCGGGGTTTCTTCCGGGCTGATAATTTCTTCGGTAGTTTTTACTGGATCAAAGATCGACTGGTATCCCGTGGTGGGCGCGAGACCAGCTTTAAGGAAACGCTCTTTAAGACCCGGCATTGTCCAACCACTCGGGGCGGATTCTTCACCCGCAATCAGCAGGCCTGAAGGATCAGATTCACCATAACCGCCACCGCCAGATATGATATTGGTTGGCGCTTCGCCCATCAACTGTTGCGCACGACGATAGCGGTATTGGGCTTCTTGTTGACCCTCTACTGTCACCTCTTCGAGACGGCCCACCTTCTCTTTTTCAGCGGCTTCAGCTTCAGCCGCTTGTGCGGTCGCATTGTCTACTTTTACCTTCGCTTTAGCAATGGCGTCAGCGTTGCCCGATGCTTGCGCGGCTGCAAGTTCAGTCTGCGCGGTGGTAAGACCTGATCTAGCTTGTCCAGATGCCAGACGGGATCTCACGGCATCATTAAGTGCCGCGTTATATATATTTCGTTGCGAGAATGGTGTCCCGCTAGGCACACTGTCCTTAGCATCAAAGACAGGTCTACTCCTTGAGGCCTCTACCAGCACCGGAGACATAGTAGAACCCGATGGTAAGTCGGTAGTGACACCCCCGGACACCGTGTACGTGACTGGGTTATTTTTATCTAGTGGGTCATATGCTGCAGTATACTCATATTCTTTACCATCTTGAGTAACACCCGATATTGTTCGCTTATAAGAGTAATTCCCATCTTCCTCTAATACTGGGATGATATCACCCGCGACTTCGCCCGGTCTAGCCGCTAAACCCTCTAGATTTTGAACATCCTTTGGTATCTTGTAGAAGCTAGAAGGCAATACTGTGCCAGATGCGTCAGCCACCGAACTCTGTAAGAAGTCGAGTTTGGCCTGATATTGTTCATCAGGCGACATTGCTTCCCACTTCTTCTGCGAGACATAATCACTCGCTGTGGTGTTATAGTCGTCAGTCTTGAACAGTGATGCTAATTCCTTCGCGGTCGCATCACGCCCTAACTCATCCTTAAACGTGGTTTTGATGTCATTGACGTCTTCGTAATACTTCTTGACGACGTTTAAGTTCTCATTTTCCGCGTCCGCGAATAATTTTGTGGTGGCATCGAGATCACTCTGCGCTTTCGCATATTGATCGTAATACGTTTGGTATTGATTCGCGGTCGTATCGAATTTGGTCCTTAAAGAAGCTAGATTTGTTTCTGATGCTTTTAAGGGTTCGATAAGCTTATTCGCTTCAGCCGCCAACGCGTTCACTTTTTCCGCTTGAGTGTTGAGTGTCGCGACACTGGCACCAGACTTCTCTAAGCGTTTGTATTCATCAAACGACGCATTATACTCATCTACTTTAGCTTGTGCAGTCGTTACACTGTCGGTGTGCTTCTTATAATAATTATTGTATTCGTCAGCCAACGCCTGTTGTTGTTGCATATTTGCATTAACGGTGTCTGCGGCGGTCTTGGTCTTAGTCCACGAATCTTTTAACTGCTTTGAATAATCTCGGAATTCATTACCCATGCGCTCGCCAGCTACACTCAATAATTCGCTTACAGCGGCTTCGCTCGGATTTTGACCCAATGCTCCTGCGGCGATCGCGGTATTCACCGCACGCTGCGCAGGTTCAGGTATTTTTGAAAATTCAGTAGATTTACCGGTAATCGCAGTGACACCTTGCATCGCACCAGCGGTCAGACCAGCGGTGAGACCACCCTTGATTAGGGCGTCAACGGGATCACCACCATATGCGACTGCAGTGAGAGAGGCTGAAGTACCGCCTTGCGCGATGGCTCCGGCCACATTCCCCATGATTTTTGCAAGTTCTGGGAACTTCGGAGCTGCTGCTGCGGTGACGGAGCTGGCTACTTTACCACCTATCACCCCGCCCGCATAAGTGGTCACTCCTCCGACCACCGCAGATTTTAATACGTCTCCCGCGTCACCACCTTGGAGGGCGGTGACACCCCCTGAAATTAGACCTGCACCAACCGCAGTCGCCGCGAGAGTGGATGCCCCAGTGACACCGACCAGTGTTAATGCACCAGCACCTAATGCTGCTGCGCCACCCGATGCTACCGCTGCAAATACGATTACTGGCATTTACATCTCCAAGACGTAAGCGGTCATTGGCTCACCTTCAACATCGATATCAAACGTCTTCCATGGTAACCCGGTCATTTTCGCGATGCGCTTGAATTGTGGGTCACTCGCATAAGAATAAGCGATTTTGGTGCCTATGCTCTTTAGGTAATTGGTCAGTTCGACGTAACGTTTGACTAAGTTCCGAGGGTTAAGCTCTAATCCCATCGTGTGGAACTCGATGACTCCTTCACCACGCACCAACACCAAAAAGATGACCGTCCCGAATTGCACCAATTTCGCACCCGGTTCTTGGACCATCGCGGCAATGTTACCTATTGATGCCTGTATTTCCTCCTCCGACTGCCCCTCGGATTCGAAGTAGTCATGCATTATCTGCATGGCCTCGGCGACTTTTGGATTCTCTTCCGGACTCATTGGGTGCTCACGTTAGCGTTTACTGCACCGATTAGCTGTTGCGCCCATTCCTTCCAATCATCGAAGGTGTAAGGGTCAGGTGCCGCCTCGTTGGTGAAGATATCGATTGCCAACAATCCCGCCGCCCAGTCTTGCCATTTCATTCCCGGCATAGGTATAACTATATTCTGTGCACCGTACTGTTCACAAATGAGCGCTGCCCATTCGTCGAACTGCATGTAGCGAGGATCATAGGGGATATAATTCGACATTAGTAACCTCTGACGTCGCCAATATCCGCGTTAAGCAGCAGCTTACCTAATTGGTAGTTACCACCTTGAACATTCGACACGAACCGTAGCCGCAATTCTCGACGCTGTTCACGCATATCTATCTTGTGTGTAGTCTGATCGAAAATATATGGGCCTGTGGTGTCATCATCAGCCTGCGCATACGGGCGACCGGTGACATACAGCTCCATCTCACCAGACATAATAAAATCAGGCTCGATGCGTTCGAGTCTCAACCATACATTCTCGCCAATCGGAGACGGTTGTGATGGTCCACCGGATACTAAACCTAGGTCGTTGGTCTCGAACGAAGATTCGATAGCCAGCACTGACGAACCCGTGATTTTATCCACTCCGAGTTCATGCTGCCACACCGTCACATGACCGGTGATCAAGGTCACGTTGAACGAGAAGTTCGAACCACCCGGAATCACTACCGTGCACGAATCACCCTGCTCATATCCTGAACCACCGAGTTCAATCGAAATTGCCGTCACTACATTCCCGGCTACGGTCGCAGCGATAGTCGCACCCGAACCACTCCCGCCTACGACCGCGAGGCCAGTATACGACCCGTTGGTGTACCCGGTGCCTGCGTTGTTAATGCTGATCGCGTCCATGACGCCATCTTCATTAGGTACTGAATCGGCGTTCACCGGGTAGTGAAACACCTGTGAAAAATAGCCAGCTGATCGTCTAGCACCGATCGCTTGACCAGCATCATACCAAGTGTTTTCGCGAATGTTGTACACGATGGCGTCGTTGCACTCGGTGGAGTCACCCCGTGGGTAATACCACCATATCTCGCCGAAGCGGGGAACCTTCGATACGAACACCTTTTGACGCTGAGCGAAGTTCAGATTGTCAAAAAAGTAGTTCTGGTTCATGTTGTTCGGGATCTCTTTGACCACACCGTTATACAACAGAAAACGGTCGATCCCACACCAGTAATAGACACCGTCATACTCGATCACTGATTGCGAGGACATGATCGAGGATTGCGTAGAAATGATATCGTAGCGCCAATATTGGGGTGGTGTACCCGCACCGCCGATAAATGACACTCGAATAAGCGAATCCAGCGACCAGAAGAGTCCCGACGGCGCATTTGAGCCACCACGGACGGCCAGACCCTGGACTATTTTTCCGGTGGCCACGTTCACTTCGTTCGCATCGGCAGACACCCAATCATTAAAATTACCAGCCGAGCAATTTTTGATCAAGCCATTATTGCCGTACACGAACACATATGGGTGCAGCACCACCACACCGCCGGACACTTGGACTTGGTTGTCAAACGTCAGAGTGACGGTACCGCTGGCAGTCGCGTTGTTCGATAGTGTCACGTTGGTGGTGGACACAGATACTACGAATGTGTTCGCGGGGATGCCTGTACCAGTTACCTTCTGGCCAGCGCCGATTTGGAAATTGGTAGCGGCTAAGACTACGACAGGGTTCCCGTTAGTCGTTGTAGCGCTGTCAGTAAACACACCTATTGGTGAGGCTGTTGTACCGTTCACCAAGCCACCAAGGACCGACGTATTGGTGTCGTTGTCGATCAGTGTGAGGTTCTGGCCCGGGTGCGACAATAAATAGGTGTTACCTGATCCTGTGGTATCCGTGAAGATGTCGAACTGCCACATATTATTGGCGTTCGCCGTAAAACCAGTGAGCGTAAAATCGGTCAGACCTGCCCCGATACCCACATCATTCACCGGTAACTTCTGCAAGCCATTAGAATAGCCGGAAAAGATATTGGTGAATGCTTGCTGCGGGTTGACGTACATGCCCCGTGAAGGACCAGATAGGTTATTGACGATCTGGCGGTAACCGCCCATCTTCCTCGGACGCCCGCGCTGAAAACGACACCACACACCGTCGGTGTAATAGTTTTTATCAAATACAGTGCCATCACGTTGGATACCTGATAATGTATCCAGCGCGAATACTTTAGCGGTCATGTAAACACGCCTCCTTCGACACCGCCGCTGAACACCCCGGTACCGGTCACTGTGATACCCGCCGCGTCTACATCTAACACTTGGGTGCCAAGGATAGAAATGCCAAACTGCCCGAGTGCTGGTCGGTACACACCGGTTGAAGGTTCAGACCCGAAGGAGAGCGACGGGCTCGCGACGGTACCATCATTCAGCTGAATCGAGGTACCACCCGCTTGAATGGTGTTCGCATTCAAGAAGTTTACACCGTCACAAATGAGGGTCGCCTGTTGACCCGCAGGTATGATCGCGTTGGTCCCACCCGGGATGCCGGTGCTGATCGTGAGAGAATAACCGTTCGGTGTAACTTGGTTACTAATCACATACAGATTTGATGCACCGGGGAAAATCACCGTCACATTTCCGGTCAGACTGCCTACATACTCTTGAATCGTATTCCCGGCTTCAGAAGCCGTGAGCGTCACAGTACCGGTGGTCACTGGTTTTACCAACGTGTTAAACGCGAACGTAGTGTTTACGCCATAACCTACCGTGACGAATGCCGAACCGGTGCAAATAATGAACGCGGATTCATTGGGATTGAAAAATTTAGATACCGCACCATCAATCAGGTCCGATCCGCTGGTCAGCACCGTACCTAAGCCAGTACCGTTATTTTTAAAGATGGTGAACCAGTTATTACCAAGACCTGCCGCTGCAGGTAAAGTGAATGTTCCAGTACCACCACCCCACACTTTGGTTTGTGCACGGTCAGTACCGCCAAACGTATACCCGGAAGTCAAGACCGAAGTGGGGTGCGCTTGATTTAAGGTACTGGATGACGCCACCAACCCCAATCCGGCAAGTGTAGCCGCATCGGGCGACGATGTGCCGGTACCGAAAGCGATAATACCCCATACACCCGCTTCGGTCGAATTGTTGGTGATGTATATATACTGCGCGACACCAGCGGCGATCGATATAATCGTGGACCCGTCGGACTTCACCACAGTAAACGCGTTGCCACCCACATTTCGGATCAGAGCATCGGTACCTACCGACGTCTGACTGGCCGGTGGCATGTAAAGCTTTAATCCGGTGGTGGTCGCCGTAACCTCCATAATGCGGGCGGCGTAGTCATCCGTCGCGCTACCATTAATGGGCCAAGAGAGCACGACGTCGGTAGACATCGAGAATGACCGGAATGAGACATCGGTCGGCTGGATTACGTTTCCAGTAAACGGGGATGTATAGCTCATGAGTCTTGTGCGATAGCTTGACGATCGGCAATACGCATGACGTCCTCATTTTTGAGGGTAGCCACGTATTGGTTGTACATTTGCTGCCACAATGGAACACGGGGATCATTCTTTAAGAACGGCATCGCCTGAAGTAAGCATCCGTATAACAATGCTTGGGGCGCGTACTCGGTGAACCAGTTTACCTGATTAGACGAATCGAGCGGTTGAACACGCTCATAATACAGG
>Ga0209985_10002684_pt1 | contig 15823 bp, 17 predicted proteins | sample NOAtaG_FD_187305 | JGI IMG/M metagenome (GOLD analysis project Ga0209985, IMG submission 187305) | Freshwater lake microbial communities from Lake Erie, under a cyanobacterial bloom - NOAA_Erie_Diel6S_1000h metaG (SPAdes) (version 2) | ecosystem: Environmental > Aquatic > Freshwater > Lake ...
TGCCCCTTCGCACCCCTTGCACCGCTCGCAGCACTTGCCCTGGCGTTCACCGGCCGCGCCGTGCGCCGGTCAGTCCACCTTGAAGCGGCGCTGGTAGGCCTGGCTCACCGGAAGCTTCTCCGGGCGGGACCTGAGCTGAATCTGCATCGCGCCGCCCAGACGGCGCAGCACGACGTCGATTTCCGCCACGTTGACGACGTAGCTGCGATGAATCTGCCAGAACTGATCGGCGTCGAGACGGGAAACGAGGTCCCGGATCGATAACCGGACGTGCGCTTCGTAGTCCCGGCACACCAGCCGGGTGTACTTCGCGTCGGCCTCGAAGTAGACGACATCGGCGGTTGCGATCACCCGCACCTGGTCGCGCACGCCGGCCTGCAGCCAGCGCAGCATGGGCGGGCGGTCCCCGGGCGGCGGCTCGCCCTGCCGCCAGCGCGCAAGCCGGTCCTGCAACCGGGGGTCGGGCGCACGGCCCAGCCGGCGTCGCAAGCGCTCGACGGTCCGGCCGAGCCGGTCGGGCGACACGGGCTTGAGCAGGTAGTCGACCGCGTCCTGATCGAAGGCGGTGCGCAGGTGGTCGTCGTGGGCGGTGACGAACACCAGATGACACCGGTCGGCGACCGCGGCGGCCACCTCGGCGCCGCTGGCGCCCGGCAGCCGCAGGTCGATGAAGGCAATGTCGGCGTTGTGCTCGACGATCGCGCGCAGACCCTGGTCGCCGTCGCTGGCCTGGGCGACCGCCAGCTCCGGCCATAGCTGGCCGAGCAGCTCGACCAGCCGCGCCCGCGCCAGCGGTTCGTCTTCGATCACAACGGCTCTAGGGGCCAGGGACATGGTTGGCGACGGCATCCTGGCGCAGGTCGGCACGGGTTGCGGCCGGGCGCAGCGGCAGGCTGATTTCAGCACAGACGCCGCCGCCTGCCCTCTGCGCGACATGCAGACGTGCCGCTGCGCCGTACAGGCCGCGCAACCGCGCCTGCAGGTTGCTCAGGCCCATGCCGGTGCCGCCGCTGGCGCCGAAGCCGGCGCCGTCGTCGCTGACCCGCACCCGCAGCTGATCGTCCTCTGCCTGCGCTTCGAGCCGCAGGGTGGCGCCCTGCGGCAGCGGCTCGACGCCGTGCTTGACGGCGTTCTCCACCAGGGTGCCGAGCATCAGGGGCGGTAACTCGGCGCCGGCTACTGCGGGATCGAGGCGCACCGAGTAGCGCAGTCGCTCGCCGAGCCGGCACTGCATCAGGTCGAGGTAGGCGCGCGCCAGGTCGAACTCCCCGGCCACGGTGCACTGCGCGCCGCGGATTTCCGGCAGCGCGCGCCGCAGGTAGGTGTGCAGGTGCTGCAGCATTTGCCGCGCCTTGTCGGCGTCGTGCGCGATCAGGTAATCGAGGCCCGTCAGCGTGTTGTAGAGAAAGTGCGGTTCGATCTGCGCCTGCAAGGCCTGCAGCCGGGCCAGCGTCAACTGCTGTTCCAGTTCGGTCACCTGCCGCCGCTGTTCCGCAGCGGCGAGCTGCTTCTGGTAGCGCGTCACCGTCCGCCAGCGCAGCAGGATAACCGGCGCGATCATCAGCACGGCGAAGGCAAACGGCAGCACCGCGCTGCCCGCCACCCAGCTCGCGGAGCGCAGGCGCTCGGGCAGGAAGTCCCCGGCCAGCGGCAGGCCGGCCACCGCGCCGAGCGCGGCGGCCGCCGCGAGGATCGGCAGCAGGACGGTCAGGGGCGGCATCGTCGACCGCCGCGCTTGCAGCGCCAGAATCGCCGCCAGCGCCGCCGTGTAGGCGAGCCAGAGTCGCAGCGACAGCCGCAGCCAGTCGCTCCAGCCCCAGATCGAGGCGACCGCCGCGCTGGCGCCGGCGAAGGCCAGGGTAGCCAGCAGCAGCGAGCGGCGTGAGTCCGTAACGATGCGGCTCGCCGGCGCGCTGTCCTGCGCGGCCGGTGTCATCAGGGTTGCAGTTGCAGGTTGGCGGGCGGGTGGCCACTGCCGTCGCTTAGCGACTTCTCCTGGGCCGCGCGGCGGCGCTGCGCGGCCTCGGCCAGCGCTTGCGGGTCGACACCAACGCGCTCCTTCGTCAGCGGCGTGGCGGGATCGACGACCTCGAACTTCAGGTCACTGGCCCACACCTGTCCGCTGCCCACCAGGATCAGCCCCATGGAAAGCATCCGCGCGTCCTGCGGCACGTCGATCACCACGCTCATCGGCGTCCACTCGGCCTGGCCGCGCAGGCCGGTGCCGAAGGGGAGCGAGGCGGCGTTCACATGCCGCAGCGCCTCCGGGCCGGCTTGCAGCAGCAGCCCGCCCCAGCCGTCCGGTGCCGCAACCCGCACGACGGCCGAAAAGCGGACCCGCTGGCCGCGATAGCCGCCTGCGTATTGGAGGGCGATGCCCATGTCGACGGGGCCCTGCTTCTCGCTGCCGCGCACCGACAGCGCACGCCGCCCCTGGTACGTGACCTGCGGATCGACGCCGATCTCATAGGCCTTTGGCCCGAACTGCGAGGAACTCGAGTAAGACCACTGCGCCGGTTTCTCGAACGCGCCGGGGTTGACCAGCGCAACCGCCGCAACCAGCGGCGCTGCGATCAGGGCTTTGAGGTCCATGCTCTGCCTCCTGCGGTGTGATGGTGCCGCAAGGATCGGGGGCGGCGGGTGTGCCGCGCAAGAGCCGTTGCGACGAGCGCCCCGGTAGCGGCACGAATGCGGCCGTCGCGGGCCCGGACGAATCGCGGCGCCGCGCTTTGCTCACGATCGTTGCGCGGCGCTGCGGCTGCAGATCCGGCGCAGAGCCGCCGCTGGGATGACGCTGAGGCTTCGCGGTGCCTCAGCGTTGGCGCAGACGCTCGATCAGCCAGTCGGCTGCATGGCCGGCCAGTAGCGCAAAGAGCGCGCCGCAGTTGGCGGCAGCGATCACCGCCAGCCACAGGCCGGCCACCTGGTTGCCAAAGCGCCAGCCGGCCCAGGCGCCCAGCACGCCGGCCGCGCCGCTGGCCAGCCAGGGCAGCCAGCGCCAGACCGAGCCGGTGCGGGAGGGCGCGGGAACGCTCATGAGGCCTCGCCAGGTGCGCTGCGGGACATGGGCCGAAGAGATAGGACGAAGAGATAGGACGAAGAGATAGGACGAAGAGATAGGACGAAGAGAGGAGCCGAAAAGACGCGCCAGCAGCACCTGCCGAAGACCGCCCGCAGTTTAGGCGCGGGCAAGGCCGGCCGCGCGCGCGGACCGGGCCGCAGCGGGGGTGCGCTCAGGGTCAGGCGGCACGCCAGGACACCACGGTGTAGCCGCCCGGCGCGTCGGTGAAGTGGCGCTCGACCGCAAAGCCGCTGCCCGCCGCCAGCGCCTCGATCAGGGGGGCGTCGTACTTCTGCGACTGCTCGGTGTAGATCGTCTCGCCGGCCGCAAAGTGCAGCGTCACGCCGAGCCTGCGGCTCGACACCCGCTGCGCGCATCGGCTCACCAGAAAGCTGCGGGCCGTGCCGTCGAGCGGGTCGTAGCTGGCGTAGTGGCTGAACTGCGACCGATCGAAGTCGAAGCCGCACTCCCGATTGAGCCGCCGCAGGAGATTGAGGTTGAACTGCGCGGTGATGCCGGCGGCATCGTCGTAGGCGGCGCGGATGGCGTGCGGGTCCTTCTTCAGGTCCAGGCCCAGCAGCAGCCGGTCGCCCGCGGCCAGCCGGTCGCGCACGCCGCGCAGCAGCGCCAGCGCCTCGTCGCGGGTGTAGTTGCCGAGATTGCTGCCCATGAACAGCGCAGCCTGCCGCGCGCCGGGCCGCGCCGCCGGCCAGTGGCGGAAGTAGTCGCCGCAGACCGGCGCCACCGGCAGCGCCGGCAAGGCCGCGGCGAAGCGCGCCACCAGTTGCTGCAGGGCCAGCGCCGCCGCGTCCACCGGGCGATAGACGAGCGCGGCGCAGCGCGCATGCAGCGCGGCGCATAGCGGCAGGGTCTTGGCGCCATCGCCGCTGCCCAGCTCCACCAGCTCGAGCGCGCTGCCGTGCGGCGGGGTCAGCAGCGCGGCCATCGCATCGGCCTGCGCGCGCAGCAGCGCGTCCTCGGCCCGCGTCAGGTAATACTCGGGCAGCGCCGTGATCTGCTGGAACAGCCGCGTGCCCTCGTCGTCGTAGAACAGCGCGGCGGGCAGCGACTTGTGCGGCTGCTGCAGGCCCTCCAGAACCCGGCGCTGCAGCTCGGCATCCATCGCGGGTGCGCCGACCGGACTGCCTGAGCCCTGCGCGCTCACGCTCTCGCCTTCGGGATGGCCCAGGGCGCTCACGGTTCCGCCGACCCCTCAGCGCGCACAACTGCGAAAACCGGCATACAGGTCATTGCGGTCCGGCAGGTAGAAGTTGCGAAAGCGCGCATCATGCAGCCACGGCGGCGTGGCCAGCGAGGCGCCGCGCAGCACCTGGTGCGTGCCGAACCAGGGTTCCGAGTAGTCGCGATAAGGGTGCGGCACGAAGCCGGCGTAGGGCGCGAACGCACTGGCGGTCCACTCCCAGACCTCGCCCCAGACGAACCGCGCACCGCCGCTTTGCGCCGCGCACTCCCATTCGGCTTCGGTCGGCAGGCGGCGCCCGGCCCAGGCGCACCACGCCTGGGCCTCGTGCAGGCTCAGGTGGCAGGCCGGCAGTTCGAGGTCGAGCCGCTGCCAGCGGCCGCCCAGCAGTTCCTGCCACTGGCCGTCGCAGCGGCGCAGGTAGCGCGGGGCGCGGCGCGCGCCGGCCGCCAGCCAGGCGCGACCGGCCGCGCTCCACCACTGCGGCTCGGCATAGCCGCCGTCGTCGACAAAGGCCAGGAAGTCGCGCCAGCGCCGCACCTGCGCGTCGATCTCGAACGAGGCCAGCGTGACCGGCTGCGCCGGCTGCTCGTTGTCGAAGGCAAAGCCGCCGCCGGCTTGGCCGAGCGCCAGCGACTGTGCAGGCACGTGCAGGGCGGCGCCCGCGCCGGCACGCCGGCGTGGCGCCCGTTCGGGCAGGGCGATGCCGAGCGCCTGCGCCATGTAGCGGGCGGCCTCGGCGTGCATCGACTCGTGCAGCAGCGCCAGACGGAAGAAGTACAGCGCAGCGTCATCGTCGCCGGCGCCGCGCAGCAGGGCCAGGCAGTCGTCGAGCTGTTGCGCCAGCAGCGCGCGCGTGGTCGCCGCAGCAGGCAGCGGCAGCGTCCAGCGCGCCGCCTGCGGCACCTGCCCCGAGTGGTACAGCGCATCGGCCTGCGGCCAGCGTGGCGCCGGGCGCGCGGCCTGCGGGTCGGCGGCGGCGCCGCGCCGCCACTGCGGGTTGCGCGTGGTCCAGAACTCCTGGAACCAGCCGACGTGGCCCAGCTCCCACAGCGGTGGATTGAGCTCCGGGTGCAGCGGCACCTCGAGCGCGGGCAGCGCCTGTTCCCAGCCGGCAAACAGCGCCAGCGTGAGCTGCCGCACGGCGCCCAGTTGCGCGGCGAGATGTGCCGGGCCGGCGCGGCGCACGTCCGGGCCGGCCGTGGCGGAGGGCCGCCGCGGCGGCGCGTCGGGTCCGATCGGCAGCACCGCGCTCACTGAACTACCTGCGCGCTCGGGATTCGCCCTTGGGGATACCCGGCGGGATTGAGGGGATCCCCTGGGCACCTTGGCGGGGTGACGTCCCTCTGCGGGGGAATTCGCCCTTGGCGGCGGCCCGGCGGGATTGAGGGGACCCCCTGGGCACCCCGGCGGGGTGCCGTCCCCCCGCGGGGGAATTCGCCCTTGGGGCGGCCCGGCGGGATTGAGGGGACCCCCTGGGCACCCCGGCGGGGTGCCGTCCCCCCGCGGGGGAATTCGCCCTTGGGGCGGCCCGGCGGGCTCATCAGATCGGGCGCACCTGCGCGTGGCGGGCGGCGATGGCGGCAAACGCCGCCTGCAGTTGCGGCGTGCCGCCGTAGAACGCGCGGAACTTGCCGTAGCCGGTGCTCACCACCAGCCGCCGCGCAAAGCCGAAGCCGCGCAGCCGCGCCTGGCGGATCTCGTTCCAGGCGATCTTCTTGTCGATGAGCCCGGTCTGCTGCAGCCCGGTGGCATCGATCACGGTCGTGCTTCGGAGCAGCAGCGCATACGAGCCGATCAGCACGGCGGCGCCGGCGCCCAGCACCCAGCCGGCCTGCGCGTTCAGCAGTGGCGCCATTTCGTCCCAGGCGCGCCAGGCCTGCACGGCGATGAGAACGAGCACCACGCTGGCGCCGATGCGATAGCCGCGGCTGTATGCCGGCCCGCTGATGGGCTGGCTGAGATCCAGTCCGGGCACTGGACTCACTGGACTACCCTCGCGCTGCGCGCTCGGGGATTCGCCCCTTGGGCGGCCCGGCGGGAAGGTCGCACGACCCTCGCGCTGCGCGCTCGGGGATTCGCCCTTGGGGCGGCCCGGCGGGGAGGTTGGACGACCCTCGCGCTGCGCGCTCGGGGATTCGCCCTTGGGGCGGCCCGGCGGGCTCATAGCCTCTCCGCCGCCAGCACGAGGCCATGGCCCGACAGGACGAGTTCGCCGTGCTGGTTGTGCACGCGGCCGTCCATCTCGACCAGTTCGCCTCGCATCGACGGCTTGTCTTCCACGCGCACGACGGTCCACTCCAGGGCCAGCGTGTCGCCGGCCTTCACGGCCTTGCGAAACTGCACGCGGAAGTCGAGTCCGAGCGCCGGGCAGATGCGCGCAAAGTGCTCGGCCGACAGCGCCAGCAGCAGCGAGGCGGTGTGCGGCCCGCAGGCGATGATTGAGCCGAAGCGCGAGGCGCGCGCCACCGCGTCGTCGTGATGCAGCGGATTGGTGTCGCCGCAGGCGCGGGCAAAGCTGCCAATGCTCTCGACGTCCAGGGTCACGCTCTTGCCGAACCGGTCGCCCACTTTGGCAAAGCGCATCAGGCCCCCGGCCGCTTGACGCCCGTTGGCAGCGTGGCGGCGCGCCGCAACGCGTCGCTGTCGAACAGCGGCGCGCCGTTCAGCCAGTCGGCCAGCATGGGCAGCGCGTCGAAGCCCCAGACGAGCCGGCTGCCCCGCGGCGTCGTCGCCACGGCGGTGGGCACGCCGAACACGCCCTCGGCGATCGCCAGGGCGCCGTTGTCGCGCAGCGCCTGCTTGACGGCCGGCGCCTCGAGCGCCGCGGCGCTGATGCCCAGGTCGCCCAGAACCGCGGCGAAGCCCGGCTCGTCGGGCAACCGACCCTCCTGCCAGACAAAGCGGAACAGGCGCTCGATCGCGGCGCGACGGCCGCCGGCGGCAATGGCCGCACGCAGCAGCGGCAGCGGATTGAACGGATGGTGGCGCGGCACCTGCATCGGGATGCCGTGGCGCGCCGCCAGCCAGGCCACGTGCTCGTAGGTGAACCGGCGCTTGGGTCCGATCTCGGCCGGCCCCTTGTGGCCCCAGTGGTCCAGCAGGCCGGCGAACAGCACCGGGCGGTAGTCGATCTGCGGTGCCGGCACCACGGCAGCCAGCGCCTGCGGCAGTGCCTCGAACGCCAGGTAGGCAAACGGCGAGATGAAGTCGAAGTACCACCGGACCTGGGCCGGCGTGCCCGCGGCGCTCCCGACGTCGGCTGGCATCGGCGACCGTCAGCGGGCCTGCTGCGCGCGGCGCTCGGCCAGTTGCGCCCAGACGGCGCGCTTCTCGTCGTCGTCGTACAGGCCCCAGTGCGCGATCTCGTCGAGCGTCCGCAGGCAGCCGTTGCACAGCCCGGTCTGCTCGTTCATCGTGCACACCGAAACGCAGGGTGATGCGACCCCCGCGGCCACCGGCGTGACGCTGTAACTGGGGGCAAACAGGGGGCGGCGGTTCATGGGCGCTTTGACCGGGCGCCGGCGCAGGGCAAGGCGCCGTTGCGGAACGTTTCGACTCGCAATGGATTGTCGCATGCAAGGCGGCGGCGCCTGTCGCTCATCAACCGCCGGCGGCGGCCGCACGCTTGCCCTGCAGCCGCTGCGCAAAGCGCGCGGCGTCGATGACCATGCGCTCGTGGGTCCCCTCGGAAATCAGATCGTGCCCGTCATGTGCGCGGGCGCGGAACGTCACCTTGCGGCCGTCCACCGCGATCACCTCCGACTCTACCGTCACCGTCAGGCCGGGCGGCGTGGCCGCCAGGTGCGAGAAGTCGACGTGCGTGCCGACCGACTGCTCGCGCGGCCAGTCCAGGTACGGCTTGATCACGAGCTGGCAGGCGCCTTCCATCAGGCCCACCAGGAATCCGGTGGCAAACACCTCCGGCATTTCGCGGAACTCGGCCAGCTCCGGGTACAGATGCGGCACCGTCTTGTTGGCCGGCACCGTGTAGCGGAACTGGCCGCGCAGGCCGGCCTTCAGCTCGGGGGACATGCAGGGCTCCGTGCGGGATGCAGTGACGGCGACGATAGCGCGGCCGCGGCGCCGTTTGCGCTGTGCAACGGGCGAGGGGGTCCGGGCTAGGATGACGGGCGATGAAAGACGTTCCCGCCGCCCGTCGCGCGCTCGATGCGCCGGCCCTGAGCCTGATGCTGCTGCTGACCGTGCTCTGGGGCCTGCAGCAGGTGGCCATCAAGCTCGCGCTGCCGAGCGTCTCGCCGGTCACGCAGGCGGCCATCCGGTCGATCGTCGCCGCGCTGCTGCTGCTGGCCTGGGCGCACGGGCGCGGCATTGCCCTGTGGCAACGCGACGGCACCGGGCGCGCGGGCCTGCTGGCCGGCCTGCTGTTTGCCGCCGAGTTCGTGTTCATCTATGCCGGCCTTGCCCACACCACGGCTTCGCGGATGGTCGTGTTCGTCTACCTCGCCCCGGTCCTGACCGCGCTTGGACTGGCGCTGTTCGTGCCGGGCGAGAAGCTCGCGCCCGCGCAGTGGGCAGGCGTGCTGCTCGCCTTTGCCGGCATCGTGCTGGCGTTCAGCGACCACGGCGGCGGCACGGCCAGCACGCTCTTCGGCGACGCCTGCGGTGTGCTGGCGGCCGTGCTGTGGGCCGCCACCACCGTGCTGATCCGCGCCAGCCGGCTGGCCGGCGCCACCGCCGAGAAGACGCTCGCCTACCAGCTCGGCGTCTCGGCGCTGGCGCTGCCGCTGGCGGCGGCGCTGCTCGGCGAGCCGGGCGTGATGCGCCTGGACGCCGTGGCCGTGGGCAGCCTGCTGTTCCAGTCGGTGGTGGTCGCCTTTGCCAGCTACCTGGCGTGGTTCTGGCTCCTGACGCGCTACCTGGCCGGCCGGCTGGCGGTGTTCTCGTTCCTGACGCCGCTGTTCGGCGTGCTGTTCGGCGTGCTGTTGCTCGGTGAGCCGCTGTCGCTGCGCTTCGTGCTGGCGGCGGTCGCGGTGGGCGCCGGCATCGCGCTGGTGAACCTGCGCCGGTAGCCACCCCGGGGCCCCCGGCCGGCGTCGGGGGCACGGGCTGCCGTGATGCCCCGCGGGCCGATCCGCAGTCGTCAGGCGCCCGGATTGCCGCTAGGCTTGACGGCAGCGACGGCCCAGGGCGAAGCCGATGCAGCTGGTCAATGTTCCCAACGTCATCACGCTGGCGCGCGCGCTGCTCGTGCCGGTGGTGACCTACGCGCTGGCCACGCGCGACTACGACCTGGCGCTGGCACTGTTCCTGGCCTGCGCGATCGGCGACTTCCTGGACGGCTGGATCGCCCGCCGCTTCGATCTGCGCACGCGCTTCGGCGCGCTGGCCGACCCGCTGGCCGACAAGGCGATCATGCTGGCGGTCACGCTGCTGCTGGCCTGGCAGGGCTGGCTGCCGTGGTGGCTGGCGGTGCTGGTGGTGCTGCGCGACGGGGTGATCGTCGGCGGCGCGCTCGTCTACCACTGGCGGATCGGCCACGTGGAAATGGCCCCGACGCGCTGGTCCAAGGCCAACACCGCCCTGGAGTTCGTGCTGCTCGCCAGCGTGCTGGCGGTCGCCGCCGGTCTGGTCGAGCGCGACGCCTGGTTGGCCGTGCTGCTGTGGGCGTGCACGGCGACGATCGTCGTCTCCGGCGTGCAGTACGTCGTCGTGTGGAGCCGCAAGGCGAGCGAGGCGACCGCTACGCAGCGCGCGGCCGCACGCTGACGTTCACCCGTGCTGCGACCCGGGCCGCTTCAGACCCCCTCAGACTGCCTCAGACCACCTCAGGCCGCCGCCGCCTCGGCCGGCGCGCTGCGGGCGGCCAGGGCATTGCCGGCCCGCGCAAACGCCTTGCGGCCGAGGATGCCGCTGATCCACTGGCCGATGGCGACCACCTGCTCGAAGTCGATGCCGGTGTCGATGCCCAGGCCGCGCAGCAGGTACAGCACGTCCTCGGTGGCCACATTGCCGGTCGCACCCTTGGCATAGGGGCAGCCGCCGAGGCCCGCCACGCTGGTGTCGAAGCTGGCGACGCCCATCTGCAGGCAGGCGTAGATGTTGGCGAGCGCCTGGCCGTAGGTGTCGTGGAAGTGGCCGCTGACGTTCTCCAGGTCGTAGTGCGCCAGCGCGGCCTCCATCGCGGCCTGGGTCGCGCGGGGCGTGCCGGTGCCGATGGTGTCGGCCACGCCGATGTGCTGCACGCCGATCCCTTTCATCAGCTTGGCGACATAACCCACGGCCTCCGGCTTCACATCACCCTGGTAGGGGCAGCCGAGCGCCGTGGAAATGGCGCCGCGGATGTGGATGCCGTGGCTGCGCGCCGCCTCGCACACGGGGGCAAAGCGCTCGATCGACTCGGCGATCGAGCAGTTGATGTTCTTCTGGCTGAACGCCTCGCTGGCGGCGGCGAACACCACGATCTCGTCCGCCTTCGCGGCGAGCGCGCCCTCGAAGCCCTTCATGTTGGGCACCAGCACCGAGTACGCGACGCCCGCCCGGCGGCCGATGCGCTCCATCACCTGCGCGCCGTCGGCCATCTGCGGCACCCATTTCGGCGACACGAAGCTCGTCACCTCGATGTTGGGAAAGCCGGCCGCCGTCAGGCGATCGACCAGCTCGACCTTCACCGCGGCCGGGATCATCTGCTTCTCGTTCTGCAGCCCGTCGCGCGGGCCGACTTCGACGATGTGAACCTTTCCCGGCAGGGCCATGGCCGCAGCTCCCAAGGAGGTGAACAGGCGGTCGATGTTAGTCGCCCCGCGCGCGCCGTCCGGACGGCACGGATGGTGCCGCCGCGCCTCAGCGCGGCGCCAGGTCCGCCTCGACCAGGGCCTCGACCTGCGCCTGTACCAGCGGCCAGAACGGGTTGCTGCGCAGGCGGGTGAGTGCGCCGAGGGGAAACTGGAGCGCGCCTTCCTCGCCGCGCAAGGCCAGCGCGCCGAGCGACGGCAGCCCGTGGGCGCCGCTGCCGGGCAGCACGCCGTAGACCGGATCGTCGGGGCGGAACGGCAGCGCCACGTGGCTCAGCGAGATCACGTCGGGCGGCCAGCGCAGCGGCACCGGCAAGGCGGGCGCGGCGGCCGGCCCCTGCGCGGCCACTGCGAGCGTGTCGGCGCTCTCGTTGCCCACGACCGTCAGGCGCCACGGCCGCGGCCGTGCCTGCAGCGCCTCGCGCCACTGCCGCGGCGCGGGGTCGGCGACCGCCTCCAGGCTGCGATGGCGGTTGACGTCGAACAGCACCAGCTCGTGGCGCGCGTCGGGCAGCCGCGCGAACAGCAGGTCGGCCAGCGGCGCCGCGCCGAGCGTGGCGTCGACCAGCGACTGCCATGCGATCACCGGCGGCAGCGCCGCCAGCCGGCCGCGCTCGGCGGCCCGGGCCAGTTGGCGCTGCACGAGCTGCGTGGCCGTGTACACCTGGCGCGTCGCATTGACCGGGAAGGAGTTGAACTTGTACGGGTCGTACTCGGGGCCGAGGTCCTGCCACTTCACCTTCTGCAGTCGGGCCACCGGCAGCACCGCGGCCAGATCGAGCAGGTTGGCCAGACCGGCGGTGGGCGCGATGCGCAGCGCCGGGGCGAACAGGAGCAGGCGCGTGGCCTGCGGCAGTGTCGGATCGTCGAGCGCGGCCAGCGCAAGAGACAGCACGAGCGCGCCGCCGGTGGAGTAGCCGCCGAGGTAGAACGGTGCGCCGGCCGGCCGCCGCGCGGCGGCGTCGCGCGCCGCCAGCCGCACCGCAGCCTGCCAGTCCGCCAGTTGCATGCGCGTCATCATCGAGGGCAGGGTGCCGTGGCCCGGCAGCCGCAGCACGGTGACCTCGATGCCGCGCGCATGCAGCGTCTCGGCCAGCGCCCGCATCGCATAGGGAGCGTCGGTCAGGCCATGCACCAGCAGCGCGCTGCCGCGGGCGCCGGCGCCGCCCACCTCCAGGCGGAACGAGCGGTTGTAGGGTGCGCCGCCGGACAGGCGGGCAGCCGCGCCCTGCGGATCGAAGCGGGTGCCGCGGGCCGGCGCCGCATGGCGCTGGCGCCACGCCTCGTACTGCGCGAACAGGCCCGCCTCCAGCGCCTGGTAGCCGGCGAAGTCGAGCGCGGCGTGGCGGTCGGCGTCGAACTCGCCGGGCAGCACGTCGGTGTGCCACGGCGACAGATCCGGCAGCAGCAGCACGGCGTAGGCCGCGAAGCCGCCCGCGGTGGCCAGCACCAGCAGCAGCGCGGCCAGCGCGACCCGGCGCAACCAGCGCAGCGCCGCCGCGGGGCTCGCGCCGATCGCCTGGCGCAGACGGCTCACTGGACTGGCCGCGCGCTGCGCGCCCCGGGCCTGGCCCTTGGAACGGCCGGGCGTGCTCATGCTCTGCCGCTCCCGCTGCGCTTGTCGGAGCGGGCAGAAAATCGACTGCGCGGCCCCGTCTCGCGGCTGTGCTGCCCGCCGTACCCCTGCGTTCGGGTCTGCTGCCCGGCGCGACCGCGGGCCGCTCGCGACGATGTCTTCACGGGCGCTCAGTAGCCGCGTGCGAAATCGACCACGCCGCCCAGCGGCGCGCCGCGCTGCCAGGCCGCGAGCTTGTCGGCGATCTGCGCGACCGCCGGCTCCAGCTCCGTGACCGCCGACACGTGCGGCGTCACCAGCACGCGCGGATGGCGCCAGTAGCCGTGCTCCGGCGGCAGCGGCTCGGTGGCAAAGACGTCGAGCGTGGCGGCGCCGAGCTGGCCGCAGTCGAGCAGGTGCAGCACCTCGGCGTCGACCAGGTGGGCGCCGCGGCCCACGTTGACGAGGTGCGCCCCCGGCGCCAGCCGCGACAGGGCGCGCGCACCGAGCAGGCCGACGGTCGCAGGCGTGAGCGGCAGCACGCCGACCAGCACGTTCAGCCCGGCGAGGAAGTCGCCGAAGGCGCCGTCGAGGTCCAGCGCGCCGTGCCGGCAGTCGATGCCGGCGAGCGTGCGCGCGCTGCGCGCGAAGCCGCGCACCGCAAAGCCGCTGTCGCGCAGGCGCGCGGCGATCGCGCCGCCGATCACGCCCAGGCCCAGCACGCCGACCACCACCGCGCTCTTGTCGGCCAGCGGCAGCGGCGTCCACTCGGCCGCGCGTTGCTGCTGGGCGTAGCGGTCCAGCCCGCGGTACACGCGCAGCACCGCGGCCAGCACGTACTCGGCCAGCGCGGCGGCCATGCCGGCGTCCTCCAGCCGCACCAGGGTGGCCCCGCGCGGCAGGTTGGGCAGGGCCAGCAGCGCATCGACGCCGGCGCCGAGGTTGAAGATGAGCTGCAGCGCAGGCTGCTCGTCGAACAGCGCGGCGGGCGGCTTCCAGACGATGGCCACCTCGGCCGGCGGCACGCCGGCCCGCGCGTTGCGGTCGCCGGCATCGCGAAAGTCGAGGCTCGCGTCGAGACCGCGCGCGGCAAAGGCGCGCTCCAGCGCCGCCAGCCACTGGGGCGCGGCCGCCTCGCGCGCGCACAGGACCACGCGGGGGGCGCGCGCCATCGTCAGGCCGCCGGCGTGAACTGCACCAGCGCCGCGCCCTCGGCCACCTGCTCGCCCACGCCGAACAGGATCTCGTCGACCGTGCCGTCGGCCGGGGCGACGATGGTGTGCTCCATCTTCATCGCCTCCATGACCAGCAGCGCGGCGCCGCGCGCCACCCGCACCCCTCGGGCAGCGTGCACCGCGACCACCTTGCCGGGCATGGGCGCGCTCAGCCGGCCCTCGACGGCGTCGGCCTCGCCGGCGTGGGCGATGACGTCGATCCGCGTGAGCACGCAATGGCGGCCGTTGAGGAAGACGTGCAGCTCGTCGCCAACCGGGTCGACCGCGCGCACCACGTCGGCCTGCAGCAGGCGGTCGGCCAGCCGCAGCGACAGGCGCGACGGCGCTGCGCCCGCCGGCACGGGCTGGATCACGAGCGGGCTGCAAAGCCCGCCGTGGTCGAAGCGGTAGCCGTCGCGCGCGTATTCGATCCGCACGTCGTGCACGCCGCGCTCGGACTTGAAAGTCAGCTCGCGCGTGTAGCTGCCGTTCAGGCGCCAGCCGTTGCGCCCGCTCCAGGGGTCGGCGCCGACCGCGGCGGCCTCGTCGGCCAGCACCCGTGCGCAAGCCAGCGCGAGGAACTCGTTGGGCAGCCTGTCCTCGGGTGCGAACAGCGCGGCACGCTCCCGCTCGATGAGCCCCGTGTCCAGGTGCGCGATGGCAAAGCTGTGGTTGGCCACCAGCCGGCCGAGAAAGTCGACATTGTTGGCGAGCCCGACGATGTGCGTCTCGGCCAGCGCCCCCCGCATGCGGGCCAGCGCCTGCTCGCGGGTGGCGCCCCAGACGATCAGCTTGGCGATCATCGGGTCGTAGTGCGGACTGATGGCATCGCCCGCGCGCACGCCGGCGTCGATGCGCACCGGCGCCGGGTCGTGGAACGCTGCGCCGTCGGCATTGCGCTGGAACTCGACGGCCGCCGGCAGCGCCATGTGCGTGAGCGTGCCGATCGCCGGCAGGAAGCCCTTGTCCGGGTTCTCGGCGTAGATGCGCGCCTCGATAGCGTGGCCGTGGATCTGCAGTTGCTCTTGCGTCGCCGGCAGGGCTTCGCCGCAGGCCACGCGCAGTTGCCACTCCACCAGATCGTGCCCGGTGATCATCTCGGTGACCGGATGCTCGACCTGCAGCCGCGTGTTCATCTCCATGAAGAAAAAGTGGCCGGCCGAAGTGTTGATGTCCGAGGTGGCGATGAACTCCACGGTGCCCGCGCCAACGTAGCCGACCGCGCGGGCCGCCGCCACGGCCGCCTCGCCCATGGCCCGGCGTCGCTCCGGCGTCATGCCGGGCGCGGGCGCCTCCTCCAGCACCTTCTGGTGCCGCCGCTGCACCGAGCAGTCGCGCTCGAACAGGTACACCGCCCCGCCGTGTGCATCGCAGAACACCTGGATCTCGATGTGGCGCGGCCGCTCCAGGTACTTTTCCACCAGCACCCGGTCGTCGCCGAAGCTGGCGGCCGCCTCGCGCTGGCACGAGGCCAGCGCGGCGGCAAACTCGCCCGGCTCGCGCACCACGCGCATGCCCTTGCCGCCGCCGCCGGCGCTGGCCTTGATCAGCACCGGGTAGCCGATGCGGTCGGACTCGCGTTGCAGCAGCGCCGGGTCCTGCGCGGCGCCGTGATAGCCCGGCACCAGGGGCACGCGCGCCTGCTCCATGAGCGCCTTGGCTTCGGACTTGCTGCCCATCGCCCGGATGGCCGCCGGCGGCGGGCCGATGAAGGCGATGCCGGCCTTGGCGCAGGCCTCGGCGAACTCCTCGTTCTCCGACAGGAAGCCATAGCCCGGATGGATCGCCTCGGCGCCGAGCGCGCGCGCGATCTCGACGATGCGCTCGCCGCGCAGGTAGCTGTCGCGCGCCGGTGCGGGACCCAGGCGCACCGCCTCGTCGCACAGGCTCACGTGGCGCGCGTGCGCGTCGGCGTCCGAGTACACGGCCACGGTACGCACGCCCAGGCGCCGCGCGGTGGCGGCCACACGACAGGCGATCTCACCGCGGTTGGCAATCAGGATCTTGCTGAACATTGGTCACTCCGCGGTGAGATCG
>Ga0209985_10002690_pt1 | contig 15804 bp, 17 predicted proteins | sample NOAtaG_FD_187305 | JGI IMG/M metagenome (GOLD analysis project Ga0209985, IMG submission 187305) | Freshwater lake microbial communities from Lake Erie, under a cyanobacterial bloom - NOAA_Erie_Diel6S_1000h metaG (SPAdes) (version 2) | ecosystem: Environmental > Aquatic > Freshwater > Lake ...
ATGTGAACGTCACCAGTACGATCATCACCAGCGCCAGCGCCCGTATGGGCTTCACCGTGGGCTGTGGAATGCCCGATGGCACCCGGCTCGATGGCGGCTTCATGATCGATACGGACAGTGCGCTCTATGCGGTGGATGCCCGGTTGCGCGAGTTCGACCTGACCGGGACGCTACCCTACCTGCAGGACTTCTTTGACGCCGGCCACCTCGCTGGCAAGTTGGATGTTGATCTGCATGTGCGCCAGAGCTACGCCGATACCAGCGTGCTGGCCTTGAGCGCGCGCATGGACCTCCGTGACCTGGAGATGCGCGATATACAACAGGAGCATTTGTTGGGCATCTCGCACCTCCGCGCATCGCTGGACACGTTGGACGGCGAACATTTTGAGCTGGGTGCCGTTGAGGTTGACGGGCCGGACCTGCGTTTCGCCTTGCTCGCCGACAGTACGGACAATTGGACGCGCTTGATCAAACTGGCGCCTGATACCGCAGGGGGCGATCAGGGTGAAGAGGTACTGGATGCGAGCGAAAGCAATTACCTCCTGCTTCTCGCCGACTACATCAGTTACCTGGGCAGCGCGGTCACGTCGAGCGATTATTCCGCAGAGAGCATCACCTTCAGCAATGGGCGTTTGCTCTTTGAGGACCAGTCCATTCCCCGGCCGTTGCGCTATGAGATCTCGGACATCGAACTGCACGCGCAGCGGTTCACCGCGGAAAGCGGATCGGCACCAGTAACGGCCACCGCCACATTGAACGAGGTGGGAAGCGTGCAGGCCAGCGCTGCGTTCGACCCGAAGGACCTGCGCAACGTGGACATGCATCTGGTAGTGGACAGCCTGATGATGAACCACCTGGACCCCTATGTGCATTGGTATGCGGCCCATCCGGCAGTGGATGGCATGGTGCGCTATGAGAGCTGGACGAGCATCCACAATGGCCAGATCGACTCCAGGAACCAACTGTACATCGACCGACTGAAGTTCGGCAAGCGCATGGACCAGCATGCGCCGGACATCTATGTGCTGCCGTTGCGCTTCGCCGCTGGATTATTGAAGGATGCGAAAGGGGTGATCGAGCTGGATATACCGGTTAAGGGCGACCTGAACGACCCGCAGTTCAGGGTGTGGCCGATCGTTTGGCAAGTGCTGAAGAACCTGGTGGTGAAGGCCGTTACGGCACCCGTTAAGATGATCGCAAGGTTGTTCGAGGGTGCGGATGAGCGCGACCTGGAGCAGGTCCGTTTCCGCGAGCTTCAGACCAGCTTGGAAAAACCACAGGCCCGTGGCCTGAGCGAGCTCGCCAAGGTCTTGGCTGCGAAACCAGAGCTACTGGTGGAACTTGTTCCGTTGGCGGACAGTCTGGCGGAGTCCGGACAGCTGGCCGTGTTCATGGCCAAGGCACAGCACCTGTATCCACAGCGCGATATCCTTTCCGGGTCCGATAGCGTGTCGGTGATCCAATTGGCCTCGGGCGATAGCAGTTTCGTACGTTGGTTGGATGGACGTTCGCCGGGAACGATGGACTTGGCCGTGCCCGAGCGCTGCAGGCGGTTGATCGGGCAAGACCAGGTCATGCGCTTGTGGCGCCAGCTGGAAATTGCCCGTCGCGACAACGTCGCCGGCTCCTTGATCACTGCCGGGACGGCAAAGGCACGCTTCCGGTTCGCGCCGGCCAGCAAGGTTGAAATGGCCACCCATGGCGGTGCTCCGGGCTACCTTTTCCGTTATGGTGCGGGTGAAGAGGCCGAGGTGGTCAGCGAATAGACCGGCCGTGCTGAACTCTCCGGTCCGGGGATGTATGGGCCTATTGGTTTGATCCAGGGTTTTCACGGGTCATACGCGTTCCGTCGTTCAGTGCATGCCCCCAACGAAAAAGCCCCAGCAACTGCTGAGGCTTTCGCTCCCCGGGCTGGACTTGAACCAGCGACCCCCTGATTAACAGTCAGGTGCTCTAACCGGCTGAGCTACCAGGGAATTTCCCCGTTAAGGGACGGCAAAAGTAGGGACTATTGCCATACATGCAAACGCCTTGGGCCTTGATCGCGGCCAAGACCGCATCTTTGCCGCCCAGAACAGCCACCTCACCATGCAGCTCATCACCGTAGGCACCGTCGCATTCGACCGCATCGAGACCCCGTTCGGCGTGGCCGAGAAGACCGTTGGTGGTGCCGCCACCTATATCTCCCTCGCCGCCTCCGTGTTCCTGGACAAAATGGGTCTGGTGAGCGTGGTGGGCGACGATTTCCCGGAACCCGTTATGCAACAGCTCCGCGACCGCGGCGTGAACCTTGACGGCCTGGAGGTGCTCAAGGGCAAGGAGAGCTTCTTCTGGGCCGGTCGCTACCATTACGATATGAACAGCCGCGATACCCTGGAGACCCGGCTGAACGTCCTGTTGGAGCTGGACCCCAAGTTGCCCGCCGAATACCGGAAGGCTCCTTACGTCATGCTGGGCAACTTGGACCCCGCCGTGCAAGGCAAAGTGCTGGACCAAATGGAGCAGCGCCCGGCGTTGGTGGCCATGGACACCATGAATTTCTGGATGGACAGCGCCATGGAGAAGTTGAAGGAGGTGATCGCACGGGTGGATATCCTCACGATCAACGATGCGGAGGCGCGTCAGCTCAGCGGCGAGCATAGCCTGGTGAAGGCGGCCACCAAGATCCTGGCCATGGGGCCGAAATACCTGGTGGTGAAAAAGGGGGAGCACGGCGCATTGCTGTTCGGGCAAGGTCGCGTGTTCTTCGCCCCGGCGCTACCGCTCGAGGACGTGATCGATCCCACCGGTGCTGGCGATACGTTCGCTGGCGGTTTCATCGGGTTCCTGGCCCGCACCCAGGACCACAGCTTCGACAACCTGAAGCGCGCCATCATCGTGGGCAGTGCCCTGGCCAGCTTCACCTGCGAAAAGTTCGGCATCGAGCGCTTGGTGGAGATCACCCGTGAGGATATCGACGAACGCATCCAGCAGTTCGTGGAACTGGTGGATTTCGATATCGAGCTGGTGGAGGGGTAGGACCACGATGAGCCGCATGGCGTCGACGTCCGCAACCTCCAGGCTGCATGCGTTTGACTGCTTGAGGGCAGTATGTGCCATGGGTGTGTTCCTGCACCACCATGGGCCTTCCATAGTGGCATTGGACCATCCTGTCCTTCAGGGTTTATTCCATGCGGGTTACCTCGCACTGGGCCCCTTTTTTGTCCTAAGCGGATACCTTATCACCGACAGGTATTTGGCCATGCAAGGCCGTGCCTGGCGAGCCTATTTCATCTGGCGGGCCGCACGCATCCTGCCGCTGCTCGTGCTTGTCACCACGCTGGCCTTTGTCGTGAATGTTCAAAAAGGGACCATGACCCTAGGGGAGGCAATGCCCCTGTACCTCGCGAACATCTCCACGGTCAAGGGGTGGTTCGATGACCTGAAGTTCTCCGGTATCGTCCAGACATGGTCCATCACCCCGGAGGTGGTTTTTTATCTCGCGGCCCCCTTGTTGTTCATTGGCCTCCGCCGTTGGGCTTGGCGTTTCCTGATCGCTCTGCCCATCATCCTGGCCGTGTTCGGCGCGACCCTGGTCGTATGGCTCGATGGCCGCGGCCTGTGGGGCTTCATGCGATCATTCGAGTTCATGTTCGCCTGCATCTTCTTCGGCCGGGCCACCGAGTTCGTTGTGGGCATGGCGGTGGCGTGGTATGTGCGCAACCATGCACCACGGACCGGGGGCGCCTGGATGACCAGCCTTGGCACAGGCGTCACCCTCCTTAGCCTGCTTATTATCACATCCACCCGATGGACCTTTGCCCAATCTGGAGGTGTGCTGCTGGTGGACCTGCTATGGCCGGTATTCGGGCTGGGTCCCCTTTTCCTTGGACTGGTCAGTGAGCGGACCTGGTTGAGGAGCGCCCTTTCCCAGCCCCTGATCACCATGATGGGCCGTTGTTCCTATGCCTTCTATCTCATCCACTTGGGCGTGGTGTACAATGTCCTCTACCTGCTGACAGGTGGATTCCTCACCACATTGGTGTTGCTCTTTCTACTGTCCTGGGTGCTTCACCGCGTGGTGGAAGAGCCCGTTGTGCGGTGGGCCAGGATGCGCTGGTCGGGCTGATGAACCGCTCGGCGATAGCTCACTCCGGGAACCGCTTCTGCATTTCGGCCAAGAACTCGTGGTGCCTTCCAGAGATATCGGCCAGCCAGGACTCGATCTTATCGCGTATCTGATATCTATCCGATGAGCTGAGGTGCTCGTCATGGTTGAGCCCGGAGGCAGAGATGTACGTAAGGGTGGCGGTGTAGTGACCAGCGGACCAGTGAATGTCGATCTGCATGCACTCCCTTTCCGGGCAGCGGTGCTCCCCATTGATGAACCGGCACTCCTGGATCCACAGGACGTCCTCAACGCACCCCTCGTACCAATTGATGATCGAGCCATCATCCTGGTAGATCGGGTCCACATCGTAGAAATGGTTGAAGCCAATGGTCCAGCCTGCCGGCATGCGGAACCGCATCAATTCTGCCATGGTCCGTCAGGATGTTGGATCGTGGACCTCAGGACAATTACGCCATGCGCTTCGCCACCTCTTCCCAGTTGACCACGTTCCACCAGTTGGCCACGTATTCGTTGCGCTTGTTCTGGTATTTCAGGTAGTAGGCGTGTTCCCAAACGTCGAGTGCCAGCAGGGGGGTGCCTTTCAGCTCGCTCACGTCCATTAATGGGTTGTCCTGGTTGGGTGTGCTGCCAATGGCCAGTTTCCCATCCTGCTCCACCAACCAGGCCCAGCCACTGCCGAAGCGGCCCATGGCGGCCTTGGTGAAGGTCTCCTTGAATTTCTCCAGGTCGCCGAAACCGGCGTTGAGCGCATCCAGCACTTTTCCGGTGGGCGCTCCTGTACCGCCGGGTCCCATCACCTGCCAGAAGAAGTTGTGGTTCCATGAGCCGCCGCCGTTGTTGCGGGCCTTGGCGCTCAGCTTGGAAACGTTCGCGAAGAACGCCTTCTCGTCAGTTGCAGTGATGCCTTCGGCGGCGATGGCGTCGTTCACGTTCTTCACATAGGCCGCATGGTGCTTGGTGTAGTGGATCTCCATGGTGAGCACATCAATGGAGGGCTCCAGCGCCGCATAAGCATAGGGCAGTGGCGGTTGTGAGAAGGAGAGCGGGGATGGTGCCGGGTCCTCGGCTGCCTTGGGGCTTTCCCCCGCCGCCGACTTCGTGCTGGCGCAGGCGGCGGTGTGCAATAACGTGGGGCCCACCACCAACGCACCGGCGGCGGCCTTCAGGGAACGGGAAAGGAATTGCTTGCGGTCCATGGTACGAAGGTAGGGGTGGCCACGGACGCCACTGGACCGGAGCGACCGATCGCGCCGCTCTATTTGGCGAAGGTCACCAGCAGATGACCCTTCTCAACGGCCTTTCCTTTTTCAGCGGGCACGGTGGCCACCACGGCATCGCCCGGCGCCTTGATCACGTTCTCCATCTTCATGGCTTCCAGGACCAGCACGGGGTCGTTCTTCTTTACCGCATCGCCGGGCTTCACCAGGATATTGAGCACCAGGCCGGGCATGGGCGCCTTGATGTCAGTGACCCTCTGGCTGGTCTTATCAAGCCCGAGCGTCCTCATTAAACGGCTTTGCTCGTCCTGAAGCTTCACCGTATAGGTGTGGCCGCCGATGCGCATACGCACCGTGTTGTTCTCGCGGTCCTCCTTCAGCACCAGCACCCGGTGGCTCCGGCCATTGTGTACCAGGCTGAAGGTGCTGGGACCTGTGCGTACCAGGTCCAACGGTGCGCCGCCGGGAAGGGTCCAGGGAGCGTTGGGGTTGGTGCGCTCCAGTACGATCTCGTCGCTGCTGGCGTTGACGGTGGCAAAAAGCTTGGCCATGGGACGGCGAAGATAGCGGGACCCTATTCGTCGAACATCCCGGCGTCTCCGTTCTCGTAGGCTTCGTCCACTTCGAGCACGGCCTGTTTGGAGGCGGCCACGGCCAATTGGTCGCAGAGCTCGTTCTGGGGGTGACCGTTGTGGCCGCGCACCCAATGGAACCGCACCTTGTGCTTGCGGTAAATGATCAGGAACCGCTTCCACAGGTCGGGGTTCTTCTTCTTGGCGAAGCCCTTGCGCTCCCATTGGAACACCCACCCTTTTTCCACGGCGTCCACCACGTACTTGCTGTCGCTCACCACCACCACCTCGGTGCCCGGATTTTTCAGTGTCTCCAGCCCCACGATCACCGCCAACAGTTCCATGCGGTTGTTGGTGGTGTTGCGGAAGCCGCCCCACAGCTCCTTGCGGTACTTGCCGCTTTCCATCACCACCCCGTAACCACCGGGTCCGGGGTTGCCACTGGCGGCGCCATCGGTGTAGATCGTTACTGTCATGGTTGCTGTGGGAACAGGTACGTGATGTTCCCGGTGAACAACTTGACACTGATGGCCAGCAGGATGATACCGAAGGCCTTTTTAATGACGATAAGGCCCACGCGCCCCAGCAGGCGCTCGATGCGGGTGGTGAGCAGGAGCACCAGCACCACTGGGATCATGTTCAGCACGATGGCGGCCAGGATATTGGGCCGGTCGAACTCGGCGCGCAGCGAGAGAATGGTGGTGATGGTGCCCGCCCCTGCGATCACCGGGAAGGCGAGCGGAACCACGCTGTACACCTTGTTGTCGTCCTTGCCGTCGGTAAGCCCCGGGGCCGAAAGGTCCTCCTTGAAGAGCCGCACGCCAAGGGTCATTTCCAGGGCGATGAAGAACAGCACGAACGAACCTGCCACGGCGAAGGAGCGCACATCGATGCCCACCACCTTCAGGATCGTCTCGCCGAGGTAGAGGAAGGTGATCATGATGGCCAGGCTCACCATGGTGGCCCGGGCGGGATAGATCTTCCCGGCCTTCTGACGTACCTGCAGGATCAAGGGGATACCGCCCACGATGTCGATCACGGCGAACAGGATCAGGAAGGCCTTGCCGATCTGGGTGAGGTCGAACATGGGGTCAGCGGGTGATAAGTGAGGCAACGACCTGCGGATAGTGTGCGTGCTCCAGCGCATGAATGCGCGCGGCAAGGCTTTCCGGCGTGTCGTCAGGATGAACAGGGCAGGAGGCCTGGAACAGGTGCTCCCCTTCGTCGTACCGCTCGTTCACCAAATGGATGGTGATGCCACTTTCCCGCTCCTTCGCTGCGATCACCGCCTCGTGCACATGGTGGCCGTACATGCCCTTGCCGCCGTACTTGGGCAACAGGGCCGGGTGGATGTTAACGATGCGGTCCGGGAAGGCGCGCACCATGTCGGCAGGGATCAGGCGCATGAAGCCGGCCAGCACCACCAGATCGATGCGTTGGCCCTGAAGCTCGCGCAGCACGGTGCCATCGCGTAATTGGGCACCGCTGAAAAGGAAGCTGGGCACGCTCAGGTCCCAGGCCCGCTGGAGCACCCCCGCCCCCGGTTGGTCACATCCGACCAGCACCACCTCGGTGGAAGGGTGGCCCCGGAAGTGTTCCACCAGGCGTTGGGCGTTGGATCCCGAGCCACTGGCAAGGATGGCGATGCGCTTCACGCTGCGAAGGTGCGATCTTCCGGCCATGGTACCAGCGAACGATCACCTGCCGCTCTCCTTCGAGCGGTATACCGAGACCGCGATGATGGCCCGTGCACGGGACTTCCATCGCCTGATGGACCGGCGTCGATCGGTGCGGCATTTCAGTCCCGAACCAGTGCCCTTTGACCTGGTCGCCGAACTGGTGCGCACGGCCAGCACCGCCCCCAGCGGCGCCCACAAGCAACCATGGACCTTCTGTGTGGTGGGCGACCCTGACCTGAAGCGGCGTATCCGTGTGGCGGCCGAGGAGGAGGAGCGGGCCAACTATGGTGGTCGTATGAGCGATGAGTGGCTGAAGGACCTGGCGCCGCTGGCTACCGATGCCGAAAAGCCCTTCCTGGAGACCGCCCCCTGGCTGGTGGTGGTCTTCAAGCGGGCCTATGAGGAAGAGGCGGGCGGCCACAAACACCCCAACTATTATGTGAACGAGAGCGTGGGCATCGCCACAGGACTTTTCCTGGCGGCCGCCCACAATGCTGGCCTGGCCACCCTGACGCATACACCAAGCCCCATGAACTTCCTGGTCCGGCTCCTGGAGCGGCCGGCCAATGAACGCCCCTTCCTGCTCATTCCCGTGGGTCTGCCCGCCCCGGATTGCCATGTTCCGCCCTTGCACCGGAAGCCATTGGAGGCCGTGTTGTTGCCCTTCCTGTAGGTGGGGGGTTGCGCATGTGGAAAATGTCTTTCCTTTGCAGCCTGTTCAACCAACAACGAACTGACATGTCGGACATCAAGTCAAGGGTCATCGCCATCATCGTGGACAAACTCGGTGTGGACCAAGCCGAGGTAACACCCGAGGCGAGCTTCACGAACGACCTTGGCGCTGACAGCCTCGATACCGTCGAACTCATCATGGAGTTCGAGAAGGAGTTCAACATCGCCATCCCCGACGACCAGGCCGAGAAGATCCAGACCGTGGGTCAGGCCGTGGACTACGTCGAGAAGAACGCGAAGTAAGACCTGCACAACATGCAGCTCAGGCGTGTGGTCATCACCGGTCTGGGCGCGCTCACCCCGCTGGGGAACACCCTCCAGGCCTACTGGGACGGGTTGGTGAGCGGCCGGAGCGGTGCTGCGCCCATAACGCGCTTCGACGCCAGCAAGTTCAAGACGCAGTTCGCCTGTGAAGTGAAGGGGTTCAACCCCGAGGACTTCATGGACCGCAAGGAGGCCCGGAAAACGGACCCCTATGCGCAGTTCGCCTTGGTGTGCGCGGATGAGGCCATTGCCGACAGCGGTCTGCTGTCCGATGGGCTTGACCGCGAACGCGTGGGAGTGATCTGGGGCAGCGGCATTGGTGGTCTCAAGACCTTCCAGGACGAGTGCGTCAACTTCGGCCGCGGCGATGGAACGCCTCGTTTCAACCCCTTCTTCATTCCGAAGATGATCGCTGATAGCGCGGCGGGGTTGATCAGCATGAAGCACACGCTCCGGGGTCCCAGCTACGTGACGGCAAGTGCTTGTGCCAGCAGCAACAACGCCCTCATCGATGCCTTCAACTACATCCGCCTCGGCACCTGTGTGGCCGTGGTGACCGGTGGTAGCGAAGCCGCGATCTATGAGGCCGGTGTGGGCGGGTTCAATGCGTTGCATGCCATGAGCACGCGCAATGATGACCCGGGCACCGCATCACGCCCCTACGACAAGGACCGCGACGGCTTCGTGCTCGGCGAAGGCGGTGCGGCCATCATTCTGGAGGACCTGGAACACGCCCTGGCGCGTGGCGCCAAGATCTACGCCGAATTGATCGGCGGTGGAATGAGCAGCGATGCCTACCACATCACGGCACCCCATCCCGACGGGCTCGGTGCCGAATTGTGCATGAAGCACGCCCTGGCGGACGCGCGGGTGTCGCCGTCGGATATCGACTACATCAATACGCACGGCACCAGCACGCCCATTGGCGACCCGCAGGAGGTGAAGGCCATCCAGCGCTTGTTCGGTGAGCATGCCTACAAGCTGAACATCAGCGCCACCAAGAGCATGACCGGCCACCTGCTGGGCGGTGCGGGCGCTGTGGAGGGTGTGGCCGCCATCATGGCCGTGCACACGGACATCGTGCCCCCCACGATCAACCATTTCACGGACGACCCCGAGATCGACCCGAAGTTGAACTTCACGTTCAACACCGCGCAAAAGCGCACGGTGAACGCCGCCATGAGCAACACCTTCGGGTTCGGCGGCCACAATACCGCGGTGATCTTCCGCAAGTACCGGTAGACCCTGTGATCAGGAGCCTGTTCAGCCGAGCGCGCAACCCCGAGGAGCGTCGGGTGAGGGCGTGGTGTCGCAAGACCTTGGGCATAACGCCCGGCGATCCACCCCTTTACCGTCAGGCCTTGCGCCATGTGAGCGCAGTAACGGAGGAGCGACCGGACCTGCCCGACAACGAGCGCCTGGAGTTCCTGGGCGATGCGGTGCTGGACGCGATCATCGGAGACCTGCTCTTTTCCACCTATCCCGACAAAGGGGAGGGCTTTCTGACGCGCATGCGGAGCAAGCTCGTGAGCCGCACCCAGTTGAACATGCTGGCACGGCGCATCGAGATCGAGCGGGTAATGGAGAGCAATGTGTCCCGCACGAACGAGTCCAGCGTTCCTGGCAATGCGCTGGAGGCCTTGATCGGGGCCTTGTTCATTGATCGGGGCTTCGATCGGACGCGCAAGGTGGTGCTGATGCTGATCCATACCCACATCGACCTGAAGGAGGTGGAGAAGGAGGACAAGGACGGCAAGAGCCGCCTGTTGGAATGGGGCCAGAAGCGCCGCAAGAAGGTGGAGTTCGTGATCCGGGAGGAAGGTGGCGGAGGCCGCGGCAAACACTATGTGGCCGAGGTGCACATCAACGGCGCACTGAAAGGGACCGGCAAGGGCACCAGCAAGAAAGTGGCAGAGCAGGATGCGGCCCAGAGCGCGTTCCGCAGTATGCGTTCGCGCAGGTCAACTGGCGCTTCGCAGGGCACCAGTGGCCGGGGGCAGGCACGCGGCGGTGAGCAGATCGCTTAACATGCACGGCCCACGGCGGAAACCGGGCGGACCTACCTTTGGAACGCCTCCGCCCCATGGCCAAGCTCAAGCTCGAACCACCCAAGCCTGTTGAGGTCAGCGTCATTGGCATCAGTTGCCATGAAAGCGCTCATCGGTTGTGCTGGTCGTTGAACAAGGCGCTGAACCTGGAGCTGGCCCGCCGTTCGGACCTGGTCAACGAAGAGGATGGTGTTCGTTCGTGTTATTCAGCCTTCGAACATGTCACGGAACCGGAAGGGTTTCGCTGGGTACTGGTGAACAACCATAGCGGCTCGGGCATTTTGATCCGGAGCCAACGCAGCATTGACTATTTCCTGGTGGTGGACCCCGAACTGCTCGAGATCGATCCGGACATATTGGAGCGCGTGAAGGCTGCCGATTTCGTACTTACTGCCTATGACCTTCCTTTCAAACAACTGAGGAACGGTCATATACTGTTGCTTTGAGCCCCCGATGACAGACCCCAAGACCAAGATCGTGGCCACCCTCGGCCCCGCCTCTTCCTCCCCCGAGATGTTGCGTGAAATGATGTTGAGCGGCATGGACGTGTGCCGCCTCAATTTCAGTCACGGCAACTATGCCTTCTACACGGAGCTGATCCAGAACATCCGCGCTGTGAGCGCTGAACTGGGGCTGCACACCGCCATCCTGGCCGACCTGCAAGGCCCCAAGATGCGGGTGGGCGAAATGCAGGACGGCCCCATTGAGCTTGTGGAGGGTGCAGAGCTGATCATCACCACCGAACCGATCAAGGGAAGGCAGGGGATGGTGAGCACCAGCTATACACAGTTCCCTCAGGACGTGAAGAAGGGAGAGCTGGTGCTGCTCGATGATGGCAAGTTGCGCCTTGAAGTGGTGGCCACGGACGGTCGCACCACCGTGACCACGCGCGTACTGAACGGCGGTCCGCTGAGCGCGAACAAGGGGCTGAACCTGCCGAACACCAAGATCAGCCTGCCCTGTCTTACCGAGAAGGACAAGCAGGACCTGGATTTCGCATTGGAACACGATGTGGACTGGGTGGGCCTGAGCTTCGTGCGCAATGCCCGGGATATCATTGAACTGAAGGGGATCATTCAGCAGCGCGAGAAGCATTCGCGGGTGGTGGCCAAGATCGAAAAGCCCGAGGCGCTCAAGGATATCGACGAGATCATCCGGGAGAGCGATGCGCTCATGGTGGCCCGTGGCGACCTGGGCGTGGAGATCCCCATGGAGCAGGTGCCGTTGGCGCAGAAGGATATCATCCGTCGGTGCCTGGCGCACCACCGTCCGGTGATCGTGGCCACGCAGATGATGGAGAGCATGATCACCAACATCACGCCCACACGGGCCGAGGTGAACGATGTGGCCAACGCGGTGCTGGACCACGCCGATGCCGTGATGCTCAGTGCCGAGACCAGCGTGGGCCGCTACCCGGTGGAGGTGGTCAGGGCCATGAACAAGATCCTGCTGGAAATGGAGAAGAGCGACACCATGTACAACGTGGAGGAGTCGAAGTTGGAGGATAACGACCGCATGGTGACCGATGCCATCTGCAAGGCCAGTGTGCGCATGGCGGCCGCCATCGACATCAAGGCCATTGTGACCATGACGCACAGCGGCTACACGGCCTTCAAGATCAGCAGCATGCGGCCCAAGGCGCACATCTTCGCCTTCACCAGTAATAAGCGCATCCTCAACATGCTCAACCTGGTCTGGGGAGTGCGGGCCCACTACTACGACAAGACCGTGAGCACGGACCACACCATTGCGGACATCAAGCACATCCTCCGCAGCGGGAAGTACGTCGAAAAAGGCGATCTGTTGGTGAACGTGGCCAGCATGCCCATCGCCGATCAGGGCATGGCCAACATGTTGAAACTGAGCCCTGCCTAGGGCCTATTTCATTGTGCGCCCCAGCACCAGGTCCATATAGAACCCCGGCTTCTTCAGCCGTGCCCGCAGGTCCAGGTCGGTGAACATGCTGCTGATGGTATCGGCCAGCGCGGGGTTCTTATTGGCGCGGTCCACCACGAAGTCGAAGAGCCACGGGTTGTTCGCCAGCTGCTGCAAGCGAGTGCTGATGGCGAGCTCCTGACCCAGGCGTTTCCATACACGCTGGTCGTAGGTCCTCAGGTAGGCGGCATCCGTGCGGCCGGCCTGAAGCGCCTCGTGGGCCACTGTTGCAGCGTGTACGCCGCTGATCATGGCATGGCTGATGCCCTCCCCGGTAAATGGGTCGATCAAGTGTCCGGCATCGCCCACCAGCATGTATCCATCACCGCTCAACCGTTGCCGTTTGCTGGCCAAGGGCAGGCCCATGCCTTGCACCGGCCCCTCCAGTGTAGCGTGTGCAAAGCGGTCGCGCAATTGGGGATGATCGGCCAGCAGCTTGATCAGCAGGGCTTTCAGGTCCACACGACGCTTTTTGACCACATCGCTGCGCAGCCCCAGTCCTACGTTGGCTCGTCCATCAGGCAGGGGGAACACCCACAGGTAGCCGGGCAACAGGTCCTTCAGGAAGAGGAGCTCAATGAAGCCCTGCGGGTCGAGGTCCTTCACGCCGTGGTAATAGGCCCGAACACCGGCGGCATGGTGCCTGGGCTCCATGGCCAACCCGGCAACGTGTCGTGCAAAGGTGGAGTTGGCGCCGCTGGCATCAATGAGCAACGCGGCATCAATGATCGCGGGGCGCTCTTCGCCCGTTCGCAAGGATCCTTGCTCAATGGACACCTGCCAACCCTCCGGCTTACGCTCGAACGCACGGGCGGCAACTCCTTCGTGCACGGTGATCCCGGCCGCATTCTTTGCGCGCTGGAAGAGCAGGTCGTCGAACTGAAGGCGGGGCAGAATAACGCCGGGTGCTACTCCAAGTCCGGTCTGGCGCGAGAACGGCACGCGCAAGGCCCTGCCGCTCGGGGCCACGAAGGTGACCCCCCAGCTGGGCATGGCATGTCCGTCGCGTTTTACCGTGGCCGCTAGGTCGGGGTCGAGGCGTTCCAGGGTGCGCATCACCTTGCCGCTGAGCGCATCACCGCACACCTTATCCCGCGGGAACACGGCTTTTTCCACCAGGACGCACGGTACGCCCAGCTTGGCCAATTGCAAGGCAGCGGCACTTCCGCCGGGACCGCCCCCCAGTATGCAAACGCTGGTGCGGACGGCCCCGCTCATGGCTCAGCTTCGGAAGGTCCCGGCCGTGAACTGGTCCAGGAAGCGCACGTCGTTCTCCCAGTACATGCGCAGGTCGGGCACGCGGTAGATGAGCTGTGTAATGCGCTCCACGCCCATGCCGAGCGCGAACCCACTGTAGCGCTCGGGGTCGATGCCGCAGTTGGCCAGCACGGCGGGGTCCACCATGCCGCAGCCCATGATCTCCACCCAACCGCTGTGCTTGCAAAGGTTGCAGCCGCTACCGCCACACACCGTACAGCTCATGTCCACCTCGGCGCTGGGCTCGGTGAAGGGGAAGTAGCTGGGCCGCATGCGGATGTTCACTTCCCGGCCGAACAGGCTCTTGGTAAAGAGGTCCAGCGTGCCCTTGAGGTCGGCGAAGCTCACCCCTTCGTCCACGTACAAGGCCTCCACTTGATGGAACATGCAATGCGCGCGCGCGCTGATGGCCTCGTTGCGGTACACACGGCCCGGCGAGATGGTGCGGATGGGCGGCTTGCTGTTCTCCATCACGCGCACCTGCACGCTGCTCGTATGCGTACGCAGGGCGAGGTCGCCGCCTTGCACGAAGAAGGTGTCCTGCATGTCGCGTGCAGGATGGTCCGGCGGGAAGTTGAGCGCGCTGAAGTTGTGGCGGTCATCCTCCACTTCGGGGCCCTGGCTTACCGTGTAGCCCAACCGCGTGAACACGTCCACGATCCGCTGGCGCACAATGGTGATGGGGTGCAGACCGCCCGTGGGTCCCCGGCGCGCAGGGGCGCTCAGGTCCATGCGGTCCGTGGTCCCGCTTTCCACGGTCCCCAACCCGGCCTTCAATTCATCCAAGCGTTGCTGGGCCAGTTGTTTCAACTGGTTCATCCGCTGGCCAAGGGCTCGTTTCTCTTCAACGGCCACGTTCCGGAAAGCGTCAAAGAGCTCCGTAATTGCACCGTTCCTTCCCAGCATGGCCACCCGGAACCGCTCCACCTCATCGGCGCTGCGGGCTTGGGCGTTCGTCAATTCCGCCTCCAGGGCGGTCACTCGTTCGATCAGGCTCATCGGATCTGGCGCATGAACATGCGGACATCAATTATCGGACGGTCGTTCACCCCCGTGGGTCGTGAAGCAATGGCATCCACCACGGCCATGCCCTCGATCACCTCGCCGAAAATGGTGTAGGCCCCGTCGAGGTGTGGTGCGCCGCCCATGGTGGCATAGGTGCGTTGATCGGCGGTGGAGTACGGCACCTTGTCGGCCCCCTTCCCGGCATTGAGGCGGTCCAGGTCCACGGTCTGCCAGGTCTTGCCTTGCACGATGAAGAACTGGCTCCCGTTGCTGCGTCTTTCGGGGTTCACGGCATCGGGCTGCCGGGCTGCGGCCAGCGTGCCTTTGCGGTGGATCAGTCCGGGCACGATCTCGGCCGGCACGGTATGGCCCGGCCCGCCATTGCCGAGCTCCGTCGTGGGACCTGCGCGGCGGCTACCGGGATCACCGCCTTGCACCATGAACCCCGGAATGACTCGGTGGAACAACAGACTGTCGTACGCCCCCTCGCGCACCAGCTTCAGGAAATTGTCTCGGTGCAGGGGCGTTTCGTTGTACAGTTCCACCACGATGATGCCCAGGGTGGTGCGGATCTCCACCTGTGGCCGGGCCTGCGCTTTGGCCACCATGGCCATCCCCAGCAAACAAAGGGTGGTGAACAGGGTGGCCAGGGCGCGTTGCACGGGGATCGGGCGCTTCCTTACATTTGACATCCGTGAAGCCTTGTCCAGCAAGGCGTCCAAAAGTAACCCAATGCCAGTTGCCATGTCGCGTAATGTGTTCTCCCTTCTTGCCGCGCTCGTGTTCTCGGCCATCGTGTTCCCGGCCTGCAACAAGGAGGAACCCACCGTGGCGGTGATCACGGTCGTCAATGAGGATGGTGTCGCCGTACCTGGAGCCTTGGTCAAGCTCTTCGCCGCCCCGGCCTTTCCCTTGAACGATCCGAACCGTCTCGACAAGGAGTTGACCACGGATGCTTCCGGCCGGGCAGAGTTCGATTACTCC